>Ga0075163_10006484_pt1 | contig 15504 bp, 11 predicted proteins | sample JI1023141ADNA_FD_71478 | JGI IMG/M metagenome (GOLD analysis project Ga0075163, IMG submission 71478) | Wastewater effluent complex algal communities from Wisconsin, to seasonally profile nutrient transformation and Carbon sequestration -... | ecosystem: Engineered > WWTP > Effluent > Algae... | reverse complement strand
TGGTCTCCGTCCGGTAGCGGATGTTGACACGCTCCTGCGGTGCCACGGCGCCATCTTTCCCTGGGGTTACTGCCATCTTGGCCTCCGACGCGAACCGAGTCCATCGGCTCAAAGAATGTGAGCCCGGCGTAGCAAAGCCGTCCGCCTATTGCAAGATGAATTTTCCTATCGTTGACGCTGAAGCGGACAGGCGTTGACAGCTCCCGCGAAACCAGTTTATGAGCCTAATTTATGAGCGGCACACTCCTGTCCAGTCCGCTATTTTGTTTCGGGTCCGAAGCGTTTCCGGATATTGACCTTCGTGTCTACCGCTTCAGCGGACATGAGGCGATCAGCAAGCCGTTCTGCTTCAAGATTACGCTGGTCGCCGATTCCGCGGACCTCGATCTCGATGCTCCGGTGGCGCGCCCCGCGACCTTTTCCGCCATCGGGCGGATGCACCTTGGCATCCCCTACACGCGCAGCGTGCACGGCCGCATCGAGCGCTTCACGCAGCTGCATGCCGGGCGCCGCCATAGCCTGTATGAGGCGATCCTTTCGCCGACTATCTTTCCGCTTTCGCATACACGTAACTCGCGCATCTTTCAGCGCCTGTCCACCATCGACATCGTCAAGCAGGTACTGAGTGACGCCGGGCTTCCGTCGGATCAGCTGCAGACCTATCTGCACAGCGACTACGGCAAGCGCGACTACTGTGTGCAGTATCAGGAAAGCGACCTGGCGTTCGTGAGCCGCCTCCTCGAAGAAGACGGCATCTTCTTCTTCTTCCGCCACGCCAACGGCCACGACATCCTGGTACTCGGCGATGGGCCGCACGCCATCGAGTCGGTCCCATCGGCGAGCCATCTGTCGCATCGCGATCAGCCGCACTTGTTTGAAGATGTTGTGCACGACTTTCGTGCGGAGTCGGCATTTCGACCGGGCAGCACCATCGTGCGTGACTTCCGCTTCAAGCACCCGGGCATCGACATGGAGGCGCGCCAGAGCGCCGATGCCTTCGCCGATTACCAGGTCTACTATTATCCCGGTGAGTATGTGGACCCGGAGCTGGGACAGCGCATCGCAGGCATCCGGCATGAGGAGCTACAGTGCCAGCGTCGTTCAATGTTCGCCGAGAGTAGCTGCCCCGCACTGCTGCCCGGATATAACTTCGATCTCTTCGGTCATCGCCGTCGCTCCTTCAACCAGGAGTATCTACTGACCGGGGTCGAGCATGAAGGCGTGCAGCCGCAGGCCCTTAAAGAGGAGCATGTTTCCGTCGAGAAAGCCTCCTACACAAATCGCTTCCACTGCATCCCCGCCGACGTTAGTTACCGTCCGCCGCGCTTCACTCCGCGCCCTCAGATCCTTGGCATCCAGAGCGCCGTGGTCGTCGGTCCGCCTGGGGACGAAATCCACTGCGACGAGCATGGCCGCGTCAAGGTCCAGTTCCACTGGGACCGCCAGGGCCAACGCAACGACGACAGCTCTTGCTGGGTCCGCACCAGCCAGACCTGGGCCGGCGTCGGCTACGGCGGCACCTTCCTACCGCGCGTCGGACAGGAGGTGCTGGTGCAGTTTCTCGAGGGGGATCCGGATCGGCCGGTGATCGTGGGGCGGGTGCAAAACGGGGAGAACGTTCACGCCCATCAGCTTCCCGCAAACAAGAACATCAGCACGATTCGAACGGCGAGCACGCCGGGTGGGGATGGGTTCAATGAGATTAGATTGGATGATACGGCGAAAAGGGAGGTGATATTTGTACATGCGCAGAGGGATCGGGACGAAATTGTAGGCAGACAACAGACGACACGGATTGGTAGGTCTCGCCGAACGCGTATTCGGCGGAATGATCATAAGCTGGTAGGGCGTAACCTTCTCATCAACGTCAACCGCGACCACAGTTTGAGGATTAGGCAGCATAGCGAGAGCGAAGCTCAAACAATTTTGATACGCGCCACACAGTGGTTAAGACTTGAATGTAACGGCGGATATATCTTGATAGATGAGGCCGGCCAGGTTCACATCAATGGTCCCAATGTGTACATCAACTGCGATGAAAATTCTGAACCCGGCACGCTACAGCAGAACGCTGCACCTCAGCCCCCCAAACCGGACTCCAACATCTCAAGAGAACCGAGGAGGAAATGATAATGCCTCCCGCCGCTCGGTTAGGAGATCGGTCTCACGCGCCCGCTGATTCGCATGGTTGTTCGAAGTGTCCCCATGACGCTATCGGGCCAGCCACGTTGGGGTCGTCGAGCGTCTATATTAATGATCGGTCCAGCATTCGCGTTGGGGACAGTGGAACCCACTCGTCTTGCTGTGATAAGAATAGCTGGGTTGCTCTCACGGGAAGCCGGTCAGTATTTATCAATGGAGCTGCCGCTCATCGAAAACACGACAAAGATAGGCACTGCGGTGGTGACGGAGAGATGATCGAAGGAAGTCACAATGTTTATATTGGAGATAAAACATCAGAATTATTCGATCAAGGATTTATATTATATTATGAAGGCACAAAAATCCCTGCTGGAAATCGAAAGTATCGTCTGGTCGCGAGTTCTGGAAGGATAATAGAGGGACGTACAGATGAGAAAGGAAGAACAAGAAGATATGTATCACATATAAATGAACAGATCAAGTTAGAATTGATAGATAGTTGAATCATTGAGGATTAACATGGCTATGCTGGAAACCAAATCAGTACCTTTAACCCCAATGAAAGATCGGAGCTATGTTCCGGTTGAGGTTCCCGCTGTCATATTTGATTTGGTTTTTCATGCTTTCATTCCCAAGACTCTCCATAACAACTGGCCGGACGCTCCATTTTTTGATGTAGACCTACCGGACGAGGTTGATGGTTTTATCTTCCCAACCTCAGATTCTATCAAAACTACGGTTACTCAACATGCAGGCGACGATCGAGGATTTTTTGAAGAAGGAACATTTCGCTTACTGAGTACTGCACGAGTCACTATCTCTGCGCGCAGAGTTGTGGGAGTCATCTTCAGACAGGAGGTGGGAGTAACCCACAGAAGAACGAAGGATAAAGTTACTAAAAAAACATTCAATTATAAAACCAAAACAGCAAATAATACCACTATGGACAGTCATCTTTCAAATGACAAAAAAATCATTGTATTTAACGCAAGTGTAAGTAATCCTTTTTATCCTATCGGTGCACCTATTGATTATCAGGCAATATTTAAATTTGGAATAATTGACACTCATGAATTTGAACTTTCTCTTGAGGGGCGACACGATCGATTTCCAGGCTATGAAGCCTTCATTGCCAAAAATTATGAGCTTCATGAAGATATTACTAAAAAGGTATGGAGTGGGAAAGTTCTTAGTGAGCTTTGGTCTTACGATCCTCATGCCCACGGTCATAAAGGGCCGACACCCGGGAATTTAACTTTCCAGGAGCCAATAGGCCCGGTGAGATATATTTTTAAGTATTGAGATAATCGCCAGATATGTTTTTTTGTCTTATTTTGTCCTCGTCTCCAGGGTTATCAGCTCCATGGCATCAACTTGCCCCAGCTTGGTCATCATCTCTGTCAGGCGCTGTTCCGAGATCTCGCGCTCGCGCCCGACTCGCACGGCCACCCTCAACGCCCGCGCGCACAGCTCCGGTTGCCATTCCGCCAGCCGATGGGTATCGATCGCCGCCAGCAGCAGCTCGACGATCGGCATTGCGACATCGCTACGTTCGTGCGCGAGCAGATGTTCGGCAAGTCGCAGCTGAAGCTCGAAACGCCGATGCGCGGAGACGGATTCTCCAAGCTGCTGCTTCAAGAATTGCACGCCCGGCAGTAGTCCTTCGGGAAGCGCCTCCACGCTCGATGAGGATTGCGGCGCATGCATCATTAAAGCGCCGGCGGCCGGATTCGCGCGCTGTCCCTCCAACCACTCCCGAGTCTCCGCATCCGCCAGCGGCGTCCCATCCCGATCGCTAAATTTGAACCGCGGCAACTCTGGACAGCGCGCCAGCAGTAACGCGATCTGACTGCGCACCGCCTCGCGAGCCGCCGTCGCGCCCAATCCGTCGAGGCCCTGGCAGATGAAGCGCTGCAGATCGAGCCACATCGGATAGGTCGCGAACAGCTCTTCGCACTCACCGACGACAGCGGCGTGCTGGCCCTGCGCGAGCCGCGCGGGGATCGACTTGAGCAGATTCTTGTGGCCCTGCGGCACCGGCAGCCACGTCTTGTATTTATTGGCGACGACTTCCTGCGTGCGCGCCGGCTGCAACAGCTCGTGGTTCGCCCAGCGCAGCGCTCGCAGCAGCCAGTAGGGTCCGGGATCGGTAATGGAATCGCTGCGCAAACGCGCGGTCAGGGCGGTGACGAGCGCGGCCAGCTGATCTTCCAGCACGTCGGGCGACTTGTCCGCTAGCCCGGTCAGATCTAGCGACGGTAATGCGATACTTTCCCGCGCAGCCGCGGCGGGCGCCGGGACCTCGAGGGGAACTGCGGCGGGAGCAGGTGCAACGCTGACCGGTGGCGGTGACGGCGCCGGAGCGGCGGCGGACGAAGGAGCTTCGCTCAGCCGTTCCGAGACCACTGGTTCGGCAGTCGGCGCGGGGGCCGGAGCGGCAGCGGGCCTGGGCTCAGGCAAGGGTCGAGCCGCGGCGACCGCGGCCTCGGCGGCGGGAGCGTGTGCCTTCATCGCTTCGCGCAGCTCGCGCAGCAGCGGATAGTCGAAGCCGAACGCCCGGCCACTCGAGTTGGCAAGTCGCTCCGTCACACTCAGCGCCGACAAAAAGTCAGCGGCTTCAGCGGCACCAGGCGGCCGCTCCTTGACGGTTATAGCCAGCTCTTCGGACAAGAACTTGAGCTGCGCCTGCCGTCGCGCCGGCAGCTTAGGGGCACAGCGCTCCCAGGCCTGCTCGACGATATCCGCGGTCGCAGCAAGGATCGCGGCGAGCGCCAGATAAGGTTGCCCTTCGTCGCGGCGCGTCTCGAACCCGGCCAGCGCAAGATACGCATAGAGCTTGAGGTCGCAGCGGCTCGCGGCCAGCTGCTCTCCCAGCTCCTCGACGCGCCGCCAGTCGACGCCCGGATGTCCGGGGTTGTCGCCGCTTTCGCTCTTGATCGGCTTGCCGCGGTTCAGGCTGTAGGCGGCGATGATGCGGTTGAACTCGATGAGGTCCGGGCTGTCTGCCCCGCCGTCGGACGCGGCCACGGCGTTGCGTCCGAGGAACGCCAGATGATCGGCGGCACCATATGAAACCTGCGCAATCTCGTTTCCACTTTGCGACACGGTCATAATTGGTGGGCGTACCGGAGCGGTCAGTAGTTGTCAAGCGATGCCGATCCTGGTTAGTGTTGGCGCATGGGTGGCCCCTCACCGTTAATTGCCCAGACCACGTCTGACCTCGCAGGCTTTTTGATCGTCGAGACCGGGAGTCTGACCGGACATAAGGTCCTCTTGCCCGCCGTGGCGACGTCGCTGACCCTGGGGCGCGAGCGTTCGTGCAACATCCAGTTCGACAGCCAGCGCGAGCTACTCGTCGGTAGAACCCACGCCCGCATCGAGGTGCGCCAGAGCGGCGTCTTTCTCGTCGATTTGAACAGCGCCAATGGCACCTTTCGCAATGGCGTCGCAGTGGTCGGCGAAGTGCAGCTGCAGCACGGAGACCGACTTCAGCTCGGCGGCGAGGGCGGGCCCTGTCTTGCAGTCCACTTTCCGGTGGCCGTGCCGGTACACATCCGACCGCAACCCGAAGTCGCGACGCTCATCATGCGCGCAGCTGTGGCGGGGCCCCTGGGGCCCGCTGCGGGGCCTCGGCCGGAAGCCCCTATCTTGCCACCGAGCCCTGCGGTTGCTCCCAGCGTCAAGCCGATTCACGAAGCAGAGGCGACGCCCGCCGCGATACCGATCTGGGCGGGAAATCGCGAGCCGGCGCGAGCTGCCGTCTCTACGCCAGCCGAGCCGGTGATTTCCAGGCAGCGCGCCCAGGTGGTGCGTCAGGTGCTCTTGGTCATCGCCCTCCTTATCGCTGCTTCTATCGTCGGTCTGACGGTTGGTCTTAGCTCCGACGGCGAAAACGTCGATCCGGTTTCGACGCCGTAAAGTCAGGGGCACGCTTTCCCGCTACTCAGCGATACGAACAAGTCGCGCAAGTCGGCCACACTGAAGGATGCTTCGCGCACCAGCCCGCGCGCACGCTCTGAGTCATTACTTGAGAGTGCGACGCTCGCCTGCTCAAGCGCATTACCAAACTGTTCAAGGATGGTCAGTCCCTGGCGGCAGCTGTCTTCTAGTGAGGCCTGTATCAGAGGGGCCGTCGGCGCATCGGCGCGATGCAGCTCGAGTTCGTTTTCGAGTACGGCTTTCGCCGCCTCCAGCTCACGATTATCTTGGCGCAGCCGCGCAAGATCTGCTTCAAGTCGCTGACGTTCTGTGCGCAGCTCGTCTCGTTGGCGCGTAAGCGCAGCCAGATCTTCGTCCATACTTCGCCGAAAAACTGGAGGCGCATGCTCGGTAACCGGTGGTGCGGGCGCAGGCTTGGGAACGGGCTGTGCCGCCAGCGGCCCCTTATCGTTCGGGCGCAGCACCAGCGTTGGGGGGGCCGCGGCTTCCAGGGGCCGATCCACGCGTGGCATGCGAACAGTGGTAGACGACGCCGCTTCCTCATTCATCGATGGCGCTGGTGGGGGTACAGCGTCAGGCCGTCGGATCATCGTCGGTGGCGCTTCTTGAGCAGACTCGGCACGTATGGGCGACATCTGCGACATCTGCGCTCCGGCGCTCGTCGCGATCAGAGTCGGCAGGTTGAGCAGCGTCGGCAAAGCCGAGGGCTCGGCGGTCTTTGGGGGTGCTGCTGCTGGCTCGGCATCATGCCAATACTGCGCCAGCACCGCACCTAGCTTGAGCATCCCCGAGCGGCGCAGGCCGAGCGGTCGCGAGCCCACCGGCTGATCATCGAGCAGCGTCAGGCTGCGAGAGCTCAAGTGGCGCAGTTGCCATCCATGGCCCGCCCACCTCACCTCGGCTTGCTGGCGCGACACCGATGGGTCCGGGATCACTATCGCGCTCGCCGGCTCACGTCCCACAAGACCACCCGGTGGCTCAATTGTGACTTGCTCGCCAATGCGCGGCCCCGATAAAAAGCGCAGATGAAGTCTCATATCAGGTTCCTTAAGGTAGCAGTCCCCGGTAGCGCCGCGAGCAGCCCGGCCAGCGTCGTGTCGGCTGCGATGCTCATGAGGCCGGGCGGCGCTGCTATGGCCGCGTCGTCCTGCCTTCCAACGGAGAGAATCGACGGCGAAGATCGATCCGGCCGTAGCAGTGCTTCGAATAGATCAATGGCTGGCTCGCGAAAAGCGACGAACAGCGAGCCGTGCGCCGGAGCGGGATCACCCATGCGCCAGAACAGCGACAGCGTCGGCGTCGCCTGGTTGAGTAGGGCCAGGCAGAACGAAAGATAGAAGCGCAGCTCGAGATCTCGGGCGAAGACCGGACGAGTCAGCGGGATCGCCAGAACCTGGCGTAGCTGTCGCGGCTCGGCATGGTGGCGACTGAGGATGTTGATCAGCTGGTTGCATAGGTTCACACCCGGCGCGGTTGTCGGATGTCCGAGTTCGTCGCAGCTGACCTCGCTGAGGAAGTTGCCATAGCGCGCCGCTTCCCGCGGATCGACGATGGGCTCAAGCGCTCCCGGCGCATCGCTTACCAGGGGCGCGCGAAGCGCCAGTAAGCGTCCGTGCACTTGCCCGACGTGTGACAGCGCGCCGATATCGCGAATCAGCCCCTCGAATTCAGCGAATAGATCGTTGCAACGGAAGACTATCTGCAGCGCGTTAGTGTCCCAGATTTCCCGCGGTAACAGCTCGAAGGCGACGAATGGAAATGGCCGCCGATGGGAATCCTGAGACGCGTAGACGACGCCCAAGACTACCTGGTCGCTGTTGTCCGGGCGAAAGACGAAGCGGTGGCAAAGCTGCGGATACGCGCTCACAAATCCGCCCCCCAGATGCCAACGCGCCTGCGCCAGTCCCTTGTCGAGCCAGTCCTCGAAGCTGCGAACTTCGCGCCCGACCGCGCGCACCCGCACCAGATCCTGCAGTCCTGGCAGGTAGCCGAATGCCCCGCGGCAGCCTGTGGTCTCGGCCGGCACCACGATCACCGCAGCGAGCTTGGGAGCTCGACGGAGCGCCAGCAGTTCTCGGGCCGCGCAATGACCGCACCGCCGGGAGCCGGAGCGAGTGTGAACTTGATCTTATACCCCGGGCAGGCCCCCGGTGCGAGCTTGGCCGGAACCGTGAAGGTCATGTCCTTGGTTGTGTGATCGGCGCGGTGCACCAGCTCGTCATAGGACTCAGCTTCAAAGATGGGCGTGTAGCTGCTGTGCCCCTTCCACTTGACCCATAGGTGCGAGCGGTGCAGCGGTCCGGTGCTCCCCGCGGCGCAGCGCCCCGAGGACTCCGAGCAGCTAAACTCCTGCGTACCGTTGTCGACGCTGGCGCTGTCGACGTGGGCGCAGCCTGACGGCTCGACGACGAACAGCCCCTCGGGCCGTCGCGATCCCGCCGCGCCGCCGGCACCAAGGGCCCGGTTCGGATCCGTCACTTCGCCGCAGCGGATAGCGGCCTGGACCTTCTGGCAGGCAGAGGCAGACAAGGGAATGCGCTCGCTAAACGGATCGGCTATCTGGTTCAGGTTGCAAGCTTTGGCATTTTTGCCGACGTAGAACGGGTTGAGATGCTGACGCGAGAACTCCGTCAGCTTGGTGCGCAGGAAGTCGACGACTTCCTTGACCTGCTCAGCATCAGTGGCGTTGTAGCGGAGGTGATTTTCCTTCATCCGCTTCCAGGGCTCGTAGACATCGCGCGCCCACTGCTCGCTGAGCGCCGTCGAGGCGAGTGGCAAAAGGTCGTGCCAGGCGGCGCGCTCGACCTCCTTCAAAATATCATGCAAACCACTGCCTCTGATGTCGCTGCGCGAGTTGACGAGCCGACTGTGCAGCTCATCGATCAGAGCGCGGCGCGCATCGTCGACCTGACGCAGCTCGCCGTTGGCTTCCATCGTCGTCCGCACCAGCTTCAGCGAAGCTTCGCCGCTGGCGGCGCTCGTCCGCACCTTGCCAAGCGTCACGCGCAGCGCACGCCCGGTCTCGAGATACTTGACGTACAGATCGCGCAGCGCGGCCGTTCCTTCTTCGTCGCCGGGCGGATCCTGACCCGGCGCCGGAGCCAGCTGAAAAAATGGCAAGAACTGCTCCTGCGCCAGCCGGCACTCCGTCGGAATTGTCGCCGCGCGATACTCCTTGGTCGCCCGCGTCAGCTTGCGCCTCATCCATCCTGTGCAGCCGGTCTGCGGGCGCACGCGCAGCGTCTTGGGAATCAGCGGCTCGTCGCGCCCCTGGCCGACGACCTGCAGGATTCGCGTCAAATCCGGTCGCTGCGGATCACGGACCAGGGAATCGAGCAGCTGACCGGCGCGTCCGAGCGGCTCCGCAGGCCCTTCTTTAGGCGGCTGCACGCCCAGCTCGCTCAGCCAGCGATTCCACGACATAACATACTGATGGCGGTAGACCTCCTCCAGATCGATCTCTCCCTTTAGATCCTCTACCTCGAGCACGCAGCGCCACCACGGACGGCTACGATCCGTCTCGTGGTTGAAGAACTGGGTGCAACCCTGGGTCGTAAAGACGTTCTCGATGCCTGGATCTTTGATGATGGGACTGCGTAGCTGCGGCGCGCGGCGATATAGGTTGGCGTTGGACGCGCGCAGACGGAAGACGATGTCGGCAGCGGTCGGCGCGCTCTTCAGGCTGCGCTTCGCCTCGTCGCGTAGCTTCTCGTCGAAGTGAAGACGCGTGGAAGCCGCCAGCTGTTCCGGATCCTGATCGAAGAAAAAGGCCAGGCTATTAGTCAGCCAGCCGTGCACCGATAGTGCGCGCTCCGCGTTGTCCTGCTGATGCGGCTCCAGCCAGTGATGATCTGGATCGACTGACAGCTGCCACTGGCTCACGAAGTAGTCGACCATCGCCTGCGCGGCATCTTCTTGATCGATGGAAGGACAGCGCTGGCCGGAAAGTACATACAAGGCCTTGAGCGCGCCGTAGCCGCGGTCAAAGACGTCGCTAGGGCGGTCGTGTTCAAGACTGGCGGCGCGCGTGAGATCTTGCTTAATGAGGTCTTGCAGTGGCAGCAGATCGTGCGTATCGACGCGTCGCCGCAGGAGCAAGCTCGCCGTTTCGTGGGGACGGGTCAGCGCGCCGCGTGGGCCATTCTTCAAGAGCTGCTGTACGGCATACTGGTTGCGCAGCTCGCGAGTCAGCGATTCCTTGCTGACCTTAGCCGCGGTGCGAGAAACTCCCGCCCCGCCCTCCATGATCACCACGCGATCGTGCAGCCGTGTCAGCCACGAGACGTCGGCACGATAACGCGTCGCCATATAGAAGCTGGCGCCCAGGCAGGCCACCGTCCCCGCCGCGATCGATATGCGGTGCAGCAGCAGCAGGCGGCGCTGCCGTCGCGCGCTCGGCCACGCCATCTGCTCCGCAGAGCGGATGACCTGCGAGAACACGCCGCGCAAGAAAAACGGTCGATCGAGAACGCTGGCCGGCGCCAGCCCGGCCTGCGGCGGTAGGCCCAGCGCCGCGAGGCGGCCGTGCCGAAAGCCGTTGCGGCGATCGCCGTTCGGTTCAGCGCTGGCCAGGTAGACGGCGACAAGCCGCGGTCGCTCGGTGTGCGCCACCGGCGCGAACAGCACCTCGACGAAGCGGCGCAGAGTGCTGCGCAGCGCCTCTAACTCAGCGGTAAAAAATAGCGTCGATTCTCGCGCCAGCCGCTCCTTCTGCGACAGCACCTGCATGCTGGTACGCGAGCCGAGCGCCGAGATGAGGCTGCCGAAGCGTTCGTCGAAAGCGGCACCCAGCGATGGTTCGCGGCTACCGACCGCGGCAACGTCCAGGCTGAAGCCCCAAGCTTGCGCGCGTTCATCGCTACTGAGCTGCGCGAAGAATTCCAGGAAGCCGTCGATCAAATCGCACTTATTGATGAGCAGGTGCACGGGAAACTGGACCTGCAGGATCTGCGTCAGCTCATCCAGCCGCTCGCGCAGTCGTCGCGCGCTTTGCTCGATGTCCATCTCTGAGCGGTCGAGCAGCTCGTCGAGCCCGACCTGCAGCACCACCGCATCGATAGCCCGTCGTCGCCGCCGCCCGAGCAGGTGCAGGAAGGCACGCCACTCGTCGTGATCATCGGTGACCACCGAGTAGCGCCCGGCAGTGTCGAGGAAGACGGCATCGCTGGCCAGCCACCACGTGCAGTTTCGTGTCGGGCCGATGCCCTGCATGCGGCGACTGGTGAAGCTCAGGCCCGAACGATTAAGAGCCGTCGTCTTGCCGACTGCCGGCGGTCCCAGAACGAGGACCCAGGGCAGCGCCGCCGCGCCGCCGACCAGGCCGCGCTGCTTGCAGATGTCATTGAGCTGCGCGAAGGCATGCTGAAACTCAGCGTCGACGGCTTTCAGATCGCGCAGTGCATCAGGTCCGGCTTGCACTGACTGCTTGCGCGCTTGCGCCGACAGCTCGCGGGTAAGCCGCCGATCGACAAGAAAGCGACGCGTCCAGTAGACGATAAGGAAGATGCCGAGCGGCGTCCCTACCACCAGCTCGACGAGCCAGCGCTGCTGCGTAAGATCCAGAAGATCACAGACCACATACAGCGCAAGGAGCAGCAGCAGCAGTCCACCTGTGGACCAGACAATCGGCCGAGCCATGAATCGGAAGATCCGACGCATCTAGTGGCCTCCTTCCGAACGCGGCGTATGCTGCAGCTCAGTTGAGCGCTCGCCTGATGCGCCGCCGACAAAGGCGCGCAAGGCCTCATTGGTCTCCCGCGCATGCCAGTAAAGCAGTGCTGACAGAAATAATCCCACGCAGAGGATCAAGCCGCAGGCGAGCGCCGCCAGAGCGGGGGATCCCAGTAGCCACGGCGGCGCTGGCAGCGCTATGATCGAGTCAAAGGGCGCTGAGAGTAGCGGCGGCGGCCCTACCGCGCGTCGTAGGTCCTGGAACAATGTGTCGCGCAGTCGCTCCAGATCATCGAGCCGGCCGTCGTCTCGATAGCGGCCACCGAATCCCCAGGCCAGGCAGCGCGCGAAGATCTCGAGCAGCGCCAACGAGGCATCGGGCCTCTGGCGCAGATAGTCGAGGCGCTCGAAGAAGACCTTACCGAGGTTATTGTGCCGATACTGCCCGTACTGAAGTGTGTCGCGCATCCATTCTTCTGCGAAGTCCTGGTTCGGCGAAGCATGCGCCGACTCGTCGAGGAGCGCGATGAGCGCCAGCTGCGCATCAGCAATCACTTCATCTTCGAGACCGGCGCGCAGAAGATCGCGGCGCTGCTCATCAAGAGCGCGGCGCGCATAGGCGCGCAGCTCCGCGGTGCGTCCTACCGAAAGCTCGCCGTCCCGCATTCGCCCGGCCAGGAGGAACAGGTCGCTATAGGCCAGGCGCAGCGTTCTATCGACATCGGAGCTTGTGGGAACCATATCGACTCCTCCGCTTAGCCTTCAGCGCTGCCGAACAAAATCGCGAGCTCGAGCTTGAGTCCGTCGGGGGATCGAGGGACAAATAAGCCAATCTGCCCCGAGCGGCGGATTTCATCCCAGAGCGGCCCGGTGGTATGCAGCCGATAATAGAATGCGTCCTTGCGCACCGGTACTGGAGGACGCGGGCGCGGCACCGGCTCCAGAGTCAGGCCAGGGTTGTTGAAGCGTGCTAAACCCTCGACGCGGTGGCTGTCGGCGATCTTGCAGGCGCTTGGTAGGCGCTCAAACTCGGCTTTGGGCACATCGCCCGTGGCGACGAGGTAGAACTCACCCTCCTCGAGCAGGCGTGGGTCGTCGATTCGGCCGTCCCAGACATTCCGAGACTGCTTCAGTTCAATCACCCGGTACTGCTGGCGAACGACTACGCCCAGAAGTTCGTACAGGCGCCCCAGCAAGGCGCTGAAGCTGGCTCCAATCGCCTCGTGACGATAGGTGGGGCATTCCAGGGCTGCGCGGGGCGAGAAGACGAGCAGCCCGCCAAACAGACGCAGGAGTTCCTCAAAGAGGCGAGCTGGGTGGGTAGCCGGGGAAAGAAGCAGCTGGCGTAGCACCCACAGGTGCTGATTTAGTGTGTGAAGAAGCCAGAAGTTCTTGATGTCAGCGGCGTTGAACTCGAGGGCATCGTCATCGCGCTGGCGTCGTCCCTCGGTCAGCTCCTCCACCTTGGCACCCATCCGACTCAACAGATCTTGGACCTGGCGGACCAGATGTGGCGCCGCAGCGATGACGGGACAAGGCGGTACGTAGTCTCGGCGCAGGGCCAACTTTCCCTCGGCCGTTGCCTCAACCTCGGCCAGCTTCAATGCGGCCTTGCCTTCTAGGGCATCCGCGCCGGTCGCCAGCCTCAGGTTTTTCGTGGCAACCTCGATCGTTTGTACCCGGTCTGGCTCATGATCATCAGGCACCTCAGCCAGCTTCTCGACAAATCGAACCAGCGCTTGCTCGGGATCGGCCGCAACCAGCGGTGTCCCGCTGCGCCGTGCGGGAAGGGTCAGAAAGACTTCGATCACGCGGCTACCGCTGCCGGGACGAAGCGCTGCGGACGGCGGAGCTATATCAACAATCGGCACATCTACTGGAGTTCCGTCGGGCAAAATAGCCCGGCAGCGCAGCAGCTCCAACCGCCCCTCAGAGACGGCAGGTTCATTAAGCTCTAGTTCAAGGACGCCCCACATGAGAGGTTGAGGAGCAAACACCTGCAGCCTGAGCGCGCTCTCCAAGGATCGTTCGGCTTGCTGAAAGTGCTGCGGCAAGAGGAACATGCCGTCCTTCCACGCGACCTTGCTGTTCAGGCTCATGGGCACTCCAATTCCATGTTCAGGTCGCACGGCTGATCGAGGCACAGGTCATAGCCGTGTATATGCAGCACCAGATCACGCCTGAGTCTGGAGATCGGGATCAGACGGATAGAGTTTTTGCCGCGGTTGCGGCCGATCGCAACCATTAGAATGAATCGCGTGCTAGACATTAATCGCCAAGGAGAGAGCTTGCGAGATTCGTTTGGCGCCACCTTCTCGATTCGGCGCACGGCATCGACGCGCTGCGACTCCAGATCAACCGATACGCTCGTCGCAAGCGCGCTGCGAAGCAGGTCCATGTCCTTGTTGGCGGCGAAGGCGTTCCAGTCGAGCTGACACGGAGCTATGGACTGCTTGAGCTGATAAAATCGTAGCTCGAGGATACGCGAACTGGCCGCATTGGCATCGAGAGGGCAGCTCCCCTCCTGCGGGTTCACGCAGGCTCCTGGCTGAAGGTTCAAGTGCATCTTTACGGCGCAACCAGATCCGCCTGCGAACAGCGCCGCCACGAATATCCACCGTCGTAGAATCACCATCTCCTCCTCAAGACCGGCTCGATGTCCCGAACGCCGGGCACCATACCACGCTAAACGGCAATGAAAGCCAGCTAAAAACCCCGACGGCTACCAGCGCTTTGGCTTACGAGCGTCGAGCTTCACGGCGACTGGCCCATGAGGGAACAACCTACCGAGCAGAGCTGTAGCCGCGGTCGCATGAAGCGCAGCCCCCGAGGTGGTCGCCCTCGGCATGGGGCACGCCTCAGCCCGTCGAGCTGAAGCTGAGCCACGTATCACAGCGAGTGCGCGAGAACCATGACGTCTCGCTGACCTTCACCCAGACCTACCGGCCCCCTAACTCGACCACGCCCCTGCTAATACCATGCTCGCTAAAACTTGATCCGATCCATCTCTGTACCCAAAAAGTCTGGCGCGAGGTGGGCGTAGATCATGGTCATCTTGACGTCGCTGTGGCCAAGAATATTCTGCAGCGCCAGAAGGTTGCCCCCGCTCATTATGAAGTGCGACGCAAAGGTGTGACGTAGCGCATGCCAGGGATGTAGTGGCACGCGACAACCAGCAGCAGCCAGCAACCGAGGAAGGCCGAGCATCGCCTTGTGCGAGTGCTCACCACCGCCGGGAACTGGAAACACCACGCCGTCCTGCGTAGCTGGACAAAATGGCTTCCAACCGCGCAGAACTGGAACGCACGCCACTGGCAGACGCAAGTGCCTGGCCTTGCCGCTCTTGGGGGTTGTCTTGTAACTACGTGCGACCGTAAGCCGCCGCGTATCGAGGTCCAGATCTTGCCAGCGAAGCCCAAGAAGCTCGCCCTTGCGTAAGCCAGTGTGGACAGCGAAGTGAGCGCAAACGTAGAGCAGCCGATCGGCCAGCTTTCCATTATCAGCCAGCTGCGCGCCCATCGTCAGCAATGCGGCCACCTCATCGCGGCTGAAGTATTCGACGCTGGGCTGAGAAACCGGCCGCTCGACGCCCTTCAATGGGTTGAGCGGCAAGATCGATTGTTTGACGGCCCATGAAAAGACCGTCCCGAGGAATCCTAGCGTCACCCGAACACTCGCAGGGGAGTAGCGGCGGCCCATTGCATCACGTGCTCGCGCGAGGTCCGCCGGTCTCAACGACTCTGCGGGTCGGTC
>Ga0075163_10006482_pt1 | contig 15506 bp, 10 predicted proteins | sample JI1023141ADNA_FD_71478 | JGI IMG/M metagenome (GOLD analysis project Ga0075163, IMG submission 71478) | Wastewater effluent complex algal communities from Wisconsin, to seasonally profile nutrient transformation and Carbon sequestration -... | ecosystem: Engineered > WWTP > Effluent > Algae... | reverse complement strand
TCAGGGGATTGAACCCGGCGCGCAGCATGCGCAGCGACTCGATCTGCTGCGCCACGAACCACGGCTGCATGCGCGACATGAAATCCAGGTCGATGCCCAGGCGGCGCGCTTCTTCCTGAAGCTTAGCGTTCAGTTCGGGCCCGATCACGCCGGCGAGCGTCTTGCCTTCGGGCAGGAACTGCAGCTTCTCTCCCAGCGCGCCCGAGAGATCGGCCAGCACCTCGTCGATGACGAGCTCCTCCACCACTTTCTCGGCCTCGCCATAGGCATCGGTGGCCACCTTCGGCAGCGCGGTGTCGGAGGAATGCAGCACATGCACCGAGCCGAACAGCCAGAGAGTGTTGTGCCGCCCGGTGACTTCCCAGAAGGTGTTGAGCCCGTCGGCCTGGGCCGCGAAGGCACAGAGCAGCGCCGAGCCGACGGCCAGCGCGCGCGAGATCCGTTTGAGGAGCCCTGGTTGTTGAGTCATCGGCATTCCATCGGCTGCGGGGTCACCGCAGCCCTATGGTAGCCGTTTACGCTGCGGCGGCGATCGGCGTGCGGATGAGGTGATCAAACGCCGACAGCGCCGCCTTCGATCCTTCGCCCATGGCGATAACGATCTGCTTGTAGGGCGTGGTGGTGCAGTCCCCTGCCGCGAACACGCCGGGCAACGAGGTCTGGCCGCGAGCGTCCACTTCGATCTCGCCGCGGGGCGACAGCGCCAGCGCGCCCTTCAGCCAGTCGGTGTTGGGCACCAGGCCGATCTGCACGAAGATGCCGGCCAGCGGCAGGTCGTGCGATTCGCCGGTGGCGCGATCCTTGTATCGCACGCCGGTGACATCGGTGCCATTGCCCTGCACTTCCTGAGTTTCGGTGTTCGTCAGGATGCGTACGTTCGGCAGGCTCCGGAGCTTGTTCACCAGCACGGCGTCGGCGCGCAGCTGCGGCGCGAACTCGATAAGCGTCACATGCTTCACGATGCCGGCAAGATCAATGGCGGCCTCGACGCCGGAGTTGCCACCGCCCACCACCGCCACTTCGCGACCCTTGAACAGCGGGCCGTCGCAGTGCGGGCAGTACGCCACGCCATGGTTGCGGTATTCCTTTTCGCCGGGCACGCCCAGTTCGCGCCAGCGCGCGCCGGTGGCGATGACCACGGTCTTCGCCCGGAGCGAGGCGCCGCTGGCGAAGCGCACCTCGGTGAGCTCGCCGGGAACCAGCTTCTCGGCGCGCTGCAGGTTCATGATGTCCACGTCGTGGGCCTTCACGTTCTCTTCCAGCGCCACCGCGAGCTCGGGCCCTTCGGTGTGCGATACGGAGATCAGGTTCTCGATGCCCAGCGTGTCGAGCACCTGGCCACCGAAGCGCTCGGCGGCCACGCCTACGCGAATGCCCTTGCGCGCTGCATAGATGGCGGCGGAGGAACCCGCGGGGCCACCGCCCACGATCAGCACATCGTATGGCGCGCGCTGCGAGAGCTCCACGGCCTTGCGCTGCGCGGCGCCGGTGTCGAGCTTGGCGAGGATTTCCTCGATGCTCATGCGGCCCTGGCCGAACGGCTGGCCGTTCAGGTACACCGCGGGCACAGAGCGGATATTGAGAGAGGCCACTTCCTGCTCGAACAGTGCGCCATCGATCATGGTGTGGCGGATGCGCGGGTTCAGCACCGCCATCGTGTTCAGCGCCTGGACCACGTCGGGGCAGTTCTGGCAGGAAAGCGAAATATAGGTGCGGAACTCGAAGTCGCCCTCGAGGTTCCGGATCTGCTCGATGACGGATGCATCGAGCTTGGGCGGATAGCCGCCCGTCTGCAGCAGGGCCAGCACCAGCGAGGTGAACTCGTGGCCCATGGGCAGGCCGGCGAACGCGATGCGCGCCGGCTCTCCCGGGGAAGCGAGCGCGAAGCGCGGCACATGCGCACCGCCTTCAGCGCTCTCGGTCACCGTCACCTTGTCGCTGACGGAGGTCACGTCGGCAAGCAGATCCAGCATTTCGCGCGAATCCTTGCCGCCATCCACGAACGCGGTGACATGCACCGGCGTCACGAGACGCGTCAGGTATTCACCGAGCTGCGATTTGATTTCTGCTTCCAGCATGATTACTTCCGAAGGTGACTGTTTGCCTCGAACCTAGATCTTGCCGACCAGGCTGAGCGAGGGCTTCAGCGTGTTCGAACCGGGCTTCCAGCTCGCCGGGCACACTTCGCCGTTGTGCGTGGCGACGTACTGCGCGGCCTGCACCTTGCGCAGCAGCTCCTTCGCATCGCGGCCGATGCCCAGGTCGTGGATCTCGCACACCTTGATCTCGCCTTCCGGGTTGATCACGAAGGTGCCGCGCAGCGCCAGGCCCTCGGACTCGATCATCACGTCGAAGTTGCGGGCCAGCGTGCCGGTCGGGTCGCCCACCAGCGGGTACTGCACCTTCTTGATGGTGTCCGAGGCATCGTGCCAGGCCTTGTGGGTGAAGTGCGTGTCGGTCGACACGCCATAGATCTCGACACCGGCCTTCTTGAACTCGGCGTAGTTGTCGGCGAGGTCGCCCAGTTCGGTGGGGCAGACGAAGGTGAAGTCGGCGGGATAGAACACGAACACGGACCACTTGCCCTTCAGGTCGGCATCGCTCACCGGCACGAAGTTGCCGTTGTGATACGCGGTGGCCTTGAACGGCTTGATTTTGGTGTTGATCAGCGACATGAAAAGTCCTCCTGGACGGTTAGCAGTGAAGTGAACGATACGGACCGGGCCTGTTGATTGGAATTCGATTGTCTGTATCGGATTGATAGACGGTGTCTATGAAGAGGCGTCAGCCCCGCTGAAGCTGTGGCCTGCCCGCCTCCACCACCAGTGTCTGCAGCACACGCTGGGGGGATTGGGGATCATCCCGGTTCTCCAGCGCCATCAGGCTGGCCTGCAGACGCCGCGGTGAGAGCCTGAGCGCCACATGACCACGATAGCGACCTTCGGCCAGCAGCAGGTCGGGATTCTCGCGCAGCCAGTCGTCGAGCTGCTGCGGTGGCCGGCCATCGGATGACACGGACGTGGCGACAATCTCGGTGGCCAGCAGCGGGCTGTCGGGCTGTTCGAGTCGCGCGCGGATATGCCCCGCGATGAAGGAATGGATGTCTCCCGACAGCACCACGGGATTGCGTACGCCGTGCCGCTGCAGCCCGTCGAGCACGCGCTGCCTGGCCGCGAAATAGCCATTCCAGTTGTCGGTGGTGTAGCGACGGCCCTCGCCGGGCTGCTCATCCGCATGCGAGAACACGGTGCCCTGCGCCAGCAGGTTCCAGCGGGCGCGGGTACGGGCGAATCCGGCATCGAGCCAGGCCTCCTGCGCGGCGCCGAGCATCGTGCGGGCCTCATTGCGCAGGTCCGCACAGTCTTCCCCCACGCGATTGCCACCCGCGCGGCCCGGCAGCGGGCAGGCCTGCGCCGAGCGGTACTGCCGCTGGTCCAGCATGAATATCTCCGCCAGCGTGCCGATGCGACGGCTGGTGTAGAGCGCCACCTCGCCGTTGACAGGCTGCGCCGACGGCGGCAGCGGCAGGTTCTCGAAGCAGGCCTGGTAGGCAGTCGCGCGCCGCTTCAGGAAGGCGGCGGGGTCTTCCGCGCGACCGCTGTGGATGCCGGAGTAGTCGTTCGCCACTTCATGGTCATCCCAGGTGGTCATCCACGGCGAGGCCGCATGCGCGGCCTGCAGCGCCGGGTCCATGCGGTACTGCGCGTAGCGCCGGCGATAGTCCGCGAGCGTGGTGCAGTTGCCGCCCACATGCGCGCGCACGCGGTTGGCCGTGGTGGCGCCTTCGTAGATGTAGTCACCCACGTGCACCAGCAGGTCGGGCGCCGCCCGCGCGATGTGCCCCAGTGCGGCCCAGTGCCCGTGTTCCAGGTGCTGGCAACTGGCCAGCGCCAGGTGGAACTCGCGCGGTTCGCGATGCGGCGCGGGCAACGTGCGCGTGCGGCCCGTGGCGCTGGCTTCACCCGCGGCGATGAAGCGGTAGAAATAGTCGCGCGCCGGATCAAGTCCCCGCACCTCGATGCGCGCGCTGTGGGCCTGCGCCGCGGCGGCGACGGTCTCGCCGCTGCGGGCGATGCGACGAAAGCGCTCATCGCGGGCCAGTTCCCAGCGCAGCGCAACGTCCTGCGCCGGCATGCCGCCCAGGCCATCGGCGGCCAGTGGCTCCAGTGCCAGGCGTGTGTGCAGCACGACGGAGTCGTGGGTGGGGAAACCCGATGAGACTCCCAGCGTGAAGGGATTGCCGCCAAGGCCTGGTCCCGCCGCGCGCAGGATGGCGGGAAACGCTCCGGCTGCCCCCAGCGCCAGCGATGTGGCGAGCAGATCGCGGCGTGAGACTGCCATCGTTGCTACGGCTGGTCGGGTTGCAGTTCGAGCTGGGGAAGATCGTGCTGCGCGAGGCCCTGCAGTTCGCCGCCCACGCCCAGCAGCGCGGCCTTGCCGGCCTCGAGCTGCTTCTCGCGCCGCGCCCAGCGCTGCAGCGTCTGGTTCTTTTCGGCCTCGAGCTCCTCGCGCATGCGCTGGAAGGCGTCGTGCACGGCCTTGAGCTTCTGCGCGAACTGCGGTGAGGTGATGTAGTCGTACATCGCCTCGGCTTTCTCGCCCTTGCCGGCGGAAGCCATGCGCTGCTTGTGCACATCCAGCAGGCCTGCGCGCAGCGCCTCGCCGAGCTGCGCGGCCACCGACCACACCACCACCCACACGCCATCGACCAGGCCGAACTGCGTCGCGCCGGCCCATTCACGGGGAATGGCGGAGCCCGTGGTCACGAGCACGCCCACATCGGCATTGCACTCGCGCATGTCGTCCTTGAGCTTGGCCAGCCACTGCGCGTTCCAGGTGGCGGCGCGCTTGGTTTCCCACAGCAGCAGGCCCGCCTTCGCGCCGCTGCGCGCGTGCACATGGTGCTTCACGTCGCCGCCGCGCTGGCCCTTCTTCACCTCTTCGATCACGTCGAGCGGGAAGGCGCGCTTGAGCGCGTCTTCCAGAGCAAGCTCGAGCACCTCGCCCTGCAGCTGCTGCGAGCCCTGCTCGGCCTTGCGCTGCATCTCGGCCATCTGGCTGGCCATGTCGTCGAGCTTCTTCTGTTGTTCGGCTTTTTCCAGCGCGAAGCGCTCCTGCTCCTGCGCGCGCACCTGCGCTTCGCGCTCCACCAGCTTGGCATCGACCTGCCGGCGCACCTCGAGGACCAGTCGGTCCTTTTCATCCTTGAGCTGCTGGCGCTCGTCACGCAGCGCCAGCTCCGCCGCGCGCAGCTGCGTGAGCTGCTGCTGCGTGGTGTCGAGCTGTTTCTGCAGCGCCTCGGCCTGCTGCCGCGCGGCCTGTTGGGCCGCGTCGCTGGCGAGCTTCGCCTGCTGCAGCGCCTGGCGCCGCGCCTCCTCGATCGCCTGCTTCTGCTGTTCCTGCTGCTCGCGCTCGCGCAGCTGCGCGCGCTTGTCGGCGGCCGCGCGTTCCTGCTCGCGCAGCTGCGCAAGCTGGCTTGCGCTGGCGGCCTCGATGTTTTCGAGCGCATGGCGCGCAAAACCCTGCTCCAGCGAGAACTCGTGCTCGCACTTGGGGCAGGTGACGCGTGCGTCGGGCTTCAGGACCAGCGTGTCGGAGTCACTCATGCGCGCAGCATAGCGCCGTGAATCCCGCCAACGTAACTGCAAACGGCAATGCAACGCGCTCTCATCCGCCGATCCCCAAGCGCGCGGCGTGGTGCCACAATATCAACAGGTTGATATGTTTCTGTTGTGAGGATTGAAAGTCATGAACACCGTAACGAAACGAGTTGGTCTGCTGGTTGCTGGTCTGGTTGCTGCTGCCGCCGCGCAGGCGGGCCAGGGTGATCTGGTCACGCGCGTGCGCGCGACGTACCTGGAATTCGACAATGGCCAGAATTCACTGCCCGTGGTGGTGAAAGCGGACAGCCGCCTGATCCCGGAAGTGGATTTCAGCTATTACCTGACGGACAACGTGTCCGCCGAGCTCGTGCTCACCTATCCGCAGAAGATCGACATCAGCGTGAACGGATCCGATGCCGGCTCCGTGACGGCGCTGCCGCCGACACTGCTGGCGCAGTATCACTTCGGTGATGCCGATGGCGCCTTCGTCCCCTATGTGGGCGCGGGCCTGAACCTGACGCTGTTCGGCAGCCGCAGCGTGCTGGCCGGTGGCGCGCACATCAGCAAGTCGAGCGTGGGCGTGGCCGGGCAGATCGGCGCGGACTTCGCGCTGTCGGGTGCCTGGACGCTGAACGTGGACCTGAAGTACGTCGCGATGAACACGGATGTGTATGTCGGCAGCACCAAGGCCGGCAAGCTCGACCTGAATCCCTGGGTCGCCTCCGTTGGTATCGGCTACAAGTTCTAGCCGAGCTGGTGGCGCGGCGGATCAGTTCCGCTGCGCCTTGCTGACCTCGCGGATGGCCTTGAATTCGGATCCCCCCTTCCATTCAGGCCATTCGCGGGAGTCAGCCAGCCTTCTTCCCAATGCATAGAGCAGCGCCGCGTCCGCGGCAATGCCATCCGATCGCCAGGTTTTCGCGTCGAACTCGTCATTGGGCTGGTGATAGCGATCCTTGTTGTAGGCCTCGGACCAGGCCTTGCCCGCTTCCACGCCGCCCTCTTTCAGGTTGTCGCCCGATTTGAACGAAATGGCCGGCACACCGCGCTTGGCGAACGAGAAATGATCGGAGCGGAAGAACAGCCCCGCCTCGGGTCGGCTGTCGGGTGAATGCCGGCGCTTCAACTTGCCCGCCTCCTCGATCAGCGAGTCCATCAGCGTCAGCGGCGCATCGCCCGAGGTCATGAAGTCGTGTGCCGGTGATGTGGGTCGCGGCGAATCGGTGTTGAGGTTGGCCACGGTTGTCTCGAGCGGATACAGCGGATGGGTGGCGTAGTACTCCGAACCCAGCAGCCCCTGTTCCTCGGCGCCCACGAACAGGAAACCCAGCGAACGCTCGGTGCGCGGCGCCTTCTGGAAGGCGCGCGCGATCTCCAGCAGCTGCGCGACGCCGGCGGCATTGTCCACCGCGCCATTGAAGATGGCATCGCCCTCGGCATCCGGCTCGCGCTTGCCCAGGTGATCCCAGTGCGCGGTGTACATCACCCATTCGCCGGCATGCTTCGCGCCGGGCAGCACGGCCATGATGTTCTTCGAGACCACCTGCTCGCGCTTCACGCTGAATGAAACATCCATCGTCACGCCCTGCAGCGTCACCGGCCGGAACTCGCGCGTGCGCGCCTGCGCCTTGAGCTCATCGAACTTCAGGCCCGCCTTCTGCAGCAGCAGCGCGGCGGCATCACGCTGTATCCAGCCCTCGAGCGGCACATGCGCCGCGCGCGGATCATCGCGCTGCACATCGAACACCGGGCCGGTGTTGCTGTTCTTCACGGTTTCCCAGCCATAGGCGGCGGGCGCCGTTTCGTGGATGACCAGCGCGCCAGCGGCGCCGCGGCGGGCCATCTCTTCGTACTTGTAGGTCCAGCGGCCGTAGTAGGTCATCGCCTTGCCACCGAAGTCGCCGCTGCCGGTTTCGAAGTCCGGATCGTTCACGAGGATCAGCGCGATCTTGCCCTTGAGGTCCTCGTTCCTGAAATCATCCCAGTTGCGCTCGGGCGCGTTGACGCCATAACCCACGAACACCACAGGCGCGCGCGCGAGGTTCACCTCGGCGTCGCCGTTCTGCGCGGCACGGATGGCCACCTCGTTGCCCTGCGACCACTGCAGCCCCTCGCGGCCGGCCGTGGCCTGCACGCGCACCGGGCCGTCGATTTCGGAGCGCGCCAGTGGCACGTCCTGTGTCCAGGCGCGGCTGCCGCCGGGCTGCAGATCGCCCCCGGGTTCAAGACCTGCTGCAGTCAACTGCGACACCAGGTAGTCGACAGTTCTTGCTTCGCCGGCGCTGGCTGGCGCCCGGCCCTCGAAGTCATCGCCCGACAGCACGCGGACGTCCCCGGTGATGCGGGCCTGATCGAACTGCGGCGCGCGCGGCGCGCAGGCCATCACCAGCGCCGCGACCAGCGCGGCCGGAAGGATGCGGGGTTTCATGCGCCAATGCTGCGCCACGACGGCTTTTCGCGCCAGTGCCCGGCTGCGGCATACTGCGCCCACTCACGCGGGAGAGGCATATGTTCCGACCAGAATCCTGGCGCGCCGTGCTGGCGCTGCTTGCTGTGGCAGTGTCATTTACCGTTCCGGCCGCCGACGCTCCGGGCCAGGCAATCCCCGCCACGCTGGGCGCCCAGGTGGAGGCCGAGCTGGTCGGCCGCTTCGGCGAGGCGCAGCGCGAGCGCATCCATCGCGGCATCGCGCAGACGGCCGCGCTGTGGCGCGCCGCCGACGGCGATGGCAACGCCTGGGCCGCCTTCGTGCGCCAGAACTTCGCAGGCTCTCCGGCCGCCGTGGATGCGCTGTTCAACCGCTACCAGCACAACCTGGAGATGATCTGGGGACACACGCAGGAAATCAGGCGCGAGCTGAACACGCCCGCGGACCTCGACACCGGCCCGGTCGCGCCCTTCGATGAAACCTTCGCGGCCTGGGATCCTTCAGCCCATGTGCTCGACGACCTGTTCGACAACAAGCTCGCCTTCATCGCGCTGCTGAACTTCCCGCTCACGTCGCTCGAAGAGCGCGAGAAAGTGGGCGCGGGCTGGACCCGCCGGCAATGGGCCGAGACTTTCCTGGCCGAAACCTTCCGCCAGCGGTTGCCGGCCGAGGCCAACCAGGCGGTGTCCGACGCCTATGCCGCCTCGGGCCAGTACATCGCCGGCTACAACATCTGGATGCACCACCTGGTGGATGCGAAGGGTGCGCGGTTGTTCCCCGCAGGCAAGCGGCTGCTGTCGCACTGGAACCTGCGCGATGAACTGAAGGCCAACTACGCCGATCGCAAGGATGGCCTGGCCAAGCAACGCACCATCCAGAAGGTGATGGAACGCATCGTGGCGCAGGACATCCCGGCAGTGGTGGTGGACAACCCCGCGGTGGACTGGAATCCGTTCACGAACACCGTGACGCGGGCGGCCGTGAACGACGCGCCTGCGGATGCGGCGAAGGCCTCCACGGCTGCGCCCGATGCCACCCGCGAGCCCGACACGCGCTATGCGCGCTGGCTCGCCAACTTTCGCGCCATGCAGGTGGTCGACAGATACTCCCCCAGCCAGCCCACACACATCGTCCGCGTGTTCGAAACTGGCAGGCAGCTTTCCGAGGCGCGCGTGCAGGCCATGCTCGAACAGCTGCTGGGCTCGCCGCAGGTGAAGCAGGTGGGCGCGCTGATCCAGAAGCGGCTGGGCCGCAAGCTCGAGCCCTTCGACATCTGGTACGCGGGCTTCCGGCCCAGCGCCGACCAGGACGAAGCCCAGCTCGATGCCATCGTGGCCAAGCGCTTTCCCGACGCCGCCGCGTACCAGCGCGACATCCCGAACATGCTGCGCGCGCTGGGCTTCGCGCCTGATCGCGCCGACTATGTGGCGCGGCACATCGTGGTGGATCCGGCGCGCGGCTCGGGGCATGCAATGGGCGCCGCGATGAAGGGGGAACCGGCGCACCTGCGCACACGCTTCGAGCGCGACGGCATGAACTACAAGGGCTACAACATCGCCGTCCACGAGATGTGCCACAACGTCGAGCAGACCTTCTCGCTGAACAATGTGGAGTACTACACGCTGCGCGGCGTGCCGAACACCGCCTTCACCGAGGCGCTGGCCTTCACCTGCCAGGATCGCGACCTCGAGGTGCTGGGCCTTTCCAAGGTGGACGCGAAGGCGCGCGCGCTCGATGCGCTCGACACCTTCTGGGGCGCCTACGAGATTGGCGGCGTCGCGCTGGTGGACATGCAGGTGTGGCGCTGGCTTTACGCGCATCCTGATGCCACGCCGGCGCAGCTGCGCGAGGCGGTGCTCGGCATCGCGAAGGACACGTGGAACAAATGGTTCGCTCCGGTGTTCGGCGTGCGTGATGTGACTCTGCTTGCGATCTACTCGCACACCATCAACAACATGCTCTACCTGCCCGACTATCCCATCGGGCACATGATCGCCTTCCAGGTGAAGGCGCAGATGGAGAAAGCCGGCAACTTCGGCGCGGAGTTCGAACGCGTGTCGCGCATCGGTTCGCTGGCGCCGGACCTGTGGATGATCCAGGCCACCGGCAAGCCGGTGGGGCCCGAGGCGCTGATCGAGGCCACAGCCAGGGCGCTGCGCGAGTTCTGAAGATGGCATCCGCGCGCGCAACGCCGCTGTCGGTGGTCTGCTTCGGCGAGATCCTGTGGGATGTGCTGCCGCGCGGCACGTTCCTGGGCGGCGCGCCGCTGAATGTGGCGGCCCATCTGACGCGACTTGGTCTGAACGCGGGGCTGGTATCGCGTGTCGGTCCGGATGAGCGCGGTCTGGCGGCGATGGCGCTCGTCCGGAAACTGGGCGTGGATAGCAGCCTGCAGCAGGACTATGCGCTGCCCACAGGCGAAGCGCGCGCCGTGCTCGCCGCCGATGGATCGGCCTCCTACGAGTTCGAGACACCGGCGTCCTGGGACGCCATCGAGTTCGACGACGAAGTGCGCAACGCGGTGCAGTCCGCGGACGCGCTGGTGTTCGGTTCGCTGGCCCAGCGCGATGCGCGCAGCCGCGAGGCGCTGCGCCAGTGCCTGGCGCTGGCGGACTATCGGGTGTTCGACGTGAACCTGCGCCAGCCGCATCACGATGCGCGGGTGGTGCTCGAATCCCTGCGCGAGGCGGACTTCGTCAAGCTCAATGAAGAAGAATGCATCATCGTGGGCGCATGGCTGGGCACGTCGGGCGATCCCGATGCACTGCGCATCGCCATCGAACGCCTGCGCGCGGGCCACAGGACTTATCCGCTGCAGCTTTGCATCACGCGTGGCGGCGACGGCGCGCTGTTGTGGGCCGACGGCCGCTGGCATTCGCAGCCGGCGGTGCCTGTAAAGGTGGTGGATACCGTCGGCGCCGGGGATTCATTCCTGGCGATGCTGCTCGCGCAGCGCCTGCGGGGCGTGGCGCCGGCGCTGGCACTGCAGCGCGCGGCGGCTCTGGGTTCGTTCGTGGCGTCCCGGGCTGGCGCGGTGCCGGACTACGACCCGCGCCAGCTGGTTCCGGATTTCGCCTAGAACTGGTACCGCAGCGACAGCGCCGTGGAGCGCGCGCTCAGCGGACGGGCGCGCACGATGCCACCGGCGGCCGCTGTTCCCTCTTCCACTTCCGTGACCACGAATTTGTCGGTCAGGTTGTTCACGTTCAGCGACATCGACAGCGCATCGCTGAAGCGATAGCTGCCGAACAGGTGCACCAGCATGTAGGCGTTCTGCTTCAACTGGTTCACGTCGCCCACGTAGTAGTCGGTGCTGCCCTGCAGCGTGGCGCCCACGCTGAAGCGGTCGCCACGCCAGGCCGGAGTGATGGTGTAGATCAGGTCGGCCTGGCGGCGCGGCTTGTTGCCAACGATCGCCGCATTGTTGCGGTCCTTGTTGATCTCGGCATCGGTCCAGGTGAGGTTGCCCGACACCCTGAAGCCGTTGGCCGCCTCCCAGCTGCCCTCCACTTCCAGGCCCTGCGCGCGGTATTCGCGCACGAAGGTCAGGCCGCTGGTGATCTCGGCGTTGGTTTCCTCGGTGGTGGTGTCGAAGGCGGTGAGGTACACCTCGTATGGGCCGCGCTTGAGCTTGTAGCCCAACTCGAGCTGGCTCACGTTGTCGTAGCCATCGGTGGTCGACGTGAGCGAGCCATTGGCGTTCAGCGTGCCGCCGATTTGCAGCAGGCGATCGGCGATGGCGCGGCCGCCGTCGCTGTAGCGGGCGAACACGCTGCTGTCACCCGAGAGCATCCAGGTGCCGCCCAGCGAGAAGCTGGTGTTGTTGGCGTTGTAGCGCACCGGCTCGCGGCCGGCCTGGGTGCTGGCCACGGCAACGCCGCGGGATTCCCAGAAGCCGATGTTCCCGTCGTTGTCCATGTCGACCAGGATGCCGCTGGTGGGCGAGCTGCCGAAGGCGCCCTTGCCGCAGCAGATGCGGCTGGCCTGGCCGCGCGCCTGCGTGTTGTCGCGGCGCACCGAGGCGTCGAAGTTGAAGCGTTCGCCCTGCCACGAGAAATTCGCGTACGGCGCGCTGGTGGTGTAGTCCAGGTCCCACGCCCACGAGAGCAGGCCGGGGAAATACAGGCCGTCATTGACGATGCGTTGCCCGGTGCTGGACACCACGTTCAGGTTCTGCGCGCCGGCGCCCTGCACCGTCTGCAGGTAGAACTGCCAGCTGTTCCAGTCGATGTCCACGGCTTGCTGCGAACGGTAGTAGCCCACCGTCAGCGCGGCGCCGCCCTCGAAGGCCTTGGTGAGCTTCAGGTCGTTCACGTCGAGGCCCACGTCATTGAACGTGGTGTCGAAGATCAGGTTGTTGAACGCCAGCGCTGAACGGTTGTAGACGCTGCCCGCACCCGGACCATTGGCCAGCGTGACCACGGTGTTGGTGCAGCCCGAAGCAGCCGTCGACACGCCGTTCAGCGTGGCGTTGGGGGAACCGGCGCACAGCGAATCGGCCAGCGCGCCAGCCGTGCCCACGCCGTCGGTGAACGGCGAGATCCAGCTGCCCGTGGTCTTCGAAGTGCGGAACTTGTCGTTCAGCGTCCAGCCGCCGGCGAATTCGCGGTTGAATTCCAGGCCGAAGCTGCTGACCTTCGCGTGGATGCCATCGGTGATGTCGCGGTTCAGGCGATTGCCGAAGGCATCGAATGTGCTGATGGTCGTCTGGTAGGGCGAGTGCAGCGATTCGCTGCTCGCGTCATAGCCATCCACGGCGCCGAAGCTGCCGTTGGACTTCACCCGCACCGGCGATGGCAGGTAGGTGGTCACGCGGTCGTTGAGCTGCTTCACGTGCAGGCGCAGGTAGCCGCCGTCGAATTCCTTGGTGACATTGATCTTGACCTGGCCGCCGCGGTCACCGTTGAAGCCCGTCTTGCGCACGCCCTCGCCCTGGCGATAGAAGCCGCCGACATGGAAGCGCAGCGTGTCGCTGAACGCGCCGCCGTACTCGAAGTCGGCGCGCTGCTGGTCGAAGTCCACGCCGGTGGTCACGCCGAAGGCGCCGCCCTCGCGCTCGCCGGTGTCGCTGATCAGGTTGATGATGCCGCCCGGCGAGTTGCTGGCGAAGGTGGAGGCCGAGCCGCCGCGGATGGATTCGATGCGCGCGATGCTCCAGTCCTGGCGGATGAAGTTGTCGCAGTTGGCGAAGTTCAGGTCGCCGTATTCGCACACCGGCAGGCCGTCTTCATGCAGCTGCAGGTACTTCGCACCGCCGGTGGCCAGCGGAATGCCGCGGATGGTGATGTTGGCGTTGCCCTCGCCGCCGGAGGATTCAGCGCGGATGCCCGGCAGGCTGCGGAACACCTCGGCCACCGAGCGCGGTGCGACTTCGGCGATCGATTCCACGTTGAGCGCGCTGGTGGAGACGCTGGATTGCAGGCGGTTCACCGGGCGCGCGACGCCGGTCACGACCACTTCTTCCAGCGTGCCTTCTTCATCTGCAGCGGCGTCGGCGGCCTGTGCTGCATGGATGGATCCGAGTGCGGCGGCGCCGACCAGCAGCGCAACCACACGACGCACGTTCTTCTGTCCGCAGACGCTCATGATGTCCCCTCTGCCTTTTTCTGGCGATTGTGGATGCAGAGGCTATATCGACCTGCAATCGATTGCAACCGCAAATGCAATCGATTGTTTAGAAGGATGACTAGGCAGCGAAAGGCAGCGGACCGCGGCTGGCGAAACGCAGCGAGGCGGGTCCGGTGGCCGTGGAGTACTCCAGGCGATAGTCGGCAGTGCGCAGGTCGATGAACAACTGCGCGAAGTCCGCGCCGTGTCGCCAGCCCATCTCGAGCAGATGCGGCTCGCCCTGCGACAGCGTGAATTCCCCTGCAAAAGCAGGATGCTCGTTGCGCAGGCGGATCAGCGCGAACAGATCCTGCACCACGGGACGATGTACGGCGGCCTGCACTTCGGCCTGCGTGTAGTAGTGCCGGTTGATGTCGCGCCCCACGCGCGTGCGCTTGAGCAGCGCCATGTCGTTCACGCCGGCCAGCAGGCCCACGTAGTACACCTGCGGCACGCCGGGCAGGAAGAACTGGATGGCGCGCGCCAGCAGGTAGCGGCGCTCGTCGCGACCCAGCGCATCGAAATAGGTGCAGTTCACCTGGTACAGGTCGAGGTTCGAGGCCGCTGCGCCGGTGGCTTCGCGGCTCTGCCCGCGGCTGTTCTGGTGGATGCTCTCTACCAGATGGTCGATGTCCGCCGGGGGCACGAGGCCCGGCCGGGCGTTGCGATCGGTTGCATCGGCGCCCACGTCCACCACGCCGATGCCATCGTGCGTGTCGAGCACGGTTACCGCATTGGTGGGGCGCACGCGGATCCATTCGCGCAGGTGCCGGGCCTCGCCTGCCGCGAAAGCCTGCAGCACCAGCGGCGGCAGCGCGAAGTCATAGACCCAGTCGACGCGCGCGGCGATCTCGACCTGCTTGCGGTAGTAGGAGTGCACTTCCACCAGCACCTCGATGCCCAGTGCGCGCGCCTGCGCCGCAAACTCGTCGATGAACTGGAAGGTCTGCGGCGTCATGAAGCAGCTGGTGCCGGGCGTCTTGATGGCATAGCCCACGGCATCGAGCCGCACCATGCGGATGTCGTTCGCCGCGAACTGTTCCAGGATGCGCCGCAGGTAGCGCGCCCCTTCCGGATGGTGCACGTCGATGTCGATCTGCTGCGGCGTGAAGGTGGTCCACAGCACGCGCTGCTCGCCGTTCTGCAGGAACACCTCGGTGAACGGCAGGCCAGGGCGCGGCCGATACACCGCCCGCAGGTCCGCCTCGGAAGCGCCGCCGGGAAACACGCGCTCGCGCGTGAGAAACATGCCCGCATACGGCGAGGCATCGCCGCGCGCGGAGTAGTCGAGGAACTGCGGCGACTGGCTCGACACATGGTTCACGATCACATCGGCCATCAGGTCGACACCGGCGCCGAGCATCTTCACGTCGGTCCAGTCACCAAGCCGGCCATCCACCTGCGTATGGTCGATGGGGTCGAACCCGGCATCCGAGCCATCGATGGGATGGAAGAAGGGCAGCAGGTGGATGCCCCCGAACAGCCCCGCCAGCGGGCCTGCCAGCAGCTGCTGCAGTCCGGCAAAGGAACCCCCGAGGCGGTCCACATAGGTGATGAGCTGGACTTGATTGCGCATGGATCCTATGATGCAATCGATTGCAACAAGCTGTAAAGACCAATCACTGGCCGCAGCAGGCGGGGGTTCCCATGAACGACGGTCGCGACCAGGTCCGGCTCAAATGGCTGACGTGCCTGATGTTCCTGATGTTCGCCATGACCAGCGACGCCGTGGGCAGCGTCATCCCGCGCGTGATCGAGGAATACAAGCTTTCACTGAAGGCCGCCAGCGCCTTTCATTACGCGCCCATGATCGCCATCGCGATCGGCGCGCTGTCGCTGGGCTTCCTGGCCGATCGGCTGGGCCGCCG
>Ga0075163_10006481_pt1 | contig 15506 bp, 10 predicted proteins | sample JI1023141ADNA_FD_71478 | JGI IMG/M metagenome (GOLD analysis project Ga0075163, IMG submission 71478) | Wastewater effluent complex algal communities from Wisconsin, to seasonally profile nutrient transformation and Carbon sequestration -... | ecosystem: Engineered > WWTP > Effluent > Algae... | reverse complement strand
GACCTTGGAGGCGAAGGTGGCTTGCGGCCAGCCTTGCAGGGCGGCGAGCATCTGGCCGGTCTGGTTGGCGTCGTCGTCGATGGCTTGTTTGCCGCAGATGACGAGTTGGGGTTGTTCCTTATCGCAGAGGGCTTTGAGGAGTTTGGCGACGGCCAGCGGTTGCAACTCCACATCGCTCTCGACCAGGATGGCGCGGTCGGCGCCGATGGCCAGCGCGGTGCGCAGGGTTTCCTGGCAGGCGGCAACGCCGCAGCTAACGGCAATGACTTCGGTCGCGAGGCCAGCTTCTTTCAGGCGCACGGCTTCTTCGACGGCGATTTCGTCGAAGGGGTTCATGCTCATCTTGACGTTGGCCAGGTCGACGCCCGTGCCGTCCGCCTTGACGCGGACTTTGACGTTGTAGTCAACCACCCGTTTGACGGGTACGAGTATCTTCATGGGAATTCCTTGTCCGAAAAAATCCCCTGCCGGTCTGGGGGGAGCAGGTGCGGCAGGGGCAAGCGGTTTATTCGATGGCGAGCGCCGAATTGGCGTGCTGGCGCAGGACGTATTTCTGGATCTTGCCGGTCGAGGTCTTGGGCAATTCGCCAAACACCACCTGCTTGGGCACCTTGAAGCGGGCCAGGTGGCTGCGGCAGTGCTCGATGATCTCAGCTTCGCTGGTCTGCGCGCCGTCCTTCAGTTCGATGAAGGCGGCCGGCACCTCGCCCCACTTCTCGTCGGGCTTGGCGACGACGGCAGCGGCGATCACCGCCGGGTGGCGGTAGAGCACGTCCTCGACTTCCAGCGAAGAGATGTTCTCGCCGCCGGAGATAATGATGTCCTTGGAGCGGTCCTTGATCTTGACATAGCCATCGCTATGCACGACGGCCAGGTCGCCGGTGTGGAACCAGCCGCCGGCGAAGGCTTCCTCGGTCGCCTTCGGGTTCTTCAGGTAGCCCTTCATGACGATGTTGCCGCGGAACATGATCTCGCCCATCGTCTCGCCATCCCAGGGCACCGGCTCCAGCGAAACCGGATCACGGACCTCGATCGCTTCCTGCAGGTGGTAGCGCACGCCCTGGCGGCCGTTGCGGGCGGCACGCAGGTCGATCGGCAGCTTGTCCCATTCCGGGTGCTTGGCGCAGACCGACGCCGGACCGTAGGTTTCGGTCAGGCCGTAGACGTGGGTGATGTTGAAGCCCATCTGCTCGGCACCTTCGATGATCGCGGCCGGCGGTGCAGCGCCGGCGATCAGGCCGTTGACGGTGTGCTCGATGCCCTGCTTCAACTCGGCCGGGGCGTTGATCAGCATGCCGTAGACAATCGGCGCGCCGCACATATGACTGACCTTGTGTTCCTTGATCAGGCCGAAGATCAGCGCCGGGTCGACCTTGCGCAGGCAGACGCTGGTGCCGGCATTGGCGGCCAGCGTCCAGGGGAAGCACCAGCCGTTGCAGTGGAACATCGGCAGCGTCCAGAGGTAGACGGCGTGCGGGGGCATGCCCCAGGAGATGATGTTGGAGGCCGAATTCAGGTAGGCGCCGCGGTGGTGATAGACAACGCCCTTGGGGTTGCCGGTAGTGCCCGAGGTGTAGTTCAGGGCGATGGCATCCCACTCGTTTTCCGGCAGCTGCCAGGCGAAATCGGGCTCGCCTTCGTTGAGGAAGGCTTCGTAATCCTTTTCGCCGAGCGCTTCGCCGCCGGTGAAGTCGGGGTCGAGGGTATCGATAACGATCGGCTTCGGGCCCTCCAGCAGGGCTAGGGCGGCCTTGATGGTGGTCGAAAACTCGGGGTCGGTAATCAGCACCTTGGCTTCGCCGTGGGTCAGCATGAAGGCGATGGCTTCGGCATCCAGGCGGGTGTTCAGCGTATTGACCACGGCGCCGGTCATCGGCACGCCGAAATGGCATTCGAACATCGGGGCGCTGTTGGGCAGCATGGCGGCAACTGTGTCGCCCTTGCCGATGCCGCGACCTTTCAGGGCAGAGGCCAGCTGGCGGCAGCGGTCGTAGGATTCTTTCCAGGTGTATTGACGGCTACCCTGGATGACCGAAATGCGCTTCGGATAGACGAAGGCCGAGCGCTCAAGAAAGCTGAGCGGCGAAAGCGGAACGTAGTTGGCCGGATTCTGGTCCAGCCCGATGGAATACGGGTTTGCTGCCACAAATGTCTCCTCACGATTCTGGCGAAGGCGCTGTTCTGTTTTTTGATGCTCTTTTAGTGAGCGTGAGGATGACAAAACACTCTTGCGCAACTATTGGCAGAATGTAACGAATCGTTACATCGGAAAGTCGTCGACCACAGCCTGCACTAGAATCGGTGGATGGATCAGGACATGCCCTCCCAACCGACCGCCCTGCAGCAGGAAATGCTGCAGGCCGGGCTGGACCTGCTCGATCAGGGCATGACAGTGTTCGACACCGATCTGCGCCTGGTGGCCTGGAACCGCACCTTCATCGAGCTGTTCAATTTCCCGCCCCATCTGGCGGCCGTCGGCACGCCGCTGGAGGCTTTTGTCCGCCACAACGTCGAGCACGGCGAATACGGCCCCGGCGACACCGAGGCGAAGATCGCCGAAATTCTCGCCGATGCGCAGCTGAAGGAAGCCCACAACTACGAGATTCAACGCCCGAACGGACGCACTCTGCAGATCCGCCGCGAGCCCTTGCCCGGCAAAGGGCTGGTGACGCTCTACAGCGACGTGACCGAGCAGCGCTACATCGAACACCTGACCGAGCATCAGAACAACGAGCTGGAAGAGCGCGTCCGCCGCCGCACCGCCCAGCTGGAAAACGCCAACGCCAACCTGCGCCGCGCCAACGCCGAGAACGAGCGCATCGCCGCCGCCCTGGGGCGCAGCGAGGAACGCCTGCGCCTGATCAACGACACCATTCCCATCCTGATCGGCTACGTCGACCACAACGAGGTCTATCAGTACGCCAACAAGGGGTACTCCGACTGGTACGGCCACCCGGAGGGCGCGGTGACCGGGCGGGCGATTCCCGACGTGATCGGCGACCACGTTTATGGCCAGGTCCGCGACTCCGTCCGCAAGGCCTTGTCCGGCCAGCAGATCACCTACGAATACCACATGCAGCGCGATGGCAAGGATGTCTTTGCGCGCAGTACGTTGGTCCCCGAGACCACGGCCAGCGGGGAAACACTGGGCTTCTTCGTCTTCTCGCACGAAATCACTGAACAGAAGCGTATGCAGGCCGCCCTGGTCCAGGCCCAGAAGATGGAAGCCATCGGCCAGCTGACCGGTGGCCTGGCGCACGACTTCAACAATCTGCTCACCGTCATCATCGGCAACCTGGCAGCGCTGCAGGACCACCGGCCGGACGATGCCGGCGTCAACGAATTCGTCGAACCGGCGCTGCAGTCGGCACGGCGCGGCGTCCAACTGATCAAGCGCCTGCTGACCTTCTCGCGCCATCAGCCGCTGGAGCCGCAGGCGGTCGATATCGGCCGGCTGATCGGCAACCTGGCCAAGCTGATCCGTCGCTCGCTGCCCGAGACCATTGCCGTGTCGACCGATCTGGCCGGTGCCTCGGTCCATGCGCTGGTCGACCCCGGGCAACTGGAAAGCGCCCTGCTCAATTTTTCGCTGAATGCACGCGACGCAATGCCGGACGGTGGCCAGTTGCACATCGCTGCGCGGGCCATCGAATTGAGCAGCGAGGCAGCGAGCTTCGATGTCGTGCCGGGCCGCTATGTGTTGATCGAAATCGCCGATAACGGCTGCGGCATGGATGCCGCGACGCTGGCCCGCGCCTGCGAGCCCTTCTTCACGACCAAGCGCTTCGGGCTGGGCAGCGGCCTCGGCCTGGCCATGGCGCATGGCTTCGCCAAGCAGTCGGGCGGCGGCATTTCAATTCAGAGCCAGCCCGGCCAGGGAACAACGGTGCTGTTGGTCTTGCCATCGGTCGCCGCGAGGGCCGACGACGACATGCCCGGCGAAGAACCCGCGTTGGCCCTGGGCGGAGAACTGGTCCTGCTGGTCGAGGACGATCCGGCCGTACGCCGCGTCGTCCGCCAGCAGTTGATCGATCTCGGCTATCCGGTCATCGAGGCCGAAAACGGCAACCAGGCTGTAGAGATGATCGAGCAGATCGCCGACATTGCCATCGTCGTCAGCGACGTAATCATGCCCGGCGGCATCAACGGCCGTCAGCTGGCAGAACAGGTGGGGGATCGCCACCCGCACATGCATATCGTGCTGATGAGCGGCTATGCCGACGAGGCCGAGTCAGCCGGGGCCAGCGATCTGCCTGTCCTCGCCAAGCCCTTTGGCCGCCAGGATCTGGTCCGCGCCCTGCTCCGTGCAACCCGGGAAACAACATGAAAGACCATGACCCAGCCAAACTGATCGCCATCGTCGAGGACGATCCGGATATCGCCAGGATCATCGAACAGACGCTGGGCGACTTCGGCTTTCGTACCCACTGGTGCCGCAGCGGTGGCGACCTGCTGCGCCGCCTGCGCACGCTGGCCCCCGATCTGTGCATCATCGACCTCGGGCTGCCCGACATGGATGGCATCGAGGCGATGCAGCGCGTGCGCGCCCAGTCGGCCTGCGGCATCCTGATCCTGACCGGTCGCGCCCATATCAGCGACCGGGTGATGGGCCTCGAACTCGGCGCCGACGACTACGTGCTTAAACCGTTTGAGCCGCGGGAACTAGTGGCGCGTGTCCGCAGTATCCTGCGTCGACGGGAGAATGCCGCGCTCAACGTTGCCGAGCGGATTGCCGAATTCGCCGGCTGGCAATTCAACCTGGGTAACAACACGCTGACTTCGCCGGCCGGCAGCGAGCAGACGCTCAGCACCTCGGAGTCCGAATTGCTGAAGGTCTTCGTCAGCAATCCGAACCGGATTCTGCAACGCGAACAACTGATGGGAACGCGCGATCTGTCACCCACCGACCGCAGCATCGATGTCCGGATCTCGCGCCTGCGCCGGAAGCTGGAGCCGGATGCCGACAGTCCGGCCTTCATCAAGACCGTGTACGGCGCCGGCTATCTTTTCATGGCTACGGTCACCTGGCTTGCCCCGCCCGGCGGTGCATAGAAGGTGCGGCGCTCAGCCTGCTCTGGCGACTCTCACCCCTGCGCAGCTAAGCCTTCCTCGCATCCCCGGCTTTTTTGATTTTTGGCTTTTTTTGGGGCCGACCGTAGCATTTGCCGTTTCAGGGCTTGTCGAGCCAGAACAGCGACGTGATCGTCTTGGCGTCGGTGATCCGCCCATCCCAGACGGCTTGTTTGGCCTCGGACGGGGACAGTTCGACCACCTCCAGGAATTCGTTGTGGTCGAGCTGCTGGTCGCTGGCCTTGCGCAGCCCCCGCGCTGCGAAGATTTCAATACGTTCGTCGGAATAACCGATGCATGGGTGCATCACGCCTAGGTATTCCCACTCGCCGGCGGTATAGCCGGTTTCTTCCAGCAATTCGCGCTTGGCGGTCTCGATGATCGCTTCGCCGTGGTCAATCTTGCCGGCCGGCAACTCCAGGAAGACGCGACGGAGCGGATAGCGGAACTGGCGTTCAAACAGCAGGTTGCCGTTGGGGAGGAAGGCGAGGATGACGACGGCGCCGGGATGGACGATGTATTCGCGGATCGATTCCTTGCCGTTGGGCAGCAGCACGCGATCCTTGCGGACGTGGAGCAGCGCGCCCTGGAAGATGGTTTCGCTGGACACTTCGGATTCAATCAGATGGCTGTCGTGTGACATGGCGGTCTCCACAAAGTAAAACGCCCCGACTGGCGGGGCGTTGATAATTTCAGCTAAGGTCTGCCGGGCATCAGAGCGAACGCAGCAAGGCGTAGGCGCAGAGCGACATGATGACCTGCGGGAAGATGCCCAGGAAGGCAACCGCCAGACCGTTGGCCGAGATCAGGATACGCATGTCCAGCGGTGCGGAGAGCGGCGTTTCGTCGGCCGGTGCATCAAAGTACATGACCTTGACGACGCGCAGGTAGTAGAAGGCGCCGATCAGAGAGAAAAGCACTGCAACGATGGCCAGCCACATGTAACCGGCGGCGACGACGGCCTGCAGCACCGAGAACTTGGCGAAGAAGCCGATGAAGAACGGCACGCCGGCCATCGAGAACATCAACATCAGCATGATGCCGGCAAACCACGGGCTGCGCTTGTTGAGGCCCTTGTAGTCGTCGATTTCCTCGGCTTCGAAGCCGGCACGGGCCATCAGCAGGATCATGCCGAAGGTGCCGGCGCTCATCAGCACATAGGCGATGACGTAGAACATCGAGGAGCTGTAGGCGTTCAGCGCATAGCGGGCGTCGCCGCCGACCACGCCGGTAACGATACCGAGCAGCATGAAGCCCATGTGCGAGATGGCGGAGTAGGCCAGCATGCGCTTTAGGTTGGTCTGGGCGATGGCGGCCAGGTTACCGATGGCCATCGACAGCACGGACAGGATGATCAACATGTTCTGCCAGTCGGCGGCCATGGTCAGCAGGCCGCTGACCAGCAGGCGCATGACGATGGCGAAAGCCGCCAGCTTGGGGGCCGAGCCGATGAACAGAGTGACCGAAGTCGGGGCACCCTGATAGACGTCCGGAATCCACATGTGGAAGGGAACGACGCCGAGCTTGAAGGCCAGGCCAGCGACCAGGAAGACCAGGCCGAAGACGAGAACGGCCTTGTTGATTCCGCCGCCGGCGAGGCGCTCGGCGATGCCGGTGATTTCCAGCGTGCCGGTGGCACCATAAATCATCGACATGCCGTAGAGCAGCAGGCCGGAAGCCAGCGCGCCAAGGACGAAGTACTTCATCGCCGCTTCCGTGGAGGCAATGGAGTCGCGGTTCATCGCCACCATCGCATAGAGCGATAGCGAGAGCAGTTCGAGACCGATGTAGATGGTCAGGAAGTGGTTGGCCGAGATCATGACCATCATGCCGAGCGTTGCGAACAGGGCCAGCACGTAGTATTCGCCCTTGTTCATTGCCTCGCGATCCATGACGTAGCCACGCGAGTAGAACATCACAATGATCACGGTCATGTACAGGAACAGCTTCAGCAGGTCGGACATCAGGTCATCGACGAACATGTTGCTGAAGGTGTAGGTGATCTCGCCGGTGCTGGTCGCGAACTGGATCGCGGCGCAACCGATCAGGGTCAGCTGGGTCAGTGCGAAGGTGACGGTGCGCCGGCTATCCTTGACCAGTAGATCGATCATCAGGATGACCAAGGCCATCGTCGCCAGGAAAATTTCCGGCGCAGCGGGCAGAAGATTGGGGACAACGAAATTGTCGAACATGTCGGCTACCGTTTATTGAATCTTGCTGATGGCAACGTGATGCAGCAGGTCGTTGACCGAGGCGTGCATGACTTCGGTGAAAGGCTGCGGATAGACACCCATCCACAGCGTGGCGACGGCCAGCACTGCCAGGATGGCGAATTCACGCTTGTTGATGTCGCTCAGTTCTTCGACGTGGTGATTGCCCACGTCACCGAAGATGACGCGCTTGTACATCCACAGCGAGTAGGCGGCGCCAATCACCATCGACGAGGCGGCAGCGAAGGCGACCCAGAAGTTGAACTTGACGGCACCAAGGATAACCATGAATTCACCGACGAAGCCCGAGGTGGCCGGCAGGCCGGCATTGGCCATGGTGAACAGCATGAACAGCGCAGCAAACTTCGGCATCTTGTTGACCACACCGCCGTAGTCGGCAATCTGGCGGCTATGCACGCGGTCGTACATGACGCCGATACAGAAGAACATGGCGCCAGAGACAAAGCCGTGGGAAACCATCTGGACCAGCGCACCTTCAACGCCCATGGCGCTGAACATGAAGAAGCCCAGCGTCACGAAGCCCATGTGTGCGATCGAGGAATAGGCCACCAGCTTCTTCATGTCTTCCTGAACCAGGGCGACGAATCCGATATAGACGACGGCAATCAGCGACAGGGCAACGACCAGGCCGGAGAGTTCATGCGATGCATCCGGAGCGATCGGCAACGAGAACCGCAGGAAACCGTAGGCGCCGAGCTTCAGGGCGATGGCAGCCAGCACGATGGAACCGCCAGTCGGCGCTTCAACGTGAGCATCCGGCAACCAGGTATGCACCGGCCACATCGGCACCTTGACCGCAAAGGCGATCAGGAAAGCCAGGAACAGCCAGATCTGCGGGCCGAGGGCGATCGGCAGCTTGTGCCATTCGAGAATCGAGAAACTGCCACCGGACTGAATGAACAGATACATCAGGGCGAGCAGGAACAGCAGCGAGCCGAACAGGGTGTAGAGGAAGAACTTGAAAGCGGCATAAACCCGCTTCGGACCGCCCCAGACGCCGATGATCAGGTAGAGCGGGATTAGCGATGCTTCGAAGAAGACATAGAACAGCACGCCGTCGAGCGAGGTGAAGATGCCGTTCATCAGGCCGGACATGATCAGGAAGGCGGCGTTGTATTGGGCGACCTTGTTCTGGATCACTTCCCAGCCGGCGGCGACGACGATGATGGTGATGAAAGCGTTCAGCACGACGAACAGCATCGAAATGCCATCAACGCCAAGGTGATAGTTAATGTTGAAACGCGGAATCCAGGTCTTCAGTTCGACGAACTGCATGCCACCGTTGGCGACGTCAAAACCGGTCCAGAGCGGAATCGTGATCAGGAAGGCGGCAACCGCACCGACCAGGGAGAGCATCCGGGCCAGCGGGGCATTCCGGTCGCCGCCGGTGGTCAGAACCACCAGTCCGGCGAAGATCGGAATCCAGATTGCGAGAGATAGCAGCGGGTAAGTCGACATGTTATTCCTTGCTTTTCTGCGAACTATTCACGGCTAGGCGCGGTTGATCCACAGGGTCATCAGCACGAAGACGCCGATGATCATGGTGAAAGCGTAGTGATAAACGTAACCGGTCTGGAACAGGCGGGTCACGGAGGCAATCCATCCAACAAGCTTGGCCGAGCCATTGACGATCACGCCGTCGATCACGGCGACGTCGCCACCCTTCCAAAGTGCCTTGCCCAGCAGGCGGGCGCCACCGGCGAAGACGGCTTCGTTGAACTTGTCGAAGTAGTACTTGTTCTCGAACAGCGTGTTGATCGCGGAGAAGCGACGCTGAATGGCGGCCGGAATGTCCGGACGCTTCATGTAGAAGAACCAGGAGACCACAACACCGGCCAGGGCCAGGAAGAACGGCACGCTGGTCAGCGAGTGCACGCCCATGGCGACAGCGCCGTGGAAGTGCTCGGCCAGATGTTCCATGGCCGGGTGGGCATGGTGATCGATGAAGATCACGCCCTTGAAGTAATCACCGAAGACCATCGGGCCGATGGCGATGAAGCCGATGGCAACCGAGGGGATAGCCAGCAAGACGAGCGGCAGCGTGACAACCCAGGGGGTTTCGTGCGGCTTCTGCCCCGGGGCCAGGCCATGGTGGTGATCGTGCGAGGTTTCCTCGTCGTCGTGGTCGCCATGATGCTCATGATGATGGGCTTCATCAGCCTTGCCGAAACGCTCTTCGCCATGGAAAACCAGGAAGTACATACGGAAGGAGTAGAAGGCAGTGACGAAGACGCCGGCCAGCACGCAGAAGTAGGCAAAACCTGCACCCGGGATGTGCGACAGGGCCACGGCCTCGATGATCGAGTCCTTGGAATAGAAACCGGACAGGAAGGGCGTACCGATCAGGGCCAGCGAACCGACCAGCGAGGTGATCCAGGTGATCGGCATGTACTTGCGCAGGCCGCCCATGTTGCGGATGTCCTGGTCGTGGTGCATGCCGATGATCACGGAGCCGGCGGCGAGGAACAGCAGTGCCTTGAAGAAGGCATGCGTCATCAGGTGGAAGATCGCCACCGAGTAGGCGGAAGCCCCGAGTGCGACAGTCATGTAGCCAAGCTGCGACAGCGTCGAGTAAGCGACGACGCGCTTGATGTCATTCTGGATGATGCCCAGGAAGCCCATGAACAGCGCAGTAATGGCACCGATGACAATGACGAAGGACAGCGCGGTGGTCGACAGCTCGAACAGCGGCGACATCCGGGAGACCATGAAGATACCCGCGGTCACCATGGTTGCAGCGTGGATCAGCGCGGAAATCGGGGTCGGGCCTTCCATCGAATCCGGCAGCCAGACGTGCAGCGGAACCTGGGCCGATTTGCCCATAGCGCCGATGAACAGGCAGATACAGGTGACAGTCATCAGGGACATCGTGGCCCATTCGCGGCCGGCAAACAGGTTGATGGTCGTATCGACGAGGCCAGGAGCCTTTGCGAATACCGTCGCGTAATCGAGCGAACCGGTGTAGGCCAGAATCAGGCCGATGCCCAGAATGAAACCGAAGTCACCGACACGATTGACCAGGAAGGCCTTCATGTTGGCGAAAATCGCCGTCGGACGGGTGTACCAGAAACCGATCAGCAGGTAGGAAACCAGACCCACGGCTTCCCAGCCGAAGAATAGCTGCATGAAGTTGTTGCTCATCACCAGCATCAGCATGGAGAAGGTGAACAACGAGATGTAGCTGAAGAAACGGTTATAGCCCGGGTCTTCCTGCATGTAGCCGATGGTGTAGATATGGACCATCAGCGACACGAAGGTAACGACCAGCATCATCGTGGTGGTTAGGGTGTCGATCAGGAAACCCACTTCAAACTTATATTCACCACTGGTCAGCCAAGTATAGACCGTACCGTTGTAGGTGTTGCCGGCAAGTACATCCTTGAAGATGATGACCGAGGCGATGAAGGCGATGGCGACACCGGCGATGGTTGCGGTATGCGCCACCCAGCGCGGGATGACCCGACAGAACAGGCCGGCGATCATGGCACCGATCAACGGGGCCAGCGGAACGAGCAGGTAGAGTTTTTGCATTTCCATGTTTAACCCTTCAGGCTGCCCAGGTCATCCACATGGATGCTCTTGAGGTTGCGGAACAGCACGATCAGGATGGCCAGACCGATCGCCGATTCAGCAGCGGCAACGGTCAGGATGAAGAAGACGAAAATCTGGCCCGAGAGATCCTGAAGATAGTGCGAAAACGCCACGAAATTCATGTTGACCGCAAGCAGCATCAATTCGATGGCCATCAGCAGCACCAGCAGGTTTTTCCGGTTCAGGAAGATGCCGACGACGCTGATCGCGAACAGAATCGCGCCCAGAATCAGGAAATGCGAAAGTGACAAAGTAAGCATGGTCGTCCCTGGGTTCAGTCTTTTTCAACCGGCATCTGCAGGACGCGGATGCGATCCTTGGCCTTGACGAAGACCTGCAGACTGGGGCTGGTGTACTTGGAATGCTTCGGGCCGCGGTACGTCAGCACGATCGCGGCGATCATGCCAACCAACAGGATGAGGGAGGCCAGTTCGAACGGAAAGACGTAGTCGCTGAACATCAGCGCGCCGATAGCCTTCGTGTTGGACACACCGGCCGGTACCATGGCTTCGGCCGCAGGCACTTGGAAGTACTTGCTGCCGAGCACCAAGCCCATTTCAAGAACCATCAGCAGGCCAAGCAAGGCGCCGAGCGGCAGATAGTTCCAGAACCCTTGCCGAATCCGGTCAATATTGATGTCGAGCATCATCACTACGAACAGGAAGAGCACCATTACGGCGCCGACATAGACCAGGATGATGGCGATCGCCAGGAATTCGGCCTGCAACAGCGCCCAGATCCCGCCGCAGGTGAAGAAGGCAAGAATCAGATGCAGCGCGGCGTGCACCGGGTTGCGGGCGGTGATCACGCGAAGGCTCGCGAAGACCAGAATCGCCGACAGGAAGTAAAAAACCGCAGTTTGAAAATCCATCGCTAGCACCTGTTATCGGTAAGAAGCATCAAGCTCGCGATCTTTCGCGATTTGATCTTCGTAGCGGTCGCCGTTGGCCAGCAACATCTGCTTGGTGTAATACAAATCACCACGCTTCTCGCCGTGATATTCAAAAATCCGCGTTTCGACGACGGCATCGACCGGGCAGGCTTCTTCGCAGAAACCGCAGAAGATGCACTTGGTCAGATCGATGTCGTAGCGCGTCGTGCGACGTGAACCATCATCGCGGGGCTCCGCCTCGATAGTGATGGCCAGCGCCGGGCAGATCGCTTCGCACAGCTTGCAAGCGATGCAGCGCTCTTCGCCATTCGGATAGCGACGCAGGGCATGCAGGCCGCGGAAACGAAAACTCTGCGGCGTCTTTTCTTCCGGATACTGGACGGTGATCTTGCGGGCAAAGAAATACTTGCCCGTCACCGACATCCCCTTCAACAATTCCTTGAGGAAGAGGCTGTTGAAGATTTCCTTCATCGAACCCATTAGTCTCTCCTCACTTCCAGATATTCAGTGGCGACATCATCCAGCCGCCGACGACAACCAGCCAGATCAGACAGATCGGCACGAACACTTTCCAGCCCAGACGCATCAACTGGTCATAGCGGTAACGCGGGAAAGTAGCCCGGAACCACAGGAACAGGAAGAGAATTGCCGACATCTTGGCGAACAGCCAGAGAATGCCATCGGGCAGGAAGCTGACCGGCGACAACCAGCCACCGAGGAACATGATGGCAGTCAGTGCCGACACCAGGATCATGTTGGCGTATTCGGCCAGGAAGAAGACCGCAAAGGCCATACCGGAGTATTCGACATGGAAGCCGGCAACGATTTCGGATTCGCCTTCGGCGACGTCGAACGGCGCACGATTGGTTTCGGCGACGCCGGAAATCAGATAGACCAGGAACATCGGGAACAGCGGCAGCCAGTTCCAGGACAGGAAGCTCAGCCCCCAGTCGGCGAAGCGGCCCTGATTCTGGACATTGACGATCTCCACCAGATTCAGGCTGTTGGACACCATCAGCACGCAGATCAGCGAGAAGCCCATCGAGATTTCGTAGGAAACCATCTGGGCCGCGGAGCGCATGGCACCAAGGAAAGCATACTTGGAGTTGGAAGCCCAGCCGGACAGGATGATCCCGTACACACCCATCGAGGTGATGGCCATGATGTAGAGCAGGCTGGCGTCGATGTTGGCGAGGACCAGCGAGTCGGTGAAAGGCACCACCGCCCAGGCGGCCAGCGCCGGCGCGATGGCCAGCATCGGGGCAATGATGAAGATGCCCTTGTTGGCGCCGCTGGGAACGATGATTTCCTTCATCAGCAGCTTCAGGCCGTCGGCGATCGGCTGGATCAGGCCCCAGGGACCGACGCGGTTGGGGCCGATACGTACCTGCATGTAGCCGATGACCTTGCGTTCGAAGTAGGTCAGATAGGCAACACCGAGCATCATCGGAGCGACGATCAGGACAATCTTGATCAGGGTCCAGACGGCCGGCCAGGCGCCGCCGAAAATCCCCGTACCGAAATTCATCAGTGCGTCCATTTATGCACGCTCCACGGAAATCGCGCCGAACATGTCGCCCAGCATCGCGGTACTGGCGTGTGCCGCGGAAACGCGAACACAACCAACCGGCACGTTGTTGTCAGTCTTGGCCACCAGAACCGCCTCGCCCGCTCCCTGCCTGACGCGAACCTTGGCATTCTCGGTGAGACCGATCTGGGCCAGGGTCTGCTCATTGATACGAGCGGCCGGCGCGACGGCGTCAGCCGTCTGCTGTAGCGCCGGAGCACGGCGCGCCATCGGATCGGCAAAGTTGATCGGCACATCGGCAATCCGTTGCAGGCCGTTGGCCGAAACGGCCGGCAGGGCAATGGACACGCCATTCAATTCGTTGCTCAGGCCGGTGACGAATTCGACGCCCTTGCCGAGCACTTCATCGCGAATTTCTTCGCTGGAGGTGTAGCCGAAGCCGTCGAGATTCAGCACGTTGCCGAGCACACGGAGCAGCTTCCAGGCCGGACGGGCATCGCCGCGCGCCTTGGCGACCCCATTGAAGCTCTGGACACGGCCTTCGGTATTGACAAAGGTCCCCGAAGTTTCGGCGTACGGCGCAATCGGCAGCATCACGTCGGCGAATTCCAGAGCCGGTGCATGTTTGAAGGCGGACATATAGACCACCAGGCTGGCTTGCTTCAATGCGCCCAATACCAGTTGCGGATTGGCGCAATCAAATTCCGGCTCGATCCCCATCAGGACATAAGCCTTGCGGGGCTGCTCGAACATCTGGCGGGCGTTGGCTGCGGAAGGCAGAGCCCAGGCAAGGTGACCACCCACGGTGTTGGCGCCCTCGCCAAGGAAGCCGACGGTCGCGCCAGTCAGCTTGCCGAGTTCGAGTGCCAGCGCATGTAGTTGCATGGAGTCGGCAGATTGAGTGGCGACGTTGCCGAGGAATACGGCACGCTTTTCACCGTCGACCAAGCTCTGGGCAATTTTCTTGCTTGTTTCGCAAACTACAGCCGACTCGACGCCGGCTGGCACCGCGACGCCCTTGATCTCGGCCGCTGCCTTGACAACAGCAGCCAACGTACCAGCCAGCTGGGCCGGTGCGACAGTCAGGCGGGCATGCAGGTTGATCAGTTGATCGTCGCCGGTCACCGACAGCAGGCTGACCTTGGTGAATTTCTTGGCTGCCTGGCGGAGGCGCTGGGCGATCAGCGGATGATCCTTGCGCAGAAAGGAGCCGACCACCAGTGCGCCGTCGAGATCCTTGATCTCGGCCAGACGCATGCCCAGCCACGGCGTGCCGGCGCGCTTGAAATCAGAGGAGAAGTCACTTTGGCGCGGACGGAAATCGATATTGCCACAGCCCAGTCCCTTCATGACCTTACCGAGCAGGAAGAGTTCTTCAACCGTCGAACTCTGGGCGGCCAGCGCGGCCAGCGCATCGCCGCCATGTTCGCGGGACACATCCTTCAGGCCATGGGCAACATAGTCGAGAGCGACATTCCAGTCGACTTCCTTCCATTCGCCGCCCTGCTTGACCATCGGTTTGGTCAGGCGTTCTTCGGAATTCAGGGCCTGATAGGAGAAACGCTCCTTGTCAGAAATCCAGCACTCGTTAACTTCTTCGTTCTCACGCGGCAGAACGCGCATTACATTGTCGTGCTTGACCTGGACGACCAGATTGGCACCGACAGAATCGTGCGGGCTGACCGACTTGCGGCGCTGCAGTTCCCAGGAACGGGCGGTGTAGCGGAAAGGCTTGGAGGTCAGCGCGCCAACCGGGCAGAGGTCGATCATATTGCCCGACAATTCGGAGTCGACCGTACGACCAACGAAGGTCATGATCTCGGAATGCATGTTGCGGTTAGCCATGCCAAGTTCCATGATGCCGCCGATTTCCTGACCGAAGCGGACGCAACGGGTGCAGTGAATGCAGCGGCTCATTTCTTCCATGGAGATCAGCGGACCGACACTCTTGTGGAAAACGACGTGCTTTTCTTCGGTATAGCGGCTCTTCATCGGGCCATAGCCGACGGACATGTCCTGCAGCTGGCACTCGCCGCCCTGATCGCAAATCGGACAATCCAGCGGGTGGTTGATAAGCAGGAATTCCATCACCCCCTTCTGCGCCTTGACGGCCAGTTCGGAGTGGGTAAAGACCTTCATGCCGTTGGTCACCGGCGTTGCGCAGGCCGGCAACGGCTTCGGTGCCTTCTCTACC
>Ga0075163_10006479_pt1 | contig 15509 bp, 9 predicted proteins | sample JI1023141ADNA_FD_71478 | JGI IMG/M metagenome (GOLD analysis project Ga0075163, IMG submission 71478) | Wastewater effluent complex algal communities from Wisconsin, to seasonally profile nutrient transformation and Carbon sequestration -... | ecosystem: Engineered > WWTP > Effluent > Algae... | reverse complement strand
ATTTGTTCAACTTATTCAACTATTAATTTATTTAACTATTAATTTGTTCAACTTATTCAACTATTAATTTATTCAACTATTAATTTGTTCAACTTATTCAACTATTAATTTATTTAACTATTAATTTGTTCAACTTATTCAACTATTAATTTATTTAACTATTAATTTGTTCAACTTATTTAATTCTTATTTGTTCAACTTTATTTATTCAACTTATTTAATTCTTATTTGTTCAACTTTATTTATTCAACTTATTTAATTCTTATTTGTTTAACTATTAATTTGTTCAACTTATTTAATTCTTATTTGTTCAACTATTAATTTGTTCAATGTTTTATTTAAATCTTATTTGTTTAATCTTTATTTAATCTTACTTAATTCTTATTTGTTTAATCTTAACTTAATTCTTATTTGTTCAGTTTTATTTATTCAATGTTTTATTAATTTATTTGTTCAACTTTATTTATTCAATGTTTTATTTAAATTATTTGTTTAATCTTACTTAATTCTTATTTGTTTAATCTTACTTAATTCTTATTTGTTTAATCTTACTTAATTCTTATTTGTTTAATCTTACTTAATTCTTATTTGTTTAATCTTACTTAATTCTTATTTGTTTAATCTTATTTGTTCAATGTTTTATTCAACTTATTTAATTAATTCTTATTTAATTAATCTTTATTTATTCAACTGTTATTTAATTCTTATTTAATTAATTCTTATTTAATCTTTTGTTCGGATTTATTTAATTTTTATTCAGTGTTTATTTGTTTAATTCTTATTTGTTCAACTTATTTGTTTAATTCTTATTTATCCAACTTATTTATTTAACTTATTTGTTCAAATGTTTATTATTTAACTTATTTTCTTATTTGTTCGATCTTATTTGTTCAGATGTTTATTATTTAACTTATTTGTTTAAATTTTTATTCAACTGTTTAAATCTTTGTTCGGTCTTATTTATTCAAACTTGTTTAATGTTGTTTATTCAACTTATTTGTTCAAACTCGTTTAATGTTGTTTATTCAACTTATTTATTCAAACTTGTTTAGTGTTGTTTATTCAACTTATTTGTTCAAACTTATTTGTTTAATCTTATTTAATTCTTATTTGTTTAATCAATTATTTAATTCTTATTTGTTTAATCTTATTTGTTCAATCTTATTTAATTCTTATTTGTTCAATCTTATTTGTTCAAACTCATTTATTCAATTTATTTATTCAAACTTATTTGTTTAACATTATTTAATTCTTATTTATTCAAACTTATTTATTCAAACTCATTTATTCAAACTTATTTGTTTAACTTATTTAATTCTTATTTATTCAAACTTATTTGTTTAATCTTATTTGTTCAAACTTATTTGTTTAATCTCATTTGTTCAAACTTGTTTAGTGTTGTTTATTCAAACTCATTTATTCAACTTATTTGTTCAAACTTGTTTAATGTTGTTTATTCAAACTTGTTTAATGTTGTTTATTCAACTATTTAAATCTTTGAATAGAATTTGTTTAATGTTGTTTATTCAACTATTTAAATCTTTGAATAGAATTTGTTTACTTGATCTTTGTTTAATTATTTTAAATCTTTGAATAGAATTTGATCAATCACTTCAAATCTTTGAATAGAATTAGATCAAATGTTTTAACTTTTATTTGAATAGATTTGATGTTCTAACAGTTTGATTAATGTTTATTTAAATTCTAGCAAAAAATATAATAATTTTATTGCCCGAAACTACTTGACTCAATTAATAATCAACTCATAGCGTGATCAAACAAACTAGTTCAACTAGACACCGAATAATGTTCACTAAATCCAACATATCGCTTTGACTAAGACATTCCTCATAAAATTATTGACAAGAATATATCATAAACTGTTTTAATTGGATCGCGATTACGATTAACTTGTTCAGAAATATATTTTTTATTGAACTAATTAAAGTCTCCAACACCGGCACAAACATACCAATCATTTTGTAATGGAACTCCACTGTATTCCGGCATCAAAATAACATAATTAGTTTTAATGTAAAACGCTAATTTAGTTCAAATAAATCCTTGTTCTATGTGAGCATCATTGCGGTCTTCAAACTCGTGATAGAAGAAATATTCAAACAACATATTTGGGTCGACTCGAGCCTAGTTGAAAGATATAATTCTCATTAAGTGATTATAAATGTTTCAAAAGGTTTTAGGGAAGTTTATCATTAGTTTATAGTCGTTTGTTGCTCTTAACTATCCACTTTGGACTACTTCTTGATATAATCCATCATTATTGCGATATCTTCCATAAATGTTTGCGGCACCATATCACTTTGAACACTAAAGTTCAATTTCATCAATCGTAAAAGAACGATCAGTGAAATAAGTATCACTAAAAGGCATTCCATACCAATCAGAGTCGTAATAGTTCAACAATTTAGGTAATATCTAATCATTGTCATCTAATCCTAAACAATTCAACAACCCGGGGGCTAAATCGTTATACATAATATCTCAAAGTATTTTTTCTTTTCGAAGCATTACACACTCAGAAATATCTGGTAAGAAGCCACTAAATGCAGTTAAGTGCTACTACTAGAACATAATGGCTGATATTTGTTCTGGATTAACCACTGAACTATATAGTTGATTTTGACTCAATTGAATTGAACATAAATTATAAGCAATTGATCAATAAAATGCGTTTACTAGTTGCGTGTAATACATACTTTTATTTTGATAACGAACGAAACTCATCGGGATCGTCAAATCATTCATTGAATCACACAGTACTGCTTCATAAACATCAACTAAATCAATTAATCATTTGTTTAACACATCACCAATTGTGTGTTGTTTTACTTTGACATCACTGCTTTTATGACAATAAACGCGATCTAAAATAGTTTTTAAATTAAGATAATTCTTTGCAGATTCTCCATTGACACAATTACGAATACTCATACTTAAATAAGCCATACTTTGTTTATCAGCATTATTTATTGGTGCATTGTCTGCGTAAACTTGAGTTCCAACAAGAACGTTTTGAACTCCATTGTTTAACTTTAATCGGAAATCTCCTTCAGGGTTGTTAAGCAAATAACTAACACATCACGCGATAACATTTTTGTACCGAGCAAAGTGATCAAGTAATGCAGTTGTTTCGTAATTAAATATTGTTTCATTATTGTATCAAACATCATTCTAACTGATCACACAAGTACCAGGCGTGTTAGCGGGACAACAACAATAAACATATTTGCGATTGTCGATCTTTGGGTTAAATAAATATCAAATTACTTCAAGTACTTCACGAGAATTAGTTAAATTATATGCATCATAAAGAGTTGTTTCATTTTGTAACAATAATCAAACATTTTCCCAACCAAATTGTTTCGTGTTCAGTTGATTCTTCGGGTCTGCCACATCAACAATTGCAACATTTTGTTGTGCGTGATCATCAATGGAACTAATGATTGATCATAATATTATTGATATACTTTGTTCATTAGGTTGATTAATGTCTTGGTACTAAATTGATTTGTTTTTGATGAATGCTTCGATTATTTGATCAGAGTCAATTGTGTTGTTCTCACATATTTGATCAATGACATCATAGTTAATATTTGATTGATTAATGGTGAATCACTCCGCAATGTTCATAAATTGATCATATATTGAAACCGTGTCACAAGTTAATTGAGCTAACTCTGATTTAAACTTAACATCGTCCGACTAAGGGATTGATGAGACCACGTGTGTTTTTAAATCATCAATTATTGATTGTGTTTGATCTCGCTCCACTGAAAATCTTTTCTTCAGCACTAAAATAATATTCTTTGAGATTGATTCAATTACACTGTACGCAAAGTCGATTAAACTACCATTAACTAACTTGATCATTGATTTAATCTCTGACATTTTAGGTTGTTTGATTAAATCATTCATTAAATTAACAATTTTATTATCTGATTTCTTTAATTGTATTCCATACTTTAAATTAGTGTTACTATTTATCCCATCAAATATATTTTTGTACGTGAACACAATTGAACAAATATAAATCGCAAGATACTTTGAACGAGAATTCGAACTTGTATCACTTTTACCTCCACGAGAATCGCTGTAGTCAAATAAGTTTATCACTTGTGACGCAATATGCAAGCTGTTATTTAATTTAGGTGAAACAGATCGCAATGTTTCATATTGAATATTTTTGTTTATCAAGTGAAGTAATCACAATGAGACCATATTAAAGTCATATTGATTACTTTGGTAAACCAATCCGTCCGTGAGAATTAAATTGCCTGGGTTATTATAATCTGCTAAGGTGGCACAGTCTTGCCCGACAATCGACGCATCATTAGCGACTAAGATATCCATTTTTTAATCAAAAATAAATAATTTAATCCTAATGACGTTACAATTGAAACATTTTAGATCTGTTAAAATCATATATTATTAATTTTGTTCTAAGCAATCCATCCGGTTCAAATTAATTCGATTCAAATTAACTCTATTCTAAACAAATAAAATAGTTGAACACTTAAATAACTGAACAAATAAATAAACATTTGAACGAATACTTGAGCGGTTAATAAATTAGTTAAACAGGTTAATAAATAAGTTGAATAAATTAGTTAAACAGTTAATAAATACTTGAACAGTTAATAAATAGTTAATAAATACTTGAACAGTTAATAAATAGTTAAATGAATACTTGAACAGTTAATAAATACTTGAACAAATTAGTTAAACAGTTAATAAATACTTGAACAAATTAGTTAAACAGTTAATAAATAACTACTCAGATAAATACTTGAACAAATTAGTTAAGCAGTTAATAAATACTTGAACAGTTAATAAATAGTTAAACAAATAAATGCTTGAACAAATTAGTTAAACAGTTAATAAATAGTTAAACAGTTAATAAATACTTGAACAAATTAGTTAAACAGTTAGTAAATAGTTAAACAAATAAATGCTTGAATAAATTAGTTAAACAGTTAGTAAATAGTTAAACAAATACTTGAACAGTTAATAAATAGTTAAACGAATTAGTTAGACAAGTTAATAAATAGTTAAACAGTTAATAAATACTTGGATAGTTAAATAAATTAGTTAAACAGTTAATAAATAGTTAAACAAATAAATAGTTAAACAGTTAATAAATAGTTAAACAATTAAACAGTTAATAAATAGTTAAACAAATTAAATACTTGAACAGTTAATAAATAGTTAAACAAATAAATAGTTAAACAAATTAGTTAGACAAATAAATAGTTAAACAAATTAGTTAGACAAATACTTAAACAGTTAATAAATAGTTAAACAAATAAATACTTGAACAGTTAATAAATAGTTAAACAAATAAATAGTTAAACAAATAAATACTTGAACAGTTAATAAATAGTTGAACAGTTAATAAATAGTTGAACAAATAAATAGTTAAACAAATACTTTGAACAGTTAATAAATAGTTAAACAAATTAAATACTTGAACAAATACTTTGAACAGTTAATAAATACTTGAACAAATACTTTGAACAGTTAATAAATAGTTAAACAAATACTTTGAACAGTTAATAAATAGTTAAATAAATACTTAAACAGTTAATAAATAGTTAAACAAATTAAATACTTGAACAGTTAATAAATAGTTAAACAAATAAATACTTGAACAAATACTTTGAACAGTTAATAAATAGTTAAACAAATACTTTGAACAGTTAATAAATAGTTAAACAAATAGTTAAACAAATAAATAATTAAACAAATACTTGAACAGTTAATAATTAAACAAATACTTGAACAGTTAATAAATAATTAAACAAACAAATTAGTTAAACAAATAAATAATTAAACAAACAAATTAGTTAAACAAATACTTTGAACAGTTAATAAATAGTTAAACAAATAAATAGTTAAACAAATACTTGAACAGTTAATAAACAGTTAAACAGTTAATAAATAGTTAAACAAACAAATACTTGAACAAATACTTGAACAAATTAGTTAAATAGTTAATAAATACTTGAACAAATACTTGAACAGTTAATAAATAGTTAAACAAACAAATTAGTTAAATAAATACTTAAATAGTTAATAAATAGTTAAACAAACAAATACTTGAACAAATACTTGAACAAATTAGTTAAACAGTTAATAAATAGTTAAACAAATAAATACTTGAACAGTTAATAAATAGTTAAACAAATAAATACTTGAACAAATACTTGAACAGTTAATAAATAGTTAAACAAATAAATACTTGAACAAATACTTGAACAGTTAATAAATACCTGAACAAACAGTTAAACAAATACCTGAACAAATTAGTTAAGCAGTTAATAAATACTTGAACAGTTAATAAATACTTGAACAAATAAATAGTTAAATAGTTAATAAATACTTGAACAAATAAATAGTTAAATAGTTAATAAATACTTGAACAATGATCGAATAAGTCAATAGTTAAATAAACAATTAAACATTTGAACAAATATCTATTTAAGTTAATAGTTAAACAAATTAGCAACACTATTCAATTAAACATTTGAACAAATAAATTAATAGTTAAACAAATAAGGTGAATAATCAAACAAATAAGGTGAATAATCAAACAAATAAATTAATAATTGAACAAATAAGATAATTAATAGTTGAACAAATAAGATTATTAATAGTTGAACAAATAATTAAGACAGCTCAAATTAATAATTACTATTCAAATAATTAAGACCGCTCAAATTAATAAACACTATTCAAAGTAAAATCAATCAAATAAAATAGTTGAACAAATAAGATTAAACAAATAAACAAGATTAAATAATTCAAATTAACAAATCTTATAAGTTAAATAAACAACATTGAATAATTAAAATAATAAACAATGTTGAATAAATATCTTAACAAATAAAGTTTTGAACAAACAATTGAAATAAACAAAGATTAAATAATCAAACAAGAACAATGTTTATTAATAGTTGAACAAATAAGAATCTTATAGTTTGAACACCTTAAATAAACAACTTTGATTAAACAAATAAGATCTCATAGATTGAACTTAATCCTATTCAAATAAGAATTAAACTAGTTTGAACAAATAAAATTAAACACCACTTAAATAAATTAAATAAGATTGAACAAAGATTAAAATAATCGAACGAATAAGATCAAAGTTAATCCTATTCAAATAATCGAACGAATAAGATCGAAGTTAATTCTATTCAAATAAGATTAAAATAATCGAACAAATAAGATTAAAATAATCGAACAAATAAGATTAAAATAATCGAACAAATAAGATTAAATAAACAACCTGTTTGAATAAATAACAAAAGATTACTTAATTGAATAATAAACAACTTTGTTGGTTAAGAATTAATCTTCAATAAAAATGTGGTTCGAACTAATTCAATCATCGAATAATATTAATGTTCAAACTGTGAATAATGAAGATTTATTTTAGAGACTTATTTGGTTACATCAATTTGAACAACAGTTAAAAAAGATTCCTAAAGACTACACAAGCTTGTTAATCAAAAAAGAATATTTAAATTTTAACCAACAAACATTTGATCAAATAATTCAACAATATCAAAATATGTTATATGACAACATTAATGTTAATAACAAACGATTTATTAATGAAAATTTATTCAATTAGAAGTACCAAAACTTTATCGACGATGAAATCATTGTTAACAAATATCAAATTAATTATGATTTTATCAGTACTTGAAATAATTTACTTCAACATATGTTAAATAAACCAATCAATGTTGTCTTTTCTGACGATTTAAATCATTAGCTTAATCGAAATTATTTAAACTTCCAATGGGATTTTCGTGATTGAATATTTGATGATTGATTGTGATCTAATGTTGAACTAAATTATTCACTAACAGAAGAAACAATATTTGAATTAATTGTTCGAGAAGCAAACATCATTTGATCAATGTTCGGAACACTTGCTGAACATCATCATATAATTAATTGTTAGTTATTTAATTTGGTCTTTAATGAAATTAGTTGTTCTGAGATAATAAAAAAATATTTAAACATATCCAAAAATGAATTAATTAATGAATCAAATAGTGAATCAAGCGTCGCATTAAATGAATCAAACGAAAACATTAATATAAATGATATATCTCAATATTTGCACGATTATCTCACTGATTCCAACAACGCATTAAGACTTCCTGTTGAAATATCTCCAAAGGGATTGTTGAATGATTATATGACAATGTTTAATTTACTTCATCAATTATTGTTAACAAACAACAGAATATGAATAGATTTCTTTATGAAAACATTTAATTTAACAAAATCTCAAATACTTGTTAATCGATTTATTTTAAATAATCCGATTCGAAATTTAATTGAGTTATACTTGACAAAATATTTCAAAGATAATAAATTAGTTGATGATAAATCAATTATTAATGAACTAGATGAAGGTGAATCTGATGATTCGTTTTATGACGACAATGATGATTTATTACGAAATGATTTTAAGTATTATGTCCATCCACAATTAAAAGATCATAGTCGAACTGATTTAGAGAATTGATATTTTTGATTAAATTAGTTAACTGATTCACCAAACATTTATTCAAACTTAAATAACCAAATGATTGATTTCATGGTTGATGTAATTTGATTCGATGACAACGACAACGATGATGATCTAATTCAAACTTCAAGTATTGCAAAGTACAGTGATAATTTAATGGAAAAAATATCATTCATTAATTAGTTAAACAACTGAAACACAATTTACATTAATCCAACCATTTGTGAAGATTATGAGTATCGTATAATACGTTGTTCAAATATTCAAACATTTTACAACACATTTGTTTTCGGAATCTTATTTGAAAATATTATTTGGATAAACGATAACAACACTACTGTGCAAGATTTAGTTAACTACAAGAACAATAATGATCATTTTAAGCCTGTGGTTTCAACAGATTACAACACGATATATTTAGAAGAATTCCTTTATTCTTTAACTAATAACAACACCGCCAATATTCAACTAAATGAAAATAATGATTTAATTGATCAACTTAAATTTATGCGTAAGTCTGTGTTAGATATTTATGGGGCTTGTTTAGATTTGGACAAATATTTTAATAACTTTGATGAATATATTTATTATGTTTGGTACTTGTGTGAATGAGTAATAGTTATTGCGAACTAGAATATATTTATTGATCCAACAGTTATTTTAATTTGTAATTACTTTCATTTAGTTATTAACATCAAGATGTGTTTAGACGAGTTATATAATCGTAACAATAATTTTGATAAAGTGTTCGAATGCGTTTATAATAATGTTCGGTATTTATTTTGATTAAATCGCGTTGTAGTTGATCCACGTAATAACTTCAAAGAGATAATTGATTTTAATCAAAGTTGTTTTAATTAAATTTGATTATTTTTTAATTGTTTAACTAAAGTTTGTTTATTTGATCATATATAACTATTATTTAATCAAAAGTTGTTTAACTAAATGTTGCGAGCTTTATATGTTGAGTTATTATTTGTGATTGAAGTTATTTTATTCTTGTTCAATCAAAGTTGTTTAAATTGTTTAATCTTATTTGTTTAATCAAAGTTGTTTAAATTGTTTAATCTTATTTGTTTAATCAAAGTTGTTTAAATTGTTTAATCTTATTTGTTTATTTGTTTAATCTATTTGTTCAATCTTATTTGTTTATTTGTTTAATCTTATTTGTTTAATCTTATTTGTTCAATCTTATTTGTTCAATCTTATTTGTTTAATCTTATTTGTTCAATCTTATTTGTTCAATCTTATTTGTTTATTTATTTGTTCAATCTTATTTGTTTATTTGTTTAATCTATTTGTTCAATCTTATTTGTTCAATCTTATTTGTTTAATCTTATTTGTTTAATCTTATTTGTTCAACCTTATTTGTTTGATCAAAGTTGTTTAAATTGTTCAACCTTATTTGTTTAAATTGTTCAACCTTATTTGTTTAATCTTATTTGTTCAACCTTATTTGTTTAATCAAGGTTGTTTAAATTGTTCGACCTTATTTATTTGTTTAATCTTATTTGTTTATTTATTTGTTTAATCTTATTTGTTCAACCTTATTTGTTTAATCAAAGTTGTTTAAATTGTTTAATCTTATTTGTTTAACCTTATTTGTTCAATCTTATTTGTTTAATTTATTTGTTCAATCTTATTTGTTTATTTATTTGTTTAATCTTATTTGTTTATTTATTTGTTTAATCTTATTTGTTTATTTATTTGTTTATTTATTTATTTAATCTTATTTGTTTATTTATTTAATCTTATTTGTTCAATCTTATTTGTTCAATTTATTTGTTCAATCAAAGTTGTTCAATCAAAGTTGTTCAATCTTATTTGAATGGTTTTTATTTAATCTTATTTGAATGGTTTTTATTGATCTTATTTAGTTCTTATTTGCTTTGATCTTATTTTACTTTAATCTTATTTGACTAATTTTTTGTTTTAATCTTATTCGTTCAAACTTAATTTATTTAACCTTTGTTCAAACTTATTTAATGTTAATTCGGATAGTCTTTATTCAAACTTATTTAATTCTTATTTATTTAATCTTTGTTCAAACTTAATTTATTTTAATTCTTATTTATTTAATCTTATTTAATTAACATTTATTCAAACCTATTTAATTCTTATTTATTTAATCTTTGTTCAAACTTAATTTATTTTAATTCTTATTTATTCAAATCTATTTAATTCTTATTTATTCAAACCTATTTATTTAACCTTTGTTCAAACTTATTTAATTCTTATTTGTTCAAACTTATTTAATTCTTGTTTGTTCAAACTATGAGATCTTATTTATTTAATTTTTGTTCAAACTATGAGATCTTATTTATTTAATCTTTGTTCAGACTTAATTTATTTAATCTTTGTTCAAACTTATTTAATTCTTATTTGTTTAAACTATGAGATCTTATTTATTTAATCTTTGTTCAAACTTTGTTTAATTCTTATTTATTTAATCTTTGTTCAAACTTTGCCTAATTCTTATTTATTTAATCTTTGTTCAAACTTTGTTTAATTCTTATTTATTTAATCTTTGTTCAAACTATGAGATCTTATTTATTTAATCTTTGTTCAAAACTTTGTTTAATTCTTATTTGTTTATTTGATCTTTATTCAAACTACGAGATTCTTATTTGTTTAGTCTTTTGTTTAAATTTATTTGTTTAACCTTATTTGAATAGGATTAAGTTTAATTTTATTTGAATAGAATTAAGTTCAATCTATGAGATCTTTGTTCAAACTTATTTATTTGATCTTATTTAAGTAGAATTAAGTTCAATCTTATTTATTCATTCGTTCAAACTTATGATATTCTTATTTGATCAAAGTTATTTAATCTTTGTTCAATGTTGTTTATTCAAATAGAGTTAAATTAATTAGCTACAAATAAAATATTTGAAACCATATAATATAATGCTTAGAATCATATTTATTAATTAAAATTTATTTATATGACTTATTACAATCCTAAGCAAACAAAGAAGGCTTAAATCCCTTCATTTACATCCAATTCAAATGACCAAACTCCTCCAGTTCCAAGAGTTCCCGCACCAATGATTCCTCCAACTTAAAGAGTTCCACCACTTATGATCCCTCCAACTTAAAGAGTTCCCGCACCTATGGTCCCTCCAAAGATGCCCTCGATGATGCATCAGCAACAATGATTAATTAAGATGCCTCCGATGATGATTTGACCTAAGATGCCTGTACTCGATCCAGCTCAATTAAAGTAAAAGCAAATTCAAATGATGAACGCACAAAATTAAAAGATTCCAACACCAATTCCTCACTTAAATAACGGATTACTCAGCGATATTTTAACATCTATCATGTATTAGATCAATACAAAAAGTGATACCTATGGTAATATGAAGAGTTACGCTGGAGTGAACCATATTTGAGTCGCAACAAGATTCAACTTTTGGTATTACTTGAAGTATGCAAATAAGCATGCACCCAGTGAAGGTTATTGAATCAATTGATTTGATAATTACGGATTTGTTCACGTAATCATTACGGGTTACGCGCCGACCCCGGAAGAAAAGACTTCCAACGAACAAAAGCTCGAAACACTTTGACAACTAGCTGGCGCAAATCATTTCGATGAAAGAAGTGTAAGTGTTCAAAACGAACTACAATTCAGTGTAATGAAGTACCAAAGTCAATGTTGTTTCTCAGTGAATTCTTGAGATGGTTAATTTTACCTCGTTGGATTTGATAACCGTAAGGCACTTAAGGCAAAGGATTAATCTTTAAACGTTTAACCAATTATTCCTCGGCCAATTATGAATGGTGGTCCTTCGTTCAGTATAATCAAAGAAGAGCAACTAAAGGCTGAAAGTGAGCACATTAAAACTATTTGAGAATACACTAGTTATGATGGAACCATTGTTAACTGTTTCGTTAATTCTAACGGAATCGTGTAATTATTCACTTGATAAGGTTTAGCTCTCAGTAAGGTTCTTCCACTCAACGAACGTTCATTAGAACAACAAATAAGATACACGCACCAACATTAACTTAATTACATTGCTCGAGCCAGCATGATTTAAAATTCAAGACAAACTTCACAAAGATTCTTACAAAAGAAGTGTAAGTTATCATTATCGTTCAAGTTATTATACATGAACCCAGAAAATCAACGATGGAACGATTCAGTGCAAAACCCTTACTTGTTCATTATTGACATTATTGAAAATACCCGTGGATTACCACTGCAAATAGTGCATCCAAACTTATATCGTCAAATTGTTGACTGATTAAAGATTGCTGGAGTTATGATGATTGAAGATGCTTCCGCACAATTTATCGCGGATGGAGTTGACATTGAACAAGTAACAACGGGAAAAATGGTTGTGAGAAAGATTACTAACGACGCAAACGATAACTTTACTGTGTGTTAGTTCTTAGTGGAAAATAATAACCACGAACGAATTTGACAAAATTATGATGAGATTTGAGGACCAATTCGTGCAAATGAGTTATTAAACATGATTTGACAATGAGTTTCAGGAGATGTGTCTAATGATGAATGATATTATGACGCATTAAATTGTGTGTAAGTCGCGGGATCTGAATTAGGAACCTATGAGATAACTAAGTCCAACAGCGCCTTCTTCATTGGTAAGGTGATCAAATGCGCACAAGATGAACAACTAACTGGAACAATCAAAGAAAATCGTGCGATTGCTGATAAAATTCTCCAACAAGAAACAGTTATTTATGAGAATGTTTGAAAGAATGAAGTAAAAATTGTGATGGATCAATCAGAACATTACACGGAATCAAGTATAGGTGATGAATGATTATCGGAATGCAGTGAGTATGGTGTTGATGACATTGAACTTCTTGAAGAAGAATCTTTAACATTTGATCAAGAACCTCAAGTTTGATTAACGGCACCAACTGTTGAACCTGTTCCAATTAAGCCACGCACTAAGCCGTAATAAAAGGCGGACCAATCACTTTTAATGAAGAAAGATGTTCATAATTAAGCAGGTTAAGTCCATTTAAATTCCGAATCAATTTTAAAAAATCAACAAAACTTCATCAACACCTTTAATCCCAATTAGATTTATGTTTACCACGACAACATCACTCAACTAAATCACAACAACACTACTCAACCATTAAGACGTCACAGAACTTAAATAAATGAACAACAAAAGAATTATTGGAGAACAATGAAAGAATCACTTCAAAATGAACAAATAAAACACCGATGGAGAACAAGGAAAAAAGAACCACCGAAGAACAAGGAAAAAAGAAACCACCGAAGAACAAATGAAGAGCTAACGGAAAGGGAATAAACAAAACTTTGACTACAATTTCGAATAGTTTTGGTATTAATTTAACCCAGTCCGAAGGATCACAGTTTAAACTGGTTAATTAATATTTTTTTTTGGAGATGAACAATGATGTGTTTATTTAGTCAAGTATTTAATTAATGTTTATTCATTCAATTTAATAATCTTATTTACTTGATTAACTCTTATTTTTATTTAATTCAACTGTTTATTTAATTATATTTATTAATTTATTGATATTAATTTATTTGTTTACTTATTCAATAGTTAAATTATTTGTTTACTTATTTGCTTAACTTATTTGTTTACTTATTTGTTTAACTTATTTGCTCAAACTTATTTGTTCAACTATTATTTGTTTGTTCAACTATTATTTGTTTGTTCAACTTATTTAATTTATTGTTTATTTACTTATTTGTTTACTTATTTGTTTAACTTATTTGCTCAAACTTATTTGTTCAACTATTTAATTCAACTATTTAATTCAACTATTAATTTATTGTTTATTTACTTATTTGTTTACTTATTTGTTCAATCTTATTTGCTCAAACTTATTTGTTCAACTATTTAATTCAACTATTTAATTCAACTATTAATTAATTTGTTCAACTATTTAATTCAGCTTATTTGTTCAATCTTATTTGCTCAAACTTATTTGTTCAACTATTTAATTCAGCTTATTTGTTCAATTTATTTGTTTATTTATTTAATCTTTATTCAATGTTTATTTAAATGTTCAAATGTTTATTTGTTTAACTTATTTTAATTGTTTAACTATTTATTTGTTCAATTGTTTAAATCTTTGTTCAATGTTTATTTATTTGTTTAACTATTTGTTCAAGTGTTTATTTATTTAATCTTTATTCAATGTTTATTTATTTGTTCAACTTATTTGAATGGTGTAATTAATTTATTTAATTATTAATTTATTTAATTATTTATTTGTTCAACTTATTTGAATAGTGTTTATTTATTTGTTCAACTTATTTGAATAGTGTTTATTTATTTGAATAGTGTTTATTTATTTGTTCAATGTTTATTTGTTCAACTTATTTATTTGTTCAACTATTTGTCAACTATATTTACTTATTTATTTATTCAACTATTTAATTCAAACTTATTTGTTCAACTATTTAATTCAACTATTTAATTATTTGTTCAACTGTTTATTTGTTCAAACTTATTTGTTCAACTTATTTATTCAAACTTATTTATTTGTTTAAACTTATTTATTCAAACTTATTTGTTTAACTTATTTATTTGTTTAACTTATTTATTTGTTTAACCTTATTTATTTGTTCAATCTTATTTGTTTAATTATTGTTTAACTTATTTATTTGTTCAATGTTTATTAACTTATTTGTTCAACTTATTTGTTCAATGTTTATTAACTTATTTATTTGTTCGATGTTTGTTAACTTGTTTGTTCAACTTATTTATTCAAACTATTAGTTTATTTAATCTATTCAAATAAGATTAAACATTCAACTTATTTTGATTATTTATTTAATATTTGTTCATTGTTTATTGATTTATCTGTTCGTTGTTTATTTATTTATTCTATATTTAATTTTTATTTGTTTAATATTTCGTTCAATTGTTTAAATCTTTGTTTAATTATTATTTGTTTAACTTATTTA
>Ga0075163_10006478_pt1 | contig 15509 bp, 19 predicted proteins | sample JI1023141ADNA_FD_71478 | JGI IMG/M metagenome (GOLD analysis project Ga0075163, IMG submission 71478) | Wastewater effluent complex algal communities from Wisconsin, to seasonally profile nutrient transformation and Carbon sequestration -... | ecosystem: Engineered > WWTP > Effluent > Algae... | reverse complement strand
TGCGTCTGAGGGTGTGTACGGGTTCAGAAGTCGCCGCCGGTCGGCGCTTCACCACCGAGCGTGAGCCGCGATGGCCACCGGAGGAGTTCGCCATGCCAGGTCCAGCCCCGAAAGATCCAGCCCAGCGCCGTCGGCGCAACAAGCCGGCCGAGGTGCGGTCGCTGCCAGCCGGCGGCCGGTCCGCTCCGGCGCCCAGGTGGCCGCTGCCCGGTGAGTGTTCAGACCTGGAGTCGGAGATGTGGGGCCAGCTCTGGTCGTCGCCGCAGGCTGTGGCCTGGGAGTCGTTGGGGTGGACTCGGGTGGTTGCCCGCTACGCCCGGGTGGCCGTGAAGGCCGAGCTCGGTGGCGGTGGTGGGACGATCTTGGCGGAGTGTCGCCAGCTCGAGGACCGGCTGGGTCTGTCGCCGATGGCGATGAAGCGCCTGCAGTGGCAGGTTGAGGACCTGGACGAGCCGGTGGCGCTGGCGTCGGTGACGATGCCGGACCGCTGGAAGCGCACCGGGTCCTGATGTTCGTCCCGGCCTGGCCGGGTCAGGTGTGCTCGCTCGGCTACCAGGTCGGTCCGCTGATCGAGGGCGATCTGGGGATCGTGCTGACCGGCGAGCAGCAGGACCGGCTGATCGAGTACTACCGGGTCGATCCGGTGACGGGCTCCCGTGTGGTGCGTCGTGCCGCGGTGCGCCGGCCGAAGGGCGCCGGGAAGTCGCCGGAGGGTGCGTACTGCGGGTACGCCGAGCTGATCGGGCCGGTGTTGTTCGGCGGCTGGGACGCCGCCGGCCAGCCGGTTGGCGTGGCTCACCCTGATCCATGGGTGCAGTTCGCGGCGGTGTCGGAGGATCAGACCGACAACGTGGTGGTGTGGCTGTTCGACACCCTGAACGACCGCCCGGAGGTGTGCGAGGCCCGGGGCATCGATCTGGGTCGCACGAGGATCTACCTGCAGGGTCGGCCCGGTCGGATCGAGCCGGTGACGGCTTCGGCCGGTTCCCGTGAGGGCCAGCGGGTGACGTTCGCGGTGCTCGACCAGACCGAGTCGTGGTCGAAGGAGAACGGCGGGGTCCGCCTGGCCGGGACGATCCGCCGCAACGCAGCGAAGGTGTCCGGCTGGACGCTGGAGCTCCAGAACGCCCCGGGCCTCGGTGACGGGTCGGTCGCTGACCAGACGGCGAAGGCCTCGGAGCGCCGGACGGCGGGGGTGCTGTTCGACACCCGGGAGCCTCCCGGTGTCGACGGGCTCGACATGACCGATCCGGCCCAGCTGCGCCCGGCGCTCGAGTTCGCCTACGGCGAATCTGCGGCGTGGGTGGATCTGGACCGGCTGGTGGCCGAGATCCTCGACCCGGACACGGATCCTGCGGACGCGAAGCGCTACTACCTGAACACGGCGGCCCCGTCGAACGACTGGGCGTTCGACCGTGACCGCTGGGTGGGTCTCGGCGGGACCGGGCTGGTCCCGAAGGACGGCGAGCTGGTGGTGGCCGGGTTCGACGGCGCCCGCTACGACGATGCCACCGCCTTGGTGGCCTGCCATGTGGAGACCGGCAACGTGTGGACGGTGGGGGTGTGGGAACGCCCTGACCGCACCGAGGACTGGGAGGTCCCTGAGCTCGAGGTCGACGCCGCGGTGGCCGAGTTGTTCGACCGGTGGCGGGTGTGGCGCATGTACGCCGATCCGCCGTTCTGGGAGTCGACAGTGGCCGCCTGGGGCGGGAAGTACCGGGGCAGCGACCGCAAGCCGGCGGTGGTGCCGTGGTGGACGAACAGGTGGCGCCCGATCGGTGTCGCCTGCCGTGCGTTGGGGTCTGCGATCCGAGCCGGTGAGGTTCACCACCAGGTGGATGCCGGCGACGACGTGTTGACCCGGCACCTGCGCAACGCGGTGCGCCGCAACGTGAACGCCCGTGACGATGATGGCCGGCCGTTGTGGACGCTGGCGAAGTCGGCTCCTGGCCGCAAGATCGACGCCGCGATGGCGCTGGTCCTGGCGTGGGAGGCCCGCCGCGACGCGGTGGCCGCTGGCGTGAAGTCGAAGTCGAAGGCAGAGGCGTTCTTCCTGTGAAGGAGGTGGTGATCAGTGGACGAGACCCCTGGAACCGCCGCCTGGTGGCGGGACCGCCTTCTGCAAGCCCTCAACGTCCGGGCGCTCCAGGTGACCACCCTGGAGAATTACTACCTGGGTGAGCACCCACTCCCGAGCCCCCCGGGGAAGCTCGACCCCCGCGCCCATGTGGCCGCCCGCAATGCGTGGCGGGAGCTGACCCGGCTCGGCGTGACCAACTGGGTGAAGTTGGTGGCGGACGCCCCCGCTGAGCGGATGGCGGTGACCGGGTTCCGCTTCGGGGAGACGAAGGACGACGGGGCCGCGTGGCGGATCTGGCAGGCGAACCACCTGGACGCCGATCAGGCGCTGGTGCACGACAACGCCCTGCAGACCGGTTCCTCGGCGGTGATCGTGTGGCCCGGCGGTGGCGACGCCGAGCCGACGATCACCTGCGAGCACTCGGCCCAGGTGATCGTCGCCTACGAGCCTGGGTCTCGTCGTCGTCGTGCGGCCGCCCTGAAGTCGTGGGTCGACGATGACGGTCACCAGGTTGTGAACCTGTACCTGCCTGATGCGCTCTGGAAGTGGCGCACCGGTTCCACTCGGCCGGGCTACGGCCGAGCCACCGCCGGCGGGAACGCCTGGGTGCCTCGTGATGTAGACGGCGAGGACTGGCCCCTCCCGAACCCGCTCCAAGAGGTGCCGGTGGTGGAGTTCCGGGCGAACCCGTCGCTGCGCCCGTCGCTGTTCGGTGGTGGGACGGCCGAGTTCGAGTCCGTGCTGCCCATCCAGGACCGGATCAACAAGACGATCTTCGACCGGTTGGTCACCGCCGAGAACCAGGCGTTCCGGCAGAGGTGGGCGATCGGGTGGGACCCGCCTCGGGGGGAGGACGGCCTCCCCGATCCGAACGCCATGCTCAAGGCCTCCCAGTCGATGCTGATGACGTTCCCCGGCGACCCGACGGAGGTGAAGGTCGGCGAGTTCGCTCAGGCGGACTTCTCGGGGTTCCTCAAGGCGGTGGAGGGCGACGTGACGGCGATGGCCGCCATCTCCCAGACCCCGCCCTACTACCTGCTCGGGGCCATGGAGAACATCTCCGCCGACGGGATCGTGGCGACCGACGCCGGCCTGGTGGCCAAGACCCGACGCCACTGCGACCAGTTCGGTGAGTCGTGGGAGGAGGTGCTTCGCCTGGCCCTGAAGGCCAAGGGCGACCCCCGCGCCGACGACCCGTCCACCGCCGTGGTGTGGCGCAACATCGAGCAGCGCACGTGGGCTCAGACCGTGGATGCCCTGGTGAAGATGAAGGAGCTCGAGGTGCCGCGTGAGGAGCTGTGGTCCCGGCTCCCGAACGCAACACCCCAGGACGTGGCCCGCTGGCAGGCGTCCCAGGCCGCCGACTTCCTGCTCACTGCCGATCCGGCGGCTCCCGTTGCTGAGTGAGGCGCAGATGGTGGCCTTGACGGTCCGCTACCAGCGTCTGACTCGCCGCTACGCCGATGCCGCCGGCAGTGCCGTGACCCAGGCGTGGGATCGGCTCAACACGTTCGACGGCCCCGATGAGCTGGCCCGCCTGGCCCGCCCGGCGGTCACCACGTTGTCGTCGAGGGCGGCGGCTGCGACCCACGGCTACCTCGGCCTGCTGCTCGATGAGGGAATCACCGTTCCGCCGGTGCTGGCAGCCCCCGACTGGGACTCGGCGCTGATCGCGTTGCGCCGCTCACTGGCCGAGGGTCACGAGTGGGAGCAGGCGCTGATGTCTGGCCGGCTCCGCTCGGAGGCCGTCGGGTCGAACGCCGTGATCGGCTCCACCCGGCTCTCGTCGGAGATCGCCTCGGAGCGGGTCGTCGGGTGGCGGCGGATCCTGTCCGCCTCGTCGTGCACCTGGTGCCAGACGGTGGCCACGGGCCGCTACCTGACCGCCGAGTCCGCCCACTTCGGCCACGACCACTGCCACTGCACGGTTGCCCCGATCGTCGAGGCGGCGGACCCAGCCAGGGTCCTGAACGACCAGATCCAACCCGAGCCCAGCGCCGAGCGCTGAGCCGACCAACGGAGGCACGATGCCCCACGACCCCATGTCCCTCGCCCTGTCGCCCGTGGTGGGCCGCTACTTCCGGCCCGACGGCACGCTTGCCGTCGTGGTGCGTGGTGGTGCTGGCCCGGAGGACGCCCCCCCGGCGGGCCCGCCCCCGGTGGACCCGCCATCGGTCGAGCCCCCAGCTGGCCCGCCAACCGATCCGCCGGACCCCGCTGATCCGCCCGTCGATGACGATGAGCCCCTGGGCCCCGCCGGCAAGCGGGCGCTCGACGCCGAGCGTGCCGCCCACAAGGAAGCCCGCCGGAAGCTCAAGGAGGCCGAGGACGCCCTGGAGGCCGCTCGGGTTTCCCAGCTCGACGACCACGAGCGAGCCCTGGTTGAGGCCCGCCAGGCCGGTGAGGCCGAGGCGACCACCCGCCTGCAGTCGAAGTTGTTCTCGGTCGAGACCCGCGCCGCCGCCGTCACGAAGCTCTCCGATCCCACCCTGCTCTCCGATCCCGACGTGGCCCTGAAGCTGCTCGGGCTCGACCAGATCCCCGTCACTCCTGACGGCGACATCGACTCCGAGGCGATCTCGCAGGCGATCGACACCTTGGTCGAAGGACGCCCGTTCCTCGGCCTCTCCGGCGCGACGCCGAAGCCTCCCCCCGGTTCCGCCGACGGCGGACCCCAGGGCGGCACGCACAAGCCAGATGACCTCGACACGCAGATCGCCAAGGCCACCCAGGCTGGCGATGCGCGAGCGGTGATCGCCCTCAACAACCAGAAGCTCGCGGCGCTCGCCGCGAGCTAACCCCTCGACCCGCTCCGGGTCGTCACGAAAGGAGCCCGCCTCATGGCTGGCATCACTGGTCTCGGTACCAACTACAACCTGCCCAACTACACGGGCATCCTCTTCGGCCTCACCCGCGGGGAGACCCCGCTGTTCTCCGCCATCGGCGGGCTCACCGGTGGCCGTCAGACCACCTCCACCGAGTTCGAGTGGAGCACCTACGACCTGCGCAACGCCACCCAGCCCGAGGTGCTGGAGGGCGCGACCGCCCCCACCGCCCAGGGTCGAGTCCGCGCCAACGTCGCCAACGTGGTGCAGATCCACCAGGAGAAGGTGTCGGTCAGCTACTCGAAGCTCGCCGCCACCGGCCGCAAGGACGGGTCCAACAACGACCTGCCCAACAACGTGCCGGCCGAGCTCGACTGGCAGACCGAGCAGATGCTCAAGCAGATGGTCCGTGACGTGGAGTACTCGTTCCTCCTCGGCTCGTACCAGAAGCCGTCGAACAACAGCACGGGCCGCAAGACCCGGGGGCTGCTCTCGGCGATCACCTCCAACCTGCAGGCGAAGGCCACTTCGACGATCACGGGCCTGTCGGCCGCCACCGACACTGTGACCGAGACCTCCACGGCCCTGTCGAACGGTGACCAGATCATCTTCACCGACGTGGGCGCATCCACCACCCTGGTGGTGGGCCGGATCTACTACGTGGTGTCGAAGTCGACCAACGCCTTCAAGGTGGCGACCACCTCCGGTGGGTCGGCGATCACCATCGGCACCGCCACGGTCGCCTACCGGGTCCCGTGGACGACCACCCTGACCACCTCCCACGTGGACGACATCCTGCAGTTGGTGTGGGACAACGGTGGCATCACCGACCAGGAGACCGCGACGTTGATCGTGAACTCCTCGCAGAAGCGGGCGATCTCCGCCGCCTACGCCTCGGCGTACGGCAAGTTCGTGGAGACCTCCCGCACCGTCGGTGGCGTCGCCGTCGACCAGATCGTCACCGACTTCGGCGTGGTGAACGTGATGCTCAACCGGTTCATGCCGCAGGACTCCATCTGCGTCGGCACGCTCGCCGAGATGTCGCCGGTGTTCCTCGAGGTCCCGGAGAAGGGCCACTTCTTCGCCGAGCCGCTCGCCAAGACCGGCGCCTCCGAGGAGGTGCAGCTCTACGGCGAGGTCGGCCTGGAGTACGGGGCCGAGTCCCACCACGGCCTGGTCACCGGCCTCAACGTCTGAGCCGTGAACGAGTCCGAGGCCCTCAGCCGCCTGGAGCTCATGGTCGACTCCTCCGGCGACCCCGCGCTCACCTTCAGTGAGGTGGCCGGCGTGCTCGGACTCGCGAAGGTTCCAGACCACTTCGGGAACCTTCCCACCAACACCTCCGCCTCGTCGGCGTGGGAGTCGGACACCTCGTACCTGATCGGTGCGACGGTGACGGCCTCCACGCCGGCCGGGCGCTGGTGGACATGCATCACCCCCGGTGCCTCTGGTGCCACTGAGCCGACGTGGCCGAGCCTCGCCGGTCTGCCCCGTGGGCAGTCGACGGTGACGGACGGAACTGTCGTCTGGCTCGACGCCGGGTCCGAGTGGGCGCCGACGTGGGACCTCAACTACGCGGCGGAGCTCGGCTGGGAGATGAAGGCCGGTCGGGCCGCCGGTCGGTTCGACTTCACCACGGACGGGCAGACGTTCCGCCGTGGCCAGGTCATCACGAACTGCCAGCAGATGGCCGCCCGGTTCCGCCGCAAGCGCGCCAGCAATGCCCCGGTCGAACCACCGTCGCATCGATGAGAGTTCTCGCCGTGGTCCACATGGGCCCGCCGACGCACAACGCCGGCTCCGAGCTGATGCTCCACACCATGCTCCGCCACCTGGTGGATCGTGGCCACGAGTGCCGGGTCCTGGTGACCCGTGGGGCCGATCGGGTGCACCAGGGCGTCACCTACGTGACCTCCGAGGGCGTGAAGCGCCCGGACGGCATGCGGGCCGAGTCCGCTGCGTGGGCCGACGTGGTGGTCACCCATCTGGACCTGACCCGAGACGCGATGCGCCTGGCCAGGGCCGCCGGCAAGCCACTGGTGCACCTGGTGCACAACCACAACCAGCTGTCCTTCCACGGCGTCACGGCGAAGTCGTGCGATCTGGCCGTGATGAACAGCCGGTGGTTGGCCGAGCGCCTGGACTGGCGGGGCCCGCAGATCATCGTGCGCCCGCCGGTGCACCAGGACGACTACCGCACCACCTCCGGCGACCACGTGGCGATGGTGAACCTCACGGCCTCGAAGGGCTGCGAGGTGTTCTACGAGATGGCCCGCCGCCGCCGGTCCGACCGGTTCCTCGGCGTGCTCGGCGCCTACGGCCACCAGCTGGTCCGCCAGATCCCCAACGTGGAGGTCACCGGGCACACCGGCGACATGCGGGACGACGTGTACGCCCGCACCCGGGTGCTGCTCATGCCGTCCGACTACGAGTCGTGGGGCCGGGTCGGCGTGGAAGCCATGGCGTCGGGGATCCCGGTGATCGCCCACCCGACCGACGGCCTGCGCGAGTCGCTCGGCACGGCCGGGATCTTCTGTGACCGGGATGACCTCGACGCCTGGGAGCGGGCGCTGGCCGATCTGGACGACCCCGACCGCTACGCCCTGGCCTCGGCCGCCGCTCTGGCCCGGGCCGCAGAGGTCGACGAGTTGACCCGCACCGATCTGGCCGGCTGGGAGTCGGCCCTTCACCGCCTGGTCGCCTGATGCCAACGTCATCCCTGGACGTGTGGCCCCGCCTACTCCACCTGTGCTGGCAGGTGAACCCGCGCCGGATCCTCGACGTGGGCCCCGGCCACGGCAAGGCGGGGATCCTGCTCCGCGAGTACATCGGCACGGTGGCCCGTGGGACCGGCCCGATCGAACGGGTCGATGCGATCGAGGCCGAGCCCCGCTACCCGGCTGCGTTCCCGTGGCTACGGGCCGTCTACGACGACCTGCACCACGGCGACATCGTGGCGCAGGGCAAGGCGATGCTCAGCTTCTACGACCTGGTGCTGTTCGCTGATTCGCTCGAGCACATCGACAAGGCGGACGCCCTGGCACTGCTCGACCGGATCCCCGGGCGGGTGGTGCTGTCCACGCCGGTGGAGTTCTTCCAGAACCCCGAGGCCGACGAGTGGCCGACCGAGGCGCACAGGTCGCACTGGCACGCCCGCGACTTCCCAGGCCGGGTGGAGCACGTCGAAGAACTGCACGGTGCGCTGCTGGTGCGCCTGGCCCCGAGGGAGGTGGCGTGATGTTGACGACTGACGAGCTCGACGGCATGCGCACCACGTCCGCGTTGGCGCTGCCCGCCACCTGCGCGGTGACCCGCCCGTCGGGTGACCACACCTTGGACACGGCCACGGGCCTGCTGGAGGATCCGGCGCCGCTGGCGGTGTGGTCGGGTGCGTGCCGGGTGCGGTCGCTGAACACGCAGGGCCGGGACGGCGAGGTCGGGGCCCTGCACGAGACCATGGGCCGCTACGTGGTGACCTTGCCGCACGACGCCGACGGGATCGAGGTCGACGACTTCCTGGCCGTGGTGACGGGCACGGACGACGAGCTGGTGGGTCGCCCGTTGCGGGTGGTCGACGTGGGCTGGTCGGAGTGGCGGATCGATCGCCGGCTGGTGGTCGAGGATCTACAGCAGCCGCGAGTGGTGGCGTGATGGCGGTCGAGTTCGACCTGTCGGAGGTCGGCGGGATCGCCCAACTGATCCTCCTGTCTCCGAAACAGGCCAACCAGGCCGCCGGGGATGCCGGGGTGAAGATCGGTGCAGAGGTGAAGCGCCGGGCCCAGCAGGCCGCCCCGAAGGACCGGCCCTGGCTGGCTCGTTCGGGCGTCCGGGTGCGGACCTGGCGGTTCGCTGACGGGTCGCATACCGACGTGTACACGACGGCCGACGACGAGGGCCGCCCGGTCGGGTTCTTCGTGGAGTACGGGACGGCTGGCACCCCGCCGGACCCGTTCCTGTCGTCGCAGATGGTGTGGGCCGCGGACGCCTACCACGAGCTGGTGATGGCGAACCTCGAACCGTTGGAGGGTAAGGCGTGAAGGTGAAGCTCGGTCACGAAGAGATGCAGCACGTGTGGCGCACCGACCCGGCCAAGGCGGAGGCGATGGTCAAGTGGATCAACGCCGCCGGGTGGGATGCCACCACCGTGCGCTCGATGACGTTCAGCCCGGGTGGCGTGCTCGTGGAGCACCTGTGCCGGGCGTGTGACGGCTGCGCCGGCCAGATCCACGTCGACCCGCTGGACCCGACCGAGGTGCACACCTACACGGTGGTGCGTCCGACCCCCGCCGCACCGCCCCCGTGGATGCCCAGCGCGGTGGCGGCGTGACCCTCGCTGACCCTCGCACCCACGACGACGCCCTGGTGGCCGCCCTGGTGGCCGCTGACCTCGTGGTGGGCGACGGCGGCGACCCGACGGACCCGTTCGGCTGGCAGGGCGCGCCCGGCTCGTCGCAGTTCCAGCCCTACGTGATCGCCTACCCGCTGACCCAGACGTTCGACGGTGGCCTCGGCTGCTCCGACTCCGACTCGGACCTCTCCTGGCAGGTGACCTGCGTCGGCTCCACCCGCGAGCAGTGCGACTGGGTGCGCCACGAGGTGAACACCGCGCTGATCGGCCAGGCGCTCACCGTGTCGGGCCGCTCGGTCGCCCGGGTCCGGGCCGATGGCGGCGCCGGCACCCGCCGCGACGACACCACCCAGCCGCCCCTGTTCATCGCCACGCCGCGCTACGCGGCCCTGTCCGTAGGAGCTTGACCGTGCCCCGAGTGAAGATGCACCACCCCGACGTCGGGGAGATGGAGTGCTCCGAGACCGCCGTGGCGATCCACCAGCGGACCGGCTGGATCCCAGCCGAAGGGGTGCGCTCCATGCGCGTCCCTGCCGCCGACGGCTCGACGCTCACCACGGGAACCGTGTTCCCACCCGAGACCTTCGACGACGAGCCGGACTCGCCCGTCGATGACGCCGACGCGCCCGAGGCCGAGGCAGACACCACCAACCGCGCCCGCAAGGGCACCACCCCCAAGGAGGCCTGACCATGGCCACGAAGTACCCATTCGAAGAGCACACCCGCGTGACCTGGGCCCCCACCGTCACCCACCTGGCGCAGCCGAACACCGTCGAGCTGAACGCCGGCACGCTCCTGACGTGCCACCTCACCAAGGACGGCCTGAACCCGGGCGGTTCCACCAACGGCATCGACTCGGGGGCCCTGTGCTCGCGCATCGACGGCCAGGTGGCCGGCTCGGTGAGCTTCAGCGCCACCCTCAAGTTCTTCCGCTACGAGCAGGGCGACGACGACGCCTGGGACCTCGTGAACTGGGGTGACGCCGGCTACCTCGTGATCCGCCGGGGTCTCGCCTACGACACCATCTGGGGTGTCGGCCAGGCCGTCGAGGTCTACAAGGCCCAGTTCGGTGAGCCGGTCGTCGCCAGCTCCGCCGCGAACACGCTCACCACCTTCGAGGTGTCGCTGTTCGTGGAGGACGCTGAGCAGAAGGCCACCGTCGGTGCCAGTTCCTGATCTGGACGCCTTCCTCGACGGGTACGAGTTGCCCGTCGAGGAGGTGCCGATCTGCGGCAGGGCCGGCCTGGTGGCCGACCACGCCAGAGCGGAAGCTGCGGTCCTCGCCGCCCGGGCCGATGCCGGTCTGGGCGGCGAGACGCAGGAGCTGCTCGACAACCTCGCCGCCATCGAAGCGGAGATCGAGGCGTCGGTGATCGTGTTCCGGGTCACTGCCGTGTCGCAGCGCCGGTGGGCGGATCTGCTCGCCGCTCACCCGCCGACGAGCGATGGCCGCAAGAAGGGCATGCGCTACAACCCCGAGTCGTTCGACCCCGCCGCCCTGGTGGCGTGCGCGGTGGAGCCAGCGGTCACGTCGGAGCAGGCCGCTCGCCTGCGGGACACCCTGCCGACGGTGGAGTGGGCGCGGCTGATGCTGGCGGTGCTCACCGTGAACCAGGAGGCGACGGCGCCCCCAAAATCGTTACTGCTCTCCGCTCTTCACCTCACGAGCGAGACCTCCTCGACTACGCCGCCCAGCGGGGACTTCCTCGATCAGGGTTCCTTGGGCGCCAGCGGCGAGCAGTAACGGACCACATCTACGACGACGCCGGCCGCATGGTGCAGTCGGTGACGACGTTCGACGCCGAGTGGACCGACGACGACATCGCCTCGGCACTCGGCTGGCAGGACTACCAGCGGAGTCTGTGCACCGGGTGCAAGCACCCGAAGGATGAGACGTTCCAGAAGGACAAGGCGAACGCGTACGACGCGGAGCCGGTGGCCTGCCACGCCTGCCAGGCCCGTGATCGGGCGGTGAAGGCGTTCCGCCACGACAAGGGCGACGAGGACGGCGTGTTCTGGGTCGTCCGCGACCGGGAGGAGGGATGAAGCCATGAGCGACAAGGTGGCGCTGGTCCGGCTCCGGGCCAACAACTCCCAGTACGACCGGGCGATGCGGGACTCCGCGAAGCTCACCGGGGATCTGCAGCGCGGGCTCGGCCGGTTCGACTCGTCGAAGCTCGACGAGCTCGGGTCGAAGCTGACCCGCAACGTGACCCTCCCGCTGGCGGCGCTCGGTGGGTTCGCGGTGAAGGCCGCAGGCACCTTCGATTCGGTGTTCACCAAGATGCAGACCTTGGCCGGGGTCACCGCCGGTGAGGTCGACGGGCTGAAGGAGTCGATCTTCGCCCTGTCCGGCGAGACCGGCCGGGCCCCGACCGAGCTGGCAGAGGCGATGTACTTCCTGCGGTCGTCGGGCCTCGACGCGGCCGAGTCGATGGAGGCCCTGGAGGCCTCCGCCAAGGCATCCGCCGCGGGGCTCGGTTCCACTGCCGTGGTGGCCGACGCGGTGTCGTCCGCGATGAACGCCTACGCCGCGGCCGGACTGACCGCGGCAGAGGCCACGGACGTGCTGATCGCCACCGCACGCGCCGGCAAGGCCGAGCCGGAGCAACTGGCCGCATCCCTTGGCCGGGTCCTGCCGTTGGCGTCTGAACTCGGCGTGACGTTCCAAGATGTGGGCGGCTCGATCGCTGCCCTGTCGCTGTCGGGCAACGACGCAGCGCAGGCCAGCACGCTCCTAACGAACGTGCTTTCCAAGATCCTGAAGCCGTCGAAGCAAGGCGCCGACGCCCTCGCCGACGTTGGCCTTTCGGCCGAGAAGTTGCGCGGGATGATCGCCGACAAGGGCCTGTTGGGCACCTTGCAGGAACTGCGCGAGAAGCTGGGCACGTCGGGGTTCGTCAAGCTGTTCGAGGACGCGCAGGCCGTCCAGGGTGTGCTTGCTCTGACCGGGCAGAACGCCGACCAGGTGGCCAAGGCGTTCGACGAGGTGAACAACTCGGCGGGTGGCACGGAATCGGCGTTCGCTACGTGGGCCGATTCGATGGGCGCGAAGAACTCTAAGGCGTTCGCCGATCTGCAGGTGGCGCTGATCGAGTTCGGCGAGAAGCTGGCGCCGCTCGCCGCCGACCTGTTGACGTTCGCTGCGAGTGTGGCGACGGCGTTCAGCAACCTGCCGGAGCCGATGCAAAAGGGCATCCTGGCGATTACCGGGCTGACCGTGGCCATGGGTCCGTTCCTGAAGATGGGCGCGGCCGGCATCGATGTGGCGCAGGGTCTGGCGAAGGCGTGGAACTCGAAGGCGTTGGAGTCGTTCCGGCTTGGGCTGATGGGTGTCTCCGAGGCCGGCGGCGGTGCCACCAACAAGATGGGCGCCTTCGTGAGCGCGGTCGCTGGTTCGCCGGCCGCCCTGGGTGCGGCTGCGGGTGCGGTGGCGATGCTCACCGCCGTGCTGTCGATCAACGCCGAGATGGCGGCGACCGCGAAGCGCAACGTCGACCTGTTGCTCTCGGGAGGCCAGTCGGCCGAGGCGCAGTTGCGCTCGACGCTGGCCGCCACGGTCTCCGGGATGGACGGCGGGTTCGACCTGTCGAACTCGGGCGCTGCGTTCCGGGAGTGGATCGAGGAGACCGGCACGTCGGCGGACGAGCTCTACAAGATCCTGACCGGGGGCCAGAAGGAGTTCGACGCGCTCCTCGCAGGCATGAAGGACAAGGGCGACATCTTCGCCGCCGACGACCTCTCGGACATGCGCGATGCGTTCGGGGACGCCACGGCGAAGGCCCAGGCGCACGCCCAGGCCGAGAAGGAGCTCGGCATCGAGGCCGACGCCACGGCCGGCGCCATCGATGGCCTGGCCACGGAGCAGGACTTCGCCAGCGAGTCGGCCGACCGGATGGCTCAGGCTGAGAGTGACGTGACCTCCGCACTCGACTCGCAGCGCTCGGCCGCCGACGCCGTGGCCTCCGCTCAGGCCAGCGCCGCTCAGGCCCGAAAGGGTGTGGTCGACGCCGAGCGTGCCGTGGGCGAGGCCCGCAAGGGCGTGGAGCAGGCCACCCGTGGGGTCACCGACGCCGAGCGGGGCATGGCCGATGCCCAGCGCTCCGCTGCCGACGCCTCCGCCGAGCTGGCCGAGGCCCTGCACGACCAGCAGTGGGGCTCGGAGGCCTTGGAGGACGCCAACCTCGGCGTGGTCGACGCAGAGAAGGCGCTGGCCGCCGCCCAGCGCGAATCCAAGGACGCCCAGGATGCGCTGAACGACGCCCGGGCCACCGCCGCCGAGCGGCTGCGTGACCTGGAAGAGGCGGTCGGGGACTCGGCCATGGACGAGGAGGGCGCACGGATCGCCCTCGCTCGGGCCCAGGAGCGCAAGGCGGGGCTGGGCGCGGATGGCGAAGAGGTGTCGGGCCTGGACCGCCGGGAGGCTGCCCTGGCCGTGGCCGAGGCGCAGGACCGGCTGCAGGACGTGCTGGCCCGCAACGCCGAGATGGAGGCCGAGCTGGCCGACGCCCGCAAGAAGGGTGTCGAAGGCTCCGAGGAGTACCTGGCTGCCCAGGAGCGGATCACCGAGGCGGCCGAGGGCGAGAAGCAAGCCAAGGACGATCTGACCACCGCACAGGAGCGGGTGGCCGAGGTCCACGAGGAGATGGCGCTCCGGGTCGAGGAGGCCCAGCGCAAGGTCGAAGAGGCGAACCTGCGAGTGCAGGACGCCGCCCTGCGGGTGCGTGACGCCGTGGACCAGGTGGGCGAGGCGCAGCAGCGGGTGACCGACGCCACCGGTGCTGTGGTCGAAGCCCGGGGCAAGGTCGAAGAGGCCGAGCGCGGCGTCATGGAAGCGATGGTCGAAGAGGCCCTCGCTGCGTTCATCCTCGAGGAGCAGCTGAAGCGCAACGACGAGGCACTGCGGACCCAGATCGAACGCTACGACGCGCTGGCCGCCACCTTGGAGCCCGGCTCGGCGCTGCGGACCCGGATTGAGGAACTGCGGGACGAGCTGATCGCCCTGGAAGGCCAGTACAACGTGACGGTCGCGGTGGCCGTGCAGTCTGGGCTGGCCGAGGCCGGCGACGCCGTGGCGCAGGGGATCCTCGATGCCCTCGATGCGACCCGTCGCGCTGGCGGCGGCGACGTGCAGGCCGGAGGGTCCTACCTCGTCGGTGACCGCACCGGCATGGCCAACGCCGAGGTGTTCACGCCCGGCCACACCGGCCGGCTCACGCCGCTGCGCGAGTACCAGCACATGACCGCGTCGTCGGACGTGCGGCCGGTCACCCCGATGCCCTCCGTCGGCGGGGGCAGGGTCGAGAAGGGAGCGGTCAAGGTGGATGTCCACGCAAACCAGCACGCCACCCCGGAGTACATCGGTGAAGCCGCCGGCCAGATGGTGGCGGCCAAGTTGCTCGTGATGGCGGCGCACTGATGCCCGCCGGTGACCTGATCGAGGCCGACACCTCCGGCATGCCGTACCTGGCCGAGCTCGAGGGGTACCTGCTCGGTGACCGGAACCCGTGGAAGCTGACCGAGTTCGCCGGGCTGGGGAGCGTGGCCAACGATGGCGACAAGGTGCCGCGGTCGTTCACCCCGGGGCTGGCCTCGGGGCTGCACGTGGCCCAGGCGGGCGGGATCGTGTTCTCGGCGTTGTCGCTGGGGTGCACCGACGCAGCCGGGATGGAGGAGGCGATCTTCGACGTGGAGACCGCCTGGGCGATCGCCACCGCCACTCGTGACCCGTTGGAGCTCCACCTGCTGGTGCCGTTCCGTGGGCACGTGTCGGTGCTGGGTTGGCCGGAGCAGGCCGAGGTGACCCGGATCCTTCCGGCGAACGGGCAGGCGTCGGTGGTGTGCACGTTCCAGAGGGTCGACGTGACGGTGACGCCGTACGTGGGCGGGGGTTCCTAATGGCGATAACGACGGTGTTCTACGCGCAGGGGATCGCCCGGCTCAACGCCACGGGCTGGGACGCCAGGGCCGACGATGAGCTGTTGTTGATCGAGTACGGGACGGGCTGGACGTTCGACGAGGATCACGTCTCGCTGACCTCCCTGACCCTCGGCACCACGGAGTTGACGGCTGCGAACTACACGCGCAAGCCGCTGGTGTCGGGCACCCCGGCGTGGTCGGCTGGCCGCTGGTCGCTGCCCACCTCATCGGTGGTGTGGACCTCGCTCGGCACCGCCGAGGGCATCCACGCGGTGATCGGCTACCAGGCCGGCGTGAACGATGCCTCGTCAGTGCCGCTGTTCGCGGTGTACGACCC
>Ga0075163_10006476_pt1 | contig 15513 bp, 10 predicted proteins | sample JI1023141ADNA_FD_71478 | JGI IMG/M metagenome (GOLD analysis project Ga0075163, IMG submission 71478) | Wastewater effluent complex algal communities from Wisconsin, to seasonally profile nutrient transformation and Carbon sequestration -... | ecosystem: Engineered > WWTP > Effluent > Algae... | reverse complement strand
GCGAGGCTGGACAAGGCCACGGTGTCGGTCAGCTGCGGGTGGCGCGCCCACAGGAACATGCCCGCCTTGGGCTCGGCGAACAGCTCGAAGCCCAGGCCCGCCAGCATGCCCCCCACGCGTTGGTGCGCCTCGGCCAAGCGCTCGCGCAGGGCTTTCAGGTGCTTGCGGCGTCGTCCGTCCAATACAGCGCCATGGGCCAGCCTCTCGCCGAACTCGGCCGAGGTCAGCCCCGAGATCATCTTCAACTGCGCCAGGTCCTCCAGCAGATCCGGATGAGCGGCGGCGAAGCCGACTCGGATGTTGGGTGACAGGGTCTTGGAGTAGCTGCCGATGTAGATCACGCGGGCCAGTTGATCCAGACTGGCCAGCGACGGGCGCGGCTGCGGATCCAGGTCGACATAGATGTCGTTCTCGACCAGGGTCAAGTCGTGAGCCTCGGCCAATTGCAGCACCCGGTGCAGTTGGGACAGCGGCGCCACCGAGCCGGTGGGGCTTTGCAGCCGGGGCTGGGTGAAGAAGACCTTGGGCCGGTGCTCAATGATCAGCTTTTCCAGTGCCACCAGGTCGTAGCCTTTCGGCGTGCGCGGCACGCCCAGCAACTGCGCGCCCTGGAAACGCAGCGAGAACAGCAGGTTGGCGTAGCCGGGGTCGTCCACCAGGACCGCGTCGCCAGCGCGCACCAGGCGGCGAACGCACAGGTCCAGCGCCTGGCTGGAGCCCTGGGTCAGCAGCACCTGGGAAGGTGGCAGGTTCACCTGCTGCTCGGCCAGCGCCTCGCAGATCGACTGGCGCAGCGGGGGGTAGCCCTTCGGATCGCCGTAGCCGCCGGCGTCCGCCTCTTCGGCGGCCAGGCTGCGCAGGGCGCGGCGCAGGCCGTCCTCGAACAACCAGTCACCGGGGAGCCAGCCGCAGCCGGCCTTCACTGCCAAATGCCTGTTCTCGAAGATCTTGCGCAGGTACCACAGCTGGTCGAAGCTGCGGCTCTCTGCGCTCGGCTTTGCCGGTTCGTCGGCCGGGGCACGTTGCCGCACGAAGAAGCCCGAGTGCGGGCGGGACACCAGGTAACCGAGCGCCACCAGGCGGTCGTAGGCCTCGACCACCGTGAACACGCTGACCCGGTGGCCTTGCGCGAACTGGCGGATCGACGGCAACTTGGTGCCGGTGCGCAGCATGCCCTGATCGATCTGCTGGCTCAGGCCGTCGACGATCTGGGTCACCAGGGGCGTGGTGGCCTGGGGTTGGAGGGTCAGCATCGTGGGTGTACTGGGTGCGCGGCCTGCACAGTGCGCCGCGCCATGCCCGGGGCTGTACATGGTAGCGGTTGCCCTGAAGGGCCTAGAGTGGCACTCTTGGCGCTTCCACCAAGCGCCGCCGCCCTCACAGGAGCCCGACATGCACCGCGACCCCCAAGCCACCGCCAAGACCAACGCCGGCATCATGGCCCGCCGCCGCGCCGCCCTGCCCACCGGCCTGGGCCAGACCTACGACGTGGTCGCGGACCGCGCCGAGAACGCCGAGGTCTGGGACGTGGAAGGCAAGCGTTACCTCGACTTCGGCGGCGGCATCGCGGTGCTGAACACCGGCCACCGCCACCCGAAGATCGTGGCCGCCGTCAAGGCCCAGCTCGACAAGGTGCACCACACCTGCTTCCAGGTGCTGGCCTACGAGCCCTACATCGAGCTGGCCGAGCGCCTGATCGCCAAGACCCCGGGCGATTTCGCCAAGAAGGCCTACTTCCTGTCCACCGGCGCTGAGGCGGTGGAGAACGCGGTCAAGGTCGCGCGTGCCGCCACCAAGCGCCAGGCTGTGATCGCTTTCGGCGGCGGCTTCCACGGCCGCACCTTGCTGGGCATGGCGCTGACCGGCAAGGTGGCCCCCTACAAGGCCGGCTTCGGCCCGTTCCCTGCCGAGATCTACCACGCCGAATTCCCGAACCCGCTGCATGGCGTCAGCGTGGCCGATTCGCTGAAGTCCATCGAGCACATCTTCAAGTACGACGTCGAGGCAGAACGTGTGGCGGCCATCATCCTGGAGCCGGTGCAGGGCGAAGGTGGCTTCTACATTGCCCCGCCCGAGTTCGCCCAGGCCCTGCGCAAGCTGTGCGACCAGCACGGCATCGTGCTGATCGCCGACGAGGTGCAGACCGGCGCCGGCCGCACCGGCACCTGGCTGGCCTGCGAGCAATGGGGCGTTGCGCCGGACATCGTCACCATGGCCAAGTCCATGGCCGGCGGCTTCCCGATCTCGGCCGTGATCGGCAAGGCTGAACTGATGGACAAGCCGCTGCCCGGCGGCCTGGGTGGCACCTACGCCGGCAACCCGCTGGCCTGCGCCGCCGCGCTGGCGGTGCTGGACGTGTTCGAAGAAGAAAAGCTGCTGGACCGCTCCAAGGCCGTCGGCGAAACGCTGATGACCGGCCTGAAGGCCATCGCCCGCAAGCACGCCAGCATCGGCGAGGTGCGCGGCCTCGGCGCGATGGTCGCGGTGGAACTGTTCAAGAACGGCGACCTGCACCAGCCCGATGCCGACCTGACCAAGCGCGTCTGCGCCGAAGCCATCAAGCGTGGCCTGGTGATGCTGTCCTGTGGAACCTACGGCAACGTGCTGCGTATCCTGGTGCCGCTGACCGTGCCGGACGCGCAGCTGGCCGAGGGCCTCGGCCTCTTGGCTGAGGCCTTCGACGCCGCCACCGCGGCCTGAGCTAGAGTCAGGCCAGCAAAGGAATTCCCATGGACATGAAGACCTCGCCCCTGTCGACGCTCAATGACCCCAGCCTGCTGAAGACCGACGCCCTGATCGGCGGCGAATGGGTTGCGGGTGATGCCCGATTCGATGTCACCGACCCTGCCACCGGGCTCAAGCTGGCCGACGTGGCCAACCTGGGCGCCGAGGCTGCCGAGACAGCGATTGCCGCCGCCAACAGGGCCTGGCCGGCTTGGCGCAACAAGACCGCCAAGGAGCGCGCCGCGATCCTGATGAAGTGGTTCAACCTGCTGCACGCGAATGCCGACGACCTGGCCCGGATCATGACCGCCGAGCAGGGCAAGCCGCTGGCAGAGGCCAAGGGCGAGGTCGGCTACGCGGCCAGCTTCATCGAGTGGTTTGCCGAGGAGGCCAAGCGCGTCTATGGCGAGACCATCCCGACCACCGACAACAACAAGCGCTACCTGGTCATCAAGCAGCCGATCGGCGTCTGTGCAGCAATCACGCCGTGGAACTTCCCGATCGGCATGATCACCCGCAAGGTGGCCCCGGCGCTGGCGGCTGGTTGCCCGGTCGTCATCAAGCCGGCCGAAGCCACCCCGCTGTCGGCCCTGGCCGTGGCGGAACTGGCGCAGCGCGCGGGCATGCCGGCCGGCGTGCTGAACATCGTCACGGCGGATGCCGACCAATCCATCGCTGTCGGCAAGGTGCTGTGCGCGAGCGACGTGGTGCGCCACCTGTCTTTCACCGGTTCCACCGAGGTCGGCCGCATCCTCGCCGCGCAATGTGCGCCGACGGTCAAGAAGGTCTCGCTGGAGTTGGGCGGCAACGCCCCCTTCATCGTCTTCGACGATGCCGACATCGACTCCGCCGTCGAAGGCGCGATGATCAGCAAGTACCGCAACGCCGGCCAGACCTGCGTCTGCGCGAACCGCTTCTATGTACAGGACAGCGTCTACGACCAATTCGTTGCCAAGCTGGCCGAGAAGGCGCGGAGCATCAAGGTGGGCAACGGCTTCGAGACCGGCATCAACCAGGGCCCGATGATCGACGACCAGGCGATTGCCAAGGTCGAGTCGCACGTGGCCGACGCGGTGGCCAAGGGTGCCACCGTGGTGGCGGGTGGCACGCGCATCGGCGAGCGCTTCTACACACCCACCGTGCTGGCGAATGTGACCAGCGACATGCTGTGTTCGCGCGAGGAGACCTTCGGCCCGGTGGCCCCGGTGTTCCGCTTCAAGGACGAGGCCGAGGTGGTCGAGTTGGCCAATGCCACCGAGTTCGGCCTGGCGAGCTACTTCTACAGCCGTGACATTGGCCGCATCTTCCGTGTTGGCGAGGCGCTGGAATACGGCATGGTTGGCGTCAACACCGGCCTGATCTCGACCGCCGAGGTGCCTTTCGGCGGCGTGAAGCAATCCGGCCTGGGCCGTGAGGGTGCGCACCAGGGCATGGACGACTATGTCGAGGTGAAGTACCTCTGCCTGGGCGACATCAACAAGTGAGGGGCCCACGCGCCGCGCTTTGGTTGCTGCTGGCTGCCTGCTCGAGCCTGGCTCTGGCCGGGCCCTTGGCCGTACGTTCCGAGAGCGGCGTCCAGTGGAGGGTCAACGACGACGACGATCCCTCCCTGGTCGAACAGCGCTCTGCGAACGGCAAGCTCGACCCCGGCTTCGGGCGCGCCGGCCGCGTCGAACTGGCCCTTGGCAGTGCCGACGTGATGGTGGCCGCGCTTCGGGTGGATGCGTCGAATCGGCTGTGGATTGCGGCCACCACGGTGGGTGGCGGGGTGAGCAGCCCGGTGATCCTGCGCCTGCGGGCCGACGGCCTGCCCGACAGCACCTGGGGCCCGGGTGGCCGCAACATCGCTGCCCCGGCAGGCCAGCGCTTGGTGGTGGCCGACCTCCTGCCGCAGGCCGATGGAAGCTGCTGGGTCGCCGGGAACCTGATCGGCAGCCAGGGTGAACAGACAGCCGCACTTTGGCGGCTCAAGCCAGACGGCAGCCTGGATCATGGCTTCGGCGCGGGTGGCGTGTGGCGGAGGGCTGGTGGTGATGCCAGCCGCAGCCTGTCACTGGCCGAGGGCCCGGAGGGTTCCATCGGGCTCGGGCTGGAGGTGCTGGCAGGCCGGCAACCCGGGCGCGAGATTCTTCCGCTTCCCCGCGATGCGCGGCAGCCCGGGCCGGGCCCGCTTCAGCCTGCCCGCGACGACGACGACGACGAGGCTTTCGTCCTCTGGGATGGCGCCACATGGCAGTGGCGCGACGGCCCGCAGACCGCCGGGCTCTCCGGCCTCCCGCCGCGGGTCTCGGCCGCCGCGGCCCCGCCCGCAGGGCCACCGTCCGAGGCGGGCCACACCGCCCTGAACCCTTTCAGTGAAGACCGCGCCGCGTCGGCGGCAGCCGCCGAGCCGGCGGCACCTGACGAGCCGCCCTGGGCCTGGCTGCTTGCCGGAGCGGCCCTGCTGATGGGGGCGTTCGTGTGGTGGCGCGGGCGGCCAGGCTGAGGGCCACCGCACCGTGCTCATCGTCCACAACCCCCGGCACCACCGGCATGCAGGGCGGCATGAGATGTTCCGCGGCAAGCTGGTGCCCTGCCACGAGTCGCCCGCCCGGCTAGAGCATGTGTTGGCGGAACTCGCGCGTCGACCCCAGGGGCCGATTCACGAGCCGGGCCCGCCGGACATGGCGCTGATCCGCCGCATCCACTCAACTCGCTACCTGGACTTCCTCGCCGGGGCGTGGGATGAATGGGTCGCGCTGGATCCGTCGAACGCCGACCTGGATGCCCTGCCCTCGGTGTGGCCAGTCCGGGGATTCCGACACGATGTGACGCCTGCCAACTTTGCTGCGCGCCTGGGCCTTTTTTCCTTCGACAGCGGTTCACCCCTGACCGCCGGCACCTGGGACGCATCGATGGCCGGGGCGGCCTGTGCCGTCGACGCTGCCCGCGCCGTGGCAGCAGCCGGTGGCCCGCGCGCCGCGATGGCCCTGACCCGCCCGCCCGGCCACCATGCCGGGCCGGATTTCTTCGGCGGCTATTGCTTCCTCAACAACGCTGCGCTGGCCGCCCAGGCCCTGCGCGAAGCCGGCGCCCATCGGGTGGCCATCGTCGATGTCGACTACCACCACGGCAACGGCACCCAGACGATCTTCGAGCAACGGCCTGATGTGCTGACGGTCTCCATTCACGGTGACCCGCGCACCGAGTACCCGTTCTACCTGGGCCATGCCGACGAGCGCGGTCATGGCGCTGGCGAAGGCTTCAACCTCAACCTGCCGCTGCCGGCGGGAACCGATTTCGCCACCTGGCGCGGCGCACTGGCCGGGGCGCTGGAGGCGGTGCACCGGTTCGGCGCCGACGCGCTGGTCGTTCCATTGGGTGTCGATACGTTCGAGGGCGACCCGATCTCGCGCTTCACGCTCACCAGCGCTGATTACCTGCAGATCGGCCGCGACCTGTCTGGCGCTGGCCTGCCTACTGTCTTCACGATGGAAGGCGGCTACGCGGTGGCCGAGGTCGGCGTCAACGTGGTCAACGTGCTCGAAGGCTTCGCCAACGCCTGAGCCCCGGCTCACGGGAGCGAAGGGCCGCCCCAGGCCGGGTCCACCAGTTCACTTTTCGTCGTTGGCCGCTGCGGCCTGGCCCAGCAGGCGGCCCATGCCGCCGCCGGAGGCCTGGCCCACGGCATGCCGCAACAGTGTCTGGGCATCCTTGCCTTGTGCGGGGTACTGGCTCACCCCCACCCGCGCACCGACAGGCACATCCTGGCCGGCCACGCTGAACGGCTGGTTCACCGACTGCAGCAGCTTGCGCGCAACATGCTCGGCATCATCGTCGGCGTCGATCCAGGCGAGCAGCACGGCGAAGATATCCGGCCCCAGAGAGGCCACGACATCGCTGGCCCGCAGCGAGGCACGCAGGCGCACTGCAGCCTTGCGGCGCAACACGTTCGCCGCCTCCGCCCCCAACGACGCCTCGACCGCGCGAAAGCCATCGAGGTGCAGCACGATCAGCGCCATCGAAGCCGGTTCGCGTTCCCGCAGCGCCAGCAGATGGTTCATGTGCTCCAGCAATTGGTTGTGGTTCGGCAGGCCGGTGGTGAGGTCGATGCTGTAGGCGCGGCGCGCGACATCGTCGATGCGCTTGCGCTCGACAGCCAGGCGCAGCACGCGGCCCAGCGCCTCGGGCGTGGCCTCGCGGTTCGACAGCACGTCGCGCACGCCCGCCTGTATCAGGCGCAGGCACATTGCCGGCGTGGGCTCCGGCCCGACGACGACAACCGCAGATTCCAGCACGGCGCGTGGCAACCCGGACCAGCGCACCAACGGCTCGACGCCACCGACGCGCCTCAGATCGACCAACATGGCGTCACGCGGGTGGCTGTGCAGTTGACTGGCCAGTTCGTCAAGGCTCGAACAAGGCTGGACCACAAAGGGCCCGAACGCCGAGGTCATCAGGTCGGGGGCCGGGTCGCACAGGCAAAGGATCTGGAAGTGGTCTGACACGGCTGCGGCCATGGTGAGTGTTCAACTCATCATGCATGAACCGGGCCGGCGCCGACAGGCCGGAAAACACCAGGGTGGTGCCCAGTTCGCCCCCGGGAAAACCTCAGTGGGCCTGGTCCCAATTGGCACCGACACCGACCTCGGCAAGAAGCGGGACGCTCAAGGATGCGACACCGGCCATGAGCCGCGGCACGGCTTCCCTGGCCCACGCCAACTCGGCCTCGGGCACCTCCAGCACCAGCTCGTCATGCACCTGCATCACCATGCGGGTGGCGCGCTCCTCGGTGTCGATCGCCCCCTGCACCGCGATCATCGCCAGCTTGATCAGGTCGGCCGCCGTGCCTTGCATCGGCGCGTTGATGGCCTGGCGCTCGGCGCCGGCCTTGCGCGGCCCGTTGCCGCCGTTGATCTCGGGAAGGTAGATGCGGCGCCCGAAGAGGGTCTCGACATAACCTCTCTGCCGCGCGGACTGGCGCGTCTCCTCCATATATCGCCTGACGCCCGCGAAGCGCTCGAAGTAGCGGTCGATGTAGTTGCGCGCCGCCTTCTGGTCGATCCCCAGGCTCTGCGCCAGGCCGAACGCCCCCATGCCGTAGATCAGACCGAAGTTGATGGTCTTGGCGTAGCGACGCTGCTCGGGCGAGACACTGGCGGGCTCGATGCCGAAGACCTCACCGGCGGTCGCGCGGTGCACATCCATGCCCTCGGCAAAGGCCTTGGTGAGCCCCGGATCGCCGCTGATGTGGGCCATGATGCGCAGCTCGATCTGCGAGTAGTCGGCGCTGACAATCCGATGGCCCGGCGGCGCAATGAAGGCCTCGCGCACACGCCGGCCCTCGGGCGTGCGGATGGGGATGTTCTGCAGGTTCGGGTCGTTGCTGGACAGCCGCCCGGTGACCGCCACCGCCTGCGCGTAGTTGGTGTGCACCCGGCCGGTGGCGGGATTGACCATCAAGGGCAGCTTGTCGGTGTAGGTGCCCTTCAGCTTGGCGAGGCTGCGGTGCTCCAGCAGCTTGGCAGGCAACGGGTAGTCGGCCGCGAGTTCCTGCAGCACTTCTTCGTCGGTGCTCGGGGCGCCGCTGGCGGTCTTCTTCTTCACCGGCAGTCCCAGGCGCCCGAACAGGATCTCGCCAATCTGCTTGGGCGATCCGAGATTGAAGGGCTGGCCCGCCAACTCGTAGGCCTCGCGCTCCAAGGCCACCATGCGTTCCGCCAACTCGCGGCTTTGCGCCGCCAGCACCTGGGCGTCGATCAACACACCATGGCGCTCGATTCGCGCCAGCAGGGCCGACACAGGCATCTCGATGCTTTCGTAGACCCGTCGCAGGCCCGCCTCGGCCTGCACCTGCGGCCACAGGGTCTGGTGCACCTGCAGGCACATCTCGCTGTCCTCGCCGCTGTAGGTGGTGGCCTGCGACACATCCACCTGCGAGAAGGGGATCTGGTTCGCCCCCTTGCCGCACAGCTGCTCGTAGCTGAGGCCGCTGCGGCCCAGGTGTCGGTCGGCCAGGCTCTCCAGGCTGTGGGGCCGGTGGGCCTCCAGCACATAGCTCTGCAGCAGGGTGTCGTGAAGGTAGCCTCGCACTGTGATGCCGTGGTTGGCCAACACATGCATGTCGTACTTGACGTTCTGCCCCACCTTGGCGGCGCCGGCATCCTCCAGCCAGGGCCGGCAGCGGGCCAGTACCTCGGCGAGCGGCAACTGGTCTGGGGCACCCGGGTAGTCGTGCGCCAACGGCACGTAGGCGGCCCGGCCCGGCTCGGTGGCAAAGCTCAGGCCGACGATGCGGGCCCGCATCGGGTCCAGCGAATCGGTCTCGGTATCCAGCGCGGTCAGCGGCGCTGTACGCAAGGCGGCCAACCAGGCGTCGAGCCGATCCCAGCTCGTGACGCACTCGTATTCGCGCGCCAGTGCCACGGCTGGCTTGGGCACCTCGGCAGCGGGAGCATCGACCGGCCCCGGTGTGGCCTTTGCAGCGCCCACCAGGCCGGTCTCCAGTTCCTTGCGCCATGTCTTGAAGCCGTAGCGTTCATAGAACGCCAGCAGGCCTTCGCCGTCGACTTCCTTCAGCGCCAGCGATGCCAGGTCGGGCCAGCCCGGCACGTGCTCCGCCAGGTCGCAGTCGGTTACCACCGTGATCAGGCGGCGGCCCTGAGGAAGCCAGTCCAGTGCCTGGCGCAGGTTCTCACCGGCCACGCCCTTGATCTGGTCAGCGGCCGCCACCACGCCATCGAGCGAGCCGTATTCGGCGATCCACCTGGCAGCCGTCTTGGGGCCCACCTTGTCAACGCCGGGCACGTTGTCCACCGTGTCGCCGATCAGGGTCAGGTAATCGATGATCCGGTCCGGCGGCACGCCGAACTTGGCCTTGACACCCGCAATGTCCAGCCGCTCGGGCGGCTTGCTCATGGTGTTGATCAGGCTGACCTGCTCGTTGACCAGTTGCGCCAGATCCTTGTCGCCAGTCGAGATCACCACCCGATGCCCCGTCTCGGCACCGAGGCGGGCCAATGTGCCGATCGCGTCGTCAGCCTCGATGCCTGGCACGCTCAGGACCGGCCAGCCGAGCAGGCGCACCACCTCGTGTATCGGTTCGATCTGGCGGCGCAGGTCATCGGGCATCGGCGCGCGTTGGGCCTTGTACTCCGGGTACCAGGCATCGCGGAAGGTGGGGCCCGAGGCGTCGAAGACGCAAGCCGCATGGCCGGCGCCGACCTCGTTGCGCAGCCACTTCATCATCGCCACCATGCCGTGGATCGCGCCAGTGGGCACCCCCTCGGGGCCGCGCAGGTCGGGCATCGCATGGTAGGCGCGGTACAGGTAGCTGCTGCCGTCGACCAGCAGCAGAGTCTTGTGCTCGTTCATGCGCGGCATTGTGCGCGAGGCGCGGGCTGCGTCCACCGCGTAAAATCAGGCTGATGAGAAACCCACTGGCCGGCCTGTGTACGCTCGCGGCGATCTGCGCGGCGGTTTCCGCGCATGCTGAAGTGGCTGCCGGCGGCAGCGGCGAACCTCAGGTGTTGCGCTCCGTCGCGGAAGACGATCAGGTGCGCATCGAAGAGCTCCGGGTGCGTGGCCAGACCAAGCGCCTGACCGTCAAGCCCAAGATCAAGGGCATGGACAGCTACGAGATCACCCCGCCGGAGCCGGGCCGCGCACCCGCCGACGACCCCAAGGCGGGGCAGCGGGTCTGGTGGTCCTTCACCTTCTGATGGCGCGCCGCCCAGGCGCGCATTGACTTCCATGGCGGTCTACACCGAAGTGAGCCTGGACCAGGCCCGGGCGCTTGCCGGTGTGCTGGCCCTGGGCGAGGTGCGAGCGCTGCAGCCCATCGGCAGCGGCATCGAAAACACCAACTATTTCCTGGACACCGATGAAGGCGCCTGGGTGCTGACCCTGTTCGAGCGTCTCGGCGCCGACCAACTCCCCTACTACCTGGCCCTGATGCGCCACCTGGCGCGCCACGGCCTGCCAGTGCCGGAGCCGCGGGCGAACGCAGCGGGCGCCTTGTGCCACCCGGTGTCCGGCAAGCCCGCCGCCGTGGTGAACCGGCTGCCGGGCTCACCGGTCGAAGCGCCCGATGTCCACCACGCCGACCAGGTTGGCGCGATGCTGGCCCGCATGCACCTCGCCGTGGCCGATTTCCCGCTGGCGCAGCCCAACCTGCGCGGCCTCGGTTGGTGGCAGGCCACCGCGCCGCTGGTCCGCCCCCGCCTGTCACCGGAGCAGGCGGCGCTGCTGGATTCAGAACTGGCCTACCAGCAGCACCTGGCCGCATCGCCGAGCCATGCTCAGCTGCCGCGCGGCGCCGTGCACGCCGACTTGTTCCGCGACAACGCATTTTTCGAGGGCCTGCCGGGCCGCGAGCGGCTGTCCGCGGTGTTCGATTTCTATTTCGCCGGCACCGACACCTTTGCCTACGACCTGGCCGTGACGCTGAACGACTGGTGCATCGACGACGACTCGGGCCACCTGGACGACACCCGCGCCCAGGCCCTGATCACTGGCTATCGCTCGGCGCGTGAGCCCGAAGGCGTGGAGTGGCGCCTGCTGCCCGCCCTGCGCCGTGCGGCTGCGCTTCGCTTCTGGCTGTCGCGCCTGGCCGATTGGCACCTGCCACGCGACGCTGCCCTGCTGACCCCCAAAGACCCGCGCCATTTCGAGCGCGTGCTGCGCGATTGCGTGGCCAACCCCTGGCATCCTGCCGGCTGACCGACACCACCTCATGGGATTGAAACTTCAAGATGTTCCGGCTTCCGCCGGCCTGCGCTGGGTCAAGCAGGGCGTGGCCGAATACTTTCGCTCGCCGATGTCCTACACCGGCCTGTTTGTCACCTTCTTGCTGATCTACATCGCGGTGCTGGCACTGTCGTCGCTGCTGGCGGCTGCCATTCCACCCTTTGCCTATCTGGGCGGCCTGGTGCTGCTGATGGGTGTTCCGTTGCTGACCCTGGCGTTCCAGATGGGCACCGAATCCTCGCTGCGAGGCCGTGTGCTGAGCGCCGCGATCTACCTGGCGCCGTGGCGTCAGAAGGAACCGGACCGGCGCCGTGCCCTGCTGGTCCTGCTGCTGACCTATGCCCTGCTGACCATCGCGTTGTTCGAGCTGACCAGCCTGATCGATGGGGGGGCCTTCGACGCCCTGATGGCCGCCGCCTCGCAGGGCGGCGCCACCGAAGAAGAGCTGGCGCGCCTCGGCGCCGCTCCCGGCGCCATGGCCGGCTTCGTCTGGCGGGCTGCGTTCACGGTGCTGCTGAGCATCCCGTTCTGGCATGCGCCAGCGCTGGTGTTCTGGGGCGGCCAGGGCCCGGCCCAGGCGATGTTCTCCAGTGCACTGGCCGTCTGGCGCGCACGGGGTGCCTTCACGCTGTTCGCGCTCGGCTGGCTGGGCGCCATGCTCGCGGCAGGCACGCTGGCAGGCATCGTCATGGGCGTGCTCGGCGTGCAACTGGCGGGCCTGGTCATCATGCCGATCGCTCTGATCCTCAGCGCGGCGTTTTATGTGTCCTTGTTCTTCGGCTTTCGCGACAGCTTCGGCGAGCCTGAATAAGCCCCATCAACCGACCCGTGGCGTCACCTTGACGGTCAACATGCCGCTGGTGCGTGCGTGCTCGAAATCCGCAGCCGCACGCGACAGGCCGTCGGCGTTGTGGGCCTCGGTGCCGCACAGGCCAACGGCCCTATCCCGGCCCATGGCCTTGGCGCTGTAGAGGCCCATGTCAACCAAGTTCACGGCCTGCTCCCAAGGCAGGGTCACGCCGTGCGGTGGCAGCGGGAAGCTGGCATAGGCCACCGACATCGTCACAGGCACCTCGCGCCCATCAGCCAGGGCAAAGGGCTGGTTGCCAATCTCGCGCAGGACCCGCAGGGCCAACGCCTCGACCCCTTCGCTGCTGGGCAGCGGCGTGTGCACCAGGAACTCCTCGCCGCCCCAGCGGCAGGCCACGTCCCCCGCCCGCACACAGGCCTGCAGGCGCCTCGCCACCTCGACCAGCACCGCATCGCCAGCCGCATGGCCGTGCTCATCGTTGACCCGCTTGAAATGGTCCACGTCGAGAAGCAGCAATCCTCCCCTGAACCCATCACCCTCGGCCTGCTGTGCCGCCAGCGCCTCCCGGAAATGACGTCGGTTGGCCAGCCCGGTGAGCGGATCGCGTTCACTCTGCACTTTCAGCAGAGCCTCGCTGCGGCGCAACTGCAGGTTCGCAAGGCGCGTGCGCCTGACCTGAACAACCAGCACGCCAGCCGCCAGGGCCAGCACCACCGAGGCCAACATCCACACCCGCTGCATCAGGGTCTGGTTGTCGAGCCGTGCCGACTTCAGGCTGTTCTCGCGCTCGGCCAGTTCCAGGTCGCGCTGGCCGGCCTCGCTGGAGTAACGCTCCTTGAGTTGGGCCAGCACCGCCTCGCGGTTGTCGTTGTCGATCGACTCGCGCAGCGACCGGGCACGGTGAAAGTGCTCCAGAGCCGCCTTGGGATCCCCGGCCATGGCCAGCGCGTCGGCCGACTCGTTCAACGCCACTTCGATGCGCGCCCGCGCCTTGGCCTCCTCCCAGAAGGCCAGCGCAGACTCCAGATCGGCCTTCCCCTGCGCCAGCTGGCCCAGGCGGATGCGGGCAATGCCGCCGTTGTGGAGCATCACGGGAAGGCTGCGCCGGTCGTTGAAGCGCCGCAACACGGGCACCGCGCGCTCGACCGCGGCCAGGGCTTCGCGCGGCCGGCCTGCGGCCAGCCATTCGTCGCTCAGCGATCCCAGCACAATCGCTTCGGTACGCGGTGACCCCGCGGCGCGCGCCAGGCGCACGGCGTCCTCGAGCGCTGGCCTCGAACTGCCCCGGTCGTTGCGGGTCGTGGCAAGCACGGCGCTGTTCATGAGCACCCGGATCATTGCGCGGCCTGTCGTGTCGAGCCGTGCATGGCGCTCCGCCTGGGCCATTTCGCGGCGTGCCTTCTCGGTGTCATTGAGCAATTGGCTTTGCACCGCCAGGCTGGAAAGGCCCCAGCTCAACAGGACATCGTCGCCAGCCTGGGCGGCGAGTTCGTTGGCACGTTGGTACAACCGTGACGCTTCCAGGCGGTTGCCTTGGCGGTCGGCCCGCACCGCCAACATGCGAATCACCTGCCACCACCCGCGGTGGTCGCAGGTGGCACTGCGCCCCGCCTCGCCGGCACAGGTGCGGGCGTAGACCGCGTCGGCCTCCAGCGCCTGGCCGGTGGCGGAATCGCTGCGCCAGAGTTGGTCGTCCAGCACCGCACGCACCATGGCGGCGTCGGCAGCGGCCACCGGGTCACGGTCGGCCATCTGGCGCAACCGGCCGGCAGCCTCCAGCGCCAGCGACTCTTGCCCACCGCGTGCAGCCACCAGGCCGCGCGTGCGCTCGATCACGCGGTCCCAGGCCAGCGGCGGCGCCGCTGAGACGCCTTTCTGCAGTTCGTCCAGCCGCTTCAGGACAGCTTCCGGATGATCGAAACCCTCGGTCGCCCAGGCATCCGCCAAGCGGTTGAGCTCGAACAGGGCCGGTGCGCCATCCAGCCGCTCCAGGCCTTGCAAGCTCCATGAGACCCCTGCCGGTGCAGGCCCCCGCGGCGCCGCGCTGCCCTGGGCAGCCCCTGCCGCCAGCAACAAGGTCAGCACGACTCGGCCGATGCAACTGAACCTGCTCATGCCAGCGCCCCTTGGACAGCGGGCCCCTGGAGCACCTTCATCTGCACCCGGCCCTCGCGCCATGAACGCTCCAGATCCTGGGTCAGGAGATCGATCTCGGCCAGCGTGGCGGCAGGCACGGCGCTGATACCGCAGGCCCGGTTGCGGCCCAGTGTCTTGGCCACGTACATGGCGTTGTCGACGATGTCCACCGCCATGTCCCACGGCATGGCCAGGCACTGAGGCAGCAACGGAAACTCGGCGAAGCCGATCGACGTGGTCACGTCCAGACGCTGCTCACCCAGTATCACCGGCATGCCCGCCACCGCGTTCAGCAGCCGCTGGGCGAGGGGCTCGACCCGCTCGCGCGCCATGCCGGGCACCAGCACCAGGAACTCCTCGCCGCCCCAGCGCACCACCAGATCCTCGTCACGCAACACAGTACGCAGGCGATGTGCCACCTCGACAAGCACCGCGTCGCCGGCGGCATGCCCGTACCGGTCGTTGATCGACTTGAAATGGTCGAGATCCAGCAGGTAAAGCGTGCCCTGGGACGGGCCAGGCGCGCCCTCGGCTTCGGTCATCTCGTGAAACTGGCGGCGGTTCGCCAGGCCGGTCAGGGGATCCTGCAGGCTGTGGCGCTTCAGTTGCGCATTGCGGTGGCGCAGCGCCGCCTGGGTGGCCCGAAGGCCGCGGTACATGCGGGCCGCCAGCGCGAGCAGGAACAGCACGATCACGGCCGTCAAGGCCCAGACCTTGTATTCCAGATCGCGTCGCCGCAGTTGCTCTTCCTTCAGCGCGTTGTCTTCATTGAGCAGGGCCAGTTCGCGGCGTCGCTGCTGGGCCTCGAAGCCCTCCTGGAGCTCGAGGACCGCCTCTTGCTGATCTCGGAGGGCGATTTCGCTCGTCAGCCCGCGCAGGGACCGGTACATCGTGAACGCCTCGGCCAGGTAGCCCGCCTTCTCCAGGTAGCGGGCGACATCGGACGTGGATTCCTTCAGGCTGGCCAGGTCATTGGAAGCCCGGTCATGCTCAAGCACCGGCTTGATCAGCGCCATGCCCTCGTCGAGCCGGTGCATCGAGATCAAGGCCAGGCCGCTGTTCAGGTTGGCCAGGTTCTCGGTGGAGACCTGCCGCAACGAGCGTGCCAGAGGCAC
>Ga0075163_10006475_pt1 | contig 15513 bp, 10 predicted proteins | sample JI1023141ADNA_FD_71478 | JGI IMG/M metagenome (GOLD analysis project Ga0075163, IMG submission 71478) | Wastewater effluent complex algal communities from Wisconsin, to seasonally profile nutrient transformation and Carbon sequestration -... | ecosystem: Engineered > WWTP > Effluent > Algae... | reverse complement strand
CTCGTCCGAGGAACTCCTCCGCTCGTCCGAGGAACTCCTCCGCTCGTCCGAGGAACTCCTCGCCTCGTCCGAGGAACTCCTCGCCTCGTCCGAGGAACTCCTCGCTTCGTCCGAGGAACTCCTCCGCTCGTCCGACGAACTCCTCCGCTCGTCCGACGAACTCCTCCGCTCGTCCGAGGAACTCCTCCGCTCGTCCGAGGAACTCCTCCGCTCGTCCGAGGAACTCCTCGCCTCGTCCGAGGAACTCTCCGGCTCGTCCGAGGAACTCTCCGGCTCGTCCGAGGAACTCTCCGGCTCGTCCGAGGAACTCCTCCGCTCGTCCGAGGAACTCCTCGCTTCGTCCGAGGAACTCCTCGCTTCGTCCGAGGAACTCCTCCGCTCGTCCGCGGAGCGCGATGCTGCCGCTTGCGAAGCTGCTTCCAGATGCAGGATACTTCGTGTAAAAACAATGTATTTCACTGGTATTGAGCGTATAACCTACGTTTTTACGAATGAACACCGCCTTGCGGCGGCGACTACCAGTGGCCGCGCCCGCCAGGGCGTGGTATTCCCCATTCACCAAGCCCGGATTAAATCATTGAGCACCGCAAGAGTTCAGAAGGACGCAAGAGCGATACCTTCTGGATCAAGCCTCTCGCGCCATCCTAATCTCTCGCGGTGTGGCCTTCTTCAGGTTTTCCCCACCCCAACCACCGCCCGGCGGCCAGCCCCAAGTAGCCGCGCCCGCCAGGGCGTGGTCCTCCACATTCACCGAGCCCGGATCAAATCATGGAGCACCGCAAGAGTTCAGAATGACGCAAGAGCGATACCTTCTGGATCAAGCCTCTCGCGCCCTTCTAATCTCTCGCGGTGTGGCCCTCTTCAGGTTTTCCCCGCCTCATCCACCGCCTTGCGGCGGCGGCCACGGGGGCGGCGGCTACAGGGGCAACAACGCTCCCACGTCCCCCTTTCCAAACCCTTTGATGCCGGAGGACCCAACCATGGCGCTTTACAATAGCGGCGTGCTTTGGAACTCAGGTGCGAAATGGGGTCCGGCTGTGCCCGACCCCATCAGTTACACAAACGACAAAAACAATAGAAACCAAAATACCGTGAAACGTCAGTATTATTATCCTCGAAAGGTAGCCGATCAACCACCCTGGCACTTCAACTACGCCGGGCAACTGACTGAACTCGGCGTGGGCATCGGCCTGGCGCTGGACGATGTGACGGCCAGCGCGAATGACTCGAAACACTTGGGCTACGCCATTGGCGACTGGCTCAAGGCGGTGCGTGACTTTGGCCCCGCTGCCAGTGGTCAGGTGGAGGTGCTGAGATACGGCACCGGCACCGCGCCCTTTGTGCTCCCTGAATTCATACCCCTTCCCCCGCCCACCGGCCTGACGGCGGTGCTGCCGGGGGCGCTGGCGCGCATCTTCAAGTTTGTGAAGATGATCAAGGGAGCGCCGGGCTACACGGAGGGCATCGGCCTGCTGCTGGGCGTGGTGGGCTCGGAGATCCCGCCGCCACCACCGGGATCGGGCACCCCGCCGCGCATCTCCCTGAGCCTGAACCAGATCCCCAGCCAGCAGCAGGTGCTGATCAAGTTCTTCAAGGACGGCCACGATGGCGTCTGGATCGAGAGCCGACGCGGCACGGGCCCGTGGGAGTTCCTCACCATCTCCACCAAGAGCCCTCACATCGACACCCGGGAGCTGCTCTCCCCCACCGTGGCCGAGGTGCGCGAGTACCGCGCCATGTTCTGGGACCAAGGCCAGCCCAACGGCGACTGGAGTGGCGTGGAGAAGATCACCGTGAGCCCGTAGCGCTGAAGGCGGGGAGGGGCTGTTCTTGGTTCCTTGTTCTGGGTTCTTGGTTTTTGAGCTCCAGCTTGGAACCGAGAACGCAGCACCTGAACCACAAACGAGGAACTAGGAGCCAAGAACAAGGAACACTGCCAGCCACCCCTCCCATTGTAGGGCTTCTGTGTCAGACGCCGGAGCCGCCTCACAGAGACGGCCTACAAGGCAATCCGTCCCTGACCGGCTAAGGCCGAGGCTCCACCCACCATCCACCATCCACCATCTACCATCCACCATCTACCATCAATCCACTCACCCCTCCCCGATCCTCAAGACCCATTAACAACCGCTCAACCACCGGCAGCCATTGGCTAACCCCGTCGAAGTAATCAGAACGCATGGATGGCTAACGATTCATCCTTCTTTTGTTTCCTGATTCAATCGACGATCATTGAATTGAACCCGCTTCTATCTGTGTGAATACCAAGAGTCGTTGATTAATGATTGAGCTGTTTTTGAAACCTAACGAGGTGTGATTTTTGCAGCCATCAGGCGCTTGAAGGAAATCCACAGAAACAAGAACACAGGCCTCTTCCATGCCTTGCCTATCATTCCCTTATCGTTAACGATTTGTCTCTATTTTCACGTTCATTTCGTTGCACTCTGAACAACCCTCTGAACAACCCCAGATCCCCGCGACTAACAGCCGCCCATCCCATCCAAACCGAGCATCCGGAATCCTTGTGAACACCTGTGTACAAACCGCCAACAACTCTCACCATCCGCCCTTGCCACCGCCGTCAGGCGGTCCGTACGGTAGCCCTCTTGCTCCGCAAGAGGAGCCTTGTGCGACCGCTGACAGGGGGATCTGCCAAACCACCCGCGCTCCCATTTTGCGAAAGCTGCTCGCTCATCTCGCGGAGCGAGATGGCTACCGTACAGCCAGCCACCCCTCAGCCTCAGTACGGTAGCCCTCTTGCTCCGCAAGAGGTGCCTCTTCCTTTCAACCCCGTTCCCGACCTGGCTAAAGCCGGGACTCCAACCAAGAACTAGGAACCAGGAACCAAGAACCAGGAACAACACCAGCCACCCCGCGCTCCCATTTTGCGAAAGCTGCTCGCTCATCTCGCGGAGCGAGATGGCTACCGTACAAGCCCATCCCCCCATCAACCTCCCAATTGTAGGGCGTCTGTGCCAGACGCCGGAGCCGTCTCACAGAGACGGCCTACAAATCCACCCCCTGACCAGCTAAAGCCGGGACTCCTACCAAGAACTAGGAACCAGGAACCAAGAACCAGGAACAACACCAGATGCCCTTCGACCCCAACATCCCCCAAGCCGGAACTGACATCGACGCCGTGCAGATGCGCGGACAGCTCAACAGCCTCAAGACCCTGATCGACGCGATTGAATCCGTGCTCGCCGCACAAGTCGATGGCGTGACCACGCTGCCGCCCGGCACCCCGGCGTCGGCGACGGTCAGCTTCGTGGCCAACACCTTGCACTTCCTCTTTTCGATCCCGCAAGGGATCCCCGGCCAGACAGGTCAGACCGGAGCGCAGGGGCCGCCCTTTGCGCAGGCCGTTGTCGATGCCGTGAACACACTCCTGCCGGGGACGGATGCGACGGTGAGCGTGAGCTTTGACGGGACGAATGTGCATTTCACCTATGGCATCCCTCGCGGCAACGACGGCATCCCCGGCCCGCCCGGCGAGGTGACCGCCGCCCAGCTCGCCGCCGCCATCGTCGGCACGAGCAACAACACCAACGCGGTGGCCACGATGGACACCCCCTTCACCAATGATCCCCCGACCCTGGCCGACATCGAGCTGGTGCGCACGAAGTTCAATGAGCTGGTGCTGGCGGCAAGGAGGTAGTGGGGGGTGATGTTGGTTCCTGGTTCCTGGTTCCTAGTTCCTGGTTCCTGGTTCCTGGTTCCTAGTTCCTGGTTCCTGGTTCCTGGTTCCTAGTTCCTGGTTCCTGGTTCTTAGTTCTTGGTTCGAATACGGGGAGCCGAGCCCGGTGGCGCCGGGCGAGACAGACTGCCGCAGGCAGCCCGAAGGGCGACACGAGTGTGGGGCACGAGGGAGTCAACCGAGCTGCATGGCGGGCAGCGAACCGGAACGAAGTGGAGATAGCCTGCCGGAGGCAGCCCGCAGGGCGACACGAGTGTGAGGCACGAGGGAGTCAACGCGGAATCATGAAATGATGAACCCCGAAGCGCCACAGGCGCGTCCCATCACAGCCTAGGGTTTTAACCCTTGGTGATCAGCGGAGCGAGAGAGAAGCCAAGCGCTGAAGGCGCGTCTCATGGACGTTCGAGGTTGTTCGCCCAAAGCATGTCCGCCCTGCATGGGACGCGCTTTCAGCGCTCATCGGTTTGCGCGTATCACGAATCCCTGGGGTTATGCCTCGTCATCAGCTTTTGTGAGGATCCAGTTGGTCCCGCAGATTTAGAAAACCCACGGATTGCCTGAGTCAAAAAAGAAATCTGCGGGTTTTCTGAATCTGTGGGAAATCACAAAGTCTTATGACGGGAAGTATCAACCCCCCAGGCTGTGATGAGACGCACCTTTGGTGCTGTCGAATGGATCAGCGCTTCCCAAAGGAGCCGCTGGAAGTGCGCAAACGCTTCCGGCGTCCCTGCCGGGACGCTGTGGCATCCTCCCCTGTTCCGGTGGTTGTCACCACCGGCCATCCATCATGCCTCCAGCATGAAGATCAACCCATCAACTTTGCTGGAATGCCCCACTAGTCCTTCTTGTCCTTCTTCTTGTTGCTGTCGCCGTCCTTCTTTTTGTCGTCATCTTTGTCCTTTTCCTTGGAGGACTTGCCCTGGGGTTTGGGGGCTTCACGCTTCGGCTCGGGACGCTTCGGGCTGTCCTGTTGCTTGGGAGCCATTTTCTTCGGCGCGTCCGGACGCTTCGGCTCCGCACGCTTGGGACTGTCTTGTTGCTTGGGAGCCATTTTCTTCGGCGCGTCCGGACGCTTGGCCTGTTCGCGCTTTGGCTCGTTATTCATGGCCTTGCGCTTGTCAGCTTGGTCGTCAGATTTCATCTCGGCCTTCTTCTTCGGAGATGACTCGGAGGGGCGGCCATCGTTTCCGCGCTTGCCATCGCCATCGTTTTTGGGCGCGGCGGACTTGGGCTGGGCGACGGGTTTTTTGGGGCCGTCTCCCGGTTTGTTCGGGGTTTTGTCGGCGTCACGAAGTTCAGCGCGCCTGATGACTTCACCGCGCTGTGGCGATCCAACGATGGGTTTCGGACGCATGATGCCAATGGGATTGCCTTTCCGTTCGCCAGCTTTCGGATCACGCGGCTGAGGGCGGCCGGGTGCTTTGTCGCTCATTGAACGCTGGCTCAGAGGACGTGCCTGAGCGCGCTGGCGTGCAGGGTCTGGCTGCCACACGCGGCTGTTGGTCAGGTTGCGGTTGATGGACCGCTCATCTGGGCGGTCGCGACGGTCCTTGTCGCGGCTGTAGTCCCAGCCTTCATGCCAGTCGCCCCGGTAAAGGCGGCGGTGGCGCCAGTCGAAATCGAAATTCAGCCATGATCCGATGCGATGCGCTGCGCTGAAATAAAGCAGCGGCCCGGCGCTGGGGCGCTCGACGTAAACGACCGCAGGGTCGTAGCGCGGCTCATAGATGTACTCCGGCTGCGCGGGGACGATGCGGATGTCGGCGTCGTCTTGCACAATCCTCTGCTCAGGTGTGTCCACGAGGTTCCCCATCGCTCTCGCCTTGGCGCGGAGAGCCTGAATGGTCTCCATGACCTCCACGGGCTGTTCGACAAAGGCATCCCCGACTTGCCCGGTCCATTCGAGATTCTCATCCAGCCATCTCAGCGTGTCGGGATACCGGGTGAGCGCCTTCACGCTGGAGTCCCAGGGCTTGCCCTCGAGCACCGCGAGATCTCCGCCTGCTGCCACAAACCGCGCGCCCAGCACCACATCCGCAGGGACGGTGGCGGCGGGCAGGATTAAAGAGATCAGCGCATCGGGATACAGGGCGATGGGACCCAGTAACTCCGAAAGCTCCAAAGGGGTGAGTTTGGTGACCGGAGGATCGTCCGGTGGGCCTTGTGCGGGAAGCAAAGCCGCAAAGAAAAAGCCGAACAAGGTCAAACGGGGTGTTTTCATAGGCCTCACCCTAGGACCGACGAGGTTCCCCGCGCCATAGGGTGTTACCCCCAAACGACTCAACTCTCGTGCTCTCCGCTCCGCGCCCCTCTTGGATGCCGACCGTCGGCGGAGGATGGCTGCGAATCTTGGGCTAGAATGGAGACCGCCGCGTTGAGGATTCATTGATTTGAGGCCCCAGACTTCGTCACGCGCCTTGCCTCGCGCTGGATCACCGGTAATCATCGGCCTCATGGCACGAATTCTCGCCGCGATGTCCGGGGGCGTGGACAGCAGTGTGGCCGCCGCCCTGCTCGTCCGCGAGGGGCATCATGTCGTCGGCGCGTACATGAAGAACTGGATCAACGAGGAGAACATCGTGGGCCACTGCCCGTGGATGGAGGACATCGAGGACGCGCGCGCGGTGGCCGACCAGCTCGGCATCGAATTCCATGTCGTGAATCTCATGCGCGACTACCGCGAGAAGGTCGTGAAGTACCTGCTCGAAGGCTACCAGAGCGGCATCACGCCCAACCCCGACGTGATGTGCAATCGAGAGATGAAGTTTGGCGTGCTCTGGGAGTGGGCCAAGGACCACGGCTTCGACGCGATCGCGACCGGGCATTATGCGCGGATTTCGGTTCCTGGTTCCCAGTTCCCGGTTCCCGGTTCGCAAGCGACGGCGGATGTTCACGATAAGCTTCGCGATCAGACAAACCAGGAACCTGGAATCCTGAACCGGGAACGCTGCATATTGCGCGGTGCCGATCCCAACAAGGACCAAACCTATTTCCTGGCGATGATGCGGCCGGAGCAGGTGGAGATCGCGCGCTTCCCCATCGGCCACTTGCTCAAGCCGGAACTCCGGGCCATCGCGCGCGAGCTGAACCTGAAGACGGCCGAGAAGAGGGACAGCCAGGGCATCTGCTTCATTGGCGAGGTGAAGATGGAGGATTTCCTCCGCACTTTCGTCGAGGACAACCCGGGCCCCATCGTGAATCTCAAAGGTAAGATTCTAGGCGAGCATCGCGGTCTGCATCTCTACACGCTGGGACAGAGAAAGGGGCTGCGCGTCGCATCGCCGATCTACAAGCAGGCCTATGTCGTGGTGGCGAAGCGGCACGCCACCAACGAACTCGTCGTCGCCATCGAGAATGCCGAGACGCCCCTGCTGTGGTCGAGCCGCTGCACGATCTCCAGCATTTCCACCACCGGGGCCGACCTCACGCAGCCGATGAAGCTCCACGCCATGCCGCGCTATCGATCGCCTGCGGCGGCGGCTTCGTATGCGCCGACGCTCCGCGAAGACGGCCTCGCCGCGGAACTCGTTTTTGACGAACCGCAGCGCGCTCTCACCCCAGGTCAAATCTGCGCGCTCTACGACGGCGAGCGTCTCCTCGGCGGCGGCGTCTTCGAGTCCATCAGTCACTCGTAGTGGCCTCTGGCCTCACTCGGTGGTCTGAAGCAGTTCTTCAATCCGCCGCACCACTTCGGCGTCGGTCGATTGCTTGACCGCCTCCTGCAAGCTCGGGCGTGCGAGCGCGCCGAGTTCCTTGAGTTGGGCCGTGGCCTCCTCGCGCGTCTTCCATTTCTCGTCCCCGAGGTCGCGGATCAACACGCCGATCTTTGCCATCACGCCCGATTCGATCCTTGGCACGGGATTGGCCACGCGGATCACATGCCGCATCGGCACTTCCCAGGCAAATCCCCTGCCCTCGATGCGCACCATCGCGTCTGCACTCTGCCCGACGACAGTGCCCCCGCCCCAGAGATCAGCCTGATAAACACGACCGTCCTCGCCATCGCGCGCTTCTTGCTCCTCGGTCACGTCACGCATGTCTCGAATGCTCGAGGGACTCAGCTCGACGAGACCGCCCGATGTCGCGAGCCGGATCTTCTCACCGGTTATGCGCGCGATGAGTCGCTGTTCACCGACGAGATCGACAAAACTTTGCGCTGGCTCCTCATCAGCATCCCGCGCCGCATTCGCGACCTCGGCGGTCACCAACTGGCGAATGTCAGCGAGCGGCAGCGACTTGGCACCGAAGCGTTTCAGCGGCAGCGCGACTGCGCCTCCCGACGGCATCATGCGAATGCGCGAGCCGTCCCGCATCCGCGCGAGCCCGGCGACGGCCCCCTCCTCGGGAGCCGTGAGCGTGACAAGATCCTTGAAATCGAGCTGCCAGCCGCCCCAGAGCGCGACCATCGGGAGCACGGCGTTTGCATCCGTCAGCGCCATGCGCTCACCCGCGTGCGTCTCGACGAGGCCGGCAATACCATCCGGCCATTTCACTTCCGCAGCGGCACCACCGAGCACAGCGCGGTCGAGATCGGCGATCTTCAAGTCCATGTTCAAGCCGCTGACGAGCGTGAAGCGCAGCTCCTGCGCCTCGACATCGCCCGTGATCAACTCACCATCGCGCAGCCACACACAGCCCCGCCCCTGACCGGCAAAGCGCGCGCCCGCCAGCGCCACGACTTCCTCCCACGGGATCGTGAGATCGCCCAGCGGATGCTTGATCACGAGCTTGGCGCAGTGCGCCTTTCCCTTTAGCCGCGTGGCATCGCCGATGGCCAGCACGTCAAACGTCTCCGGCTTGATGCCCCAGTAATCCTGCGGAAACCAACCGCGCAATCCCTCGGGCGTCAGCCCGGACCTGAGATTCGCAATCGTCGCCGCCACATCACGCGGAATGTCCTTGGTCATGCGCGAGAGCGCCAGCGGGCGGAAGAGCTTCTGCAACTCCTCCTCGTCCGGCGTCAGCGAGGTCTTGGCTTGGCCGATCGTGTGCATGATCGACGCCGTCTTTCCAGCGGGCACCGTGAAAGTGTGGAAGACGGAGAGCTGATACTGATTCCGACCCGCGACACGCGGCTTGTCCGTGCCGCGCGGTGCGCTCACGGTGAGAAAGACAGACGCGGCACCCGTGTTTCCCTGCCCTGGCAGCACGATGATGCCTGACTCGTTGTCCTCCAGCTTGCCATTGTAGGGCCGCGCGCGGTCCGTGATAAAGCTGCGCCCACCGCCGCTGAAATTGTGCCGCACCTCAACCGTGATCGCGGTGTCCCGAGCGAGACTGTTCGTGAATTGCTCGATGTAGCGAACACCGCCCTCTTTGTCGAGATAGCGAATGCGGCGCGTGACCGTCATGCCCGCCAATGGCTGCCCGCCCTGCATCACCAACTCCCGACCATCGGGCGTGGACATGGGCTGATTGCAGTAGAACTGCTGATTGCCGATCATCAACGCGGCGCATCCACTGATGATCGAGATGCCGGAGTTCGGGCGGTTCAGCAGTCCGTTTTGCTCGACGTTCCACTCATTGCCGAGCTTGTCCGTGTGCGACGACTGGTTGTAGGGCACGAGCGCGCCGTTCTGCGCTAGGGAGAGATGAGTGGCGGCGACGATGAGCAACGAGACGACATGCGCCACTGATGCGATTGAATTCATCATTTCTTTGCCTCCGTTCCGAGTTCCAGTACCTGTGCCCAAGGCAGATCCATCACTTGAGCGCCACGCTGCCAGCGCAGCATTGGCGAAAGGAAACGCCCTCGAAGATTCAGGCCCGTTTTCAATTCCACATCGAAGACCGCTCCAGCGCCCATCGCTGGAAGCGCGCTCAGAGATCGGCGGATGGACTTGATGTCCGTTGACTTGAATTTGGCAATGCCAGCGGCGGCTTCGATCTCCACTTCACCCTCGGCCGCGCGTCCGGCCCAGACCGTGCCACGCGTCATCTCGCACCAGCCACCGGTTGGTCTCTCGTCGGATTCCTTGTCCGTGGCGAGGAGCGCTTCCAACTCCGCCGCTGAGGCCGAGTAGCCACTCAGCTCCGTCGCAGCATTCCAATCGCCTCCGGTTGCGAGCTGAAACACCGCCTCCTGAAACCCAGGCAGACAGACCACCCGACTCCCATCCTTCAGCGTCACGACAAAACTCGGATCAGGAATCGCGCGCTCGCGGATGCTCGTGACCTCACCCCACGGAATCTCGATCACGCCGACCGCCGTGCGTCCGAGGAGTGGCTTCGCGGGCAATGAGGCGAGATACAAGATTTCACCGCGATTGGTCTTCGCCACGCCAGCGGCGCTGCCGAGCCGCCCATCACCGAAGAGCGATGCCTTCAAGACCAACTGATCGAGTGCATCGACATTCAGCGCCACCTCTCCCACACCCGCACTGATGAACCTCGCGCCTGCCAGGCTCACGCGACCCGCCAGCACCGATCCATCCCGGAGATAGACACGATGCTCGTGCCCTTTCCCCGCGCCGCCGGAAATGGCTGCGATGCTCTCCATCGCCAGTTCCAGCGGCTTGGCGTTTCGGGTCAGCGTGAGCGTCGTTGCCTTGAGTTCGCCGTCGATCTTCGAGTCCCGATCCAGCACGAGATGATCCTTGTCATCACGCGCGATGCCGAGCCGCTTGCAGAGCTTGTCGAGCATCACCAGCCTCACACCAGCGGTGGGAGCGGAGGGTGCCGCCGGTTCAAAGGCTTCCTTTGGAAAACTAACCACATCCGGCTCCCAGTCCTTCGGCACGCCCGCCTCGACGAGACGGCCCGCGCTGATGAAACGCTCAAACGCCTTCTCCGGTTTCCCCTTCTCCTTCGCACCTCGTCCCCCCACCCAGTGCAGGAAGATCGCGCGCTTGCCCGGCTCGATCGTTCCGTTGTACTCCAGACGCAATTGGTAGCCATCCTGCCGTCGCTCGCTCACCCACGGGTCACGCGGCTTGCCGAAAACGAAGAACGGCAGCGCTGCCGAGAAATCCTGGCTGAAGTGCAGCATCACACCCGCCGTCTCGTCCGACAGATTCGAGTTTTCGGCATTGATGATCTCGCCCCGATCCGTCGTCGCGCCCTGAAAATAGTCGGAGTTCGGCACATCCATCTCATTCTCGCACCGCACCCGGATGGAGCGCGGTTGCTGGCTCACATTCCTGAGCACATCGAGAAACCGCATCCCGCCACGCTCGGCATCGTGCCGCACATATCGAGTCCATTCGATGCCCGCCTCCTCGGGAAAGCGGAAGACAAAGCGCGCATCGTCCTTCAGTTCCGCCGGTGGCTCGGCCGCTTTTGGCTCCGGTGCCTTGCCACCACTCTTGGTCGAGGAGGTGGTGCGCGCGGATGACGCATTGAAGCTGTAGCTCCTGCCGTCGATCTGAAGATAAAACGCCAATCCCTTTCGGATCGGCAGCGTTCCTCGGTCCAGCGCTCCTGCGGTGTTCAGCACCCAACGGTTTCCGAGCTTGTCCGTCACCGCGCCGATCTTCGTCGGCTCCGCCATCACCGCAGAAGCAACGAGCCACGCCAGCACCGCCACTGAGCGAGCCGCGCGTCCACCGACCAACGCCGTGAATGACCTCATGATGGCGCCGACTCTATCAGGATTACCGAGAGCGAAAAGATCAAAATGTGCCACAAGCGACAAGGTAGCCCTCGCCGACACAGCACCACCTACCGTTGTCAGTCGATGCCTCCTACCTGGGAGCGCGGGTCTGCGACCCGCTTCCTTGCAACGTTCAGCCGTGCCGCTGTGCCGCCAATGCTCGTGCCCCTCCTACCTCCGTGGCTCCACTGAGATCGCCGTTGCGGAGATCTCGCTCGCCACGCCACGCAGATGGAGATCGAGAAATTGCTTCACCCGCTTGTCCAGTTCCTCACTGCGAAAGCCATGACCACCGTTGGTCATCTCGATCAGCAAATGAGAGACGCCCGCCTTCTTCAGCAGTGCATCGAGTTCCAGCGCCTGATCATACGGCACGAGCGGGTCTTTGGTGCCGTGCGCGGTCAGGAATGGCGGATCATCGGCTGACACATAGGTCACGGGCGATGCCGCCTTTGCCTTCTCGGGCACATCCTGCACCCGACCGCCGAGAAGCAGCGCCTCGGGGTAGTCGCCCTTCGTCCGGTCGATCGTGCTCGGCTTTGTCACCATCGTCACAAAGTTTTCCGGCCCGTAGAAGTTCAGCACGCACGTCACCCGGCTGCTCTGGCTCGTGAAGGCACCCAGCGTGCCCTCCAGTTCCTTCACATCCCCGCTGGTGCCGAGCATGGATACCAAATGCCCGCCTGCCGATGTGCCCCACACCGCAATCTTGTCGGGATCAAGATTCAGCTCCTTCGCATTGCCCCGGATCCACCGGATCGCCGCCTTGCAATCATGGATCTGCGCTGGCCACTGCGCCTCATTCGTCAGCCGATACCCCACCGACACACCCGCGTACTCTCCCGACGCCACAAAGCGCGACACGTTCGCAGCCCCGCTCGATTTATCACCGGCGCGCCAGCCGCCGCCGTGAATGAAGACCACAACCGGCAGAGCCTTTCCCGCCGCGCGCTGTTTCGGCAAATAGAGATCCAGCTTCTGCCGCACATTGTCCGTGCCCGCGTAGGCGACGTCCCGCCGCACCTCCACCGACTCCGGCACTTGCACGTTCCTCGTCGGACGGCTTCCCGCCTGCCGAGGCTGCCGCCCCATATTCCCGCGCGCGGCTTTCAGCTCCGCCACATCCACAAAGCCATCCCCATTCCGGTCGATGCGCCCAAAGCCCTTCCGTCGCGCCTCCGGCATTTCTTCCACCGACAGCTTCCCGTCACCGTTCTTGTCATCGTGCCGTACGATGTCCTCATCGGTGATCACCACCGGCGGATTCACTTGTTGCGCGAGCACCGACGGACCAGCCAGAACCAAGAGGAGGAAAGCAAAGCGTTTCATGGCCAGGTGAAACGCACCGACCCGCGCATAGTTGCACCCTCGGCCGTCCAGCCAAGAAAACTCACTTTTCACGAGCGCACTGGCATTTCCTTTTTAATCTCGGCCCCCCATGCAAACAGCCGCACCCATCGCCACCACCATTGAGAAGAAGATCCAGGACCTCTGCGCAGCCATCGTCGCCGACGGCGAGGTGCAGACCGCCCGCGAGCAAGCCGAGACCTTCCTCGCCGATGAGGACGCCGTCTCGCTCTACCGCGACATGGCCACGCTGGGCCGCAGCCTCCATCAGAAGCAGCACAACGGAGAAGAGCCCACCGACACCGAGACGCGCCGCTTCACCGACCTGCAAAACCGCTGCGAAGCCCACCCCGCCATCGCCGCCTTTCTCGAAGCCCAGGAAGTGCTCAGCGGCATCGCCGAGACCGTCAATCGCTACGTCAGCAAGACCCTCGAACGCGGCCAAGTGCCCACCGAATCCGAAGTCAACGGCGGCGGCTGCGGAGAAGGCTGCGGCTGCCATCATTGAGCCCGACGTTCAATCGCCCTCGTCCTCTTACTCCTACTCGTCCTCAATGGAGTTGAGAACGAAGATCGAGACCGGCCTGCCCCGGTGCCTCCGGAGTGAACGAAGAGCGCGTGGCGGACGGTAAGGGAAGAGGAGACTCGGAGTGGGGAAATTGATCGCAACCGAAGCCGCCGCGTTTATCACTGCTCCGTCTCATCCAGGAGCGATCTCACGCACAACGAAGAGATTCGGATGCAAACGGTGCCTAGCTCGGACGAACTTTTCTGGCCAAGGCGCGCCTCTTGTGTCTTATGTTTGCGCTTCACACCATGGCCTCCTCACTTCCCTCATTCGTTTGGCTCAACGGCACCATCCTCCCCTCCGCTGAGGTCCGCATCTCACCGTTCGATCACGGCCTGCTCGTGGGCGATGGCGCTTTCGAGACGCTGATCTCCTACCATGGAGTGCCTTTTGCCCATGCGCGCCATTGGGAGCGCCTCCGCCATTCCTGCGAGACCCTCGGCATCGCCACGCCACCGGCAGGTGAGATTCTCCGAGGAATGCTCGCCACCATGGCCGCGAATCAAATGCCCAATGCTCGCGTGAGGGTGACCGTGACCAGCGGCGAAGGCCCGCTCGGCTCGGACAAAGGAAACCATCCGCCCACCGTAATCATCGCATGCAGTGAGTTGAAACCCTGGCCGGAGACTGACACGCTCGTAACCGTGCCTTGGCCACGCAACGAGCGCAGCGCGCTCGTCGGTGTGAAGAGCATCTCCTACGCCGAGAACGTCCGCGCTCTGGCCTTCGCCAAGAGCAAAGGCAGCGGCGAGGCCTTGTTTGCCAACATGCGCGGCGACCTTTGCGAGGGCACGGGCAGCAATATCTTCCTGGTCATGGGCGACGCCGTCATCACCCCTCCCCTTTCCTCTGGCTGCCTCGCCGGCGTGACGCGCGGACTCGTGGTCGAACTCTGCCAGCGCCACGGCATGTCCATCACCGAGCGGCCCATCTCGATGAGTGAAATCCAGGCGTGTGACGAAGCTTTCCTCACCTCCACCACACGCGAGGTGCAAGCTGTCTCGCGCATTGACGATCACCCGATCCCTCTCGCACCGGGCCCTGTCACCGCTCGGCTCCGCGTCTTGTTCAAGGAAATGGCCGCCGAGATGGTCGCCCTCGAGGCGGGCAATCCGACCGCGACGTCGTGACCGATTTCAAAACGCGGGAACGTCCTGGGCATGAACCGCGTCGCAGATCATTCGCAGTGAGGCTTCGAGATTGCCGTCGGCGGTCTTGAATGCATCCGCGTCGATGGTGAGTGGAGCACCGAGCACAACGAGCGGCGCGCCGTATTGCGGACATTGAATGGCTTGCTCCAGACTCAGTCCACCGACGGCTTGCACGGGGATCTTTACTGCATTCACCACCTCACGCAGTTGATCGAGCGGGCTGGGCATCCGCTTGCCAGCGGCGGCGATGCCGCGCCGCTCGTCGTAGCCGATGTGGTGGATGACGTAGTCGCAGCCGAGGTCCTCAAGGAACTTCGCGCCCTCGATCATGCTCTCGCACACCATGTTGTCGCCCATCACCTTGCAGCCGAAATCGGCACCTGCCTTGACCACGCACTTGATCGTCTCCGCATGAGCGCGGGCCATGACGACGACGTGCGTCGCGCCCGCCTTGGCCATCATCTCGGCTTCGAGGTAGCCGCCATCCATCGTCTTCAAGTCCGCAACGATCGGCGTGTTGGGGAACGCCTTCCGAAGGGCGCGCACACCATGCAGGCCTTCAGCGAGAATGAGCGGCGTGCCAGCCTCCAACCAGTCCACTCCGGCGCGCATCGCAAGGGCGGCGGTTTCGAGGGCTTCGTCGATGTTGGTGAGGTCGAGTGAGATTTGGACGATGGGTTTCATGCGTGGCTGGAGGCTTGCAGATTAACGCTGAACCATCCACCATCGTCACGACAAAGATGATGCGAAATGCGACGTGATGAGTCATGTCGTCCACCCCGGTTGATGTCGCAAACGTGAGCAATTTGGCATTGCGGCTGCATCAACGTCGCGGACGATGGCGGCAATGGCGGATGAGTTTCTGACAACGCGATGGAGCATGGTCATGGCTGCGGGCGGCGATGAGACCGCGGCAGCGGTGGCCATGGGACAGTTGTGCGGGGATGTGTGGCGACCGTTGTATGCGTTTGCCCGACGGCGCGGGTGCTCGCCGGAGGATGCGGAGGATGCGGTGCAGGGGTTTATCGCGACGCTGCTGGCGCGTGGGTCACTGGGGAAGATGGAGCCGGGGCGGGGTCGGTTTCGCACATTCCTGCTGGCGGGGATGACGAATCATTTGATGGACAAGGCGTCGCACGCCCGGGCCCAAAAACGTGGC
>Ga0075163_10006474_pt1 | contig 15514 bp, 11 predicted proteins | sample JI1023141ADNA_FD_71478 | JGI IMG/M metagenome (GOLD analysis project Ga0075163, IMG submission 71478) | Wastewater effluent complex algal communities from Wisconsin, to seasonally profile nutrient transformation and Carbon sequestration -... | ecosystem: Engineered > WWTP > Effluent > Algae... | reverse complement strand
ACGGCCAGGTCCTGCATGCGCTTGCGTTCGCCGCGCGCGATCATGTAGCTCGTGATCAGCACGCCGATGGCGACGATGGCGACGATCAGCGTGGCCACCGCGTTGACGCTCGGGTTCAGGCCCAGCCGGGCGCGCGAGAAGATCACCAGCGGCATCGTCGTGGCACCGGGGCCGGACAGGAAGGCCGACAGCACCACGTCGTCCAGCGAGATGGTGAAGGTCAGCAGCCAGGCCGACACCAGCGACTGCGCGATCATCGGCAGCGTGACCAGCCAGAACACCTGCGCCGGGCGTGCGCCGAGGTCCATGGCCGCTTCTTCGAGCTGTGGGTTCAGGTCCTGCAGCCGCGACTGGATGATCACCGCCGCGTAGGCCATGCCCAGCAGCAGGTGGCCGAGCCAGATGGTCATCATGCCGCGCTCGGGGAAGCCGATGGCCCTTTGCACCGACACCAGCATCAGCAGCAGGGACAGCCCGACCACCACCTCAGGCATCACCAGCGGCGCATTGGCCATGCCGCTGAACAGCGTGCGGCCGAAGAAGCGCTTGTACTTGACCAGCGCGAAGGCAGTGAGCGTGCCCAGCACGACCGAGCCGCACGCGGTGAAGAACGCGATCTTCAGGCTCAGCCACAGGCCGGAGATCATCTCGTTGTCGTTGGCCAGCGCGCCGTACCACTTCAGCGTGAATCCCCGCCAGACGTTCGGGATCGGCGAGTCGTTGAACGAGAACAGCACCAGCGCGACGATCGGCACGTACAGGAACAGGTAGCCGGCGGTGAGCCAGCCCCGGCCGAACCAGCGGTTGACGGTGGCGGCGGTGAGCTTCACTTCCTCAACTCCTGGGCCTCGGCCTGGTATTTGTTGAAGATGGCCAGCGGGACGATGATCAGCAGCACCATCACCACGGCGACGGTCGAGGCCATCGGCCAGTCGTTGTTCGAGAAGAACTCGTCCCACAGCACGCGGCCGATCATCAGCGTCTCGGGGCCGCCGAGCAGCTCGGGGATCACGAACTCGCCCACGCAGGGGATGAAGACCAGCATCGAGCCGGCGATGATGCCGGCCTTGGACAGCGGCACCGTGACCTTCCAGAACGCCACCCAGGGCGTGGCGCCGAGGTCGGCGGCGGCTTCCAGCAGCCGCAGGTCCATCTTTGCCAGATTGCCGAACAGCGGCAGGATCATGAACGGCAGGTAGGTGTAGGTCATGCCCAGCACCAGCGAGAAGGGCGTGTGCATCAGCTTGCCGGGCGCCGGGATCAGGCCCAGCGCGAACAGCACCTGGTCGGCGCCGATGCCGATGAGCAGGTCCGAGACCCAGCCGCCCTCGGTGAGCAGGCCGCGCCAGGCATAGACGCGCAGCAGGAACGAGGTCCAGAACGGCAGCATCACCAGCATCAGCAAGGCCGGCTGCAGCGTCGAGCGAGCGCGCGCCATGAAGTAGGCGAACGGATAGCCGATGAACAGGCACAGCAGCGTGGTCGCCGCTGCGTACTGCAGGCTCGACAGGTAGGTCTTGAAGTACAGCGCGTCTTCGGTGATGAAGACGTAGTTGCTCAGCTTCAGCGTCAGCTGCAGCACGCCCTCCTTCAGCGTCAGCACGTCCTTGAAGCTGACCGCCTCCATCTCGGAGACGCTGATCCTGAAGACGATGAAGAACGGCAGCAGGAAGAACAGCAGCAGGAAGGCATAGGGCACCGAAATGACGGCGCCACGCCCGGAGAACAGCCGCTTGAGCAGGTTCATGTGAGGCGGCCTATTGGGTCAGCACGACCTGCGACGAGCGCGACCAGTGCGCCCAGACCTCGTCGCCCCACGTGTACTGGTCGTCCCGATGGCGCTGCGTGTTGGCCAGGCTCACCTTCAGCAAGGCGCCGCTGGCGAGCTGCAGGTGGAACACCGTGAAGCTGCCGAAGTAGGCCATCTCCTTGATCTTGCCGACCACGCTGTTGAACTCGTCGGCCGGCTTGTGCCGCGACAGGTGGATCTTCTCGGGCCGCAGCGCGACGGTGACCGCCATGCCTTCGGTGCCCGTGATGCCGTGGCCCACGTAGTGCCGGCAGTCGGCGCAGTCGATCACCACGTGGTCGGGCTCGTCGACGGAGAGCTTGCCGTCCATCAGGTTGACGTTGCCGATGAAGTCGGCGACGAAGCGTGTGGCCGGAGTCTCGTAGATGTCGCCCGGTGCGCCCACCTGCAGGAAGCGGCCTTCGCTCATGATGGCGATGCGGCTGGCCATGGTCATGGCCTCTTCCTGGTCGTGCGTGACCATCACGCAGGTGACACCCACCGATTCGATGATGTTGACCAGCTCGATCTGCGTCTGCTCGCGCAGCTTCTTGTCCAGCGCGCCGAGCGGTTCGTCGAGCAGCAGCAGCTGTGGCTGCTTGGCCAGCGACCGTGCCAGCGCCACGCGCTGCTGCTGGCCGCCGGACAGCTGATGCGGCTTGCGCTGGGCGAACTTGCCGAGCTGCACCAGCTTGAGCATGGCCTCGACGCGAGCCGCCACCTTGTCCTTCGGCAGGCCTTCGCGCTTGAGGCCGAAGGCGATGTTTTCCCACACGCTCAGGTGCGGGAAGAGCGCGTAGCTCTGGAACATCATGTTCATCGGCCGCTCGTAGGGCGGCAGGTCGGCCAGGTTCTTGCCGTCCAGGATGATGCGCCCCGAGGTCGGCGTCTCGAAGCCCGCCAGCATGCGCAGCAGGGTGCTCTTGCCGCAGCCCGACGAGCCCAGCAACGCGAAGATTTCGCCCTTGGCGATGTCCAGGTTGACCTGGTTGACGGCCTTGTAGCCGTTGAAATCCTTGACGATGTCCTGGATCTGCAGGAACGCCTTGTCGCTGGCCGCGCTGCCCATCAATGGCCTTTCGGAGGTGCTTGCGGGTGAGATCCGCGCTGGGTCACAGGCCAGTCTTGAACGAGGTGTAGGTGCGCGTCATCAGCCGACGCAGGTCGTTGTTCAGCGAGTCCGGCGGCACCATCTTGGCCAGCTCGGCCGGCGACAGGAACACGGTCGGGTTGCTGGCGACCTCGGGCTTGACGAACTTCTTCGATTCGAGGTTAGGGTTCGCGTAGAAGACCTTGTTGGTGATCGACGCGTGCACGTCGGGGCGCAGGATGTAGTTGATGAACTTGTGCGCGTTGCCGGGCCGCGGGGCGTCGGCCGGGATCACCATCACGTCGAAGAACAGCAGGCCGCCGGTCTTGGGCAGCAAGGCCTGGATGTTCTGGCCGGTCTTGTTGTCGATGGCGCGCTGGCGGGCGATGTTGATGTCGCCGCTCCAGCCCAGGCAGACGCAGATCGAGCCGTTGGCCATGTCGTTGATGTAGCCCGACGAGCTGAACAGCGTCACGTGCGGGCGCACCGACTTCAGTAGCGCGGCCGCGGCGGCGTAGTCGGACGGGTTCTTGCTGAACGACGGCTTGCCCAGGTAGTGCAGCGCCGAGGGCACGACCTCGGTGGCCGAGTCGAGGAACGAGACGCCGCAGCCCTTGAGCTTGCTGATGTACTCAGGCTTGAAGACCAGATCCCAGACGTTGTCGGGCATCGGCATGCTGCCGAGCGCGGCCTTGACCTTGTCGACGTTGATGCCGACGGTGTCGTAGCCCCACAGCCAGTTGACCATGTAGTCGTTGCCCGGGTCCATGCTGCCGAGCTGCTTCTGGATTGCCGGATCGAGATTCTTGTAGTTCGGGATCTGCGCCTTGTCGATCTTGCGCAGCAGCCCGCCGTCGATCTGCAGCTTGGCCCAGTTCGACGACGGCACGACGATGTCGTAGCCGGTCTTTCCCGCGACCAGCTTGGCGTGGACGATCTCGTTGTTGTCGAAGTTGTCGTAGCGGACCTTGATGCCCGTTTCCTTCTCGAAGTTCTTGATCGTGTCTTCGGCGATGTAGTCCGACCAGTTGTAGATGTTCAGGACTTTCTCTTCCTCCTGGGCCCGGGCGGGACCGAGGGCCAGCGCCAGGGCGGTGGCGACCAGCGCCATGGCGGGGCGGAAAGACATCGCACTCATGTAGGAACCTCCGGGTGAGAGATGGGCGGAAAGGGAATGCAGCGAGTCTAGACAACGAAATCGGGGTCGGGCCATCCGGGCAAGCGATCAGACGGTCACTGCAGCCAGCCCTGGCGGTGGGCGTCGGCCAGGGTCAGGTCCAGGCAACGGCGGATCAGGACCATCATCTCGTCGATCTGGGCCCGGGTGATGACCAGCGGCGGGGCGATGATCATGCGGTCGCCGACGGCGCGCATGATCAGCCCGTTGCCGAAGCAGTGGCCACGGCAGACCATGCCGATCTCCAGCGCCTCGGGGAACGGGGTGCCCCTGGCCTTGTCCTTCACGAGCAGCAGTGCAGCCATCAGTCCACAAGTCTCGGCGTCACCCACCAGCGGGTGGTCGGCCAGGCTGGCATAGGCCTGAGCAAGATACGGGCCGACGTCATCGTGCACATGCTCGACCAGGCGCTGCTCGCGGATCAGCTTGATGTTGGCCAAGGCCACCGCGCAGGCCACCGGGTGGCCGGAATAGGTGTAGCCATGGTTGAACTCGCCGCCTTGCTCGACCAGCACCTTGGCAACGCGGTCGCCGACCATCACGCCGCCCAGCGGCACGTAGCCGCTGGTCACGCCCTTGGCGAAGGTCATCAGGTCGGGACGGCTGCCCAGCGTCTCGCAGCCGAACCAACGGCCGGTGCGGCCGAAGCCGCAGATGACCTCGTCGCTGACGAGCAGGATGCCGTACTGGTCGCAGATGCGCTGGACTTCAGGCCAGTACGTGGCCGGCGGGATGATCACGCCGCCGGCGCCCTGCACGGGCTCGCCGATGAAGGCCGCCACCTTCTCCGGGCCGATGTCGAGGATCTTCTTTTCCAGCCAGCCGGCGGCCACCAGCCCGAAGGCGTCGCGGGTCATCTCGCGCCCGAGTTCGTACCAGTACGGCTGCTCGATGTGCACGATGTTGGGGATCGGCAGCCCCCCTTGCGCGTGCATGCCGCTCATGCCGCCGAGCGAGGCACCGGCCATCGTCGAGCCGTGGTAGGCGTTGTTGCGGCTGATGATGACCTGGCGCTCGGGCTGCCCGAGGATGTCCCAGTAGCGGCGCACCATGCGCACCACCGTGTCGTTGCCTTCCGAGCCACTGCCCGAGAAGAAGACATGCTGGAACTGCGGCGGCGTCACCTCGCTCAGCACCTCGGCCAGCTCGATCGCCGGCGGCGTGGCGGTCTGGAAGAAGGCGTTGTAGAACGGCAACTGCTGCATCTGCGCCGCGGCTGCGTCCACCAGCGCTTGCTGGCCGTAGCCGACGTTGACGCACCACAGGCCGCTCATCGCGTCGAGGATCTTGTTGCCGTCGCTGTCCCACAGGTAGATGTTGTCGGCCCGCGTGATGATGCGCGAGCCCTTCTTCGCCAGCGACTGAAAGTCGGTGAAGGGGTGCAGGAAATGGGCCGAGTCGGCGGCCTGCCAGGCCTGGGTACTGCGGGTCATGCACGAAGTCCTTTCAAGTGAACGCCGCGGAACCGGCTCTGCCGGGCCGCTGGCGTTGCCCCCTCGAGGGGGAGGCGACCGGAGGTCGCTTCGGGGGTGGGCGTCATCACACATGGAGGAGCAGGTGTTCGCGCTCCCAGGGCGAAATCACCTTCATGAACTCGGCGTACTCGACCTCCTTGACCTCGGTGTAGACGGTGACGAAGTCGGCGCCGAGCACGGCGGCCAGTTCCTTCTCGTCGCGCAGCAGCGCCAGTGCCTCGCCCAGGCTGCGCGGCAGCTGGAAGTCGCCGAGGTAGGCGTCGCCCTTGCATTCGGCGCTGGGCTCGATCTTCTGCTGGATGCCGAGGTAGCCGCAGGCCAGTGTTGCCGCCAGTGCCACGTAGGGGTTGGCGTCGGCGCCGATCACGCGGTTCTCGATGCGCCGCGCCACCGGCGTGGCCACCGGGCTGCGGATGCCCACGGTGCGGTTGTCGGTGCCCCACTGGATGTTGATCGGCGCGGCGTTGCTGCGCACCAGCCGGCGGTAGCTGTTGACGTAGGGCGCGAACAGCGCCATCGCCGCCGGGATGTAGCGCTGCAGGCCGCCGATGTACCAGAAGAACTCGCGGCTCGGCGTGCCGTCCTCGTTGCTGAAGATGTTCTTGCCGGTGAGCTTGGAGACCACGCTCTGGTGGATGTGCATCGCGCTGCCCGGCTCGCCAGCGATCGGCTTGGCCATGAATGTGGCGAACATGTCGTGGCGCAACGCCGCCTCGCGCACCGTGCGCTTGAACAGGAACACCTCGTCGGCCAGGCCCAGCGGGTGGGCGTGGAAGAAGTTGATCTCCATCTGGCCCGCGCCCACCTCGTGGATCAGCGTGTCGACGTTGAGCTCCATCTTCTCGCAGTAGTCGTAGACGTCCTCGAACAGCGGGTCGAACTCGTTGACCGCGTCGATCGAGTAGGCCTGGCGCGAGGTCTCGCTGCGGCCGCTGCGGCCGACCGGCGGCTTCAGCGGCACGTCGGGGTCGGTGTTGCGCGCGACCAGGTAGAACTCGAGCTCGGGCGCCACCACCGGCGCCCAGCCCTGGGCGTCGTAGAGGTCGCACACCCGGCGCAGCACCGATCGCGGTGCAAAGCTCACCAGCCCGCCGTCGCGGTCATAACAGTCGTGGATGACCTGTGCCGTCGGGTCGGTGGCCCAGGGCACGATGCGCACCGTGCTCGGGTCCGGCCGCAGGTGCATGTCGCGGTCGGTCGGCGTGATGACGTCGTAGTACGGCCCCTCCTCGGGGAATTCGCCGGTCACGCCCATCGCCACCACGGCTTCGGGCAGCCGCATGCCGCGGTCCTCGGTGAACTTCTCTCGCGGCAGGATCTTGCCGCGTGCCACGCCGGTGAGGTCGGGCACCAGGCATTCGATTTCGGTGACGCGGTTGCGGTCGAGCCACTGTTCGAGTTCGGCGAAGTTGAATTGGTCTCTGGAGAGCATGGCGATGTCCTGTGCGGGTGGATGACGTATGGCGTGCGGCGCGGCGGCCGCAGGGGCTCACACGGCCACGGGCAAAGGACCTCGCACACGGTCGCGCCAGGCGCGCACCGCGACGCCGAAGGCGTTGAAGATCTGCACCGACACCGGGTTGTCGGCGGCGCGCCACTCGGGGTGCCACTGCACGCAGAGGTTGAAGCCGGGCGCGGCGGGGTCGGAGAAGGCCTCGATCAATCCGTCCGGCGCCACCGCTTCCACACGCAGGCCGGGGGCAAGGCGGTCGACGGCCTGGCCGTGCACTGAATTGACCTCGAACTCGCTGCGGTCGACGATGCGCGCCAGCAGCCCGCCCGGCCGCACCGTCACGGCATGCGCCGGGCCGTACTGCACCTCCGCCGGGGCCTGACCATCGGCGCGGTGGTCGGCCAGGCCGGGCATCTCCTGCACGGCCTGGTAGAGGGTGCCGCCGAGCGCCACGTTGACCTCCTGCGTCCCGCGACAGATCGCCAGCAGCGGCATGCCGCGCGCCAGCACCTTGGGCACCAGCGGCAGCGTCCAGTCGTCGCGCTGCGGGTCGAGCGGCAGGGCCGGGTCGTGCACCGCCTGGCCGAAATTCGACGGGTGCACGTTGGACGGCGAGCCGGTCAGCAGCACGCCGTCGGCCAGGTCGAGCAGGGCATCGAGTTCGTCGCCCTCGGCCCGTGGCACCACCAGCGGCAAGGCGCCGGCCAGGCGCACCGCTTCGACGTACTTGCGGCCGACGATGTGGAAGGGATGTTCGCCGAGCATGCGGTTGCAGGCCGGCACCAGCACCACCGGCGCGCGGCGGCGGGGCGAGGCGGTCAGGGTGTTCGGGTTGTCGCGGTCCATCGCCATCACCCGAGCATATCGCGCAGCCGGTACCAGGCCATGCCGAGCACCAGCGCCGGGGTGCGCAGCAACCCGCCGCCTGGGAAGGCACGATGCTTCAGCCGTGCGAAGACGTCGAAGCGCGTTGCATCGCCGGCAATCGCCTCGGCCAGCAGGCGGCCGGCGAGGCCGGTCAGCGCCAGACCGTGTCCCGAGAAGCCCTGCAGGTAGTAGACGTTGGCGGCCGCGCCGGCCGCGGCCGGCAGGCGGCCGAAGTCCGGGGCGCGGTTCATCGAGATGTCGACGAAGCCGCCCCAGGCGTACTCGACCTTCGTGCCAGCCAGTTGCGGGAAGGTGCCGACCATGCGCTGACGCATGCTCTCGGCCAGGTGCGTCGGCGTCACCGTGCTGTAGCTGACCCGCCCGCCGTACAGCATGCGGTGGTCGTTGGTGGTGCGGAAGTAGTCGAGCACGAAGTTGGTGTCGCACACCGCCGAGCGTGAAGGCACCAGGCGGTCGGCCAGTGCGGGGTCGAGGGCCTCGCTGCAGGCGATGTAGGTCCCGACCGGCATGATGCGTGGCTCCAGCGCTGGCGCCACGCCGTGCAGGTAGACGTTGCCGGCCAGTAGCACCTGCCGCGCCTGCACGCTGCCCTGCTCGGTGCGCAGCGTCGGTGCGGCGCCATGCACGAGGGCGGTCACCGGGCTCTGCTCGTGCAGCCGCACACCGGCCGCTGCCGCAGCCCGGGCCAGCCCCAGCGTGTACTTCAGCGGATGCAGGTGGCCCGAGCGGGGATCGTGCACCCCGCTGTGGAAGCGCGGGCTGGCGATCCACGCGCCGATGTCGGTGGCCGAAATGCGCTGCAGCGGGTAACCGTAGACCGTGCCGATGCGGTCGGCCCAGGCTGCCAGGTCGGCGCCCTTGCGGGCGTTGGTCGCCAGCCCGAGGTAGCCGTCGCGCCAGTCGCAGTCGATGTGGTGGGCGCCGATGCGTTCGCGCAGCAGGTCCAGCGCCTCGATCGACATCGCCCACACCTGGCGGGCGGTGTCGAGGCCGAGCTGCTGTTCGATCACGTCCTGGTCGCAGGCCAGCCCGTGGATGGCCTGGCCGCCGTTGCGGCCGCTGGCGCCCCAGCCGAGCTCGCGCGCCTCGAGCAGCACCACGTCGAGGCCGCGCTGGCGCAGTTCGAGCGCAGCCGACAACCCGGCCAGCCCGCCGCCGACGATCGCCACGTCGCAACGGGCGTCGCCGCGCAGCGGCGCGAAGGCCGCGTCGCGCACGGCCGTGGCGGCGTAGTACGAGTTCCGGCTGAGCTCGGTGTCGGTCGCGAGCAGGCGCATAGGCAGGCGCTAGGCGACCTTCCGCAGCGCCGCGCGCAGCGTGTCCATGGTCTGGTCGATCTGCTCGCGCTGCACGATCAGCGGCGGCGACAGGGCGATGATGTCGCCGGTGACGCGGATCAAGACGCCGCGTTCCCAGCAGTCGGTGAAGATCTCGTAGGCGCGCTTGCCCGGCTCCCCAGGGCGCGGGGTCAGTTCGATCGCGCCGACCAGGCCGATGTTGCGGATGTCGATCACGTTCGGCTCGTTGCGCAAGGCGTGCACGCTCTCGCCGAAGTAGCTCTGCAGCTCGCCGGCGCGGGTCAGCAGGCCTTCCTCCGCGTAGGTGTCCAGCGTGCCCAGCGCCGCGGCGCAGGCCAGCGGGTGCGACGAGTAGGTGTACCCGTGGAAGAACTCGATCAGGTGCTCCGGGCCGTTCATGAAGGCGTCGTGGATGTGCTGCTTGCACATCACCGCGCCCATCGGCACGCAACCGTTGGTGATGCCCTTGGCCAGCGCCATCAGGTCCGGCGTGACGCCGAAGGTCTGCGCGCCGAAGGGCTGCCCGGTGCGGCCGAAACCGGTGATGACCTCGTCGAAGATCAACAGGATGCCGTGCTTGTCGCAGATCTCGCGCAGGCGCTGCAGGTAGCCCTTGGGCGGCAGCAGCACGCCGGTGGAGCCCGCCATCGGCTCGACAATCACCGCGGCGATGGTCGAGGCGTCGTGCAGCTGCACCAGCCGCTCGAGGTCGTCAGCGAGTTCGGCGCCGTGCTCCGGCTGGCCGATGCTGAAGGCGTTGCGCGCCAGATCATGGGTGTGGCGGATGTGATCGACGCCGTTGAGCAGCGTGCCGAACATCTTGCGGTTGGAGACGATGCCGCCGACAGAGATGCCGCCGAAGTTCACACCGTGGTAGCCACGCTCGCGGCCGATCAGCCGGGTGCGCGTGCCTTCGCCGCGGGCGCGGTGGTAGGCGATGGCCATCTTCAGCGCGGTCTCCACCGATTCGGAACCCGAGTTGGTGAAGAACACCTTGCTCATGCCCGCCGGGGCCAGCTTGACCAGCCGGTCGGCGAGTTCGAAGGCCTTTGGGTGGCCCATCTGGAAGGCCGGTGCGAAGTCGAGTTCGGCCGCCTGTTCCTGGATGGCCTGCACGATGCGCGGCCGGTTGTGGCCGGCGTTGACGCACCACAGGCCCGCCACGGCATCCAGCACCTGGCGGCCCTTGTCGTCCCAGTAGTGCATGCCGGCCGAACGCGCAATCAGCCGCGGCGTCTTCTTGAACTGCCGGTTCGCTGTGAAGGGCATCCAGAAGGCATCGAGTTCGGTGGTGGACATGACGGTCGCTCCAAAGCGGTTGGCTTGCCGTGCAGTCTAGAGACGGCGGCGCGCAATGTGCTTGCGCGCTGGGCCTGGGTTCTCCCTGGTCTTCGGCATATCATGCGGAAATTCGATTGCCGGGCGCAATTTCATGCGAAGCAAGCCTTCATCGTCGCAACGCGATGCCGAACTGGACAGCATCGACCGGGCCATCCTCGAGCACTTGCAGGCCGACGGCCGGCTCTCGAATGTCGACCTCGCGCAGCGGGTGCATCTTTCGCCTTCGGCCTGCCTGCGGCGTGTGAAGGCGCTGGAGGAGGGCGGTGTGATCGCCCAGTACGTGGCGCTGCTGAACCCCAAGGCCGTGGGGCAGCACGGCACCAGCTTCACGATCATCAACCTCGACAGCACGCAGCCGCAGCGGCTGCAGGCCTTCGAGGCCGCCGTGCGCGACCAGCCCGAGATCCTCGACTGCTTCTATGTCGCCGGCTCGAACGACTACCTGGTGCGCTTTGCCTACCGGGATGCCGAGGACCTGGAGCGCTTCCACGCCGAGGTGATCCCGCGGCTGCCGGGCGTGCTGCGGTCGAACTCGATGCTGGTGCTGAGGACGGTCAAGAAGACCACCGCGCTGGCGCTCTGACGCTGCGGCGGCAAGCGCTCAGCGCGGCTCGTGCCAACGCCAGACCTGGTTGTTCTCGTCGTCGATCACCTCGCCCTGGCATTGCAGGCCGAGCTTGCGCAGGATGGCCGTCGAGGCGTTCTCTTCGGGCAAGGTGTGTGCGATGACGGTCGGCCGCTCGGTGCCGACATTGCGCGTCACCCACAGCAGTGCCTGCGCCATGCGGGTGGCGACGCCGCGGCCTTCGTGGCCGGGAAAGGTGAAGTAGGCGATCTCGGCGACGCCGTCGGCGGCCGGACCGTTGAAACCGCAGCTGCCGATGCAGGTGTCGCCGTCGATCGCCAGGTAGCCGATCCACGGCGGCACGAAGCCCTTGCGTTGATACAGCGCGGCGGTCGCCTGCATGACCTCGAACACCACCGGATCGGCAGCGTGCAGCGGCTCGATCGGCGCCCCGGACTCGTTGATCGGCACCAGGCGGAAGCCACGCTCTCGCGGCGTGTGTTCAGGTCTCGGACTCAAGGACGATCTCCCAGATCTGTTTGGGTTGTGCGTAGCGGTGGATGGTAGGGGACCGCACCGAGAGTGTGCGCCAGCCGGACGAGAACAGGTGGTCGATGTCGGCGCGGTCGAAGAAGTGCTTGGGCTGGCCGTCGACGAGGTAGTAGTGAGGTTCGATGGCTGGATGGCCCGAGGCGCCGAAGTGGTGGTCGTCGGTCGAATTCAGCCGGCACAGCAGCATGCCCCCCGGGCGCAGCGTGTGGTGGATGCGCGCGACCAGTTGCTGGGTGACGTGCCAGGGGAAGTAGTGCAGCGACAGGCTGGCCACGGCACCGCCCAGGTTCGTGGCGTCTGCCGGCCAGGGGTCGCGCAGGTCCTGCACGTGGAAGCGGGCGCCCGGCGCGCGATCACGCGCCTGGCGGACGGCTTCGGTCGAGAGGTCCATGGCCACCACGGAGAGTCCGGCGGCGAGCAGGGTCGCGGTGTCGTGCCCGCTGCCGCAGCCGAGCTCGAGAACGGGCTGGTCAGCGGCGTGCTCGCGCAGCAGCGGCAGCCAGGGGCTCAGCCACGGGTCAGCGGCCGGGGAGGTCATCGAGAGGCTTCACCATGGGGTGGCGCGGGCGGGGCAGGGTGGTCATCGAGGCGGCCATTGCACCACGCCGAGGCCGGGGCTTGCCGGAAGCATGGCACCTTGATACTGTATACATATACAGCCTTCTCGCCCTGATGCCCTTGCGCCGCCCGTCCCCGTGCCCCATCGCCTGCCCGACTACGCCGAGCTGCATTGCCGCAGCAACTTCAGCTTTCTCTGCGGGGCCTCGCACCCGGAGGAACTGGTGGCTCGCGCACAGGCGCTCGGCTACTCGGCGCTGGCGATCACCGACGAATGTTCGCTGGCCGGCGTGGTGCGGGCCCATGGCGAAGCCAAGCGGCTCGGGTTGCCGCTGATCATCGGCGCCGAGATGGCGCTGCAGCGCGCTGCGCCGGCCGCCACTCCCGGTGCATCGCCGGCTGCTGGCCCGCCGGGGCCGCGCCTGGTGCTGCTGGCAATGTCCCGCCGCGGCTACGGCAACCTCTCGCAGTGGATCACGGTGGCCCGCCGCCGCGCGACCAAGGGCGAGTACCTGGCGCTGATGTCCGACATCGAAGGCAAGGTCCCGAACACGCCCACGCTGGCCGGGCTGCCGGACTGCCTGGCGCTGCTGCTGGCGCCGGCAGCGCTGGCCAGTGCGCAGCCCTTCGAAACGCTGTTCGCGCACGCGCTGTGGCTCAAGACCTGGTTCGGCGACCGTGCCGCATTGGCTCTGCCTCAACTGCACCATCCGCACGACGGCCTGCTGGTGGAGATGACGCAGCGCGTGGCCGCGCTCACCGGACTGCCGATCGTCGCGGTCGGCAGCGTGCTGATGCACCGCCGCTCGCGCAAGCCCTTGCAGGACCTGCTCACCGCCACGCGACTGCGCCAGTCGGTGGCCGACTGCGGCTTCGCGCTCGAACCCAATGCCGAGGCACACCTGCGCTCGCGCATGCGACTCGGCGCGGTGCACCGGCCCGAATGGCTGGCCGCCACGCTGGTGCTGGCCGGGCGCTGCGCGTTTTCGCTCGACGAACTGCGCTATGAGTATCCCGAGGAGATCGTGCCGGCCGGCCACACGCCGGCCAGCTGGTTGCGCCAGCTGACCGAAGAAGGCCTGGTGCGCCGTTTCCCGGCAGGAGTGCCGCCGTCGGTGCGCGCGACCATCGAGCACGAGCTGGCCTTGATCGCACAGCTGCAGTACGAGCCATACTTCCTGACCGTGGCCGACCTGGTGCACTGGGCGCGCGGGCAGGGCATCCTGTGCCAGGGACGTGGCAGCGCGGCCAACTCGGCGGTGTGCTACGCACTCGGTGTCACCGAAGTCGACCCGGCGCGCACCAGCCTGCTGTTCGAGCGCTTCATCAGCGCCGAACGCAACGAGCCACCGGACATCGACATCGACTTCGAGCACCAGCGGCGCGAGGAGGTCATCCAGTACGTCTACCGCAAGTACGGCCGCCACCGGGCCGCGCTGACCGGCGTCGTCATCTCTTACCGGCCGCGTTCGGCGCTGCGCGACGTCGGTCGAGCGCTCGGCATCGATCTCGAACGCATCGACGCGGTGGCCAAGAGCCAGCACTGGTTCGACGGCCGGTCGATCCAGGGCGAGCGGCTGCGCGAGCATGGCTTCGACCCGACGACACCGCTGTGCCGGCTGTGGGTCGAGCTGACGCAGACGCTGATCGGTTTCCCGCGCCACCTGAGCCAGCATCCGGGGGGCTTCGTCATCGCCCGCGACCAGCTGGCGCGGCTGGTGCCGGTGGAGAACGCTGCGATGGAAGGCCGCAGCGTGATCCAGTGGGACAAGGACGACCTCGACGCGCTCGGGCTGCTGAAGGTCGACCTGCTCGCGCTGGGCATGCTCAGCGCCATCCGCCGCGCGCTGGCTTTCGTCGGCGACAAGCTCGGCCGCGCGGCGCCGGCCGAGGTTGGCGGCGCGGCCATCGCCGGCCTCGGCTTCACGATGCAGGACGTGCCGCCCGAGGACCCGGCCAGCTACGAGATGCTCTGCCGTGGCGACAGCGTCGGCACCTTCCAGGTCGAGAGCCGGGCGCAGATGAGCATGCTGCCGCGGCTGCGCCCGAAGTGCTTCTACGACCTGGTGATCGAGGTCGCCATCGTGCGCCCGGGCCCGATCCAGGGCGGCATGGTGCACCCCTACCTGCGCCGCCGCAGTGGCGAGGAGGCGGTGGACTACCCCAGCGGCGAGGTGCGCCAGGCGCTGGAGCGCACGCTCGGCGTGCCGATCTTCCAGGAGCAGGTGATGCAGCTGGCGATCCTGGCCGCCGACTTCACGCCCGGCGAGGCCGACCAGCTGCGCCGCGCGATGGCCGCCTGGAAGCGCAAGGGCGGCCTCGGCCCCTTCCACGAGCGGCTGGTCGGGCGCATGGTGGCCAAGGGCTATTCGCAGGAGTATGCAGAGCGCATCTTCAAGCAGATCGAAGGCTTCGGCGAGTACGGCTTTCCGGAGAGCCATGCGGCGAGTTTTGCGCTGCTGGTCTACGTCAGTGCCTGGTTGAAGTGCCACCACCCGGACGCCTTCCTCGCCGGGCTGCTGAACAGCCAGCCGATGGGTTTCTACGCGCCGGCCCAGCTGGTGCGCGATGCCCGGGAACATGGCGTCACGGTGCTGCCGGTGGACGTGCTGCGCAGCCAGTGGACCACCGAGCTGGAACCCGGGCAGGGGTCATTGACCAGCGGCGGCCTGCGCGCGGTGAGGCTGGGCTTCGGCCGCATCGGCGGGCTGGCCGAGGAGGCCGGCCTGCGCATCATCGCCGCGCGTACCGAGGCGCCTTTCGCCAGCCCTGAGGATCTGGCCCGACGTGCCCAGCTCGACGCCCACGCACTGTCGCTGCTGGCGCAGGCCGACGCACTCAACTCGCTCAGCGGCCACCGTCACCAGGCGGCCTGGGCGGTGGCCGGGGTCGACACCCGCGCCACGCCGATGCTGCGCGACACGCGAACGCACGAAACCGTCGTCGCGCTGCCGGCGCCGGATGTGGCCGACACCGTGCTGGCCGACTACCGCAGCACCGGTCTGAGCCTCGTGCAGCACCCGGTGGGCCTGCTGCGCAGCCAGCTCGTGGCCTTCAGGGTCGAGACCGCGGCCCAACTGCGCGCCTATCCCAGCGGCCGGCTGGCACGCGCCAGCGGCATCGTCACGCACCGCCAACGGCCGGAGACGGCCAAGGGCGTGGTCTTCGTGACGCTGGAAGACGAGACCGGCGCAGTCAACGTCATCGTCTGGCCGCAGGTCGCGCAGGCCCAGCGCAAGCCTTTGCTGGCTGCGACGCTGCTCACGGTCTACGGCATCTGGCAGGCCGAGGGCGAGGTGCGGCACCTGATCGCACGCAAGCTGGTCGA
>Ga0075163_10006473_pt1 | contig 15516 bp, 10 predicted proteins | sample JI1023141ADNA_FD_71478 | JGI IMG/M metagenome (GOLD analysis project Ga0075163, IMG submission 71478) | Wastewater effluent complex algal communities from Wisconsin, to seasonally profile nutrient transformation and Carbon sequestration -... | ecosystem: Engineered > WWTP > Effluent > Algae... | reverse complement strand
TTTTTCTGCTACGGTACTCAAAGAAATAATGATGATTTCCAAGGAAAGTATAAAATCAGTCAAAATAGCCGATTTGATTTTTTTCTTTTCTGTAGCTTCTATATCTACATCATAGAGTTCTTGTGTTTCTATAGCTTCTTCTACAGGATTGTGATGCGGAAAGAAATATTCATAGATTTTTTCAGCACCTTCAAAAGCCAAATACAAACCTCCCAACATCAAAATTGGATTTACAGCCCATGGGGCAAACGAACTCAAACCAACAATCAACGGTAAAATGATGAGCTTATTGAGAAATGAACCTTTGGTTATTGCCCATATAACAGGTAATTCACGGGATGAAACAAATCCGGTGCCTTTTTCGGCATTGACAGCCAAATCATCTCCTAAAATTCCTACTGTTTTTTTAGTAGCCAACTTTCCCATGGTGGCTACATCGTCCATCAAAGTGGCAATATCGTCAAAAAGTGCAAAAAATCCTGAGGCCATGTGTGAGTTTGTATTTTAAGGTTTAAAGTTTCTTTCTTTGAAGTGAAAGGTTTAGGTTAGTTGTTTTTTTTGTAAAATGTTACAAAATTACAATCCGGTGTAATTGAATGGGGTTATGTTTTTGAGTTCGGTTTTCACCTTTTCCGATACATTCAATTGTTCTATAAAAACATGAATAGTTTCCCTATTAATTTGGTCATGGGTTCGAGTTAAGGCTTTCAATGCCTCATAGGGTTGCGGATAATTTTCTCTCCTCAAAATGGTTTGAATGGCTTCTGCCACCACTATCCAATTGTTTTCCAAATCTTGGTGCAACTTGGATTCATTTACAATGAGTTTGTCCAATCCTTTTATCAAAGATGTAAAGGCTATCAAAGTATAACCAAAAGGAACTCCAATATTTCTCAAAACCGTACTGTCTGTCAAATCACGTTGCAATCTCGAAATGGGTAGTTTGGCAGATAAATGTTCCAATAAAGCATTGGCCAATCCCAAATTTCCTTCAGCATTCTCAAAATCAATGGGATTTACTTTGTGAGGCATGGCACTGGAGCCCACTTCTCCTTCTTTGATTTTTTGTTTGAAATAACCCATCGAAATATATTGCCAAATATCTCTGGAAAAGTCAATCAAAATGGTGTTGATGCGCTTCATAGCGTCAAATGTCCCCGCCAAATGATCGTAATGCTCGATTTGAGTAGTAGGGAATGAATGATGTAATCCCAAAACCTTTTCAACAAATTCCTGAGCAAACTGTTTCCAATCTACTTCGGGAAAAGCTACGACATGTGCATTGAAATTTCCGGTTGCTCCTCCAAATTTTGCTGCATATGGGATGGCTTGCAACATACTGATTTGTTGTTGCAATCGCTCGGTGAAAACTGCCAATTCTTTTCCCAATCGGGTAGGGGAAGCCGGTTGCCCATGGGTATGAGCCAACATCGGAATCTTTTCCCATTGCTCCGCATACACTACCAATTTACTGAGTAATTGAGCCAATTGCGGATAGTAAACGGCATCAAAGGCCTCATTCAATGACAATGGAATCGCCGTATTGTTGATGTCTTGAGAAGTCAACCCGAAATGAATAAATTCTTTGTATGCTACCAAATTCATTTCGTCAAATTTGTATTTGATATAATACTCAACCGCTTTGATGTCATGATTGGTGACTTTTTCAATCTCTTTGATTTTTTGGGCTTCCACTTCATTAAAATGGAGGTATATATTTTGTAGTTTTTGAATTTGTTCGGTTGTAAGTACGGGTAATTGCGGCAAATTCAATCTGCAAAGTGCCAAGAAATATTCAACTTCCACTTTGACTCGATACTTGAATAGAGCAAATTCCGAAAAATAAGTACTGAGTGATTGCGTGGCTTGATAATACCTTCCATCGATGGGAGAAATACTGTTTAGAGAGGTAAGTGCTTGCATAAAGTTGTATATAAATTGACGTTATGTACTTAATTTTTCTAGTTCAACCTTTTTGATCTGTTCCAAAATTTTATGGCCATGATTCTGAAATCCGGGACTACCATGCTGAATCTGTTGCAATATTACATCTTTTAATGATTCCAATACCCATTCCAATGCCGGGTTTTGTTCATTGCCAAAGATAAATAAAGTATCCATAGTATAGGCTTTGGGAGCAACCGGATAGGGACCGATCATCCAATCAAATCCGGCTTCTACTAGTTGCAAAATCTCAGCTATTTGTAATGGATGTTGTTTAGCTTTGTTTTTTTTATAATCCCATGCAATCCACCTACCTATTTTAGCTAATGACCTTACTGCCGAGTCGTTTTTAACATGATGCAAATGCGAAGTAAAATAGGTCAAATGAGGATAAATCAAACTCAAATCTTGTTCAAATATGATTTCTATGACCCAAGCGGCTTTGTGATGGTTCTTGTATTGGGCATCAAAAACAAGTGGTAAAACTTCTTGAATTCCGGTTGGATCATTCAAAATAAGGGATGCTGCTCGCTCTCGATTACATCTGAGCGCCACACCCAAAGTATCTATAATGTGCTTGACCTCATTTTGGTTCATCCGTCTCAGATTTTTCTTGCTTCTTAGGTGATGCCGTCAATTTGTACAACAACCAACCAAATCCAATAAATAAATGCAAAACGATGACGACCAGTCCTATGATTACCCAAGTGTTCATGTGAATGTTGTTTTGTACAAAAATACATTTTTTTAGGTATTTTATCCTTGCTGATAAAGTAAATTATCAATTTTTATGGAAAAGAAAAAGTTTAAATGACTTCACTTTTAAATATAGCATAGGCAATTGTCTTAATGCCATAATGTCTCATAAAATCCTGAAGTCTTAAGTCTTGCAATCCTAAGTCATTTTAATCACAATCAGGGACTTTGCATTACAAAATGAACAAAAGATGGTTTACAACAACCCTTTTTCAAACGCCACTCGTACCAAACCAGCTGAATTCTTAACGCCTAGTTTTTGCATCAGATTACTCCGATGGGATTCCACAGTCTTGGTACTGATAAATATTTCATTAGCTATTTCTTCAGTAGTGTATTCCTTGATAATCAAGGCTAAAATTTCTTTTTCTCGGGTCGTCAATTTGGGAATAAAATAACTCGAATTTTCTTTTCCTAAAGAGTCATTGAGCAAAATATCACTTATTATTTTAGGAAGATATCTATTTCCGGCAACCACTTCTTTGATGGCTTCAGTCAGTTCGGTTTTACTCGTGTTTTTTAGTAAATATCCCATCGCTCCATTTTTCAATATTTGTTTGATGAAAATACTGTCTTCAAAATTGGTTAATGCAATTACTTTTAATTTTGGACGCTTCTCCAACAAATCTTTACAGGCATGAATACCATTGCCATCGGGCAAATTGATGTCCAATAATAACACATCGACACTTGCATCCAAATGTTCATAGGTGTCTTTCAAATTTTCAAAGGTTTGAACAACTTGCATTTCTTTATTGGATTTGAGCATGGTTTTAATGCCTTCAATCACAATCGTATGGTCATCTGTAATAGCTATTTGGATCATTTTACTTTATTTAAATCTATGGAAATGGTATAGGAGGTGCCTGCCGACGAACTGTCAACATTGATTTGGGCATTTAAAAAATCAATTCTGGTTTGAATGTTTTGATGTCCGATGCCTTTCGAAATAGCATTTTTATCAAATCCAATCCCGTTATCTTCAACGGTAATAAAAAGCTCATCTTCCCGATAATTAAATTGGATCAAGGCTTCTGTTGCTTTTGAATGTTTTAAAATATTGGTAACCAATTCTTGAATGATTCTGTAAATGACAGTTTCCGTTTTCTTGCTAAGTGATAGGTAATTGCCAAAAAACTGAAAATCGATTTGGAAATGTTCATGGGTGTTGATTTTCAAACAATATTCCCTAATCGTTTCTATCAAACCGTATTCTAAAATGGAAGACGGCATCAAATTGTGCGAAATATTCCGCACTTGCGCACAAGAATCGTCAATCATGTTGATGACCTTGTTCAAATTCTCAGTGTCAATGGCACTCAAACCTGATTCTTCAAAAGTAGTCAAACGGTATTTAATAGCCGATAAATCTCCATTCAAGCCATCGTGTAGTTCTTGCGCAATGCGTTTTCGCTCTTTTTCTTCGCCTTCAATCAATGCTTCCAATTGGGCAATCTCTTGTTGCTGTTTGAGATTGATAATTTCATTGTTTTTTATTTTTTGTCTTTGCTTGAATGAAAACCAAATGCCAATTAAAATCAATAAGAAACTCAAACTGATGATAAAATAGATTTCATTTTCTTTTCTACTTCGAATTAATCTCAATTCTTGCTCGTTGAGTTTTGCTTGTTGCTCTACGATAGATTTATCTTTCTTTTCGATTTCAAATCGGGTTTGTAGCAGGTTGAGTTCCTCCATGTGTTCTTGGGTAAAAACCGAATCTTTTAACCTATAACTTTCTGCCAAATAATGGTAAGCCTTTTCGGGTTGATTGCGTTTGCTATATAGGTCAGAAAGCGTTTTGAGCGTCTTATATTGATACAAATCGGAATCTATTTGGTTGGCAATTTCCAAAGATTGATGAGAAAAATGCAAAGCTTTGTCATAATGGCCGGTTTGATAATACAATTCCCCCATGATAAACATCAAATCATTTTTATTGATAATGTCTAGTGTATTAAAATAGTTTTTATATACTTTTTCATAATAAGGTATGGCTTTGTCAAATTCCTTTTTAAACCTATAGTATTCGCCAAAATTTCGGGTAACATAAAACATCAAAGCATCATTTGATTCAATGGTTGATAATGCTTCTGCTTTTTTAAAACTAGATAATGCTTCGTCCAACTTATTTTGTCGTATATATCCCAAACCTATATCTCCATAGAGTGTTCCTTTTTCAATAATATTTTGTTTAGGAACATATTGCAAAGCTCTATTAAGATATAAAAATTCTAAGTCTTGATCATTGTATTGGGAATAGACGGCTGAGAGGTTTTGATAAGTTTTACTGATGAAAGAACTATCTTTTAATTTCTCAAAAATGTTAATGGATTGTAAATAATATTTGATTGCATGGTTATAATCACCTTTAAATTGATACATATTGGCCATATTGACATAGCCTTTTCCTTCCCCAATCAGAATTTTTTCCTTTTTACTATAGGCAATGGTTTGGGTATAATAATAATGGGCGCTGTCGTAATTTCCCACACCTGTATGTACTAAACCGCTGTATAATAAAGATTTGTAAACCCCATCTCTATAATTTTCTTTCAAACTCAATCGGTGCGTTTTTTTGTATAATGTCAAAGCGTCTTGAGGGTTTGATAGTTCCAGTGTGTAGGCTTTATCCATCAATTGCTGGATCGTTAGAGTGTCGCTTTGAGCCAACATTTGTCCACATAATAAGATAAAAAATAGAACAATAAAAGATTTTGACATGGTAGTAGTTTAGACGTGTGTTAAAATATAAAATTTATCGATATGCTACACTTTTAGTTTGAAGAACTAAAACATCCTATTCATGTTCGACATTTTTATAAATAAATCACAACTATTATCGATATTAGATTTAAAAAGAGAGCTGCTTAAGCAACTCTCTTTTTCAATTAGTAAAACAAAAAAGATCAATCCTTTTTGATGACTTTAATAGTCTTTTCTTTTTCATTTGCCACTATTTTAACTAAATAAGCAGCTTCAGGTAAGTCTGATAAATCTATTTGAACTTCAGTTGAACTGGATTTTTGAGATTTAATAATTTGCCCTAACAAATTGAAGACCTTAGTTTCTGTGATGATTTCAGAACTTTCAATATGCAGGATGGACGAAGTTGGATTGGGATAATAGTTGAAATTCAAATCGTCAAAATCATGGGTTCCCAAAGTCACAGATACAGTCACTGCCAATGGCAAACTGGGACAAGTTCCTCCGATGTTTACGGCGTAATAAGTAGCTCCACTGACCAATTGGGTAGTGTTAAGTAGCGCATTGGTTCCGGCTTGTGCATCTGCTAAAGTTGGGTACCATAAGATTGTCATCGGACTAACTATTAAATCGGCTAGGGTTGCTTCATTTGGATTAGCTACAGCTATGGATTGTACAGCGTCTCCTGTAGGTGCATTCGTTGATTGAACAATTACATCAAAACTACAGCTGGCTGTACATCCACCATCATTGGTTATTTCAAACGTAACGGTATGAGTCCCAACCGGAAAAACACTTCCCGATGGCAAACCTGCTGTTTGAACCAAACTAGCGGGTTGTGCTATTTCAGCATCAATGATGACGTGAACATTTGGAAATCCTAAAGAGGTAAGCGATACAGGTTCGTTGATTCCGCATGCAATAGCTTTTAAAAAGGTTAACCCAGATTGTCCTGCTGCATTGGCTCCCGGAAGAAATGGGTTGTTTAAGGATTCAGGTACGGAATAGGATAATACAAGTGTGGATCCACCCGGAACAGTTAGGCCACCCATAACAGCTGTATAAGGAGTCATCGGAGTAGTAGAAACGTTTACCGTTGTACTTCCTAAAAGTGTTAAATTGGCATTGGTAAGCGCTCCAGTCAATGTATAGGCATTTACAGTTACTACGCGTGCAATACTGCTGGATTCTACACCGAAATGAATGTTGTTCAAAATCACGTCTTCCGTATAACCCAATGCGTTTAAATCATACACTCTATAATAGGTATTGTCTCCTCCCGGATTACATCCGATTCCGGCGCCTGTTACGGGTACACTACTCGTGTTTTGAGTGAGTATTAGCGGTTCTGTAACGTTGGAAGTTACGGTAAAATCAACGGTTTCACCTTCGCAAACCGTCATGTCAGCGGGACAATTGATTGTAATGGAAGGTGCAATGATAAAGTCTGCAGGAGTTCTACATATTTCTCCCGGAAATTGAGCATAGAATGTAGTGGTTCCCACGGTATTAGTGTTTGAAATACCACTACCTGTAACTCCTACTGGATTAAAAGGAGAGCCTGTACCTATAGCACTTCCTCCTGTGGAGGAGGCATACCATTCTACCAAAGCCAATAATCCGGGCGTGGTTGAAGTAACTACATAGACACCTCCTTCTGTATTGCTAAATCCGGAAACAACTAAAGTGTAGGTAGTGCCACCTACTAAAGTAGCAGTTATACTTGATTGGGCTCCACAGGTATCATCATTGGATTCTATTAAAATATTTCCGGCACACAATCCTGTAGGATCGAATGGGGCTTGAAATAGTGCCAAGAAGGTATCAAACGTAGCACCTCCACAAGTACTAAAAACATAGTTACCATCTTTCGGGGCAGTGAACGTATGCGCTCCATATTGTACAGCTGTTCCGAGCGCTGAATTGGAACAAGTACCACCTTGATTCATCACTTGAGGACGATTGTAAGTAGGGCCTCCCGAATTATTTCCTGAAAAATTGGGAATAGGAACCACTGATATGGGTTCAGGTGTTGAAGTTGTGATGGTGTAAATACCAGCTTCTGAATTACTAAAACCCGAAAATACTAAAGTATAAGTCGTTCCACCTACTAAGGTAGCTGTTATGGTTGATTGTGAGCCACATGTATCATCACTGGATTCAATCAAAGTATTTCCGGCACACAATCCTGCTGGGTCAAAAGGGGCTTGGTATAAAGCAAGGAATGTATCGATGATTGCTCCTCCACAAGTGCTGAAAACGTAATCTCCGTCATTTGGAGCCGTAAAGGTGTGGGTTGTGTAATGAACAGCAGTTCCCAATCCCGAATTTATACAAGTACCACCTTGATTCATCACTTGTGGACGATTGTAAGTTGGACCTCCCGTATTATCACCGGAAAAATTGGGTAAGGGCATCACACCACTGAGATTGGAAACCAATCCACCGTTTACGGTTTCTCCTTGACACATAGTAAAATTGGAAGTCACTGGAGCTGTCTGAACCGTTAAATCCAAAGTGACAGAAGGGTTGGTTGCAAGAGTTAAATTGTTAATGGAGGGCCATTTAAAAGGAGATACGGTATTGGCACAAGTAATGGTTACACTCGTTATGGGAGTAGTGGAAGTATATCCGAAAAACTCACTATTTGTAGTAACGGTTCTGGCATCGACAAATCCGGTGGAATAGGTTACGGTGATATCGCCACTTACTACAGCATCAGAAATATTTGTAGCAAAAATATTGGCTCCAAATCCATAGACACCTGGTGCTAATGTTATTGTGAGTACATCACCTGCCAAATTAGTGCTGATAAAGGTAGAAGTCGTATACAGACCACCCGGAGCTCCCACCTGAACCGAAGTGCTTCCCAAAAGTAGAAGAATTGGATTGACATTGGTAATACCTCCTAGATTATTACTCGCTAAAGTGACATCGTAATCCGCAACAGAGGTGTTCCAAGCTGCTTGGTTGCTAAATCCTTGAGTAATCCCGTTTCTCGTATAGGAACCCGATGTGGTAAACGTTTCACCTGTCAAAGGCCAAGTGTAAGGTCCGCAGGAGGCAATGACTTCATTCATATTGGCTTGTCGCATCGTAACCTGTGATTGATTGGTCGATTGCATCTGTTTTCCTTGAAGCGAAGCCTGAGGTCTCACTTGACCGAAATGGGTGAAATGAACCAAAAATAAAAATAGCATTAAAATGTAATGATTTTTCATGTTAGTTAAGTTTAAAGTTTATTGTTTAATAATTTTCTTTTGTATGACAGTTGTACCTGCATATATTTTGAGGAGATAGATGCCATTGGCCAAGGCACTAATATCTAATTGATTAGTGTTTTCTGTCACAATACCTACCTTTTTTCCATATATATCAACTAATTCTATAGTATCGAATGTGGTGTTTTCAGATGAGGTTATACGGATGATTCCGGTTGTTGGGTTTGGATATACAAAAACATCTTCGTTATTCAAATCGTTAATTCCCAAACTTGAAATAGTAAAATCATCCGTGGTTGAAACAAGATTACAACCTGATTCGATACTTATTTTTCCGGTATTTGCTCCTTCGGGAACCAAGACGGTTAAGCTGTTTGCTGTGGCTTCCGTAACACTTGCATTTACACCATTAAAAGACACAGTATTATTAGATAAGATGGAACTAAAGTCAATACCTGAAATGATAACGACATCTCCTGCAACTCCACTCATCGGCGAAAAAGATGAGATATAAGGTTGATTTTGCACCAAAGAAGAAGCCACAAACCCGGGCAATCCAAGATTGGATGTTTTTCCGGCTAAATGGACGCCTTCAGCGACATAATCGCAACCTGTTCCGATTACATCGGGATGGTTGATTACGCCAAGAAAACCATTGTTTTCTCTAGCTACATAAATTTTATTATCTGGTCCCAATTGGATGCCACCCAAAGCCATCGTATTGGCAGTTAAAGGCACAACGGAAGCTGATATTAATGTGGGCGTTGCTAAAGTGATGTCATATTGAAATACTCTGTTTTGTCCCCGATGGTCTGCAACATAAACCAATTGACTATTAGGACTAAATTCAATACCATAACTACCAAAACCACCAATGGTAATTGGTACAATTACTTGATTGCTCACTACACCTGTTGCAGCATCAAAATCATAGAGGTGAAATGTATTGGTAAAGTTTGCCATTGCAATTTTGGTCCCATCCGGAGAAATTTTCATATAACCGAAAAAACCGGATGCCGTAGTAAATTGAGAAACAACCGGTGTTGTAGTGATTCCTGAAGGAGAGATTTTATATACATTAAAACGCTTCTGACTGGCTCCGTAGGTAATCAACCAAATGTCTGTTTGATTGGAAGCAAGTAAACCGGCTACTTTTTCTGAATTTTCCGTGTTGATGGAAATATTTTTGGCAGTGGACATCACAGCTCCGTTTCCATTATCCAAAGTCATATCCACTATACTATAATTGTAAGGCCCCGGCGTTATGACATAATACTTATCCGGATTTTGTGGGAAGGGAACAATAAAAGCAGATTGTGTATTACTGCTGTTTGAAGTAAGTCCCGAACCGTTTACCATTACTTGATGGTTTCTATTAAAAATAGTTATCCCATTGGTATAGAACAAAAGATTTCCATTGGCATCGCTCATAGTGGCAACTCCTTCTACTTGCGACATGGCACTATTGGTCAACGCAATCGGAACATTGTTTTCAAATTTAATAGCGGCTTGATTGCCAAAATACCAATGTTTAGCGTTGTTTTTTGAAATCCCATTACAAGTTGATTCCGAAAGTACGGTAAAAACACTTGTACTGGTAACCAAAAAACTGTTTACAGTCACACTAATGGCACCTGTAGTTGTATCAACTGGTACAATCACAGTTAATTGGGTTGTAGAAGCAGAAGTAACCGTAGCAACAATACCATTAAACAAAACCATATTTTCTGAAGGTGTGGCTCCAAAATCACTACCTAAAATGGTTACGGTTGTGCCTACTGTTCCTGAAGTAGGATAAAAGGAATTTAGGACAGGAGCTACTAAGTTATTGGAATTTTCACCTTCCTCCATTAGAGATTTTTCATTGATTTCATTGATTGTATAACCAATAAAATTTGGAGTTTTAGCATGTAAAAAACTTGCCCATAAAAAGATAAAAAGAGTAATAGTTTTCATGATTAGATTGGTTTTAGTAATAATTATAAGAATCAAACTCAAATTATTTTTATTTAGGAACCTAATCCCGATTGGGTCAATCGGGAGAAGAATTACTAAGTAGGGTTTGCTGATAAACTAAAGAATATTTTTTCTGATTCAAATAAACAGTTCGCTCCTACGGAGCTTCTATATACTTATTCTTTGTAATTTCTATAAATAGTTTGTCCCTCTGGGACATTAGCTCCGTAGGAGCATACTGTTTGTAGTAAAATTACAAGCAACATTTTTTAAAGCTCCGTAGGAGCGATCTTTTTTATTGTAATAATATCGAAGTAACGATAGATAAGTGCAAGTTTTTTTGATGTTTTTTGCATATTTCCTTGCACATAATGATATAAAAATACTGCTAATACCTTATTATCAAAGAATTTTAAGCTTTTTAGCAGACCCTAAGAACCTATGGTTTTTTAATGTTTTTCACCTCAAAAGGTTATTCAATTTTCTCAATAGAGTAAGAAATTTGAAAATTTTGACCATCGGGAGTAGTAGCACAAATGATTCCTTGATTGGATGCATTACAAGTGTTCCCAAAGTTTTCATAAGCTGAAATTTTGGTTGTCAATGTATTCAAATAATGTCTTTTGTATCTCTTACTTTTATCAAAAACCTCATCTCCAAATGGGTTTCTATCGATGAATAAAGGTGCCGTAACATCAATATATGATCTTTTTAAAAAATCGGCTTCTGTGATGCATTCCGGTTTTGTAAAAACAGCCGTGTATGATTTCAAACCGGGTATCAAATTGGATAATGTATAGGCTTTCTTTTTCTCTCTAAGTTCAAATTGATTAGGCTCAGAAATACTGGCTAAATTATAGACGGTTTTTTCTTGTCCTTCTTTAGTTGCAGAAACCATATTACATCTCAATGAACCATATAGTTGTTCGCTGCTACCCCAAGCATCATCGGTAGAATAGATTTTATGGAAAGTAACTTTGTATTTATAAGTTGTTGAAGATGCTGGAAAATTGGTTTTACAATTTTTCTCAACGGGTACATTATTAAAGGTGACTTTTTGAGTGATCTCAGGATAAGAGTCATTTTCTAATGTTGCTTTTTTGGCATTGATAGCAATAGGAATCGCAGCAATTCGAGTACCGATAGCACCACCGATAATATCATTCACTCTGGTTAATATATTGTTATCTAAAGTCATCGGAGAACTCAAAAGTGAATTGTAACTGGCATTGGCATTAAATCCTTGTACGACTAATCTTACTTTGATTTTATTTTGAACAGTTGATAAGGCTGCTGAAGCATTGACACCTGCTTCTGCTGCTCCCGGAATATTCATGCCACCTTCTAGGGTTGCTTTTAAATTAAAGTCATTTCTTTCTGTTTCAAAAATTAATAAAACAAAACGTCCGTAAGACACGTTGCTAACAAAACCATAGGAACTATTAACAGTAGTTGGTGTTTGAAAAAATCCGTTCATAGGATCATCCATAGAGATATCAAATGATTTTTCAATAAACTTCAAAACGACGTATTGTTTTGTACTTCCCGTGGAAGCACTGGTTTGAAAATCAAAATAGTTTTGTGGGTCTTTGTAATTGGCACCCAACGTGGCTTTCATTTGATTTTCGGAAGAAATATTTTCCAAGTTATATTCAATACTCTCTATAGGTCTGTTGTCCCCGATTAAAACATCCAATTCATTTCTCGCTCTGTTTAGAAAAGCCATAAATTCGGTTTTGGTTGGTACAATGGATTCTGATTGCGTACCACCGGTAGAGTGGGTGTAAGCAGACACCGTAATATTATTTCTCGTACCTAAAAGTTTGGGCGTCATCGTGCCGTTATTGGTATAATCGACTACATCAAAAATATTCCCTACAAATAAATCAGTAGGTACCGTAAAAATGGATGAACCGAAAATGGGTGATTCCAAGTCTGCTCGTACCGTAGTACAGGTAACGGTGGTTCCCGGACAATCGGTAGAAGGAACTGTTGTGGACTCTTCATTTTTTTTCTTAATTACGTAACTCAAAGCAATAGGTTTCAAAGGTTTAAAAGTTTGCTTTTTGATATCAGTGACTTTGGTAATCTTTGTGTTTGAGATTTGTTTCTTTTTATCCAATGCTCCTTGAGCTTGTAATGAAGTGGTTAAGCCTAATAAGGCAATTACGAAAGTGAAGAATAATTTCATGATTTTTGTTTGAATTTTCATTTGTTAATAGTTTATAAAAATTTGAATTTGAATGATATTTATTTATAATTAATTTTAAATTAGTTAACTCTTTCATAAACCTTACTACTACCGCCTTTGAGCATCATTCTATTTTCTTCTGCAAAAAACGGAATGCTCACTTCCTCATGGGTATTAGGGTCATAAAAAATCACATTTTTACCTTCGGTGTACCAACCTCCAACGCTGACTTCGCTATGTTCACTATTTTCATAAGAAACATCAGCCGAACCGCCGGCACTGCTACCGGACCATGAAAGACATTCACCATTGGATTTGAATTGTAAAAAGTAGTCAGTTGCCAGCGAAGTATAATCGCCATAACCGCCACTACTCAGCACTTCCGTATAACGCCAAGTGCCGAAGAGCCGTTGATCTCTGACCTGGTTGTCTGTTTGCGTAACAGGTGTAGATGGGGTAGGGGTTTGCGATTGCAAATGCTCTGTTTTTTTCAGAATCAACTCCACGATTTGGTTATCCAATTCGGGAAAAGTGATGGAAAAGTGAAGCACATCACCATCCAATACAGCGGAAACATCGTAAAAAATGTTTTGTTGCTTGTCCAATATCTTACCTTGAAACGTATTGGATTTACTGGTAGCGATCAATTCGTTTTGGACCCCATCCATATAAAAAAAGCCCCGTATGACATTTCGGTCCTCTGTGATTTCTGCTGAAATGGATGCATTTTCATAAGCGGCTTCATAAGTGCCGGTGAATAGAGATGATGAAGTTGACATTTTTTCTGATGGAATGGTTTTTTTAGAAGTATTGTTTTGTGAATTGGAATCGATACAAGAGGTTAAAAACAGGGTAAGTAGCGATAGTGAAATGATTTTAAAGGTGTTCATACTAGTGTTTTTTAAGTTTTGCTTTTCTTTTTTTAATTGAATTAAGTATATAAGGGAATACGTTTTTACAATTGAACAAGTTCCCTTGATTAATTTGAAATTCCAGAACCCTAGGCAAACTTGATCCGTCTAATTCAAGTGAGTATTTTTAGAAGTCTTTTCATTTAGTTTGTGTTTTAGTTGAGTTTATAAATCTGTCATATTGACCACCGCAAGGTAAAATCAGATTATAAATAGGGTTTAAGGGTAATTGCTGTTTTATTCTTATCAGGGTTTTCCCCCAGTAGCGGCGAATTGCATTCGCCATCAGGCGAATTGCATTCGCCATCAGGCGAATTGCATTCACCTTCAAACGAATTGCATTCGCCTTTTGTCGGGGTACGACTCCAAGTCGTGCCCAGACTTTTCCCTTTACTAGGACTACGACTCCAAGTCGTGCCCCGACTTTCCCTATACTCAGGGTACGACTCCAAGTCGTGCCCTGAGTACCTATTTATATTCGGGGTACGACTCCAAGTCGTGCCCCGAGTATTCATACTTGCTTATGTTCTCACCAAATTTTAACTTCAGAAAAAGAAAAAGCCATTAGAAACTTTTAATCAGAATAATTTTGGATATTTGTTGAACTAAATGATGAAGAGTATTTACTTTTTTATTTGTAATATGATAATAATTGAATAATCTAAATGCTCCTAAAAACAAGGTTTTTGGAATTTTGAATGACATTTAAATAAGTTTAAACAATTAAAAAAAGCTAAATAGTTGATGTACTAGTTTGCAAAGTACATTTCAGTCTAAAAAAAAATTAAATGACCTCAATATGAAAAAAATGAATTCAATACGTCAAGGAATATTAACTTCATATGTATGGGGTGCGCCTATTGGACTAGTAACCGTTTTGATTGTATCTTTACTTCCGGCTGCTCTGACAGGGGAAGGCCTTGGGACCATGTTAATATTTGGAATTTATGGTAAATCAATACTTGGACTGATTATCTCTTTTCTAATTGCACTTGGCATTGCTGGGAAAAATGCTGTAATTGACATAGAAAGTCAAAAATCATTGCTTAAAACTTCATTCAAATATGCGTTGACCGTAAATACCATTATTTGGACAGTTTTTATTTTGATAACAATTTTAGATAATCAGAAAAAGATTTTATGGATGTATTTAATTCCACCCATTTTGGCTTATATTTTTAGCACTATAATGTCAACCTTTACATTAGGTCTATTGATAAGTTATTCCATTAGGAAAAGAATCAATAAAAACACAGATCAACTTTTCTAATTAATTGGAGCCGAATAAATATCAATCTTAAAGTCTTTCATCTTGAAGTCTTAAAGTCTTGAAATCTTTTTTTATAAATACAAATTATCAACTATCAACAAGATTAAATTAGCATGAAAACATACATAACCCTATTAACCTTATTCATTTTCGCATTTGGATTCAGTCAGCAAGGGGAAATAATCGGAAAAGTCAAAGAAGATGGGGCAGGGGTAATTCCGGGATTGGAACTCAATCTTATTAAGGATGCTGAAACAGTATCCCAAACCCAAACCGATTTTGACGGAAACTATTCCTTTAAAAATATCCCTTATGGAACTTACAGTTTAACAATAAGTAATGGAATCACGAGAGAAGAAACCTATGATTCTATTACAGTCGATACCGAAAAAAAAGTATATGATTTTTCGTATCCAAAACCCTGTATCAGTTCTGATAAAGTTTGCCCCAAAGGACATAAACACCATATTATCCCCATCGTTTACGGACTTCCCAACCAAAAGACGATGAAGAAAGCCAAAAAAAACAAAGTAAAATTAGGGGGTTGTAATCCCTATTGTG
>Ga0075163_10006472_pt1 | contig 15519 bp, 18 predicted proteins | sample JI1023141ADNA_FD_71478 | JGI IMG/M metagenome (GOLD analysis project Ga0075163, IMG submission 71478) | Wastewater effluent complex algal communities from Wisconsin, to seasonally profile nutrient transformation and Carbon sequestration -... | ecosystem: Engineered > WWTP > Effluent > Algae... | reverse complement strand
TAGCAAACTTTTTTGCCAATTTCGCATCAACCACACCACCGTTGCCAAGCGCTTCGAAAACACCAAGTGCAACCCACCAAAAAGCCCGGTCGGCTGGCGCGACTTGCGCTGTTTCTATCATCATCGTCGCAGTTTTCATTTCTGCGACACCGCGGACTTCACCTTTCAGAAATTTGAGCAAACCGCGCTCAAAACTCATGCGCGCCATTTTGTAGCGCGCGGCCAACTTCTCTTCATCGAGCGGTGCCGGTTCGACATCACGCTTGGGTGGACGCTGAGTAAGGTCGGGGAAGAACAACGCAGCGGGTTCAGGCGCAGCCAAGCCGCGTGCGAGCAACAAGGATTGAAACGCAGGTAAAAGTTTGAGTGGCTGATTGGGTTCGCCACCCATCAGGCCATCGAGGTAGCCACGCAAAGTAGACAGACCAAGCTGTACTGTCGCAGCAGCTTCCTCAGTCCATGGGGTATTGCCTTCCGCCAGTGAAATTACCAGTTGCTCAATGCTGTCGCAAAATTCAGAAATTCCAGCCAAGCCGACAATTGCCAGTGCGCCGTTGGCTTGATGCAAATGCCCCCGCGCATCAGCCAGCTCTTTGCCACCGGGATTAGCCAAATGGGCAACCAAAGCTGCACTGGTGCGTTCCAGGGCAAGATCGATTTCACTCTTGACCCAAGACAATGGGCCGATATCGAGATCCAGACTCATAGAAGAATTGACATCCTGCTTTGTTGTTTGGCGTTAATCACAAAGCTCACAATCATCAAACTCGGAAGCCAGAGACCGAGCCTTTGAGTTCTACCGCCAGCGCCGAGAGCTCACCAATCGAAACGGCCGTCTGCTGTGTGCCGGTCGTCGTTTGGTCGGTCACATGCAAAATTCCTTCCATTGAATGCGCGACGCCAGAGGCAACCACTGACTGTTCTTGAGTGGCCTTGGAAATTGTCTCGATAAGTTGCGCAAGCTTTTGTGTCACGGTGGAAATCTCGGTCAAAGCCTGCCCTGCCGCGTCAGACCGCTTGGCTCCTTCAACCACGTTTTGGGTCGAATTTTCCATAGCGGCAACCGCATCGTGGGTGTCGGTTTGAATCGTCTTGACCAAAGCTGCAATTTGTTTGGTGGCCTCGCCAGAACGCTCAGCCAATCGTTGCACCTCTTCAGCAACCACTGAGAAGCCGCGTCCTGCTTCACCGGCCGATGCGGCCTGGATAGCAGCGTTCAAAGCCAAGACGTTGGTTTGCTCGGTAATGTCGGAAATCAGTTCGACGATTTCACCAATCTCCTGCGAGGACTCACCAAGTCGCTTAATTCGTTTGGCGGTTTCCTGAATCTGACCACGAATTTCGTTCATGCCGGTAATCGACTCCGCCACCGCGCTGGAGCCTTTTTGCGCCACATCGAGCGAGAGTCGCGCCACATGTGCAGACTCTAAAGCGCTATTGGAAACTTCAGTCATGGATTTTGCCATCGTACCGATACGCTCACCAGCCACCTGAATTTCACGCGCCTGTGTTTCGGTCGCGGCGAGTAGTTCGCCTGATGTTAGTTGCGCTGAGTCAGTCGCCGTGGTCACCCGGGCAGCGGCGTTGTTGATCCGACCGACCAACACGCTGAGCTCTTCAATCGTGAAATTCACCGAGTCGGCAATAGCCCCCGTGATGTCCTCGGACACTGTTGCGCGCACGGTCAAATCGCCGTCGGCCAAGTCGCCCATTTCATTCATCAAGCGCAAAATAGCGGCCTGCGTTGCATCTTTGTCGGCTTCAGCCACACGTTGCATACGCAAGGCATCTGCACTACGTCGATTGGCATCATCGCGAAACACTTTGACAATGCCGATCAGCATCAAGAAAGAAAACGATCCGGCAATTGCCGCTATCACTGCGGTCAAACTTTGCTGTGACACCTCGGCCTGATAGGCCTGAACCAAGGCATCAGTACTCTCACCGAGTTTTTTCGCATTGGCATTGAGTTGGATGCCAATACCACGTGCCTTCGTCAGCGGGACAATGTCTTTGGGCAAATCTTCCCAGGCGCGCAGCATCAGTTTCAAGGCTGTTTGGTAACTCACTGTCGCAAACTTTTCGACTTTGGTTTGCGTTTCAAGAGTTTCGATGAGTTCTTTGAGGTCAGCACCTAAATTGGCATAGGTATCCTCATCAAAACCTGGTACCCAGCCAAGCTCAATCGACTTGCGCATAATGGTTTCGTTACGATAGGAAACATCGCCACCATATCTCTGGGCACCCATCTCCAATTTCAGGCTCTGGCGCTGGGCTTCTGCTGCCATGTCAGCCAGCTGACTCAGGCCTTTTTCCTGCCCCAACAACAGAGTCAAATCCTTGTCCTGCTCTGCCCAGGATTTGCGCAATTGGTCTAGCGCTGGCCGAGAGGCAGGGGAGGTCGGGGGCAAAATAATGCCTTCGACGTCGCCGCCATTGGTCAGCTTTTCAATCAGTTCGTTAAAGTTTGCGCGCGCGGTTCGAAGCTCAAAGAAACCAGCCTTTTGCCCATTCAGTGCGACTGATGCTGCCTTAGGAATTTGTTGCGCCAGCGGAAGAATTTGGCCAGTAACGATCAAGTAGCCAGTAGCCAGCGTTGCAGTTCGATTCTGTAACCACAAGCCTGTCAAAGCCACCATCAGCATGCCGACAAATAGCGCACCAAGAATCTGGTATTGGACAGGAAGCGATAAGTGACCAATCAAGGGCAAAGGCTTACCCACGGGTGCCGGTCCACCACCGGGCGCACCAGCAACGGAAGTCGGGGCATTTTTTTGCAATTTGGCGAGCAAGTTTTTAATTATGGACATGGCAGATACCTTCCGGTAACAAGTTCAGCAACAGGTAGTGAGGCAAATGGAATTCGCAGTAGTCAATTGCACGGTATTTCATGCGCTAACTCCACTATTTTTTGTCGCCGTTTCGGCAACATCCAAAAATGCTGGATCGGCTAGCAACGCCGGAATACGTAGTCGCGTCCATTTCGTGCCAGCGCTATCGATATATCGCTTGCCGCGCCATGCGGCGTCGGCCGTTGGAATTTTCTGACTGCTAGCATCAGTGAGTGTTAGTGTATCCGGCGCAAATAGTCCAAGCGTACGATTGACTAACAAGGCACTATTGATACCGTGCCGGGTACCGATTAGGAGTAAGCGGGCTTCGGCATTGAGCGGTGTTGCTTCGCCTCCACGCAAGGCTGAAAAATCAACCACGCTATAAAGTGCGCCGCGAATATTTACCAAACCGGCAAACCAATGTTTGGTAAGCGGTGCAGGGGTCAAAGTGGTCAGCGGTGCGACTTCACCTGAATCGGCCAAATCGAATAACCATAGCGAATCCTCACCCTGCCCCGAGGCAACGCCTAGCAGCGCACGCGAGTTTTCACCACGTTGGGCTGAGCCCAGACGCATTGAAAGGTTTTGCTGAAATTCGCGAAGGCTGATACGTTTGGCCATGAGTGTGGGCAGTCCCTATTGAGCGCGATGGTCTGTTGAGTGGCTTAAGGTATCGCCGCGATTTTGGCAATCAGCGCAGCGGGATCGACAGGCTTGGTCAAATAATCCATCGCACCCTGGCGCATGCCCCAGACCTTATCGGTTTCCTGATCTTTGGTGGTGCAAAGGATTACCGGAATGTGTTTTGTCGCCTCATCGCGAGTCAGCGCACGGGTAGCCTGAAAACCATTGGTGCCAGGCATAACCACGTCCATCAAAATCAAATCGGGTGTTACTTCCTTGGCTTTTGCAACACCTTCGTCGCCACTTTCAGACGTGAATATTTGATAGCCGTGTTTGTGCAGCAGCTCGGTGAGCGCTTGGCGTTCGGTCGGTGAATCATCAACAATCAGAATTTTTTTGACAGGCATGATTTTTCCTTTCAGAGTGATGTATCTAATCGTTACGGCATCAGCTCGCCCTTGGCACCGCATGAGCGGCAACCGTGGCAAGCAAACTGTCTTTGGTAAAAGGTTTGGTCAGGTACTCATCCGATCCCACCATGCGCCCGCGCGCCCGGTCGAACAAACCGTCCTTTGACGAAAGCATAATTACCGGCGTGGTGGAAAACTTCGGATTTTTCTTAATCAGCGCGCAAGTTTGGTAGCCGTCCAAGCGTGGCATCAAAATGTCGCAAAACACGACATTGGGCAAGTGATCATTAATTTTGGCCAGTGCATCGAACCCATCTTCAGCCAGGACCACCACAGCACCGGCCTGCTTAAGAAAAATTTCCGCACTTTTACGTATGGTGTTGGAGTCATCAATGACCATAACCTTGATGCCGGCAAGTTGTGAAATCTCACTCACGTTATAAGGATCTCCTGAACACCATTCACAGCTGCATGATAACTATATTTGCAGCATTTCAAAATCTTCCTTGCGGGCGCCACATTCCTGGCAAGTCCAATTCGGTGGAACGTCACTCCACTTTGTTCCTGGCGCAATGCCTTCATCGGGGCAGCCCGCAGCTTCGTCGTAAATCCATCCGCAGATCAGACACATCCATTTTTTATTCGCCACGCCGGCCGCCACGTTAGTAGTCATGAAAAAACGCTGAGTTAGAATCGACCCCTATCTTAACGCCCTTCTGTGGCTATGTCCGCCGCCAATTTTTCTACTCCGGCCACGCCGCCCGTCGTTCTCTGTTTTTCCGCCGCTGATCCCACCGGTGGCGCTGGCATGCAGGCTGATCTTCTGACACTTGCCAGCCTCGGCTGCCACCCGCTGTCCGTGCTGACTGCACTGACAGTGCAAGACACCGCCGGTGTTGAAGCGGTATTGCCAATTGATGCCGGTTGGATTGCCGATCAAGCACGTGCGCTGCTCGAAGACATTCCGGTAGCGGCATTCAAGTTAGGCATGCTTGGTAGCGTTGAAGCGATTGCGGTAATTGCCGAAATTATTTCTGATTACCCCGATATCCCGCTGGTGCTAGACCCTGTGTTGGCTTCTGGTCGTGGTGATCAATTCGCCGGTGAAGAAATGATCGACGCAATGGTCAGCCTGTTGCTGCCGCAAACCACCATTCTGACGCCCAACAGCATGGAAGCGCGGCGACTGGCGCAAGAGACCGGCGAAGACGATAGTGGCGGCAGTCCCAATCTCATCGAGTGCGCGCGGCGTTTGGTATTGGCTGGATGTGAATACGTGTTGATTACTGGCACCCATGAAGCGACACCACAAGTCATCAACACTTTGTACGGCTCTCACGGCGTGGTGCGGAGCGACAAATGGGAACGTCTAGCCGGAAGTTTCCACGGCTCGGGCTGCACACTAGCCTCGGCAATTGCCGCACATTTGGCCACTGGCACCGACATTCCCGATGCAGTGCAAGGTGCGCAGGAATACACCTGGCGCACACTGCAGGCGGGCTTTCGTCCAGGCATGGGACAGTTCATTCCCGACCGATTATTTTGGTCGCGCGATGACGATGAGGATGGCGAAGGCACCGCCGCAATTGAGGACAGGGCTGCGCCGCTTTAACAGCGTGTTACCAGCACCAACTGACGCAATCAATCAAGTGCAGCCAACATTACGCGGGCTATATGCCATTACCCCCGACCAAGCATCGACCTCACTTTTGGTGGTGATGGTGCAGGCTGCAGTTACCGGTGGCGCGGCACTGGTGCAGTACCGCAACAAATTGGCACCGAAGCCATTGCGCCGCGAACAAATCGCGGCGCTGCTGCCGATCTGCCATGCGGCATGCGCAAAACTTATCGTTAATGACGACCTTGACCTAGCCATCGAACTTGACGCTGATGGTCTGCATGTTGGCCGCGACGATGCGGGCGGTTCTTTGGCGCTTGTACGCCAAGCGCTCGGTCCAAATCGACTGCTAGGTGTGTCCTGTTACAACGATTTGTCCTTAGCAAAAAACGCCGCCGCGAGTGGCGCAAATTATCTTGCTTTCGGCAGCATGTTCGCCTCCAGCACCAAACCAGCGGCAGTTAAAGCTAGCCTTGCACTGCTTGGCGAGGCACGACGTTTTGGTCTGCCGGTAGCGGCGATCGGCGGCATTACACTGGCAAACGCTCCCGGCGTCATCGCCGCAGGAGCCGATTTGCTTGCCGTAATCACCGACCTATTCAACGCCGAAGATATCCAATTTCAGGCAAAAAATTACGCGTCATTTTTTTCACAACCGGTAGGAGCAACACCATCGTGAGCAACAACGAAACTCTATTTTCCCGCGCTCAAAAAACCATTCCCGGCGGCGTCAATTCTCCGGTGCGTGCTTTCCGTTCGGTCGGTGGCACGCCACCGTTTTTTGCCCGTGGTGAAGGCGCGTATGTCTGGGATGCTGACGGCAAACGCTATATCGACTACGTTGGCTCGTGGGGCCCGCTAGTGCTCGGCCACGCCGATGCCGACACGGTGCATGCAGTGCAGCAGGCAGCGGCCAAAGGCTTGTCATTTGGCGCGCCCACCGAAGGCGAGGTTGAACTGGCCGAACTATTAGTCAAACGCGTACCCAGTATGGATATGGTGCGTCTGGTCTCCTCCGGCACCGAAGCCACCATGAGCGCGATTCGTTTAGCACGCGGCTACACTGGGCGCGACGCAATTATTAAGTTCGAAGGCTGCTATCACGGTCACGCCGACAGCTTGTTGGTCAAGGCCGGCTCCGGCTTGCTCACCTTCGGTAATCCCTCCTCAGCAGGCGTACCGTCAGACTTCACCAAACACACCTTGGTGCTCGATTACAACGACGCACAACAATTGCACGACGCCTTCAAAACCCATGGCGACAAAATAGCTGCCGTGATTGTCGAGCCGGTGGCCGGCAACATGAATTTGATCGCGCCTAAACCTGAATTTCTCGCAGCCATGCGAGCGCTATGCTCGGAACATGGGGCAGTGCTGATATTCGATGAAGTGATGACCGGGTTCCGTGTCGGTCCGAATTCAGCGCAAGGCTTGTACGGCATCACACCAGATCTATCGACCTTTGGCAAAATCATCGGTGGCGGTATGCCGCTCGGCGCCTTCGGTGGCCGCCGCGAGATCATGGAAAAAATCGCGCCGCTGGGGCCGGTATATCAAGCCGGCACCTTATCGGGCAATCCGCTGTCGGTCGCTGCCGGTTTGGTTACGCTTAAAAAAATCGCCGCGCCGGGATTTTATGAAGCGCTCACCAGCAAAACACTGGCGCTGGTCAATGCGCTCAACGCCTGCGCCAGAGCGCGCAACATCACCTTTTGCGCGCAATCCGTTGGCGGCATGTTCGGGGTTTATTTCGCTGCAACACCGCCAACGTCCTACGCCGAAGTTATGCGCTGCGACAAAGACGCTTTCAATCATTTTTTCCACGGCATGCTCGATCGCGGCATCTATCTCGCACCTGCCGCATTCGAGGCCGGATTTGTTTCGGCGGCACACAGCTACGAAGACATCGCCGCCACTGTCGCAGCGGCAGACGAGATTTTTATCTCCAATTAAATTGCCAGTTGGTGCTGGCCACACGCTGTCAAACGACTAATGCTTGAATAGGCCCATGCTCAGAGAACTCAAAAAAGTCCAGCAAGTCACCGGCGGGCCAAAACGTCGGTGGTTCTTTGCGCACGAGATTGATCTCGTGGTGTGGGAAGACGCAGACGGTTCGATTAGTGGTTTTCAGCTAGCTTATGACAAACATCGCGACGAGCATTCGATTTCCTGGCAAAAGGCGCGCGGATTTTCTCACTATGTGGTTGATGATGGTGAGCCGGTGGCGGGTGCCAATCACACGCCGTTTTTGTACATGGACGGCCCGTTCAAAAGTGATCGCGTTGTGGAACTATTTTTGGCGATGTCGGCAGAAGTCCCTGCCAACATCGTTACCTGTGTCGAAGCCAAACTGCGCGAATTCGATGGTTCGTCCATAGCGGCAAGCTCCTGAGGATCACGCTGACAGATGCAAAATGTCGGCTAAGATTCACGCGAGCTTTTCGAGATTACGAATTCAACCGGCGACTGGCGCCGTTCGGCAGGACATCACTCATGCAAAAAATTAAGCGCTCCATCCTCGTTGCGATCTGCTTGGCGATATCAGCAACCGCTGCCGTCGCGGCTGAGGCGACCAAACCAGCAAGCCATCCGGCGCCGCTGGTCTCGATCCCCAGCCACGATGCCTTCTTCAATCAACTACGATCCCTGTGTGGAAAGGCCTTCGAGGGCAAGCTGGTTTCGACACCCAAAGCCGATGGTTTTGACGGGCGTTTGATCATGCACGTGCGAAAGTGCAGCGACTCGCAATTGCAAATTCCGTTTCATGTCGATGATGACCATTCACGCACCTGGATCATCACCAAGACCGGTTCCGGCCTCTCGTTGAAACATGATCATCGCCACAAAGACGGCAGCAACGATACCTCGACCATGTATGGCGGCCACACACTGGATGCGGGCTGGGCTCAGGCGCAGAGCTTTCCGGCCGACCAATACTCGAAGGAGTTGTTTGTCAACAGCGGGATCCCGCAATCAGTGACGAACGTTTGGCAAATGTTCGTTTATCCGGAGACCTTCAGCTACCGCCTGATTCGTGAAAGTCGGGAGTTTCGGGTGAATTTCGATCTGGCCAAACCCGTCGCAGTGCCACCAACGCCGTGGGGCTACGACGACTGAAGCGAGGCACGTCAGTTGGTGCTGACAGGACGCCGTCATGAAGTCACGCTTGCGGTCGCTAGGCCGCGTCAGCTCAATTCAAGCTGACGCGACCTAGCGGCGATGCTCAGCCCTGCCCTTTTATTTCAATTTTCTTCTCGATGCGCTTCTTTTCGTAGTCCGCCGGCACCTTGAACAAATTGGCATCGGGCTCGCCGCGTTTCATTCCGCTCAAGCGATAGGTCACATCGCCGTTGCGCGGATCGGCCTCTTTTGAATGAACTGTCAGCAGCAAGTCCGGCGAAGTCCACACTTCGCGGGTGCTGACAATCGCCCGCTCATTGCCGATCTTGCCCGCCTCGATGGTCCACGTGGTTCGTTCGCCATTGACGCGGACGCCTTCAATCTCTTTGTTACCCAGAGATGTTGTGACTCCCGTTCCCCGAGGCGCAAAACTCAGTGCTTGCATTCGCACGCCCAGCGGCATCAATCCTTCCGCCGGTAGTTCATGCAAACCTTCAAGCATTGCCAACGAATGCGGTGATGATTTGCCTGCCCCGCTGGTGCGAATGACCTTTACCTCCACACGCTTTTCTTTGCCATCTTCCGAAGCCGACTCGTTGCGTGTGATGACCACCGGCTCAACCTCAACCGCTTCGACGCGCTTGACTTTGCCGCCAGGTGCGCCGGCCGCCGCCATACTGGTCGCGACCTGTTCCTTGATCTTGTCGCGCAACTCGCGCGCCCATTCGCCGGAGCGGCCCGACTCGTTGCCATCGGTGAAGGTCATTACCTCGGACATTCCGGGTATTGATCGGGCGGTCTTGCGCTCGGGGTCGAGTACCCAGTTTTCTTTCGCCACCGGGTCGCGCAAATAGACCAGCTTGCGCCCGCCGGAAGTCACCTCTTGGCGCGTCCGCCCTTCGCCGTCACGACACAAACGTGTGGCGGTGTTTTTGACGATCTTGTTCGGCGCGCCGCCTGACGAATCCGGCAGCAGCTGCACTGTTTCATGGTTGGCGTCGGCACAGTAGGGCGCGCCCTTCACCACTCGTTCATCGCCGCCGTCATGTCGGATCATCGCGTGCGGGACCTCACGCACCATCTTCATCTCGATCTTGGGTGCTTGGGCAATGATCGTCGGCGCGGCGGCAGTCGCTGCTTCCTGAGCCGAGGCGCAAGTAACCATGCCCATCAGTGCCAATGCAAGTGCCATTGGTCGTTGTGCGAAAACCTGCGTGGTGTGCTTCATGGATGCTTCTCCTTTGAGTGAGTGAAGAGTGAAAGGGTGCTGGCGGTCAGCGCTCCAATCGCACGGCCAAAATCTCGCCGGACGAGTGCAGCAAAAGTTCAGCGCGGACAGGTTCGCCAGCGCGGGATGGGTCAAACGGTAAGCCGAATCGAGCAAGTTGATCGGCGGGCACTTCTGCCGCAACGACCCAAGCGCGGGCGCTGGTTCCGGCGGCACTGCGACTATCCGTCGTCGTATCACTCTGGCGCGGAACAAGCTGCCTCCAGCGCTGTGGCGTGGCCACCGGCACAAATTCATCATCGGCCGAGGTCAGATCGCGAGTCAACTGCGCTGCGGCGGACGGATCGGAAGCGCCACCGAGTCGCGTGGAACCAGAGCCGATCATTAATGCGACCAGTGCAATCAAGACGGCGAGCGCAACACCCCATGCCTTGACGTCTATCGGACTGTTGGCGTTGAATTCGCCGCCACCGCCACCCGCTGCGTTTGATTGCAGCGCACCCAGCCGAACGGGCGCCTGCAATTGTCGCGGTGCCGTGGCCTGACGCGCTACATGAGCGCGCAGTTGCAGTTTCACCCATTCCGGCGGCGCTTCTTGGTTCAGTTTTTCGCCAGCGTGCGCAAGCAGGTCGCTCAGGCAAGTGTCCTCAGGTTTGGGAAATTGAATAACGCTCATAGCGTTTGCTCCTTCATATGCTTAGCCCCTAGCGCCAGCGCCAGTCGGCGTCGCCCGCGCAATACGCGCGTGCGCAAAGTGTTCAGCGGAATGCCCGCAATTGCTGCCGCCTCGCGGTAGTCGCGCTCTTGTAAATCGACCAGCACTACAGCCTCGCGAAATATCCACGGCAGGTCGAGTAATGCTGCCATCAGCGCCGTGCTGTCCTGAATCGTCACCACCATCTGCATCGGGTCATCGCTTGCATCCGACATTGGCTCGTCGAAAGCCTCATCGCTGCTATCGAGTGGCGTTGCCTGATGCAGCGGATCGCGCCAGCGCGCCCACAAAACCCGGCGTGCAATGCCGGCCAAATATCCGCCCAGCGTGCCGCGTGTTGAATCAAATCCAGCCGGTCGGTCGATCAAGGCGACAAACGCATCGTGCATCGCGTCGGCCGCCACACTGGTGTCGCCGCACAGCGCCAGCAAGTAGCGATACACCGGTCCCGAGTGGGCTTGGTAAATCAGATCCAGCGCCAAGGTATCGCCGCCAACCAAGCGGGTCATCGCGGCGTGCTGCGCGTTGTCAGGCATCGGGCAGTCAGTCATGGGGGCGGGGGAAATATGGCGCATCACACCTTATTGACCCAAAACCGCAAATAAGTTCCCGGCAGCGCAAGTTTCCGTACTTGACAGCGTATCACCCGCACCAACTGGCGAGACGAGCGCCATCAAAGCTAGTGCGTGCTACCACCCGCCGCAACGAGATCAGTTTTTACAGTCAGCGTCGATTCAATAATCTGTAGCAGTCCCGCCACCATTACTTCGAGCGACATACTCGGCGCATTCGGGTGGCGCAACGCCTGCTGCGGTAGAAAAGGGATATGCACGAAACCAGCGCGCTTGATCTTTGGCGTTTGCCCCGCGAGCTGCATCAGTCCATAAAAGACATGATTGCAGACAAAGGTACCGGCGGTTTGCGACACTGCGGCGGGAATTCCATTGGCTTGCAAGGCGGCAACAATCGCTTTGATGGGCAGCGTGCTGAAGTAAGCAGCAGCTCCATCCGCTCGGATCGCCACGTCAATTGGTTGCGCCCCGGCGTTGTCCGGGATACGTGCATCGTCAACGTTGATCGCGACGCGCTCTATGCTCATTTCTGCCCGACCGCCGGCCTGACCGACGCACACCACGATGTGCGGTTTGTGCTTGCGAATGTGCTGCGCAAGAACCTCCAGCGATTGACCAAAAACGCAGGGCAGCTGCGCCACAGCGACCACGCTGCCATCGCTCATGGTCTTGCCTTCGAGCGCGCGAACCGCCTCCCACGAGGGGTTGATGGCCTCGCCGCCAAACGGTTCAAAGCCGGTCAACAAAATTGTCTGCTTGTGTCGCATGAGAAGGCTTTGCGGTCAGGGGAAGGCTAGAAAATACATCAGAAAGATATTGCAGGCCAAAACGCACAGCGCAGTCGGGATTTGAATTTTGATTACTTGGTATTTGTCTTTCAGCTCCAAAAGCGCCGCCGGCACAATGTTGAAATTGGCCGCCATCGGTGTCATCAGTGTGCCGCAATAGCCGGCAAACATGCCGATCGCCACAATCGGCGCGGGGTCGCCGTGATGCTGCAAAATCAGAAACGGCAACGCAATGCCGGCCGTCATTACCGGAAATGCGGCAAAGGCATTGCCCATGATCATGGTGAATGCGGCCATGCTTAGGCAGTAAATCGTCACCAGCGCAAAGCGGCTTTGCGGATCGACAAACAAATTGACGATGGCTTGAATCGAGGTTCCGGTCTTCGCCGCGACAAACACACCGCCCAACATTGCCAGCATTTGCGGCAGGATCAGCGCCCAGCCAATCGCATCGACAAGGCGGCGGGATTCACGAATCGCTACCACCGGCGAGCTGCCGGTGATTCGTTGTCCGATGGCAATCGCGCCGATGCAGGCTAGCGCCAATGAAGTCAGCGTGAGATTTTTCTGATCCAGAAAGTGAATGCCACCGACCATCAGCTCCTTGCCAAACAAGGTAAGGAACACCGTGATCAGCGGGATCGCCAATGCCGGAATGAACAGCCTGTTGCCCAATCGTTCCGCCGACTTCCGGCGTGCGGCGACGCCATCGTCAGGCTTCGTCCCGGCACCGAGCAAGTTGGCCCCGGCAATCCCGGCAATGATCAGGACAATGAGCCCAACCACGCGATAGGTCATCGGCTTGCCGAGGTACATGATCATCAAATCGCCGAACAGAAAACTACTGCCGAACAGGAACCAGAAGGCGGCCGTGGTGTAACGCTTGGGGTTGGACGCATCGCGCAGCGTCATGCCGGCGACCAGCATCACAATCACGCCGATCAGATAGAAAACCAGATCAATGCTGATGATGCTGGTCATGGCTTGCTCCCGGCTTGCCCGTTCAGCCCTTGCTGCCATTCATGTATCTGCCGCGCAATGCTGGCATCGAGCCGCGAGAGGCGGAACAAATGAATCACCAAGGCACACAGCGCGGTCGGAATCGCCCATAAACCAATTGCCAAGGGTTCGACATTGGTGATCCCGTTTTCCTTGAGAAACGCCGTCATCAAAAGCACCGCACCAAAGGCGATAAAAATGTCTTCGCCAAAGAACAGCGCAACGTTGTCGCAGGCGGCTGCATGCGCGGCGATGCGGTCGCGGATGTGCGGCGGCAGTTCGCCATGCCGGTTGCTCGCCGCTCCTTCCGCCATCGGCGCCAGCAAAGGACGCACGGTTTGCGCGTGTCCGCCCAGACTAAGCAGGCCCAGCGCCGCGCTGACCTCGCGCACCACAAAATACAGCATCAGGATGCGCCCGGTGCTGGCCACGCGGATGCTCGCCACCCAGGCTTGGGCGCGTTCCTTGAGGCCGTGGCGCTCCAGCAATCCGATCACCGGCAGGATCAGCAATGAGCTTGCCAGCTGACGACTGTTCATGAACTTTTCGCCAAAAGTTTCCAGCACCGCGAGGAAGTCCATACCAACCGCCAAACCGGTGACCAGACCGGCCAGCGTCACCACCAGCAGCGGATTGAAGCGCAGGGCAAAGCCGAGCACCACAATCGGAATGCCAATCAGCGGGAGTAGCAAATCAATATTCACGACGGGTCCCTAGTGGTGTGGCGGCAGCGACCGCACAAGAATATTTCTCTGCGTCAGCGTGTCGCGGATCAGGCGGGCCAACGCCATTGCCTGCTTGCCATCGCCATGCAGGCAAACGGTGTCGGCTTTGATTTCCATGATCTGTCCATCCACGCTGATCACCTTGCCTTGCTCGACGAACATCATCGCCTGTTGTAGCGCCTCCTGCGCATCGTCGATGCAAGCATCCGGCTGGCTGCGCGCGACCAGATTCATTTGCGCATCGTAGCGTCGATCAGCAAACACTTCCTCGGCAACCGCCAAGCCAGCCGCCTTCGCCACGGCAATCAGTTGGCTACCAGCCAGCGCAAACAAACGCATGGCTGGATCGATAGCCACCACGGCTCGAACAATCACCTGTGCCAACAGCGGATCACGCGCTGCCTGGTTGTAGAGCGCGCCATGGGGTTTGACATGGACTAGTTGCCCACCTGCAGTGATAACGATGTTGCGCAATGCTGAAATTTGTTCGATCAAGCTCAAGTACAACGCCTCTAGCGGCATCTGCATTGCTGTGCGACCAAAATTTTCGCGGTCCGGAAAACTCGGATGAGCGCCAATCGCCACGCCATGTTTCATCGCCGATTCGACTGCGGTGCGCATCGAAACAGCATCGCCCGCATGGCCGCCACAGGCGATGTTGGCCGAGCTGACACAAGCCAGAATTTCGTCGTCGTATGCCTCGCCCTCGCCCAAGTCGGCGTTGAGATCGATGGTCAATCCGTGGGCGGGGAGCGTGTCAGCCATGGTTTCCATAAGCACTTAGTTCGAATCGATAGCGATTGTGCCGCCATTCTTCCCGCGCCGCACACGCACCATCTAGGTCGGTCTCAACAAAATGAATCTTCCGCCCGGCCGGGGCCTGGGCAAACTTCCACAAATCAGCTTCAATCACCACCGCAATGCGCGGGTAGCCGCCAGTCGTTTGCGAGTCCGCCAGCAACACAATCGGCTGTCCATTTGACGGCACTTGCACCACGCCGGGCAGGACACCATGCGAGCGCAACTCCTCGCTGACATTGCGCGTCAGCACCGGTCCCTCGAGGCGATACGCCATACGGTTGCTTTGGGCAGAAATCGTCCACGCGTGCTCAAAAAATGTAGCGCGTGCGTCGGGCGAAAACTGCTCGAATTCCGGCCCCGGCAAGACCCGCACTTGCGGCGACCATTCCGCCTGCCAAGCACCGATCCGTCGCTCGAGATGACTCGTCGGCCCAAGCGGTAGTTGGTCCCCAGCCTTCAGCGCGCGACCCTTGAAGCCGCCGAATTTCGCCTGAATATCGGTCGCCCGACCACCGAGAATTTCCGCTACGGCGATGCCGCCATCGACTGCCAGATAGGCGCGCATGCCGGCCTTCGCCCCGTGCAGTTTCAACACCTGCCCGACTGCGCTGTGATTGCGCCATCCGCTATGCACCGCTTGACCATCCAGCGTCGCCGCGAAATCCGCGCCAGTCAGCGCAAACCACGCAGCGCGCTCAAAACGAATCTCAATCGGCCCGGCCACCATCTCCAGACCCGCCAAATTTGCCGCGTTATTCACCAGGCGATTTGCCAGCCACAACGCCGGCCCATCCATCGCGCCACATTGCGCAACGCCCAGATGGCGATAGCCGTGACGACCCAGATCCTGAACGGTGGTTTGTATGCCGGGGCGAATGATGTCGAGCATCGCCTCAGTCGCTCGGGTCGCCAAGCGGCACAAACTTGATCAGATCGCCCGGCCGCAAAAGTATCGGCTCCTCGCGAGTTGGATCGAACAAACGCAAATCAGTGCGGCCAATCAACTGCCAACCGCCAGGCCCCGCCGATGGATAAATGCCGGTTTGCGCGCCACCGATGCCGACCGACCCGGCCGGCACTTTTAA
>Ga0075163_10006471_pt1 | contig 15519 bp, 15 predicted proteins | sample JI1023141ADNA_FD_71478 | JGI IMG/M metagenome (GOLD analysis project Ga0075163, IMG submission 71478) | Wastewater effluent complex algal communities from Wisconsin, to seasonally profile nutrient transformation and Carbon sequestration -... | ecosystem: Engineered > WWTP > Effluent > Algae... | reverse complement strand
GACGGAACAAAAGTTTATTTTACTGGCAGAGAAACCGCAAACAATGAAATTGGAATTTATGTTTGTGATACAAGTGGATCAAATTTAGTTCGCTTAATAGATAGAGATCCAAATGCTTTTGATATGGTAATAGGTGGAGCTTATTAAACAACTTCGTCCTTCATCCGCTAAGCGGCAAATCAGGCGGGCATTGGCCAGCATCGCTCCTATATCGCTACTCAGCGTTGGTTTTCCGGGCGGATCGTTGGTGGGATATTAAATCTTAAAACAAAAAACTTGTGTCATTATCCCAACTACACTATGGAGTGACCTCGCTTTCATTTTAACGTAACATGGTTTCGAAAATATTTATTAGAAAAGTAGGTTTTAAAACAATAAACGGTATTAAGATTTGCTAATTCTGAAACTACGGCAATGTCCTTAAATTTGAACAAGTTTAATTTTAGAGTTACATCCAGATTTTGTTTGTCCGGCTTAGGTGTTTGCCGATGGGAAATTTGATTTTAATGCTTTGTATTTACGGCCTTGTGCCCAAATAAACCAATGTGATATCAAATGAAGACCTGTGTCCTACTATTCCAGCTTCATCCATGAAGAATTTGACTCGTATATTTTTAGTTACTGGGTCAATCGAATTAGCACCCGAAGGATCAAGTACTGCGGAACGCCCAGAAGAAGTTGAGGGCTGACCATAATAGTTAGTAACAGAAGTCACTTTGTTTGTGGCTGCATCAAAAGTCATTATTAATCCAAAATTACTATAATAGGTTGCATTTGTGATACCGCCTCCCGTATTTCCTATAACGATACCGGGGAAAGAGAGATCGTTTGAAACCAGGCTGTCTGAAGTTGCACCGCTGGTTTGTAAAGTATATTCATAAGTGTCATTCATCCAGCCAAAAGCCGGGTTAGAATTATCTGTCATAGTACCTTCCATACGATACCGACCATCCCATTGATTTCTTGTAGAAGATTCGGAATTATTTTTCTCTTTCTTACAAGCCCCGATGGAAAGAACAGTTACAGACAAGAATAATAAATACTTTAATTTCATAAACAGCATTTTTTAAGCAAAAAAAATCAAGACATATTATAAAACAAGCAATTATTTTGATTCATTAAAATACTCCATTTGGATTAGTTTATCAAAGTCTATTTATGTAATTTAATTACCCGCTTCCCCTTCTGCATAATATCCCGTTCCGCAAAATCAATGTATCATTCCGAACAAAACGGCGGCCAATATCTGCATAATCAGCAATTAGGGCGGAAATTTGACAGCATTGTCTTTATATCGCTATTCTTCTTCAGTACTTCGGGTTGAAGATTGGTCTGATTGTGTTACATAAAACAAAAAGCATTAACTTCATTCTAAGCACCTACGGCCAGACAGATGGATCATGAAATTCCCAAACTGCGTAAAAGCTCACATTGTGTGATATTTTAAAAAATCAGCTGTAATTAATGAAACATTTACAAACCGGTGAATTTTATGGCGAGACTAATGAGACCATTTATCTGAATGGTTTGATCTTAACAGATACCGTATACACTCTTGCTGAAGTTGACTGGCACAATCACGAAAATGCTTACTTTACTTTCATACTCCATGGAAATGTAATTGAGGGGAATAAAAAAGAAATATACAATTGCTCGGCAGGCAGTTTACTATTTCATAACTGGCAGGAACCTCATTTTAATATTAAGCCAGAAGGATTCACACGGGGGTTTCACATTGAATTAAAAAATGACTGGTTCAAAAATTTTTCCTTAAACAACTCCAATTTACAGGGCAGCATTAATATCTCAGATCCAGATGCCAAATTTTTATTCTATAAGATTTTCAAAGAATCAAAAACCCGGGATGATGTAACGGCACTTGCTATCCAAAGCCGCCTGCTGGAGGTTTTAGACACAATGTTTCGCAATACTGAGGATATTCAAAATAATAAACCTTTATGGGTTGGTAAGATAAAAGAAATCTTACACGACGATTTTCTTAAAAGCCATACGCTTGATGACCTGGCTATAACCTTAAGTATACATCCTGTTCATATTTCCAGGTATTTTCCAAAATACTTTCATTGTGGCCTGGCTGAATATATAAGAAAACTGAGAGTTGAAAAGTCGTTGGCATTACTATCATTCAAATCTTTGGCTTTAACTGAAGTTGCTTTTGAATGTGGTTTTTCGGATCAAAGTCATTTTAGTCGTTGTTTTAAGGATATAATGGGAGTAACTCCTCTTACCTATAAAAAGTTAATACATTGCTAAACACATTAGATGTTAATTTCATTCTATTCTCTTTGCTGGCTTAAGAATAGATTTGCGCTTCATTATTTTAATTACAATAAAATGAAACGTATTCTTTTAATAAGCTGGTTAGCAACTCTTCATACTACATATATTTATGCCCAATCAGATGACATAGTAAAAACAGCAGGCATCACTTCTTCTCTCCACAGAAACAACATCGGCAAGATCTTCTTTAGCACAAAAACTATTTCTGCTTCAGCTCCGAATGAGTCCGATTTTCTAACTACTTATAAGCTGACAAATAAAAGCAATCTTTTTTTTATAGCTTTTATGGGCAACTCTATTACCAATTACCTTCATAGTATAGCGCCATCTTTGTCTGCCGACTCACTCGTCAAGATCGGGAATTACCAGTTTACTTTATTTGTTGACGACAAACTGATCTATCAAAGCAATTTATTACCCGGGGCGCCATATGCAAAAATCCAGGACACTGCCACAGTTATAAATAAACCCCTTATCAACAATGATGATGAAAATGGTTTATGGAGCGAATCTTTCTGGAACAGGTTTATGCATTCCGGTGGCGACAGCGCTTTAACCGAGGGCAGACATGTACTAAAAATGGAAATAAGACCCTATATAAAAAATGGTGAAATTAAATTGGGTGAATTGATCGCAGATGGCAAACTAAACCTGGTTGTTGAAAGAAAGCCTGTAATTAATACCGATGTTATTAAGCTGAGGGCTCCGGAGCCTTATAATGGCTTTGCAGTTTCAATGGAAAATTTTGACAGGAATAAAATCAAAGAACTAAAAGGCTGCATTAACGAAGGCATTTTTAAAAAGATCAGCAGCATAGTAGTTATAAAAAATGGCAAATTATTAATTGAAGAATATTTTAATGGCATAACCCGTAGTTCTTTGCACGATACACGGTCGGTAGGAAAATCGTTTACATCGACCCTTACAGGCATAGCTATTCATGAAAAGTACTTGAAATCGGAAAATGAAATATTGAAAGAATTTTACAATTTAAATTCTTATAAAAACTATTCTTTACAGAAAGAAAATGAAACGCTTAAAAATTTGCTTACCATGAGTTCTGGTTTTGATGGCAACGATGAAGATGACACGACTCCCGGCAATGAGGAAAATATGTATCCAACAGATGATTGGGTAAAATTTACGTTAGACTTACCATTTAAAGAGGATACTATTAAAAAGGACTGGCATTATTTTACTGCAGGGGTTGTACTCTTAGGTGATATTTTAAATAAGAGTGTACCCGATGGACTTAAAATATATGCAACTGAAAAACTGTTTAAACCATTAGGTATTACAAATTACAAGTGGCAATATACACCGCAAAAAGTGCCCAATACAGCTGGCAGCTTACAAATGAATACTTTAGATTTTGCAAAGTATGGGCAACTCTATAAAAATGAGGGAAAATGGAATGGTAAGCAACTCATTCCAAAGAAATGGGTAAATAAAACATTTACAAAACACAAGCAAATAACTGGCAGAAACAATGAATTTTATGGATACTTGTTCTGGAATAAATCTTTCCTTGTTAATAAAAAATTATATGAAGCTTTTTATTGTGCAGGAAACGGTGGAAATCAAATTGTAGTATTTAAAAACCAACCGTTGGTTATTGTGGTAACAGCTACGGCCTATGGACAGTTGTATGCACATCAGCAAGTAAACAAAATTATTACTGACTATATTTTACCTGCTGTACTCAAATAATCTTGAAAATTCGTGGTCAGGCAAAGAAACATTACAAAACTATTGCTTCATCCCCGATACTGTAGAATAATAAAGCTCGGTTTGAGTGCCTTTAAAAACAACCAGTGGCGGAGAAAACTTACTTGAAGTTGGCACATTATATTGCCATATTTGGTTCCCTGTTTGTGCATCAAAAGCTAAAAAATAGTGACTCCCGCCACTGCCCATATAAACGATACCATTTGCAACACATGGACTTGATCCATTATGTAAAATATGACTTACTTGCCAAACAATTGACCCTGTAGTCGCATTCAATGCATATAATTTTGAATCATCTCCAACGATAAATAATAAATTATTCTCAACAATTGGGCTACAACTGAATCCTGTATTTTGTAAGCTTTCCCAAATAAGTTGCCCATTAGAAGCATTTACAGCATATACACTTCCTTTAATACTAAAATCAAAAAAATTGTACCAACCAGCTATATAAACTATTCCATTTGCTACAGTCGGGCTCGACATTTCTAATGATATAGTGTCTGTGCTGAAACGCCAGTTAATACTACCATTATTAGAATTTACTGAAGTTAAATATCCATACCGGCTACCAACATATAAATTACTATTTGAAAATACCGGTCCGGATTGATTAATCAAACCAGACATTGGGCTGTTCCAGATTTGCTGCCCACTCGAAATATCAAGTGAATATACACGTGTATCTGAACTGCCAATATAAAGATTACCATTCGAAATAATTGGTCCGGTACTTACATTACCACCTGTCATATACCTCCAAATAAGATTTCCATTATTAGCATCTAAAGCGATAATTTCATCATCATTTGTACCAAAATAAACAACCCCATTCATTACCGTAGGACTTGATTCTATCCCGGTATTAGAAGCATGATATTGCCAAACTAAATTGCCATTTAGAGCATTTAAACAAAAAATGTCACCTCCATTAGAACTTGCGGTAAATATATTGCCATCATAATAAGCAGGTGCCCCATATGTTAAATTAGATGCTGATGGAAATGTATGTCGCCAAATTTGAATGCCGGTCAAGGCATCTAATGCATAAAAATTACCATCCTCATCTCCAAAATAAACTGTTTTATTTTGAATTGCCTGAGCTTCATTCTGAACGCTTACGACATAAGACCTGGTACTACCATCCTCAGCATAAACAGTATAAGTGATTGGATTTGTAAAATTTTGAGCTACACCACTTGCTGGAATAATTTGTTTACCATTAAATGTAATTACCGGAATTAACATGTTTCTATTCACGCCAAATGGTATGAGAACTTTTATGCTATCACCCGAAAATGAAATATTTATTTCACCTGTATTAAATTGTGAGCCATCTTGCTTCTTAATATCAAAAAAAGTAATCTCTTTTTTATTCGACTGAACTTTTGAATTTTCAGTTTTTTTACAACTTATATTGAATAATAAAATAAATAGCAATAAATATTTTAGGGTTCGCATTAGTGAAAAGTTCATTTTGGTGAAACGTAGTATAGCTGTAATTTAAGTATTTCCAGAAAACTAAATTAAATATTATACAAAATTATATATTCAGTTGACATTCGCTTAAGTGGCAATTAGGGCGAACATTAGCCAGCATCGCCCTTTTCACTCTACTCTGCTTTGGTTTTGCGGGTCGACCGTTGTTTGGATCGCTTATCGTAAAACAAAAAGCACTAACTTCATCCTTAGCACCATCGGCAAGCCGGGCAAAGATCCAAATATTCCAATAGCGCTAAGCTGTATAATAATCTGCAATCTTTAAATGATATTTACAAAAAAATTGAAACCTAATATTCCTACTTATTATCTTGAAGAAATTAATGACCAAAACCCGTCATCGAAAGAGATTTTTTATAGTGACGAAAAATTGTTCGCATTGCGAAACATGCTTCATAATCCTTATAGGAGTAACTATTATGGCCTGGGTTTGTGTATTTCGGGAAGTGCAACGCTAGTAGGTAATCTCGACAATTATGTTGTGGAACCAAATGCAATTGTAACGATGTCGCCGCAAGTGATCAAACAATGGAAAAATGTTTCGGAAGATTTTAAAACGCTTACTGTATTTTTCACAAAGGCATTTTTTACAAAAATATTCGCCAATCAAAATTATCTGGAACAATTTCAATTTTTTGACCAAAATTCAAAACATGTTAATCATTATCCGCCTTCGGAAATCAGCTTCATTTTAGACCTTTTTAAAAATATTAACACACACACCCATCGTTCTGTCCCTTATCAAAACGAAATTTTAGCAAGCTATATAAACATAATATTATTTGAATATCAAACTTTGTTTGAAAAAACAAACTTCAGGAATAATTACCAGCTAACCCGAAGTCAACAAATTGTAGATTCCTTTAAAAATTTAATCAACTTACATTTCAAAAAAGAAAGAAGTGTACAATTTTATGCCGACAAATTGTTTATCACTGCTAAATATTTAACCGAAATTCTTAAAATCGAAACAGGAAAAACCGCAAGCGAGTGGATCAATGAGTTGTTATTATTAGAGGCAAAAGTTTTATTATCCAATCAAAGTATTCAAATTACACATATTGCCGAGGAATTGCATTTTCCTGATGCTTCAACATTTGGTAAATTCTTCAAAAATCTTTCGGGCGTATCTCCACTCCAATACAGAAAATCACTGTAACACTAAATTTTACGACTTTTTGACTAATAATTCCGATTTTCTGCCCTTTCGCAGCCATTAAGTTTGCTACAACTTTGCACTATCAAAATTGAGTAGTGATGCAAACACCCAAAAAATGGAAAATGGCTTTACTTGTTTGGATGGTTATTTATCCGACCATTACAATCATATCAATAGTATTAAGTGATTGGCTAAGCCAATTTCATATACTACTCAGGACACTCGTAATGTCGGGCATTTTAGTGCCTTATATGATATTTTTTGCAATGCCCCAACTTACCAGGCTTTTCAATAGATGGCTTATTAAATAATCAACTAAAATCTCAATTAAAATTGAAAACAAAAAACATTATCAGATGGGTATTGGCTGGATTAGTAGCATTCATTTTTAGTGGTAGTGCCATCAGCAAATTTACGGCCAATGAAGAAGCACTTGCAGCTGCAGCAAAATTTGGATTAAAACCAGATACTTACACACTTTTAGGAATATTAGAACTGATAGCAACTGCATTATTTATATATCCAAGAACAGGCATTACAGGCACTTTACTTTTAGTAGCTTATATGGGTGGTGCTATTTGTATTCACCTGACCAATGCACAATCTCTTATCGTTCCAATTACAGTATCTGCATTTGTATGGATCGTTGCAGTCATTCGTTTTCCAGAATTAACCAAAAGAATATTAAACAATTAATTACAATACAATGCAAAAGCAAATAAAAAAAGTAACAAACAGGCAATTTAAAGAAAACATAGCCGGACTAAAAGCAGTAGATGCTTTTTACACCGAATATGACTTTGAACCATTTTTAGTATTCACTGAATTTTATATGAGTCAACCTATTTTTGGGCCTCATCCTCACGCAGGTGTATCTGTAATGACATATATGTTACCCGATAGTAAAGGTTCGTTTTTAAACAGAGACAGCGGTGGCGATGAAAGCATTATACAGCCTGGTGGCATCCACGTAACGCAGGCAGGAAGAGGCATAAAGCACGATGAAACCCCAACGATTTTGGGTGTAGATTGTCACGGTTTTCAAATATGGATTAACCATGCCGACAAAGACCGCCTGGTAGCTCCCAAGGCTTTTCACGCATTTGCAAAAGATGTACCTGAATACAAAACCGCAAACAAATTCATAAGAATTGTGCAGGGGCAATACGAAGGTTTAAAATCGCCTATTGAGTTGGTAACTAAAACCACATTGCTTGATGTAACGCTTCAGCCGAATACATCTATAGAATTGGATGCAATGGAGATGACATTTATTTATTTAATTGATGGTAAAGTAAATATTTCAGATCAAGACATTTCAGCTAAATCGTTCATTAATTTTGAAAAAGAAGGCAATAAAATTGCCATACATACAAAATTTCAAACAGCTCATTTTCTTTTTTTATCAGGAACACCACACAACGAGCCAATTGTACATGGTGGTCCATTTGTAATGACTACTAATCAACAAATGCATGAAACCCAACTACGACTTCAACGTGGAGAAATGGGCGTTCTAAATCCGTTGTAAAAAACTATTTACAAAATGAGGCTGCCATTAACATCCGCTTAATCGGCTACTTTGGGTGGATATTTGCCAACATCATCTTTATCTTGCAATTCTTCATCTGTTCTTCGGGTTGAAAGCGATCGGATCGTTTATCATAAAACAATAATTCATATCTTCATTTTCAACTGCCTAAGTCAGCTTGGCAGCATTCTAACCCCTTAACTGCATAAAGCATGGGGCCGTTAGCGGTAATTTTTAGAAAGCACAAATATGAAAATAATCTTCCTCCTAATTATCAATATCTTCTTATTTACATCCGAATTATTTAGTCAACAATCATTAATTGAAAAGCCATTAAAATATCTTCTTGACAACAATATTTCTCCTCAAGATTACATTCTTGCCAAATTTAAGAAAGCCGATATTATCCTCCTGGCTGAAGATCATAGGGTAAAAGAGAATCTTATTTTTTTAGGAAATTTAATCCCCCAGCTTCATAAAAAAGGAATATTTACGATTGGAATGGAATTCGGAGCCTATGAAGACCAGGAGTTATTAGATAGTTTAGTAAATGCAGAAACATATGATGAGAATTTAGCAAGACAGCTAATGTTCAACTACAATCCCGGGTGGGCATTTAAGGAGTATATGGATATTTATAAATATGCCTGGGAATTTAATAAAAACTTAAAGAAGAATGAAAGGAAATTTACAATACTGAATTTAAGTTACAAATTTGATTGGTCATCCTTCTCAGGACAACGAACTCCTGAAAACATGAAACGTGTATTTTATAAAGGGAATACAGAAGTTTTCAGGTTCAAAATAGTAGAGAAAGAGATACTCAAAAAAAACGAAAAAATCCTCATAATCACAGGCGATGTCCACGCATTTACTAAATATAAATTTCCATTTTATGATTATACATCTCCAAACTTTGTAAGATTTGATAAAAATTACTTCGGTAACTTACTTTACTCAAAATATCCAACAAAGGTCTTTTCAATTTTGTTGCATAAGCCTTTTTATAATTACCCAAATAAAAAACCGCTCTTAATATCACCTGCTAATGGGAAAATTGAACAAATTATGAGTCTGAGATCCAATCAACCCATTGGTTTTGATTTAAATAATACTCCAATAGGAAACCTTCCCGACAGTAGCTATTATTCTATGGGTTACCCAAACTTTAAACTTTCTGATTTTTATGATGGCTACATATTTCTCAAACCAGTAAAAAAATTATCTTCCTGTACGATTGATTCATTATTTCTCAATGATACCAATTGGCTATTAGCCTCTAAAAATATACCAGACCCTGATTGGCATCCAAAGCCTAAAAATTTAGCAGAGTATTGGAAACAGATATACGATTTCGCAGACATCGTAAAATATTATGAAAAAACAGATGAACAATAAATCTGCGCTAATATCCGCTTAAACTGAAAATCGGGGTGTTGATTAGTCAACATTAGCGTATTCCGCAACCAGCTTTGAATTTCCGGTTTGCTATTGGTAAGACCCTGCATCATAAAAATCACTCACTTAATTCACCAGTAAATAGTTCAGATTGAAGGCAAGTCAATAACCAACTGCACAAAGCTGTATCATCTTATGCCCAATTATCAAGCCTCTCCTTCTTTAAACAAATAAGACATTTTGTAGTATATTATAGTAACTTTTCCCCAACTTATCCGTAATAATATTAAATGAAATATAAAATTACTATCTACATTCTTGTAATTTGTTTTATTAACACAAGTTGTAAAACTTCACAAAAAACAATAACTAATAATTATAATTTTTATTCAGACAGTCTGACAATTGCTTTAAACAATTTTGCTAAGAAAAATTTAATTCCCGGTTTTTCTGTTTCAATTGTTTCAGATAAAGAAGTATTGTATTCAAAAGGATTCGGGTTGTCCGACATTAAAAACAATAAAGCTTTTACTCCAGTAACAATTAATTGGGTTGCTTCAGTATCCAAGACATTTGTAGCACTCTCTGTCATGAAATTAGTTGAAGAAAATAAACTGAACTTAGACGACCCTATAAATTCTATTTTGCCTTATAAAATTATCAACCCGTATTATCCCGATGCACCAATAACTTTAAGGCATTTAATTACTCATACTTCAACAATGATCGATGATGCTTTTGTGCCATACTATATAGGAGAAGCTGATATTTGTATTGTAAATGACAGCAAACAATATGATAGTCTGCCTGCATATCTTCAACCGAATCTTGAATATTACAGGATGGGTAAACGAATCTCCTTAGATGAAAACATCAGGAAATATACTCAGCCAAAAGAGAAATGGTATACTGATAGTACCTTTTTACAAAAAAAACCTGGTACATTCTTTCAATATTCAAATTTAGGAGCTTCCATCGCCGCCAGAATTGTTGAAATCAAGTCGAATATGTCATTTATCGATTTTACAAGAAAGTATATTTTTGAGCCACTCAAAATGAACAACACCGGATGGAACTTCGAAGACCTTAATCCCGGATTAATTACCAAGATTTATACACAAAATGATGAAAAGACCCCAACAGGAGTTGTTGAACACCCACAATATTATATGACAAATTACCCAGTTAGCGGACTAAAAACAAACGCTGTCGATTTAAGCAACTATCTTATGGAAATGATAAAAGGTTATGAGGGGAAAGGAAAATTATTAAGCAACCAATCATATCAAACTCTTTTCAAGGCTCAACTTAACTGCGAAGGATTAAACAAAATGGATTCAAGTGCTTTAAATAGCAGATTCAACATAGCTGTACTTTGGTCAGTTTCTGCAACTGGAACAATTTTACATTTAGGTGGAAATAATGGTGTTCATTCATTCTTATACTTTAATCCGAAAACTAAAAAAGGCGCATTGGCCTATTGCAATTTGCGGGATAATAGCTTTGGAGAATTATTTTATATTGTCAAATATTTCGAAGAGAAAATGTAAACCCATTTTGACTGATTCGAATTACAGCACAAAACAACTAATTTAACTGCAATTGGAGGGGACATTTATCAGCATTGTCTTTATCTCTTTTACCCTCTTCAGTTCTTTAGACTTACGAGTTCTCGGACTTTTAATCTTAACCAAAAAAAACATTAACTTCATTCTCATCACGTCGGCGGGTTGGATAGAGCTCCAAATACTCTAAGTGTCGTTATAGCCAATGACAACACCAAATGAAAACCCTGTTCTTTTTGACAACTAAGAAAATCCTATAATTCTATTTATATGAAATTGATTACCCTTACACTAATTTATATATTATCAGCATTTATATCCTTTTCACAAATAAAACTCAAAACAAACATTTCAACAGATCATATATTACTTAAGGATACTAAGGTTTTCATTGCGCCTCCATCTGGCTTTCGACTTTCATTCAATTCACTAAGCTATGTCAGCAATGAAACAGGGGCTTCTATAGGCGCAATTCAATCAGATAAATCATTCAATTCAATAAAAAAACATCTAAGTAAAGAGTACTTTCTAAAGAAAAAATACAAAATCATTGAAATCGTCAAGTATAAAATAAACAAAATCTCAGCTGTATGGTATGAGGTTGAAGATGCATTTTATGATAGAACAACAATTAAATACATACTTATAATCGGAAATAAGAAAGAATATGCAATGATTGAAGCATATTGTCCCAAAGAGTATCCCTTAGCAGGTCTTGCATTAAGGAGATCAATGCTTACATCATTCTATGACATTGATTCAATAAATATAAAAAAGCTAACCCCATAGTAAAAAATTTCGGGTTAGAATGCCACTCGATTTAACAAAAAGTTCAGCGCTAATAATCACACACTCCCCCGCCCTGCCATTTTTCCTTCTTTGTTATACTTTACTTTATAATTCAAAGGTGATAACCCTGTAATACGATTAAAAACGTCTCTAAAAGCTTTGGCATCGCTGTAGCCAACTTCGTACATAACTTCGTTGACAGTTTTTCGGGTAGTTTCAAACATTTTTTTTGACATTTCAATTTTCACTCTTTGTAAATAATCTATTGGCGTGATACCCGTGGCTTTAATAAACCTACGGTCGAAGTTTCGCCTGCCAATATTTAAACTGGAAGAAAATTGCTCAATTGAAATTTTATCCTGGAAGTTTTCTTCAAGATATTTCTGGGCTATCAGGATTTCTTCGTCATTGTGCTTTTTATATCCATTGAATATTGAAAACTCTGCCTGTAAATTTCTGTCTATATCTATCTGAAAATATTTTGCACAATGTATGGCAGTGGCTCTGTCATAAAACTTTTCTACAAGATAAAGCAATAGATGTAAAAATGAATAAGCACCCCCATTGGTATAAATTCCATTTTCATCAGTAATTAATTTATCCGTCTGCAGGTTTATTTCGGGGTATAAATCTTTAAATTTTTCAGACAAAGCCCAATGTGTAGAGCAGGTTTTTCCAGCCAATATCCCTGTAGAAGCCAGCATAAAACTACCCATACACATACTTGCAACTTCAGCACCCTGTTTGTATTGTTTGGCAATCCAATCTATTAATGCTTTATTATTCTTTGTAGCAGTCTCATAACTTTTGATTAACGAAGCGGGAATGATGATAAGCTGAGTTTTGTCTATTTCGGATATTGAAAGTTGATGTTTTACAGAAAGAATATCATTTTTTAAAAAGCTGGATTTAGTCGCACCTACCAAAGCTATTTCAAAGATTGCCTGGTCGCCATTGGCTACCCTGAAATTATTAGCTTCATTAAACACCTGAAATGTACCAACAATACAAGCTATAGTACTCATATTTGATTGCGCATCAGGAACTAAAACAGATAAATGCCTCATACAATTTTTGAGATGAAGGTAAATCAAATTAATGTCTAAATCAACCCTTAACATTGTCTAAATAGCACATCGATTGGTTATAATTCAGACAGTAGCTTTGTGGAAAATAAAAAACTCATAACATGACACAAACTGAAATCGCAATTAAAATGGTATTGGACAGATGGTACGGTTCTATCCTGAATTTAAACAAACAACTTAGTGACCTGAATGATGATCAATTGCAAAAGGAGATTGTACCAGGCAAAAACCGTGGAATATATATTTTAGGACATCTTATAGCCGTACATGACGATATGCTGATATTATTAGGCATAGGTGAAAAATTATTTCCGCAACTGAATGAACCCTTTATTAAACAAGCTGATAAAGTGGCAACGCAAATTCCTTCTGCAACTGAGCTAAGAATAATGTGGGCAAAGCAAAATGAAGTACTTAAAGACAAATTCGACAAAATCACAACAGCAGAATGGTTTACAAAACACACTGCAGTTTCCGAAGAGGATTTTTTAAAAGAACCCCATCGCAACAAACTAAATATTATCATAACAAGAACATCTCATTTACAATATCATACAGGTCAACTTGTGTTACTTAAAAATTAATCAAAATGAACAACCCGAACTTTAATTATAGTTTCACTACATCCAAAACAACAAGTGAAGTATTCGTACATATATCTAATCCTGAAAATTGGTGGGTTGGCTTATTTGGTGAAAGGATAGAAGGAAAAAGCGCTGAAACTATTGATATATTTTCATTTACAGCTGGCGATGGTGTTCATTATTCTAAACAAAAATTAATAGAATCTATCAAGGATACAAAAATCGTTTGGCTTGTTACAGAAAGTAATTTATCGTTTTTAAAAAACACAAACGAATGGACTGGAACGAAAATTTGTTTTGATATTGAGCAAGAAAACAATAAAACAAAAGTATTATTCTCTCACAACGGACTAATACCTGAAATTGAATGTTATGAAAGTTGTTCGGGTGCTTGGGTAAAGTATTTACAAATTCTAGAGAAGGCACTCAATTAAATATACGACGCTTTGTAGCCGGTACAGAATTCCATAATACCTATTTAAAATTGATGCTTTAAAAATAAAAGGCTTCAGCCAAATGTTTCCCCAATCGGGAAACATTTGCATTGCCGTCTTTACCTTCTTAGCTACTTTTGGTCTACAGTTTGACAAACTGCACACATAGCTGCAAATATTCCAAAAAACATTACCAGGACTGCGACTTTAGTGACCTCAACTTAAGAACCACTTTTTATTACTATACCTTTCTTTTGAAAAAATAAGAAAATAATTTTGCGAAACCGAATAGTTGCACATATATTTGCAACTGAATGGTTTCATTAAAACAAGTAGTCAAATGCGCAGAGATATTTTTCAAGCTATTGCAGACCCAACAAGACGAGCCATTATCGTTTTAATTGCATTACAGGCGATGACACCAAACGCTATTGCCGAAAATTTCAATACGACACGACAAGCTGTATCAAAACATTTACGCATTCTTACAGAGTGTGAACTTTTAAAACAAGAACAAAAAGGGCGGGAAATTTACTACTCACTTGAAGTTGAGAAAATGAAAGAAATTGATAAGTGGATAGAACAGTTCCGCAAAATTTGGGAAAACCGGTTTAGTCAATTAGATAATCTATTAACAACATTAAATAAGAATAAAAAATGAACAGTTTATTATTTGACTTTCAGGTAGATGAATCAACCAACTCGGTTTTAATTACGAGGGAATTTGATGCAGCACTTTCATTCGTTTGGGATGCATTTACGAAACCAGAAATGCTGGACCAATGGTGGGCACCAAAGCCGTTGATTTCAAAAACCAAAGCAATGAATTTTGAAGTTGGTGGCCGAAGATTTTATTCGATGGTATGGCCCGAAGGGCAGGAATTCTGGGGAATAGAAAAATATATCTATATTAATCCAAAAGCCTGCTATAAAATGTTGACCTCGTTTACTGACAATAACGAAAACATTAATACCGAATTTCCAACTTCAGAATGGGAATTGAATTTTAGTGAATTAAACGGAAGAACTAAATTGAGTATTATCATAAAACATAAAACACTTGCCGATATTGAAAAACTCATACAGATGGGCTTCAAAGAAGGCTTCACTATGACATTAAACGAATTGGAAATATTATTAATAAATTCAACTAACTAACACAATGAAAAAGTGTAACTTTTTATTCCCGGCTGCTTTTGTTATAACAGTTTTAATGGGTTGTGGAAATTCTCAAACTGACAAAAAGGATGATTCAAATTCCATTCAAACAAAAAAAGATAATGTTATGAATATTCAAAAAATCACACCGAATATCTGGATTGAAACTACAGATGCCAAAGCTGCAGTTGATTACTACCTATCCATTTTCAAAGATGGTAAACTGAAAGAGCACCGTAAATATAAAAATCCACCGGAGGCAGGCGGTGGCGACTTCGAAA
>Ga0075163_10006470_pt1 | contig 15522 bp, 6 predicted proteins | sample JI1023141ADNA_FD_71478 | JGI IMG/M metagenome (GOLD analysis project Ga0075163, IMG submission 71478) | Wastewater effluent complex algal communities from Wisconsin, to seasonally profile nutrient transformation and Carbon sequestration -... | ecosystem: Engineered > WWTP > Effluent > Algae... | reverse complement strand
ACGATGCTTGACAATTCCAGAGATGGAACTGATTGGTAATTAAAATTAAACATCACGCTGTCATTAATTACATTTCCATCTTGCATTTGATTGGGATTGGAATTATAGACCAGGAGGTTATGTGCGCCTTCGGAAATATCAATTCCCGGAAGAGTAACTTGTGTGGAGGCATTGGGAGCTAAAGTGCCAATCCACTCATAATTGTCGATACTGTTATTGTCTAATTTATAATGAATTTTTAAAGAGGTTAAAACATTGGATCCGAAATTTTTAATATTGACTTTGGGAATTATTTGGTAAGGAGCTGTGCATTCAGAAGTATAGGTAGTTTGCAGAGGATATGAAATCGATTGAACGCTCGCATCATTCGGTGTTGCAGGTGTGCATCCATTTGAAAAGACATATGGATGATAGGCGATGGCCAATAAGACTGCTCGAACTCTGTCTTTCTGACCCTGGGTAAATCTCATATTTCCAGTATTGAAATTTCCTGAATAGACAAAACTGTAACTCATTATATTATATCTGGAATTGTCCCATATTCCATTTGATGTGCAGGGGTTAAAAGAACCAAAATCACCTTGCTTGTGGGGCGGTGTGTCACATATCCGATCACCATTATCTGCGCAGGATGTGTCTGTTGGACAATAGTGTATTCCTCCTTGTGTTACATTGGTTCCGTCCCCGTTAAAAGTGTGATATAAATTAAACATGTGTCCTACTTCATGTGCTAAGGTTACTTTTGATGCAGACATTTGAGAAGAAAGTATGGAAATTCCATTGTAGGCCGAGCCCGTTTGTCCGGTGGCATATCCGCTGATGCTCCCTCCACAAATTTTACTGACCACCCAGATGTTTAGGTAGGATTCAAAAGGCCATCTGCTTAAATCCTTAACCGCTTTTTCATTTGCACAGGTATTGTAATAGAAATTGTTTATGCCTCCAGTGGAAAAATTTGGAATAACTGTACCGTTGACCCTGTTTATACCTGAACTTGGATTCCCATTTGGATCTCTTGCCGCCAAACAAAAATTTATTTGCATATCGACTCCGGTTCCATTTACATTTCTGAATTCATTGTTCAATGTTTGAATGGCGCCTTTAATTTGGGCATCAGAGATATTGGTGCCAGTACCGATTGCTTCACCTAAATGTATTACATGAACAACCACAGGGACATCATATACGGGTGGTTGCGATCTGTAATTTGTTTTATGCAATTTTGTATTGGTCTTAATTTTGGATTCTAAATCATTGATGTACTTGCGGTATTCTTCATCATTTTCCATCCTGGATTTGTGCATTTCATCGAATCCACAATGATCTTGCCCTTTGACCGTAAATGCCATCAAACCCAATAAACTAAAATAAATAAACGCAACCAATCTTTTCATGATAATGTATTTTAATAATAAATAATTAGATTTAATTGAAAGCACAAGAATCTTTGCAATTCATGTAATCATCAAGTTAGGTACTGATAAATTTGTTTTATCAGCACTTATTGTCTGATGCACATAGATTCTTAATGCAGAATTTTAGAAATGTCTTGCTACTGCTTGATTGAATATCTATTTCAAAGATCTAAATAAAAGTGGAGTACATAAATGCCAATTGACAATTGATGCATTTCATTTTACAGATGGATTTTTTATAATTCCATAATTGTCTTTAGAATTCTATTACCAGCCAAAATAGCTTAAAATGCAAGCCCCTTCTCGAAATTCGTGTTCAATGAAATATAACTTCACTTCCGCGCGAATTTCTTGCGAGGAGTCTTGACTTTGTTGCTCATTTGCCTCTCACTAAGAACTCTAAAGACAATTCTGGGAAAAAAATCAATGACTGCATTAAAGTATGCAATTACTACTGTCAAATGGTAGTTAAATAGGAGTGCCAGGCTGTAATTCAATTCAAAGTGATAATTTAAAATAATTGTGCTTTCTTGGTCAGTGATTAATGTACAGCTGGTAAAGATTTTTAGAATTATTTTTTAGCGAATTGGTTTATAAAAGCATCTTTTTTACGTTTTGAAACTTCTACCTGATCTCCATTGCTCATGATAACGTACCCTCCCTCACCACGCACATATTTTTTAACTTCTGTAAGATTGATCAAGGCTGAGTGGTGAACTCTAAAAAAGTTGTGAGTCGACAATAAATCCTCATATTCTCCGAGGTTTTTAGAGGTAACTATTCGCTCACCTGATTTAAATACGAATAAGGTATACTGTCGGTCCGATTTAAGGTACAAAATTTCATGCACAAAAACTATGGACAGACCTTCTGTAGATGGAAGTGCAATTTGCAAATGACCTGGTTGTTCCAGATTTTTATTTTGCATCAAAGTTTCAAATTTCTTATTTATTTGGTGAATGTGACTATTTTTTAGCACTTTGGCAATTGCAGTCTTTAATTCTTCAATGTCAATAGGCTTTAACAAATAGTCAATTGCACTGAATTTTATGGCTTTTAAGGCATACTGTTCATAAGCTGTTGTAAAAATAATTTCAAAATTAATTTCATTAAATTTATTCAACAAATCAAATCCGCTTTCTTTTTGCATCTCGATGTCAAGAAATACAATGTCTGGATTATGAATGTTAATCAGATTAAATCCTTCCTCAACAGAGGTGGCGGATCCCATCAGTGCAATATCCGGACAATAGTCTCTAAGTAAATTTTCAAGTAGCTTGACACTTCGTATTTCATCCTCCACAATAATAGCCTTAATCATATTTATTGATCTATGGGTATTTTGATAATTACCTTGGTTCCAGATGGATTTCCAAATGTATCTTTTAAATCCAGGATTTCAACTTCAACATTTGTGTTGGAGCTTTTCCGGATCATTTTTATTCGTTCTTCCGTAACTTTCATGCCCAATGATTCGTGATGCATTGATTTTGAATCATTGATAATTCCAGACGCCTGCCTGCCTATGCCATTGTCTTCAATGGTACAAATTAATACATGCTCCTTATTTTCCAGGGTTATTTCCAGATGACCATGACTTTTTTTATTTAACAAACCATGAATTACTGCGTTTTCAATATAGGGTTGTAATAACATTGTTGGGATATCGGTACTTTCCTTGTTGATGCGGTGGTCGATGGAAAAATAATAAGTAAACTTGTTTGCAAAGCGCAAAGACTCTAATTCCAAATAATATTCCAGCATAATAAGTTCGTCTGCCAGAGAATTGGTTTGGTTCCCGGAATTTTGTAAAACGAGCCTTATTAATTTCGAAAATTTCGAAAGATAATTCAGTGCCATTACTTTGTCAGATTCAGAAATTAACTGTTGAATGGCATTCAAGGTATTGAAAATGAAATGCGGATTCATTTGAGCTCTCAAGGCAGTTAATTGCGCTGCTGATATTTGTTTGTTGATATTTGTTTCCTCATCTGCTAGTTTTCGGATTTGGCTTACTCGTCTGGAATATAAATAATATATAAAGGAGAATGCGCCAGTTAAAAGCAGTATTCGAAACCATATTGTTTTCCAGAATGGTGGTTTGATGACAATGTTAATCTTTTTTCCTTTCCAATTCCATTTACCATCATTGTTGGAAGCAATAATATGCAATACATAATTGCCAGGGGGAACATTGGTGTAGGAAGCAAATCGATTTGTGCCGTTATTTATTGTTTCGGGATCAAATCCTTCTAATTTATAGGCATATTGATTTTTTTCAGGGTGATCAAAACTTAATGCCGTCATTTCAAAGGAAAAAAAATTTTGTTGGTAATTTAACTCAATAGTTCCTGAGTTTATAAAATCTCTGGAGGAGTCAAATTCTTTGTCGAATACTTTGAAGGACGAAATGCTTACTTCAGGAATATATTCATTCTGCCTTATGGAAGATGGTTCAAAAATATTAAATCCGTTAATTCCTCCGAAGAAAAGCTCTCCGGTGCTTAATCGAATTCCTGCAAAACTGTTAAATGCATTGCTTTGGAGACCATCATGAACTGTGTATTGTCTGTGAAATTCTATTTCGAAATTTTGATTAAGAACGATATGACTTAATCCCTTCGATGTGCTGATCCAAATCTCTTGATCATCCTGTATGATTACTGATAAAATGTTTTCACAAAAAATATCGGAAACATTACAATATCTATTTATTGAATCATTTGATCTGTTCCAAAGATACAGTCCGTGGTCTGTAGCCATCCATATATTTCCATGACTGTCTTCTGCAAATTGATGGACAATTCCAGGATTAAATTCTTTTGAAGTTTTTATTCCTGGGATAATTTCAAAATGATCATTGACCCGTAGGATGCCGGATCGTGTCGTGGACAGCCAAATGGTTTTATGGCTGTCTTCAAATAGGGTACAATAGAATGCTCTTTTATGTTTTGCTATATTGCTGTTATTAAATTGATTTTCAAAGATTCCGCTTTTTGACTTGAGCTCGCAAATCATGCCATTGGTGGCTGCCCATATTTTTCCATTGGACCGCACAAAAACATCCATTACTATTTTTCCCGGCAATCCGTCAATATTCTTTTCATTGTATTTATAAACACTCCATTTATCCGTTTCAGGGTTATAGTAGTTAAGTCCTTCATTGGTTCCGACCCAAATATGATCTAGTGAATCAATGTCAATTGCGTAAATACGATTATCAGTCAAAGAATTACTTTGAGATTCGTCATGCCGAAAACATTTAAAAGTATTGGTGCGTCTGTCAAAGTACATAAGTCCGCTTTTACTTCCAATCCAAAGGTTGCCCTTGCTGTCTTCACGGGCACATGTAATGTCATTCTCACATAATGAATTCAATTTTCCGGGCTGTAATATGTAGCTTTTAAATTTTTCCGGCTTTGTGCTCATTCGATCCACCCCACGGCTGGCTGTTCCTGCCCACATCATGCCGGATCGGTCCTCAAACAACGATAAGGTTTTATTATCTGCAAGGCTCTTGTCGTTAAATGCATCATGTACACATTGATCCCATTTTTCGAGTTCATTGTTAAACACGATCAACCCACTTGATGAACTCGCAATCCACACATTGCCTTTGGAATCAGTGCGCATACATTCTATGTATTTCAATCCTGAACTTAGTTCTTTATTGGGTAGTTTAACGTCGCTAAAAAGTTGAGTGCTTGTGTCAAATCGGAGCAATTTTTGTCCATAAAAATTGATCCAAATTTCTCCCTTAGGCGTCATGGCCATTGGACCAAAATGATTGGCATTAATGGATTCTCTGTCAACGGTATCTGCTAAAAATGAGGTGTATTTATAATTTAATATTGAAAATTTATGAAGGCCAATTAAGGTGGACAACCATAAAAATCCTCGATGGTCAGCAATGATTTCAATAATCCGGTTTTTCCCATATACTTCTAGATGAGGTCCTAAGGTATCCAGTTTAAATCTTGTGAATGTTTTGGTAGATTCATCAAAACGGGCCAGTCCCACCCGAGTTCCAACCCAAATAGTGTGATACTCATCTTCTGTAATGCAGAAAACGTCATTGTGGTTTATACTGTTTGCGCTGGCGCTGTGTTGGAAAACATTAAATTTATTTTCATTGGGGTGATACAGTATAAGTCCTTTGGAGCCAAACCATAATCTGCCCCTTGAATCCTTAAAAGCACAATTAACGTGACTGATTCCATTCAGTAACTGATCGATTTGAGATATTTTGAAGACTTTTGTGGTGTAACCATTAAATTTATTCAAACCATCTTCAGTACCCATCCAAATAAATCCTTCATTATCCTGTACAATACAATTCACTGCATTGTCCGACAAACCATCTTCAATACTGAAATGCTGGAAGGTTGATTCAGAAACTTGAGCAAATTGTTGTACATAGTAAAAATTATAAAATAACAGAATCAAAAAACTCGATTGGAGTATTTTATATAGGCTATGTTTAACAATTTTCATCCATAGCAAAGTTAATCATATTTAAAATATGAAAACACACCCCTATGTGCATCAAATTGATAAGTGGGCCTTATCCTTTTACAACTGGCAATATTTTTTTATTCTGCAAATGAACATGACCACTTGAAGGACTCTCATTAAAATTTAATAAACAGACAATCTTTCTACCCTGATAAAATGAAATTATTGCATGTTTTGGTATATAAGTATGATAAGTAATCCACTTTTTTCTTTTCTTGGCCAAACATTTGATTCCTATACGCCTTTCCAGCTGATGTGTGAATCATACAACTTTTAGGTTTTTAGATATAATCTTATCTGAATTTAACTACGTAATTTTGATTTCTACAGAATGAGCTGGAAGACTTATATAGTAGGTCGGGATTTACATATTTAAATTTAAGGCAATGGATACTAAGAAACTTGAAGGGTTACCAAACAGTGATGGCAATATTCAACAGGGAACTGCACACATTATTGTCGAATTAATTGAGTACGAACATAATTCAGTGGTCAACAGATCAATTATGAAGAAGATAACCGGTTCAATTAATGCTTTATCGTTTGATAGCGGAGAAGGACTCCATGAAAAAATATCTCCTTATGACACTTACGCACAGGTAATTGATGGGAGCGCAGTTATACAAATTGATGGCAAGGTTACTACGCTACAGACTGGTGATGGAATACTTATCCCTGCACACAAATCAAGTCAAATAGAACCGAATGGGCGGTTTAAATTACTGTTGACAGTGATAAAAAGTGGATACGAGTAAGCTGTTTTATCTGCTACAAAAAACATTTTATTTTAATGCAGGACAAGTTTATGTTCTGAGTGTGAGATCTAAAATTAAATCATTTTAATCCTACAAGAAGCCATTATTTTCTGATAGATTATAACCGTTTTTCTAATTTGTACAGTCTGGGTGCCATCAATTATTAATCCTTAAGTTTGTTATTTGTAATTTCTTTATAGGATTTGCTTATTGGTATTATGGTTCCATTACTCATTTCCACCACTTCACGGTTCCATTTTTTGACAAATTCTGTATTGATGATAAAACTTCGGTGGCATCTGACAAATAGGGTAGGGCTTAACAAATCGTCTAAATATTGTATTGCTTTTCGAATAATTAATTTTTTATCTTTCTCCAGGAAAATATGAGAATAAACATGGTCTGCTTGGATGTACAGTATTTCATTTACATTTAGCTTGTAATTCTCTTTGCCATCTGAAATCTCTATTTTTTCAGGCTCTTTATGATGAAATGTAAATAATTGGTAAGCGGCTTCAATACTTGTCCACAGTGTTTCTTTTTGTAATGGTTTTGCAATGTAACCGTAAGGGATAGTTTTTAGGGCTAAATCCAGTATTCTTTTATCATGTTGCGAAGTGAGAAAAATGTATAGTGATTTTGGCTCAATGGACTTCAGGTAATTTGCCACGTCGATACCGGATTTATCCCCAAACAACCTTATGTCCAATAACACTAGATCCGGTGAATGCAAGTGAAAAGCTGTAATGGCCTCGTCATAGGATATGCAAATAGCACATACTTTATGATTTGCCTCCTGTAAATACAATTTGATGGTTTCAGCAATAAGAATCTCATCTTCTACAATCAGTATATTTAAACTCTTCATACTATACCTGGGATATCTTTTTTTCCTGAAATATTAAATTGAATGATGATGTTCCAATAGCGGACGAAGAACTTTGAGCCTGTAATTGTCTAACCATACTCTCGATTAACAAGATTCCCATTCCTTCGTTTTTGTTGCTTATGACAGAATTGACCGTGCCATTATCCTGATACTTTAGAATATATTTGTTTTCTAAAGTACTGAGTTTAAATTCTAACAACAAGCTTGCATCTTCTCTTCGGGCATATTTGAGAGAATTGCTAATAAGCTCTGTACATATAATTCCGATGGGCATAGTCGTTTCCAAGTTTAGATAAATGGGGGAATCTGTCTCCAAACGATACTCAAACGTTTGGGCGCTGGTATGTAAGGCCAAATAGTGTTCTAACAACTCTTTTACATAAGAACCCAATTCAATTCTTTCAAATTCACCAGAATTATACAGATGCTCATGGATCAAGGCGATGCTTCTTATTTTATTTGCAATTTCTTCCAGATAATGAAAGTCCGTTTTGTTTTTTATTTTATTATAATGAAGAGTAAGAAGACTAATTACAAGTTGTAGATTGTTCTTCACCCTGTGATGCACTTCTGAAAGCAATAACTGTTGGTGCTCCAAATATTTATTCAATTGATTGTTTTGCTCCAAAATGTATTTTTGTTGCTGTTCAATTTTTAATCTTTTTAAATGATTATTATATAAAACAACGAGTATAACAATTATCCCCAAAATTAATATCCATAATGCAATTTTCTGATTATTGCTTTCTTTCAATAAATTATCTGCCTTCCTTTTCTCAGAGCTGATTAGAAAATCCAATTCCGATTGTGAAATTTCTGAATGATTCACTTCAGTATTTTGCGACTTTAAGTGCTCTTGGCTAAGATTTAAGTAAAAAAGTGCAGAGTCCAATTGATTTTTACTTTTAAATATTTTACTTCTTTCATCGTAAAAAGTCGCCATAAGAATATGGTATGATTTGTTATGCTCTTTTATCTGACTTAAGTAAACGGCAAGGGTATCAAACCAGTTGCCTGCTGGTGCTTTAAGATTATATTTTTTAATGGCAGAATAAATGCTTCTTGCCATATATGAAGCGCCATCGTAATTTTTGTGGTTAATGAAATAGTTTTTAGCTTTCCAATAATATTGGACCGAACTATCCATATTTTGTTCTGCCATACCCATTAACATGTATGCATCTACTGCTTGACGTGTATTTTTATTTTTTTCACTATCCTGTAATGCTAATTTTGCAAAATAGAGACAAGAGTCTTTCGAACCATATATCCTCTGGTAACTGGCATATCTGACCCAGTAATAACTGTTTAACAAGACTAGTTTATTCGTCTCAATTAAATCCTTTGCGATGAGAAGATGTCTAATGCAATCAGCCTTTCTGCCTATTGTTTCCATACATCTGGCAATGGAAACATGACAAGAAGCCATAAGTTCATAGTTAAATTGGGATTTTGCTTCTGCAATGAGGGAGTAATAATTCTCTAATGCTTCTTGAAACCTATAATGTAATTCCAGTACCTCTCCACGATTATATAAAATCCAGAGTGCATCCGCACATTGTGTGAACTTCTCTGTTTCAATTCTTGATTTTATGGAATCTGCAAATGCTAAAGAACTTACCGGATTGTAGGACAGGATGAGCTTGTCCAGATGGATTCTGGCATTTTTAAGCCATGCTTCATTACAAGATTGTCCTGTTGCATTGGATAGTGTAAATAGGATTCCTATTAAAATACATACAACCAATTTTAAATGAATCCCTTTTTTCACGATAGCTGATATATACAAAATTAATAAGTATATCCTTTGGTACTTTGATTTATATTTTATTGTACAATATGCTCTTTAATTAAATTAATCAAAATAACGATGCCAAGAATAATTTATGAATATAAAATATGCAATATTTCGTTTGTTAGTTTTCAACCCGGCGGAAGGTTATAATATGTTTCTTTAAAATAAGCTTATTAATAGAAAATGATTTTATATCTTTCCGTTCCACCTAAATAAATAATTTCAGCATAGTAAATTCCGGAAATAAATTTTGGAATTTCTTCTGAAAATGATTTTGCCTCTGTAAAATATTTCGATAAAACCGGTTTCCCTTGTGAATCAAATAGATTAAAGGAAAGGTCACTTACGAATGGTAAATTTACATTTAATTGCAAAGGGCCCATACTTGGATTAGGGTATAAATTTGCAAATTGTAATGGTGATATACCATCCTTGATGCAACTTAATATTTCAATTTGCTTACTGATCCTTGCCTCACAATCCTCATTTTTTAAATTCAATTCTATATTATACACTCCTGGTTTATCATAAACAACTATAGGATCTCTGTCGGAGGAATTGTTGTTATTTCCAAAGTTCCAGGAAAACACCATGGTTGTTACAGAATCCTTAAATGATCCATATTCAATGAGCCTTATGCTGTCTCCAACACACGCAAAACCAGAAACTAAAAAGTTGGATATAAATACAATCAAAGGGTCATTGCAAGGTGCGCATTTTTCACTAAAATTATGTTGTGTGTCAAACTTAAAGCTGCCGCTTCGCCAGTTCATATCACTATAATTTTTATCATCTACCTGAATACAGCTCAAGTCAGGATTATTAATTGCTTCGATAATGGTTATGTCTTCATTTATGCCGTTGGCAAGATTTAAAGTCAACAAATTGTTGTTATTGCACCAAATCTTCGTCAGACTGTTGTTCTTACTAAAATCCAGGATTTGTAAATTATTGTCATTACACCCAATCGCTTCTAAAGATAAATTTGAACTAAGTGTAAGTTGGTTTATCTGATTTTTAAAGCAATACACTTCTTTTAATTTTGGATTTGCGCTTAAGTTGAGGCGAGACAGTTTATTGTTCGAACAATTTAGTTTCTCCAATTTGGCGTTTTGACCCAGGTCTATATTTGTCAATAAATTATTGCTGCAATTGACTTCTATAACATTAATAAATGATTCTATCCCGGTTAAATCGGAAATATTGCGATCATTACAAAAGATAGTTCTGTTATAGGATTCCGCTTCTGAGCACTCTATTTCAGTATTTCCATTGGCATTGATAGCAGTGTTTCCAAGTAAGTAGTTTTTAAAGTTAGCATCTGGAATGGTAACAAAACAAGCGGTTAGTGAAACAGAAATAGTATTGCTGTTTTGACTGATGCCCTTATTATTCCCCGCTCTGATGCGATAGTAATAAGTCTGGTTGCCATTTAATCCAGAAACCAAAACACTAAGAGTATTGCCTACGTTCAGATCGGTGTAGGCCGGTAAGGTTGTATTGAAAGATGCACTGGTTGAAACGTCAATAAAATAGAAGCCTGCACGGACGGATGGCTGCCAGTTGGCTGTAAATCCGGAAGAAGTCAGATTAGTTGCCGGTAATGCGACGGGTATTTCAGGTCTTGACGAGGCATTGCAGGCATCTTTAACAGCTTGTTCTGCATTGCAGCCCGGTGCATTTCCGGAAATGGATCTTTGACCTGAACCATCCAGGTATGTGCATATGTTGGGGAGATCACAGATGGCGAGTGTTGGATTATTTTGAATCGTTAATCCGGTACCCTTAATAGAAGTTGCTGGTATGTTAATCAATCCAGATATTGAATTTAATTTATTGTTGCCAATAATTTGAAGACTTCCATTGAGCGCATTTACTTTAGATAATGCATCCAAATTTATCAAGTTAGGATTATCTTTTATAATAATATCATTTGCAGAAGTGAGCTGAGAAAGTGCTGTGAGATTGGATAGTAAAGCATTGTTTTGAATAGTAAGCGTTCCGTTAATTCTGGGAACATTACCCAAAGCACTTAACGATTGGAGCTGTGCATTATTAATTATACTTATTGATCCGTTAATTTGAGTCAATGTACTTGTTATATTTATCTGATTCAATTTTGCATTATTTTCAATTGTTACAGTTGGCAAAGTGGTCAGGGAAGTGTATCCTGAAATTTCAGTTAACTCTTTATGGTCTCCAATGTACATTTGACCAGAGGAAGTTAATTTATTGAATGTATTAATTTTAGTAATGGATGAATTATCTGCAATCCAAAAATTCCCACCTATTGATTTTATATTCTGAAGGCCATCCAGATTAGTAAGCGCAGAATTGCGTACGATATTGATTTGACCAGTGACATTTTCCAGATTGCTAAAACCATTCAAATTGGTAATGTTTGAATTGTCAGTGATGTTTAGGTTTCCAGTAATCTGAATACAATTAGGGTAGAGTACTTTAAAGTTATCGACCTGTGCTTGTGTGTTGACAATAATATCACCTGGTGGGCATTGTGCAAACGACACCGTGATGGTATTACTATTGGGACTTACTCCGGATGATTTGCCTGCGCGAATTCTGTAATAATGTGTTGTGTTGATGGATAAACCGGTTACTGCAAAGCTGGTCACATTGCCTACGTTCCGATTATTATATGCCGGAAGATTGGAGGCGAATGTTGCGCTTGTGGATACATCCAAAAAATACTCTGTAGCTCCGGCTGAACTTTGCCAGTTGGTCGTAAAGCCAGGGAAAACAACATTTGTCGCAGGGAACGCAACGGGCGCCACGGGAGGAGCACAGGCATTTTTGACGGTTTGTTCGGAATCGCAACCTATAGCATTTCCTGTTATTGTGCGTGGACCGGAGCCTTGAAGGTATTCACAGATATTCGGCAAATCACAAATGGAAAGCAATGGATTTAACTGAATAAAAAGTCCGGTATTTTTGATATTGCTTGAAGGGATATTGCTTAATCCAAAGATGCTTACCAGCTTTGCATTACCAACAATCTGTATACTGCCATTAAGCAAATTGAGTTTGGTGAGTGCATCCAGGTTTGTAAGTGTGGCATTATTCTGTATCGACAATTCAGTAACAGAAGTCAATTGAGAAAAAGCATTTAAATTTGGCAGAGAATCATTATTAGTAATAATTAAACTACCGTTTATTTTAGGTACGTTGCCGAAAGCGGCTATTGATTTAAGGCTTCTATTATTATTGATATTCAGAGATCCATTGATTTGATTTACGGGTCTGACGATATTTATTAAACTAAGTTTCCCATTCAGCTCAATCCATGTTGGCGGAAATTGACTTAAAGCATTAAAACCGCTAATCTCAACCAGGTCCTTATTATCAGATATAAATAATACACCACAAGAAGTCATCTTATTTAAATTGTTAATCCTGGAAACCAAAGCATTGCCTTGTATCCACAAATTCCCCCCAACAGATATTAAATTTTGCAGACCATCGAAATTGGTCAGTGCGGCATTGCGTACGATATTTAGCTGGCTTATGACTTTCTCGATATTGATAAAGCCATTTAAATTTGTAATACTGGAATTGTCCGCAACATTTAAATTACCTGAAATTTGTTTGCAATTAGGATACAGCAATAGAAAACTATCCACCTTGCCCTGTGTGGAGACTGTATAGTCCCCTGGGGGACAGTCTGGAAACAGTACATTTATCGTATTGCTACTGGGACTGATTCCAGAGACATTGGAAGCACGCACACGATAATAATAGGTCTGGCTGCTCACAAGTCCTGTTACATTAAAACTCAGGACATTGCCAACGTTGCGGTTGTTGTAGTTGGGTAATAATGTGCTAAAAGTAGGACTGGCAGAAACATCCAGTATATAGGCGGTTGCTCCTGAGGAGGCTTGCCAGTTTGCGGTAAAGGATGGAAAAGTTATATTAGTTGCAGCAGTTGCAATTGGTGCAGCGGGTGCATTAACTGCTGTTATACCATTGATTGCTAGAATAGCAGTGCTGCCTGCAGTGGAAGTTTTCGTGAACGTAATGCTTGTTAATATTTTAGTATTGAAAGGTGCGTTCAAAGTAATTTGGTTATCATATAACCTCGGATTTTCAGCATTGCCAGAAAATACATCGGGTATTTGCGAACCGATTGTGGTTCTGGTCACCCTCCCAATTCCTTTAATTGCGAAATTTGGGCCATCAAACCAATCCGGTACAGAAAAACTTGCATTGGTGTTGGTTCCGTCGCTAAAATTCAATGTAACGTTAAATGAGGAAGAACCCTCAGCACTAGATCCTAGGAATGCAATTTTTGAAAATACCCCTGGCGTTTCAAGTCTCAAGGTTCCCGAACTTCCATTCGTTTTGAGTACCAAAGCATTTAATGAATCATAATGAGCCAAGGTATACCTGGCCCCATTAAGATTAACACTTATAATTGTTCTGTCTATTGGTAGACCATAAGGTGGGGCTGTATTTGGATTGTTATTTCCTCTAAAATCTTTGGAATACATGACATTGTCTCCACCGGCATTAAAATTATCAAAAATTGTCGTTGTAGTAGCCGCAGCCCGGTTGGTACCACCGGATCCGTTCGCAATCAAATCGTGATTGAATCCTGTGACGTTGACAGGTACAAAGGTTTGGGCTTGTGCACTTAACGTGCACAAGAAAGCACACATTACAAATAATTGTTTTTGATATATTTTTAGATTAGTCATGATTCAAGTTATTGAACTATTTTACTAGAATGGATTTTGTTTTACTTAAGGATCCTGAAATTCCATCTTCAAAATGGATTCGAACAGCATAATTGTATAAACTTTGCTGTTTTAAGTTCTCATCTTTAAAAAGAAGTTCATCCTTTGTAAGCGTTTTGTAAAAATGCACGCTTTCAGATCCGGAAGATTTGAAGATTTCGTAGGTATATTTTTTATCTTTTAATTTTTTTGGTAATTCAAAATCCCATGTTAATTCTATTCCGGATTTATTATTTTGTTTGATTTTTAGATTTTTAACTGCTAATTCTTCTTTAGGAAATAAAAGTGTTGCTTGCTTTAATGGAGATAATTCACTTTTATTTCCAGAATCATCGACTCCTAAAACTTTGTAATAATAGGTTTTTCCAACTTCTGTGACTCGATCTTTATATAATGTTTCTGTTTTTATAGAATCCAATAACTGCCAACTGGTATCCGAACTATTCGCCTGGCGCCGATAGATATAATATTTGATACAGTCTTCACTTGGACTATGTTTAATATCCAATACCAAATTTAATGAATCATTATACACTTTTAAAATAGAAGGTGGAATAGGCGCAATTTTATCCAGACGTTTGACTTTCAAAATGTCTGTGGAAGCACTCCTGTTATAGGCAAAGTCCTCTGCACGCAAGGCATAATAAATATATTTATTCAAAGACTTTTCTGGAATGTAGTAGATGTAATTTGTATCCGAAATCATTTCTTGTTTAACTAAAGAAAATTCTCCATCTGGCGTATGCGACCAATACAACCAATACCCATTAGCATCCTTTGAACTACTTCTATTCCATTTTAATCGAACGATACCCATAGAATCGATGTATCCGGAAAAATTTTCTGGCGTTTGAGGATTTGTAAAATCAGGAACATTAGCCAATACCGTAAAGGAGGTACTATAATTTCCATGATCATCATACACATTCATTGCAAAATAATGCTTGCCCTCATTCATTTCATTCCAATCTCCTTCAAATTTATACTCATATCCGGCTTCACTTAAATCAAGTGCTGAACTTATTGGCGTAAAAGGGCCTGAAGCTGATCGGGAATGCATGATTTGAAAATGATCAAAGTCTTCAGCTAAATTGTCTAAATCAAAATTCCAATCCATTTGAAATTCTTTCGAGTCTTTATCATATTTTACTTCAAATTGTGTCGGTGGAGCCGGAGGGTTCAAGTCTTTTGGCATACCACTGGCCAGGGCAGGTTTGCTATATTCAGCAAAGGCAGTTCCGCCATAAATTTTATAGTAATATATCTGATCATTGATAAGGTTGAAGGAGTCAATATATTCATAAGTCGTGAATTTCTCTGATAGTTCTGTCTCAAACATAACCAGAGGTCTCTGGAGAATTGGATAAAAGGTTTTATTATCCACAGATCTTTCTATCCAATA
>Ga0075163_10006469_pt1 | contig 15522 bp, 9 predicted proteins | sample JI1023141ADNA_FD_71478 | JGI IMG/M metagenome (GOLD analysis project Ga0075163, IMG submission 71478) | Wastewater effluent complex algal communities from Wisconsin, to seasonally profile nutrient transformation and Carbon sequestration -... | ecosystem: Engineered > WWTP > Effluent > Algae... | reverse complement strand
CTCTCCACGCCCCGCCCCCGCATCGAAGCCCAGACCTCGGCCCATCTCTCCACGCCCCGCCCCCGCATCGAAGCCCAGACCTCGGCCCATCTCTCCGCCCACCGAAACCGGTCAGTGTATGCGCAATGTGGCGCCCGCCACAAGGTCCCCGAGCAGGCATGGGTGCCTGCCGCCCACACCTGGGGGCATGGCCAAACCGCGTGAGCCTGTCGGCATAATTTCAAAGTCCTCGCACGATCGCGGCTGCGGCTTTGTCACGAGACCGGGCCGACCATCATGCTCCATCATGCTTGATGGTGCGGCGACTCCTGGTTTAAGGTCCCGCCCGAGTCACTACGACAGTGACCATGGAGGTGTGATGATGTTGAAGAAGATGTGTCTGCTCTCGGCCGTGGTCCTGTTCGGTTGCTCTGGCGAGGATATCGACGCTGACGGCGCCGACCTCGCGGAGGTGAACGCGGAGATCGTGGAGAACCTGCTCGCGGCGGACTATCCGCGGAGCGAGATAGCGATCCGCGAGGACGGCGCCGTCATCGTCGGCGGCGACGCGGTGGTCTCGCTCGAGGCCTCGCGCGAGATGATCGGGATCGCGGACCACGACGACAGCGAGGTGCAGTTTCGCCAGTACCGCACCAACAACCTCGTCGGCGCCAACATCGCGAAGATCTGCATCGATGGCTCGGCCACGAGCGGGATCATCAGCCAGGCGCTCGACGCGGCGATCGCCAACTACACCAACCTGAGCCTGTCCTTCGACATGGTCCGCACCAACGGCGCCGACGCCGGCTGTGACGCGGAGATCGTCGTGGCCATCAAGGGCCAGGCCGGCGGCCAGTCCGGCTTCCCGGCGGGCGGGCTGCCCTACGGCTCGCTTCAGGTCGGCAAGGCCACCGCCTCGTACGGCCTCGCGGTCGTCACGCACGTGCTCACCCACGAGCTCGGGCACACGGTCGGCTTTCGCCACTCCGACTACTACAATCGCACGATCAGCTGCGGCACCGGCGGCAACGAGGGCGACGGTGGCGTCGGCGCCGTGCTCATTCAGGGCACCCCGTCCACCGCGGTCCTCGACGGGTCGGTGATGAATGCTTGCTTCAATCAGAAGAGCACCGGCAAGTGGACCAATAGCGACCTGACGGCCATCAACGCGCTTTACTGACGCCGCCTCCATCATGACGGGTCGAGGGCTTCGAGCAGCCGCGCGGTGTGGCGGGCGATGATGCGCTCCTCGTCCGTCGGCACGACCCGCACCGTGCACGGCGAGCGGTCGACGCTGATGATCGCGTCGGCGGCGGCGTTGCGCGCCGCGTCGACGGCGATACCGAGGTGCGCGAGAGATCCGCAGATCTGGGCCCGCACCGCCGCGGCGTGCTCGCCGATGCCGCCGGTGAACACGAGGGTGTCGATGCCGCCCATGGTCGCGGTCAGGGCCCCGACCGCCTTGCAGGCGTGGTGGCAGAACATGTCGATCGCCAGCGCGGCGTCGCGGTCGCTGCCGCGCAGGGCCAGCAGCGCCTTGACGTCGGCGGTCCGGCCCGAGACACCGAGCAGGCCGGACTCGTGGTCCACGATGCGCTCGAGGGACCCGGCGTCCTCGCCGGTGCGCAGGAGGTGGAGGAGGACGCCCGGGTCGAGGTCGCCGGTGCGGGTCCCCATCATCAGGCCGCCGGTCGGCGTGAGGCCCATGGTCGTGTCGTGGGAGACGCCGTCGACGACGGCGGCCATGCTCGCGCCGTTGCCGAGGTGCGCGATGACGGCGCGCCCGAGCTGCGCCGCGCCGACGCTGTCGACGACGCTCTCGTAGGAGAGGCCGTGAAAGCCGTAGCGACGCAGGCCGCGGGCGTCGATCGCCCGCGACATCGGCAGCCGGCGCGCGACCTCCGGGAGCGCGTGGTGAAAGTCGGTGTCGAAGCACGCGACCTGCGGGAGCCCGGGGAAGCGGGCCGACACGGCCGCGATGCCGGCGACCGCGGCCGGAAGATGGATCGGCGCGAAGACCACGGCGTCGCGCAAGGCGGCGAGCAGCGCCGCGTCCACGCGGGTCGGCGCGTGGTGAAGCGGGCCGCCATGGACGAGGCGGTGACCGACGGCCTCCGGGGCCGCGAGGCGGGCGCTGGCCAGGGCCGCGAGGGCCAGATCGATCGCCGCCGCGGGATCGGCCGCCGCCTGCGCGCGATCGATCACCACGCCGTCCGCGGCGGTGCGCAGCCAGAGGCGGCCGCCGTCCCGGGCGATCGCCTCGACGGCGCCCCAGGCGATCCGCGACGCCGCGCCGGCGCGGTCGAACAGCGCGAACTTCAGCGACGACGAGCCGCTGTTGAGCACCAGGATCGGGCTCACGGCCACGTCCAGTCGCGGACCTCGGGCATGTCCTCCATGTGCTCGCGCACGTACTCGCTGTGGCTCGCGAGCGCGGCGTGGCAGCGCTCGGTGAGCCGCGCGGCGTCGGCCGGCGGGCGACGGGCGCGCTTCAGGGCCTCGATGCACAGGTGATGACGGCTCATCTTGTTGAGCACGACCATGTCGAAGGGCGTGGTCGTGGTCCCCTCCTCGCGGTAGCCGCGGACGTGGAAGCGGCCGGCGTCGGGGCGCCCGTGCACGAACTGATGGACGGCGCCGGGATAGCCGTGGAACGCGAAGATGACGTCCGTGTCGGGCGTGAACAGGGCCGCGAAGGCGCGCTCGCCCATGCCGTGCGGGTGTTCGCCGGGCGCGAGCAGCGTCATCAGGTCGACGACGTTGACGACCCGCACCGCGAGCCCGGGGGCGTGCTGGCGCAGCCACGCGGCGGCGGCGACCGTCTCCAGCGTCGGGATGTCGCCTGCGGCGGCGAGGACGATGTCCGGGGCGTCGTCCGGGAGGTTGCTGGCCCAGCGCCACAGCGACGCGCCGCGTCGGCAATGTTCGCGCGCGGCCGCGATGTCGAGCCACTGCAGCTGCGGCTGCTTGTCGATGATGATGAGATTGACGTAGTCGCGGCTGCGCAGGCAATGGTCGGCGACCGAGAGCAGACAGTTGGCGTCGGGCGGCAGGTACACGCGGGCGACGGTGCCCTTCTTCGAAAGGATCGTGTCCATGAACCCGGGCCCCTGATGACTGAAGCCGTTGTGGTCGTTTCGCCAGCAGGTCGAGGTCAGGAGGATGTTGAGCGAGGCGATCGGGGCGCGCCACGCCAGCGACGTGCACGCGTCGAGCCACTTGGCGTGCTGCGTGGCCATCGAGGCGACGACCAGCGCGAAGGCCTCGTAGGTGGCGAACAGGCCGTGACGCCCGGTCAGCAGATAACCCTCGAGCCAGCCCTCGCAGTTGTGCTCGCTGAGGACCTCCATGACGCGCCCGTCGGCGGCGACGTGGTCGTCGCCCGGCAGCACCGGGGCGACGAGGCAGCGATTCTCGACCTCGTAGACGGCGCCGAGGCGGTTGGAGTTGGTCTCGTCGGGGCAAAACAGCCGGAAGTTGCGCGCGGCGGCGTTGCGGCGAAACACGTCGCGCAGCAGCTCGCCGAGCGCGCGGGTCGACTCGTGGCGGGCCGTCCCCGGCGTCTCGACCGCGACGGCGTAGGCCGTGAAGTCCGGGAGCTCGAGCGGGACGAGGCACTTGCCGCCGTTGGCGTGCGGGCTCGCGCCCATGCGCTTGTGGCCCTCGGGCGCGAGGGCGGCGAGGCGGGCGACCAGGCGGCCGTGGGCGTCGAACAGCTCCTCGGGGCGGTAGCTCCGCAGCCACGCGTCGAGCAGGGCGAGGTGCGCGGGGTTGGTGGCGACGCCGGACAGCGGCACCTGATGGGCGCGGAAGGTGCCCTCGATCGGGACGCCGTCGACCACCTTCGGCCCGGTCCAGCCCTTGGGGGTGCGAAGTACGATCAATGGCCAGCGCGGCACGGCGGTCGTGGCCGCGGCGCCGGGCGCCCGGGCGGCCGCCTGGATCGCGCGGATGTCGAGATAACAGGCCTCGAGCACGCGGGCGAGGTCGGCGTGGACCTGCATCGGTTCGCTGCCGGCGACGAAATGGACGGCGTAGCCGTGGCCGCCCAGCAGGCTGGTGATCGACTCGTCGCTGGCGCGGCCGAGCACGGTCGGCCCGGCGATCTTGTAACCATTGAGGTGGAGGACGGGCAGCACCGCGCCGTCGCGCGCGGGGTCGAGGAAGCTGATGCCCTTCCACGAGCCCTCGAGCGGGCCGGTCTCGGCCTCGCCGTCGCCGACCACGGCGACGACCAGCAGCTCCGGGTTGTCGAACGCCGCGCCGAAGGCGTGGGTGAGCACGTAGCCGAGCTCGCCGCCCTCGTGGATCGATCCGGGGGTCGGCGGGCTGACGTGGCTCGGCACCCCGCCGGGCGTCGAGAACTGGCGAAACAGCAGACGCAGGCCCTCGGCGTCCGCGCTGACCTGCGGGTAGACCTCGCTGTAGGTGCCCTCGAGGTAGACGTTGGCCAGCACCGCGGGGCCGCCGTGGCCCGGGCCGGCCAGGAAGATCACGTCGGCGTCGTATCTGCGGATCAGGCGGTTGAGGTGGGCGTAGATCAGGTTGAGCCCGGGTGAGGTGCCCCAGTGACCGAGCAGGCGCGGCTTGATGTCCTCGACGCAAAGAGGCTCGCGCAGCAGCGGGTTTCTTCGCAGGTAGATCTGGCCCACGGTCAGATAGTTCGCGGCGCGCCAGTATGCATCGATGGCGCCGAGCGCTTCGGGTGTGATCGGGTCGGTCATGCGGGCCTTCGAAGGGCGATGAGGGGCGCGGTCAACGGCGTGGCGCTCGCGGCGAGCGGCGAGCGGCGATGCAGCGCGTCGATCGTGCGGCCCAGCAGGCGCCCGAGCACCAGCACGATCGCGGCCGGCGCGAGGATGAAGACCAGGGCGATCGGCGGGAGGGCCTCGATGCCGAGCATCGCCCGCAGCAGCGGCTGGAAGTAGGTGAGCAGCAGCAGCCCGGTGCACAGGGTCAGGGCCAGCCACACGAGGCGATCGCGCAGCACGTCGTTGTCGCGCAGGCGGGCCCGCGCGCCCGCCATGTTGAACACGTGCAGCAGCTGCGCCGCGGCGAGGGCGTAGAAGAGCGCGGTGTTGGCGGCGGCGGGCGACAGGCCGGCCTGCGCTCTGGCCAGGTGATCGCCGACCAGCAGGACAGCGGTCATGAGCGTCGCGTAGGCGACCGCGAGCCGCCAGTCGCGGGCCCGCATCACGGGGGCCCGCGGATCCTGCGGGCCGCGCTCCATCACGCGGGGATCGCCCTTGCCGACGCTCAGGGCCAGCGCGGGGAACACGTCCGTGATCAGGTTCAGGAACAGGATCTGGAGCGGCAGCAGGCCGGCGCCGGCGACGAGCGATCCGGCGGTGGTGACGACGAGCAGCTCGCTGAGGTTGCAGGACACGAGGTAGAGCACGAAGCGGCGGATGTTGATGAACGTGATGCGCCCCTGCTCGACGGCCGCGACGATGGAGGCGAAGGAGTCGTCGCGCAGGACGAGGGCCGCCGCCTCGCCGGCGACCTGGGTGCCGCGCAGGCCCATGGCCACGCCGATGTCGGCCTTCTTGAGCGCGGGCGCGTCGTTGACCCCGTCGCCGATCATCGCCACCACGTGGCCCTGCCGCTGATAGAGGCTGATCAGGTCGAGCTTCTGCGCGGGGCTGACGCGCGCGAACACGGCGGCGTGCAGCAGGCGCTCGCTGTCCGCGCCGGGGAGCGACAGCTCGCGCAGCTGCGCGCCGGTGACGACGGTGGCCCCGGCGTCCGCGGTCAGATGGACCTGCTGCGCCACGGTGAGGGCGGTGGCCGGATGATCGCCGGTGACCATCAGGATGCGGATGCCGGCCCGCCGACAGGCCTCGATCGCCGGGATGACCTCGGCGCGCGGCGGATCGAGGAAGCCCACCAGGCCGAGCCAGATCAAGCCATCGACCCAGTCGGTCTGGCTCTCGTCGGCGCGCACGCGGTACGCCACGCCCAGGACGCGCAGACCGGTGGCGGCCAGCTGCTCGCCGCGCTGCGACCATTCGGCCCGCGCCGCGGGCGACAGCGGCTGCGGTCCGGCGGTCGCCTGCTCCTGCGCGCAGCGCTCGAGCACGGCCTCCGGGGCGCCCTTCACCGCGACCCAGGCCTGGCCGTCGGTGTGGCGGTGCAGCGTCGCCATCAGCCGCGTGTCCGGGTCGAAGGGCCGCTCCGCGAGGCGCGTGGCGGCCCGCACGGCGGCGACGTCGAGGCCGTGCTGGTGGGCGAGGGCGAGCAGGGCGACCTCCAGCGGGTCGCCGAGGGCGGCGGCGACGTTGGCCGGCGAATAGGTGGCGTCGTTGCAGAGCACGGCCGCGCGGAGCAGCAGGCGATGGGCGGCGTCGGAGAACGAGGGCCGCGCGGGTTCGCCGGGCGGGAAGTCGATGCGGGCCCCGGGCAACCACACGGTGCGGGCCACCATGCGGTTCTCCGTGAGGGTGCCGGTCTTGTCGGTGAAGATGACGTCGGTGCTGCCGAGGGTCTCGACGGCGGCGAGGCGCTTGACGAGGACGTTGCGGCGGGCGAGGCGGAGCATGCCGTGCGCGAGGGCGAGGGTCGCGACGATCGACATACCCTCGGGGATGGCGGCGACGGCCAGCACGATCGCCGTCATGATCAGGTCCCGGGCCGGCGCGCCGCGCAGCAGGCCGATCACGACGAACACGCCGACCAGCGCGGCGGTGATGAGCACGAGCTGACGGGCCAGGTAGGCGAGCTTGGTCTCGAGCGGGGTCGCGGTGTGTTTGGCCTGCTCGACCATCCGCGCGATCGATCCGAGCTCGGTGTGGGCGCCGATGCCGGTGACCGTCGCGCGCCCGGTGCCGGCGACCACCGCGGTGCCCTTGAAGATCCTTCCGCCCGGTTCGCCGGGCGCGACGGTCTTGCGGACGGGCATCGACTCGCCGGTCAGCGTCGCCTCGTTGATCTGCAGGCGCTGGGCGGCGAACAGCGTCGCGTCGGCCGCGACCACCTCGCCGGCCTCGATCAGCAGCACGTCGCCGAGGGCGACCTCGTCGGAGGGGACGGCGCGGACCTCCGCGTCCCGCAGCACGCGCGCCGTGACGCGGCCGAGGCGACGCAGCGCGGCCATCGAGGTCTGCGCGTTCCATTCGAGGCAGAAGCCGATGAGCGCATTGATGAGGATGACGACGAGGATGGTGTAACCCTCGGCGCGGTCGCCGAACGCGAAGGAGACCGCCGCGGCCGCGGCGAGCACCGCGACGATGAGGCCGCGAAACTGCCGCAGCAGCACCCGCGGCCAGCCCTCCGCGGGCGCGGACAGGACCGCGTTGGGGCCGTGCCGCCGGAGCTGTTCGCGGGCGCCAGCCCCGGTGAGGCCCGGGAACCGGGCGTCCTGCGGAGGGCCGTCGGCGACGAGGGATGGGGTGAGCGAGATCATTCAGGACAGGATCGGCGCGAAGCGGTGACGGATGGACCCCGGCGAGCGAACGGAGGCGTGTGCCGTCGCCTCATGGCGTGATCGCCACCTTCATGACGCCGTCACGGCGCTCGCCGAACAGCGCATAGGCGGCCGCGATGTCGGCGAGCTCGAAGCGATGGGTGATGAGCGGGCGGAGGTCGAGGCGGCCGCTGCGGACCATAGCGATCAGGCGGCGCATCCGCTCCTTGCCGCCGGGGCACAGCGTGGTGACGATGCGATAGTCCGCGAGCCCGGCGCCGAACGCGTCGTGGGGGACGGCGAGCTTGCCGTCATAGACGCCGAGGCTGGAGAGGGTCCCGCCGGGCCGAAGCACGCGCAGCGCCTGCTCGAAGGTGTCCTGGGTGCCGAGCGCCTCGATCGCCACGTCGACGCCGCCGGTGAGCCGACGGATCTCGGCGACCGCGTCGACCTTGCGGCGGTCGAGCACGACGTCGACGCCCATGGCGCGGGCCATGGCCAGGCGGCCGTCGTCGCCGTCGACGCCGATGACCGTCGCGGCGCCGAGCAGACGGGCGCCGATGGCGGCGCACAGGCCGATCGGTCCCAGCGCGAACACGGCGACCCTGTCCCCGAGCGTGACGCCGCCGGCCTCGGCGCCGCCGATGCCGGTCGAGGCGATGTCGGCGAGGAGCACGACCTGCTCGTCGGTCAGGTCGTCGGGGATCTTTGCCAGGTTGGCCTGGGCGTGCGGGACCAGGAGATACTCGGCCTGCGCGCCGTCGAGGGTGTTGCCGAAGCGCCAGCCGCCGAGCGCCTCGCAGTCGTCGCCGTGACCGCACTGCGACTGGTGGCCGGACAGACAGGCGTTGCACTGGCCGCAGGGGGTGATCGCGCCGACCAGCACGCGGTCCCCGACGGCGTAGCCGGTCACGCCGACGCCGATCTCGGCGATGACGCCGACGGCCTCGTGGCCGATGACGAGGCCCGGCCGCACCGCATATTCGCCGCGGACGATGTGGAGGTCGGTGCCGCAGATCGTCGTCAATGTGATGCGGATGACCACCTCGCCGGGACCGGGGTGAGGCAGGGGCACGGCCTCGAGGCGGATGTCGCCCTTGCCGTGAAAGACGGCGGCGCGCATCGTCTGCGCGGCGGCGGTGGCCGGGGGATCGAGTGGTTTGTTCATGGTCAATCTTTCGCTATGCGATCAAAGTCGAGGCCCGGCGGCCACGGCCGGCTGCGCGGGTCCGGCGACGCGGGCCGCCTGGGAGCAGTTGAGCCCGCATGTCGCCCGGTTGGTCTCGCTGACGTGGCCCCCGAGGTGACAGGCGTCGAGGCAGGTGCCCAGGCTGTCGAGCACGCCCGCCGACGGAGCCGCAGGCAGGGTCGCGACGGCGCTCTTGCAGGCGCCCGTGCAGGCCTCGGAGCGCTTGCCGCCGCTGTAACAGCGGCCCAGGCAGTCGACGACGTATTCCACGGGGTCGGACTCGACGACGGCGGGCGCCGCAGCGGCGCCCGCCGCCGCGGTACCGGTCGGCTCGCAGTTGAAGCGGCACGCGGCCTTGTCTGCGTGCGCCACCTTGGCGTCGTCACAGCCGAGGAGACAGCTCGAATAGGCGGCCCGAGCGGCGGGACCGTCGGCCTCGCGGGCGGCCCTCGGGCGGGCGTCGATGGCGCTGAGCGGCGCCGCGGGGACGCCGGTGACCGGGGCCTCGCCCGCGACGGCGGCCGTCTTGCCGGGCTGCCGGGCCGCGCCTCCCTCCTCTGGATCACAGGCGACGGCGAGGAGGAGCAGGGCGACGGACACGGTTCGGATCAGCATGATTTTCCCGGTCTCAGCGTGGTCGCATTGCGTGGAAAACCCTGACTCGCGCGAACAAAACTCGCGGCTTTTCTCGTACACACGCGCTGGCGCCAGGCCACGGGTCATCTGGCCCTCGCCGCGATCGCGCTGGATCTGCGGTGATCGCCCATTTCTGGATTGCGCAGCGAGCGCGGCGGCGATCGGGCCGCGCCGGCCCGCGGCGCCGCTCGCAGGGCGATGCACGCGAATGTGACATCGGCCAGCCGGCGACGGCGTACGCGGCGCGAGTGGTCGACCTCGGGTCCGTGCTATGTGGATGAATGGACATCCTGACGCCGCAAGATCTGTACGCCGCGATCGCGCTGGCCTTGCCGGACGCGCTGCGGGGCTACCTCGAGCCGGTCCTGGTGGTGACGGCCGCCGCGGCGGTGGGCGTGCTGGCCCGGCTCAGCCTGTTTCGCTGGCTGCTCCGGCTGTCGTCGCTCAACAAGAGCCCGTACGACGACATCGTGATCGAGGGCCTGAAGCGACGCGTCGTCGTGTGGTCGATCGCGGGCGCGCTGTATCTGCAGGCCCCGGGGCTCCCGTGGGAGCCGCGGACGATCGCCACGGCGCAGACGGTCCTCGCCGCTGTCCTCATCGCGTCGATCACGCTGGCGCTGGTGCGCCTCGTCTCGGCGCTGGTCCATGCCTACGGCATGACCAGCGCCGCCGGCGTCGGCGGGACCACGCTCATCCGCTATGTCGCCGCCGGCGGGCTGCTGTTCATGGGCGCGGTGTCGGTGCTGGCGCTGTTCGGGATCTCGGTCGTGCCGGCGATCACGGCGCTGGGCGTCGGCGGCCTGGCGGTCGCGCTGGCGTTCCAGGACACGCTCGCCAACGTGTTCTCCGGGCTCAACCTGACGCTCTCGCACCAGGTCCGCGTCGGCGACTACATCGAGCTCGACGCCGCCACCGGCGGCTTCGTGGTCGACATCGGCTGGCGCGCCACGACGGTGCGCGGGCTCGACGGGCTCAACGTCTTCGTCCCCAACAAGAAGCTGGCGGAGGCGGTGATGACCAACTACACGCTCGGCACGGCGATGTCGGTCGAATTGGCGTTTCGGGTCGACCTCGGGTGTCGGCCGCAGCTCGTCGAGGCGCTCGTGGTCGACGAGATGCGGCTGGCCGCGGCGGAGCTGCCGGGCCTGCGCCAGGACGTCCCGGCGGTGGTGCGCTTCAAGGCGTTCGGCGAGTGGGCGCTGGAGTTCAAGGCCTACGTCGAGATCGGGAGCTTTCAGGACCGCATGTATCTTCGCCACGAGCTGATGAAGCGCCTGCACGACCGCCTGCTGCGCGAAAACATGGCGCTGCCGCGCCAGCGGATCCTGATCGACCCGCCCGCCGCCGCTGCCGGGCAGGTAGTACCGTGAGCGCGCCATGCAGAACCCGACCCTCCCCAAGGCCAGGCCGTTCAACCGCTTCGCCAAGGCCGTCTCGCACCTCACGGGCCAGCCGATCACCTTCCTGCTCGCGGTGGTGACGATCGCGGTCTGGGGGGCGACCGGGCCGATCTTCGGGTTTAGCAACACCTGGCAGCTGGTGATCAACACCGGCACGACGATCATCACCTTCTTGATGGTGTTCCTGATCCAGAACACGCAAAACCGCGACAGTCAGGCGGTGCAGCTCAAGCTCGACGAGCTGATCCGGGTCACCCGCGGGGCCCACAACGCCCTGCTCGACCTCGAGGAGCTCGAGGACGCCGAGCTCGCGCTCATCCGCAAGCAGTACGGCACGCTCGCGGCGCGGGCCCGCGCGGCCCTCACCCAGGGCGAGGTCGACACCGACACGCCCGACATGGGCCCATGATCAGGCCTCGCCGACCCACACCTCCGCGTGATGCTCGGCGCCGTCGTCCCGCAGCGGGATCGTGCGCGCGGGCTGCGGGGCGCCGTCGCAGACGACGCGCGTCACGCCCCGGCCGCCGCCGGCCGGGCCGCGCACACGAATGTGATAGACGGTCCGGCGGAACCGGTAGTGGACGACGAACGACTGCCAGCCCGCCGGTAACAGCGGCTCGACGCGGAGGCGGTCGACCTCGAGCTGGAGCCCGAGCAGCGACTCGATCTGCAGGCGATACATCCACGCCGCGGAGCCGGTGTACCAGGTCCAGCCGCCGCGCCCGGCGTGCTGCGAATTGGTGTACACGTCGGCGGCGATCACGTAGGGCTCGACCTTGTAGCGGGCGATGGCCGCCGGGCTGTCGCCGTGGTGGACCGGGTTGATGAGACGAAACAGCTCCCAGGCGCGCGCGACGTCGCCGGCGGCCGCGAACGCCATCACCGCCCAGACGGCGGCGTGGGTGTATTGCCCGCCGTTCTCGCGGACCCCGGGCACGTAGCCCTTGACGTAGCCCGGGTCGGCCCGGGAGCGGTCGAAGGGCGGGTCGAACAGCTGGATGAGGCCGAGCTCGCGCTTCACCAGCCGGGTGTCGAGCGCCGCGAGGGCCTGGCGCGCGCGCGCAGGGTCGCCGACGCCGGTCAGGGTCGCCCAGCTCTGCGGCAGGGAGTCGATCTGGCACTCGTCGTTGGTGGCCGAGCCGAGCGGCTCGCCGTCGTCGAAGTAGGCGCGTCGATACCACGCGCCGTCCCAGCCGTGGGCCTCGATGGCCGCGTGGAGCCCGGCGGCCGCGGCGAGGCAGCGCCCGGCGAACGCCTCGTCGCCCCTGGCCGCGGCGAGCGGGGCGAAGCGTCGCAGGACGTCGTACAGGAAGAAGGCGAGCCACACGCTCTCGCCCTTGCCCTCGTCGCCGACGAGGTTCATGCCGTCGTTCCAGTCGCCGCAGCCCATGAGCGGCAGGCCGTGCTCGCCGAAGCGCAGGCCGTTCTCGATCGCGCGCACGCAGTGCTCGTAGACGGTGCCGGACTCCTCCGAGCGCAGCGGCAGGTCGTAATAGCTGTCCTCGTCGGGCTTGACCGGCCGGCCCTCGAGGTAATGCGCGCGCTCGTCGAGCACGCCGGTGTCGCCGAGCGCCGTGACATAGCGGCACACGGCATAGGGCAGCCACAGGTAATCGTCGGAGATGCGGGTGCGGACGCCGCGGCCCATCGGCGGGTGCCACCAGTGCTGCACGTCGCCCTCGCGGAACTGCCGCGCCGAGGCGCGGACGATCTGCTGGCGCAGCAGGGCCGGCTCGGCGTGGACCAGCGCCATCGCGTCCTGCAGCTGGTCGCGGAAGCCGAACGCGCCGCCGGACTGATAGTGGCCGCTGCGGCCCCACAGGCGCGCGGCGAGGACCTGGTAGAGCAGCCAGCCGTTGGCGAGGAAGTCGAACGCGGGCTCCGGCGTCTGCACGTGCACGGCGGCGAGGGTGCGGTTCCAGTACGCCCATACGTCGGCGAGCGCCGCGGCGGCCGGCCCGACGCCGCGAAACCGGCGGATGAGCGTGCGCGCGTCGGCGAGGTCGATGCCCGAGCCGAAGGTGAAGGCGACCTCGCGCTCCTGGCCGTCGGCGAGGTCGAGCACGACCTGCATCGCCAGACAGGGGTCGAGGCCGGCGCCGACGCGGCCGGACAGGCGCGCCTTGCCCATGCACGCCGGCCGGGCGAGGTCGCCGTTGCGGCCGAGGAACTCGAGGCGGTCGCCGGTGTGCGTGCGCTGCTCCTCGCTGCAGTCGAGGAAGGCGACGCGCCGCGCGAACTCGCTGGCATAGGCGTTGCGGGCCAGCAGCGCGCCGCTGCCCGGGTCGACCTCGGTGACCACGTAGGGCATGTTGCCGGCGCGGTGCTCGCCGAGCACCAGCTCGAACAGGGCCGTCAGCGACAGCCGGCGCGCGCGGCCGGAGCGGTTGCCGAGCTTGAACAGCATGAACTTGAGCGGCGCGTCGGTGGCGACGAAGGTGCGCAGCTCGCTGACGAGGCCGTCCTCCACGTGTTCGAAGACGCTGTAGCCGAAGCCGTGGCGGGTGGTGTACGTGCCGCTGCCGGTCGCGGGCGCGGGGGTCGGCGACCAGTGGCGGCCGTCGTGCTCGTCGCGGAGATAGAAGGCCTCGCCGCTGCGGTCGCCGACCGGGTCGTTGTGCCAGGGCGTGAGCCGATAGTTGTGGGCGTTCTCGCACCACGTGTATGCGCCGCCGCTCTCGCTGACCACGGTGCCGAAGTAGGGGTTGGCCAGCACGTTGACCCACGGCGCCGGCGTGCGGTGCTCACGGGTGGTGAGGATGACGTACTCGCGGCCGTCCGGGGTGAAGCCGCCGTGGCCGTTCCAGCCGACGAGGTCGGGGCGGGTGAGCTCGGCCGGGCTGGTGGGTACGCGCGCGGGCTCGGGCCGGCGCTCCTTGCCGGCGAACGCGGGCATCTTGACCTCGACGGGCGGGTGGCGCCCGATCTGGTCGGCGAGGCTGCCGCCGCTGTCGACGACGATCAGCCGCGCGACGGTCTGCAGCAGCACCTTGTCCTCCTCGGCGATCTGGTCGGTGCGGCGCAGGAAGATGCCGCCTGGCCGATCGAGCAGGGCGGACTCGCTGAGCGTGGCGATGACGCCGAGGATCTCCTCGTGCAGCACCTGGCGGTAGCCCGAGGGGTCCTCGTTCCAGACGACGAGGTCGACCGCGAGGCCCTTGAGGCGGAAGTAGGCGTGGGCCTGGACGAGCTGGCGGACCAGGCTCAGGTGCTGGCGATCGGCGATGCGCACGAGGACGATCGGCAGGTCCCCCGAGATCGCGTAGCCCCACAGCGACGGCTGACCGCGCTGGTTGCGGGCGAGCACGCTCCGCGGCGCGCGCAGCGACGGGCTCGAGTACAGGACCTGGCTGGCGAGGCGGTCGTAGAGCTGGGTGTCGGCCTCGATCGCGTTCAGCCGGCGCAGCAGCACCTGGCTGTGCGTCCACGACAGCTCGAACACGCGCTCGGCGGAGTGGCGATCGCTGTACTTCCCGATCAGGCCGAGCGCGCCGTCGCGGGTCTCGGCGACGCCGGTGACGATGTGCACGCGCACGGTCTCGTCGGGCTCGAGGTGGACGGTGTTGCGGATCGCCACGACCGGGTCGAGGACGGCGCCGACGGTGTCGCCGAGCGCCGCGCGGTGCATGGCCTGCGGGTCGGCCGGCGAGCGGTCGCGCCCGATGAACGCGGCGCGCCCGGTCTCGTGGCTCGGCGCGCAGGCCAGGTGCCCGTGCACCGTCATCAGGTGCAGCATCCACGGCGGCTTCTCGGCGCCCGACCGCGGCCGGCGCGAGCACAGCAGCGCCGCGGGGTCGCGCAGGAGCTCGGTCTGGACGAACAGGCTGGAGAACGCGGGGTGGGCGGCGTCGGCGGCGGGCGGGGCGAGCACGACCTCGGCGTAGCTGGTCAGCTCGATCGTCCGCGCGGTCCGCCCGCGGTTGGTCAGGCTCACGCGGCGCAGCTCGACGTCGTCCTCGGGGGACACGCTGATCTCGACGTGGGTCTCGATGTCGTGGTCGCGGCGGCGAAACTCGGCGCGGCCCTGCGAGAAGATCGCCTCGTAGCTCGAGCCGGTGGCCAGCGTGGGCTGGTGCGCGACCGACCAGAACTCGCCGGTCGGCACGTCGCGCAGGTAACAGAAGCTGCCCCAGCCGTCGAGCGTCGGGTCCTCGTGCCAGCGGGTGACCGCGAGGCCGCGCCAGCGGCTGTAGCCGCCGCCGGCGTTGGTGACCATGACGTGATAGCTGCCGTTGGACAGCAGCTGCACCTGCGGCGCCGGCGTGTCCGGCGTGGTGAAGACGCGCAGGTTCGGCTCGGCGGGCGCGGCGTCGCCGGCGGCCGAGACCTCGGCGGGGTGCGGGAAGATGGCGGGCGCGCGCGGCACTCGCTCCTGCAGCAGCAGCTCCGCGGCGCGAAATGCCGGGTGGGCGGCGAAGCGGCGCTGCATCGGCCGGTCCTCCAGGAGGTAGGCGAGCGCCAGGAACGTCATGCCCTGGTGGTGCGCCATGTACGAGGCGATCGTGACGCTGTCGCTGCCGCGGGGCAGGCGGGCCGGCGTGTAGTCGATCGCCTCGTAGAAGCCGTAGGGGCCGAGCCGACCGTCGCGCGCGAGCCGTCGCAGGTTGTCGCAGGCCGGCTGCGGCGCGATCATCAGCGCCATCGCGCTGGCGTAGGGCGCGATCACCAGGTCGTCGGCCAGCCCGCGCTTGAAGCCGAGGCCGGGCACGCCGAAGGCCCGATACTGATAGTTGAGGTGGGCGTCGGTCTTGTTGTAACCCGACTCGGAGACGCCCCAGGGGACCTCGCGCTCGCGACCATACTCGATCTGGCGCGCGACGACGCCGCGGCAGGTCTCGTCGAGGATCGTGCCGCGATAGGTCGGCATGATCAGCAGCGGCATGAGGTACTCGAACATCGAGCCGCTCCACGAC
>Ga0075163_10006468_pt1 | contig 15523 bp, 16 predicted proteins | sample JI1023141ADNA_FD_71478 | JGI IMG/M metagenome (GOLD analysis project Ga0075163, IMG submission 71478) | Wastewater effluent complex algal communities from Wisconsin, to seasonally profile nutrient transformation and Carbon sequestration -... | ecosystem: Engineered > WWTP > Effluent > Algae... | reverse complement strand
TGCTGCTGAATCCATTCAGTGATCTCCGCCTTGGAGAACCGCCATGTCCCACCAACCTTGAACGCGGGGATCTTCTTGGCTGCGGCCAGCCTGTAGATCGTCCGGTCCGTGACCTTCAGGAATTCTGCGACCTGTCTGAGGGTGAGGATCTCGCCCTCGTCGGCACTGGATGTCATGGTTCTGACCAATCGTGATCAATTGTGGGTAAGATAGTACAAGCTTTTCATGGTCATAACCACATGCGTATGGCTTACTGACTCCGCCTGAAGGCTTGGTCCAGGGCGCCAGACACATCAAACACCGATCCTCACGTTGTAGCCGAGCGCCCGCAGCCCCTTGCTCGTGCGCATGTTCCTTGGCGGAAACTCGTCTGGGCGCGCCCAGCCGACGATTTCCCCGAGGCTGCTCAGGCCAATGTGCGGAATTGCCCAGTCGTCGCTGCGGATCGCGTTCCAGAGCCGGGCCGAAACACTTCCATTGCCCCAGACGACGTAGTTCAACAGCTCAAGCACCGTCCGCCCTTCGCGGGATCGCTGCCGCCACAGCCACTCGCCGAACTTTTCCACCTTGTCGTCGCCTGCCTGCGGTCGGTCAGGAAGGCCCAAGTGCTCGTTTTCCTGCTTGATGGCGTGATCTCGGATCGCGTGCACCCGGGAAACGGCATCCACGAACTCCTGCTCGGTCAGTTTGAGAATGCGATCGCGTGCCAGTAGCTCACGCAGCCGGGGCGACCACTCGTAAATGGTGCGTTCTTCAAACGAGTGGTCGAAGTCGGCGTCATGCCACCACTCCAGTGCGTCGCGCAGCGCCAGTTCCGGGTTCTTCGAATTCCTGGCGAAGAACTCCTCGTAAGGATGACGGTTTCCATCCTTGACCTGCTTGTAGTAATAGGCGTGCAGGAATTGGTCGGCTTGAACACCGGGGGCCACCGACGCATCGATCCAGCCCGGTTTGGCGCCGGGCGCCGAAACCCTGGATGCGATGGATCGCATCACCTGCAACGTGTCGTTCCAATCCTGCTCGAACTTCTGGAAGCGCTTCTCAGACGATCGCTTCGTGTCGATAAACACCAGACCGTGGTTCTTCGGCAGCAAGCGGTCCTTGTCGAACTGCTGCTCAAGTCCGTATTCGCGCTTCGACAACTCAGACCGCCTATCCGCCAAACGCAGCTGCTCTTGGTAGATCTCCTTGGTCAGAGGGCGGGCACGGTCATCCACTTCCTCAAAGAAGCGCAGCAGCTCACGCTCCATGCCCGTTTCGACGAGTTCGTCGTGGGGCAGAAAGGTGCCCGCTTCGATGTTCGATATCCAGGCCCGATCAGACAGATTGGCAGACCCGATGTAGGCGCCGGCATCCACCCACCAGATGACCTTGGCGTGCAGGATGTCGGGAACGAGCTTGCAGTCGAAATTCGGACTGGCCTTGTCCAGAAACCACTTCAACACAGCTGGATCGACAGCCACGGTATGGTCGTAGCGGCCAAAGAACTCCAGTGGCTTCAGGTGCTGCGCGCAGGCCTCGAACAACTTCAGGTTGTCGCGACTGGCATAGGCGACTGCAGCGCGGACGCGCGTGCAGGATTCAATCACCTCGCCCAGCAGGTTCTGGAGCAGTTGTTTGTTAAGCGGGCCGGCGATGAAGCGCATTGCAGTAGATCCTTTTGTTATTGCATCGTCATCGGGCATGACCGTTCGGTTTGCGAGAGAGCCGCTCAACGGATGCGCCATCTGCATCGCCTATCTGGCGCTGCTCGATCGTTCGCCAACCCGGGACATGTGCGCTCATCAGCGCCTTGAACATCCTCCCGTGGTTCGCATAACGCAGGTGAAGCAGTTCATGAACGATGACGTAATCCTGGAAAGGCTCATCCTGGTCGAGCAAGTCAGTGGCCAAGGTGACAGTCCCCGCCGATGAACAGGAACCCCACTTCCTGCGCATCTCCTGCACCCGAACCACGCGGGGATTGACCTTCAGCTTGACCGCCCAGGCCAGTGCGCGGCGTCGCAAGTCCTGCGCCGGGTACTGCGACGATTTCATTCGCCCCCCTCCGCGAGCAGCAGGCGCACCACCAGATCGACGACCCGTGCCCGCTCATCCTGCGCCAGCGCGAGGAGGGGCTTGTAGAGCGACGCGCGCAGCCGTCGCTGCTCGTCGGCGTTAACCGAGGCATTTGGGAAGCGTCCGAGCAACTCCTCGGCATCCTTGGCCAGCGTCATGGGGTCGATGCCCGCCGCTTTGGCGGTCGCATCCTCACGCAGCACCCAGGCCACGGCAAAGGCACGAGCAGACAGGCCGCTGTCGCGCGCCGCCTTCATGGCCGCTTCCTTCTCGGCAGCCAGTGCCGCCAGCTGGTCCATCGCAGCCAGACCGGTCGTCTTCCGCTCTTCCAGATCCTTCAGGATGCGCTCGGCACGATCTTTCAGCGGCTGCAGCACCGGTGCAGCGGCAGGGTCCTCGTCGATCTCGTGCTGAAGGCCGCGCACGAGATTGAACACCTTGCCCTCGTCGGACCCATCCTCACCGCGCAGCGACTTCAGTGTTGCTACATCAAAGGTCACGGTCTTGGTCAATCGCCCAAGGCCATGTTGCTCGGCGCTTTCCTCGATCAGGCGGCGGGTTTTGTAGGCCAGATCGGCCACGAATCCCACCTTTTCGGCGTAGGCGTTGCGCACGGCCGCATAGAGCTGACTGAGCTGCTTGTAGGTCGCGATGTGGTCACGTAGTGCGGGGTCAGGCGAGAGGATCTCCCACAACGCCTCGACCTCCTTGTAGCTCTCGAAGAAGGTCTTGCGCGCCTCGGGCGTCAGGAAGCGGCCGAACACCAGGCGTTCGAGGCGCTCGTCGGGCGTACCGCCAGCGTCTGACTCCAGGTAGTCCTGCTTGGCCTGCTCGATGCGTTGCAGGAAGTCCTGCAGCAGCACGTCGAGATCCTCGATCACGCCGCTGACGTCCGATGAGTCGAACTGCAGCGCCTTCTTCAGCTCACGTAGTACGCCGACGAAGTCCACCACCAGGCCGACGCGCTTCTGCACGCCGTTAGCGTCCACATAGGGCCGGTTCACCCGCGCGATCGACTGCAGCAGCACGTGATCGCGCATCGGCTTGTCGAGGTACAGGCAGTACAGCGGCGGCGCGTCGTAGCCGGTGAGCAGCTTGTCGGTGACGATCAGGATCTTTGGGTTCTCGGCAGGCTTCTTGAACAGCAGGCGAACCTGTTCCTCGGCCTCGTCGGAAAGCTGCAGCTCGGCCACCAGCGGCCGATCCACCACGTCGGCGGAGTTCTCGGTGTAGACGGGCGCGGTCCACTCGGGCGGCAACAGCTTGTCCAGCGCCTTCTTGTACTTGGCGCAGGCCTCGCGGTTCACCGCCACCACGAAGGCCTTGTAGCCCAGGGGCAGCACGTTCTCCTTGAAGTGCTCGGCAATGAAGGCGGACACCTTCTCAATGCGATCGTCCGCCGTCAGGAAGGTGCGCAGCCCCACCGCGCGGTCGAGAACCTTGTTCAGCTCCTCGACATCGGTCACGCCTTCGCTCTCGGCCAGCGCGAAGAACTCCTTGTCCAGCCGTTCGGCGGGCACCGTCATCTCGCTCGGCGCCATCACGTGCTTGATGGGCAGCGTGGTCTCGTCGGCAATGCTCTCGGCGATGGAGTACTTGTCCAGATAACCGGCCTCGTCCTGTGTGCCGAAGATCTTGAAGGTGCCTTCGCCCTGCGACGTGCGCGCGATGGGCGTGCCGGTGAAACCGATGATCGTGGCCTTGGGCACTGCCGCCATCAGGTAGGTTCCGAGGTCCTTGGCCACCGACCGATGCGCCTCGTCGATGAACACGTAAACGTTGTCGCGCAGGCAGCTGTCTTTGCGGATGGCCTCGAACTTGTGGATCATCGAGATGATCAAGCCCCGGAAGTCGGCATCCAGCAGGGACTGCAGTTTGGCCTTGTTGTTGGCCCGCTCAACTGCGATGTCCTGCTGCTGCATCTCGCCCAGCAGGCGCTCCACCCAGCCCTTCAACTGACCTTCCAGCTCGGTGCGATCCACCACCAGGATCACCGTCGCATTGGCGAAACGCGCCTTGTCCTCCAGGATCTGCCGCGCCGCCGTCAGCAGCGTGAAGGTCTTGCCCGAGCCTTGGGTGTGCCAGACCAGGCCGCGTGTCTTGGCCGGGTCGGTGCAGCGATCAAGGATCGCATCGATGGCTCGCCGCTGGTGCTGGCGCAGCACCGACTTGCGCGTCTCGCCGTCCTGCACGTAGAACAAGATCCAGTGTTGCAGTGTGCGCAGAAAGTCGGTGCGCTCGAAAAACGACTGCACCGCAAAGCGGTAGGTTTCCTCCGGCGCCTGCTTCCAGCGCGCCATGTCGCGCCGGTTGGCGTTCCAGGTCACGCCGTACCAGTAATCGAGCAAGTGCGTCACGTTGAACAGCTGGGTGGTCGCCAGCAGCTCCGGCGTTTCCAGTTCATAGCGGCGCAGTTGCTTGATAGCGCGTTCGATAGCGTCGCCGTCCTTCGGGTTCTTGTGCTCGACGATGACCACCGGCACACCGTTGACGACGAACATCACGTCGGCCCGGTTGCCTTTACGAGCGGGTGGCTTGACCTTCCATTCCCAGGTCACGTGGAAAACGTTGTCCGCCACATGCTCGAAGTCGATCACCGTCACTGGCCGATGGCGCTTTTCGGCCTCGTCGTACCACTGGCGTTCGCCGCGCAACCAGGCAAGCAGCTCGCGGTTTCCCTCGATCGTGGCCGGCAGTGCGTCCAAGGTTTCCACCACGGAGCGCACCGCGTCGGCGGACATCCAGGGATTGAATGCGGCGAGCTTGGCTTCCAGCACGTCGCGGAAGAAGGTGCCTGCCTCGCCACCGCGCTTGGTGCGTGCGTCCTCCGGCGTGATCGACGTCCAGCCGATCTCCACCGCGTGCTTGACCATCGGGAACTGCACTGTGCCCGCTTCGCTGATCTTGAGTGTGCTCACGCCGTGGCCTCCTCGGCTTGCGTCGAGGCCGGGGACAGCGCCGACAAATCCAGATCCGACACGGCGATCTCGCCGGTCATGAGCTTGTGAAGCAGGGCCTTGAAGAGTTCCTCCAGCACGGCGCGCTTTCGACGGTGCAGGTCGATCTTGCGGTCGATGGCGTCGAGGATGGCGACGATTTCGTCTTGCTCGTCCTTCCGCTGCGGATACACCACAGGCAAGTCACGGACGATTTCGAGATTGAGATTCTGCTGCTGTCCACCATGGGCGAGCGAGCGGATGGCGTCGTAGCGCCAAGCAAGGAAGTGGTATAGGTAGCGCGGCACCACTGCGTCGTCGTTCGGCGTGATGGCGGCACAAGCTTGATTGCAGGCTGCTTCAATGCCAAGTATCGCCACCTTGCCGCGAGTGACGCCTTGTCCGTACATCGCCATCAGCAACGTGCCTGCGGGTAACATCTTAGCGGCCGAGCTTTCAAGGCCAAGTGGTGTGATGTGTTCTCCGGTTTCGGTGATGACGCAGTAGTCCACTTCCGTGGTCTTGACCCACGGAATCGTGCCGCCTGACCAGAATGCAGGATTGCCACGCGACGGCGTGCCGCCGGAAACGACTGCGTGATGCGCGCCAATAGTCGCAAGCTCCCAACTCTCCGGCACCAGCCCGATCTCGGTGTCCTTCTGCGGCTCGCCGCGCAGGCCGCGCGTGAACAACTCGCGCATGCAAGCACGCTTGAGTTCTTCTGCTGTTTTCTCCGCTGCGCGCTCGGTATTTATGCCAAGCCGACACTTGTCGAGAACATCTGCAATGCGCGCCTGTTCCTTGGATGGAGGAAGCGCAACCTGAATCTGGTCAATCTTGGACTGGTTAAGCGTATTGCCCTTGATCTGTCGGTCTTGATGATCGGTGTAATCAACCTGCGAAAGGAAATAGCCCAAGTAACGCTGATCTACGCCTTCCCGTGGATAGATCGAGATGATGGCTTCGTTGTGACATGCAGGGATGCCGAGCGTCGCCACTCGCCCAATGGTCAGTTTGAAGCTCATGATGAGCGTGCCCGCAGGCACGACGCGTTCACGGAACACTTCCTCAAACGCAAGTTCAGAGACAGACTCCGCCGTCTCGGTGATGGTGCCGTATGGCTCCATGTCGGAAATTGCCACCCACGGCACCTGACGCTCACCTTTTGCCCAGTACGCAGGGTTGGCCCGCGCGGGCGTGCGGCCTGTCGTATAGCTGGCTACCTGACTGAAAGGTTCGACAGTCCAGCCTTCCGGTAGCTCATTCATTTGCGCACCCCGGAAAGCAGTTGATAGAGCACCTTGTTCACTTCGGATGCTTTCGCATCTAGCTCAGCCAATTCGGCAATGAGATGCGACATGTCCCGATGCGAAGCATCGTCGCTTTGCCCCACCCAACGGCTCGGACTTAGGTTGTAATCCGCCTCCTGGGCTTGCTGTTTTGTGATGACAGCCACCTCGCCCTCGACCGGCTCGCCCTTGAGATACATCGCGGCGAGCGGCCGGATGTCTTCCTCGGGCAGGTAGTTCTTGGGTCTGCCTTTGCTGAAGTGGCGGCTGGCGTTGAGCAGGACGATCTTGCCTTTCCGCGCAGCAGGCTTGCGCTTGTTCAGCACCACGATCACGCCCGCCGCCGTGGTGTTGTAGAAAAGGTTCTCGGGCAGCAGGATCACGCCGTCGATCAAATCCTGATCGACAAACCACTTGCGGATGTTGCGTTCTTTGTCCTCGTTCTTGGAGCCGGAGCCGCGCGTGACCGCACCGGTGTCGAGCACCACGGCGGCGCGACCGTGATCATCCAGGCAGGCCAGGGTGTGCTGCAGCCACGCCCAATCCCCCTTGCCACTGGTGATGCCGCCCGCCGTGCGGAAGCGGTCGAACGGATCGTTGGCGAACAGGTCCGCCGCGAACGGCTGGTTCCACATCGGGTTGGCCACCACGATGTCGTGCCCGCGAATCTTGCCACTGGCCTCGCGAAACTTGGGGTTGATCATGGTGTCGCCGCGCGCCAGCTCCACCTCCATGTCGTGGATGATGGCGTTCATCTGCGCCACGGCGTAGCTCTCGGCCTGCAGTTCCTGGCCGGACAACTTGAGCGGCACGCGGCTGGTGGGGTCGAGTTCGCGGGCGACGAGCTGGAGCTTGATCAGCAGCCCCGCGGAGCCGCAAGCGTAGTCGTGGCAGGTCTCACCGGGCTTAGGCCGCAGGATGTGCGCCATCAGAAAGCCGACCTCGGTCGGCGTGAAGAACTCACCCGCGCTCTGGCCCGAGCCTTCGGCGAACTTGCGCAGCAGGTATTCGTAGGCGCGGCCAAGGAAGTCGGGCTGCACGTCGGCAAGGCCGAGGCGGTAGCGCGGGTCAGAGAAGGTCTCGACCACGCCGCGCAGCTTGGCGGGGTTGATGTCGCGCTCGCCGTTGCGCTCGGCGGCGAAGTCCACCACGTCGATCACGCCGGAGAGCGTCGGGTTCTGCTTGACCACGGCACGCACGGCTTTGGTCAGGTGCTCGCCGATGTCCCGGGGCGCTGTCGGGCGGCCACGGTCATCCAGCGGCCAGTCGAAAGACTCTCGCCCGCTGATCACCGCCCAGCGCGCTTCCGGGGGAAGGTAGAACCGCAGCAGTGAGTGGTCGGACTCGGCGATTTCCAGGGCAGTGGCGCGGTCGCCGTATTCCTCGGCCAGCCGCTCGATCTCGTCGTCAAAGACGTCGGACAGCCGCTTCAGGAAGAGCAGTGGCAGCAGGTAGTCCTTGAACTTGGCCGCATCCTTTTCGCCCCGGATCGAGCAGGCGGCGTCCCACAGCATCTGCTCCATCGGCTTGGTGGTGGGCGCAGCCGCCGCCCGCCCGGTGCGACGCCGGGTCACCTGAGCGGCCGCTTCAGCAGGCGGCGGGCTTTCGGCTCCCTCGACCCCGGCCTCTCGGGCCAGCGCGAGGATGGTCTCCTGCGCCGCGCGCTGGGGCTTATTGCCGCCGCCTTCCCATCGGTTGACCGTGGCAAAGGAGACGCCCAGGCGCTCCGCGAGCTGCTCCTGAGTCAGATTGAGGGCCGCACGGGTGGCGCGGAGTATCGCTGGAAAATCGTTTTGTTTTGTCATGTCTGCTATGTTTGTTATATTCTACTTGCTTGTCAAGCAGAATTTGGCGATGGGGCGCCCCACCGCCTCCGGAATAGGAGAGCAGGCATGAGCGGGAACCGATGGGACACGGCTGGCGTGCCGCACAAGGGGTGGACGTGCGTTGACGTCGTCGACTTGCGGGCCGACGGCGGTCCGGCAGACGAAACCGATTACGCCACCTGCCAGATGTGCGGCAACGAGAAGATCCGCTACGTCCACATCATGGAGCATCCGGACCTGGACGAGCACTTCGACGTCGGGTGTGTCTGCGCCGAAAAGATGAGCGACGACTACGAGGGGCCGAGGCGGCGCGAGGCAAGGCTGCGCAACCGGGCGGCACGCCGGACCCGCTGGCTGCAACGCTCATGGCGCAGGTCCGCCAAGGGGAACAGCTTCCTCAACCTCGAGGGCTACAACCTGGTGGTCTATCCAACGAAGACGAGTCGCTGGGGCTACAAGATCGGGGATCGATTCGGTCCGAGGACATACCCGACGGCCAACGAAGCCAAGCTGGCGCTGTTCGATGACTTCTGGGCGGCGACCCAGGATGACGAGCGGCTGTGGGCCAGTGATTGATGAGCCGGGAGAAATGAAAAATGGCTAAACCTGTCGTAATCGGCTCGAGGAGCTTCCGGACCCAGAGCAGCGCCCTCGACCACTACAAGGCCCTGCTTCACCGGTATCAGGACGGTCAGCGGATCGTCGACCCGGCTGACCACACAGACCTGGTGGCGCTCATCGAGCGCTTTGACCCGGTGCTCGATGCTGTTGGGGAACCCACAAAAGGGGCCGGCCAGATTGCTCACTTTGAGCGACGCCTGAATACCGGGACCGGCTGGAGCACATCGGGGTTCTGGATTGTTCGGCAGGACGGCACTGAAACCGATTTCTCGTACATCGACGCGGTCAAGGGCAAGCCGAAGGGGCGTTCCCAAGATTTTTACAACGCGTGCCGGCAGGCGGTCGCGCTCGATCTCGTTCTCGCCAAGAAGCAGGCGTTTGCCCAGTACGGCGACGATCAGGGCCGGGTTGAGTGTGAGCTGACCAGAAGGATGGTCACCATCGACGACGCACACCTTGACCACGCATGGCCGTACTTCTCGCACATGGTGAGTGGATTCCGAGCTGCCAGGGGCTGGTCGAGGGACTTCCCGGATGGCATCGTTTCCGCCCCGGCTGACGGCCAGACCACTGCAACATTCGTGGACAGCGCCGTAACTGAGGCATTCCGAGCCTTCCACCATGACCAAGCGGTCCTTCGGATTCTCAGCCGGGAAGCAAACCTGCAGACCGCGAGTTCAGCTCGCCGACCAAAGGTTGCACGGCCAGTGCGGCTAGCGTGACCCGCTCCGGTCGCCCGCGATCGGGCCAGCGTAGACGTCTTGCGGACGCGGGTTCAATTCCGCAAATGGGAATCGAACTGGCGTTCTGTCTGATGCGCTCGGTTGGTGACCCGGCTAGTGCAGAACTGGTAGGATTATCGGCAGTTGAGGCTGGCTTCCGCACCTTTCCGCAGGGGTTCGAAGCGGTCGTAAGGCGCTGAGTTACATAGGTTTGGCGCAGGGTTCCACCCCACCACCACCATATCATCCAAGGACGTTCGCCACCTTCCGGTGAACGTCCTTTTTCATTGGCTGGTCAGCAACTTAGCCTCCGCAGTCGTCCGAGATAGTTCGCCTGAAGCCGGAGCAAAACCGGGGAACAGACCGGGGAACAAGCCGGGCTACAGTCCGCAAATCGGGGTTTTGTTCCCCGGTCTCCCCTGTTTCCCCGCCCTGGAGGCCATTCGATGCTGACCGACCTGCACTGCAAGAACGCCACCTGCCCGCCCGACAGAAAGCGTGCCCGCTTCACCGACTCGGCTGGCCTTTACCTCGAAGTCAGCCCGGCCGGCTCCAAGCGCTGGTTCTGGAAAACCTACGCCGACGGCAAGGAGGGCCGCCTGGCCCTGGGCAGCTACCCGGCCATGCGCGTGGCCGATGCTCGCAAGGCGCGTGACGCGGCCAGGTTGCAGAAGGCCGTCGGCGTTGACCCGGTGCAGGCGCGCAGGCTGGACAAACTCAAGGGCCAGCGCGAGGGCGGCGGCACCTTCAAGGCTGTGGCCCTGGAGTGGCGTGCCAAGCAAGTGGAAGGCTGGAGCCCCGAGCATGCCCGGCGCACGCTGCGCCAGTTGGAGCGCGACCTGTTCCCCTGGCTGGGCGACCGGCCCATGGCCGCCATCGAGCCGATGGAGCTGCTGGCCGTATTGCAGAAGGTCGAGGAACGCGGCGCGCTGGAGACGGCCGACCGCGCCCTGATGCTGGCCCGCCAGGTGTACGAATACTGGCTGCCCACCGCCGACAAGGCGCAGCGCAACATCACCGAGGGCCTGAAGAAGCGCCTGACGCCGTACCGTGGCAAGCACTTCGCGGCCATCGTGGAGCCCCAGCCCTGCCGCTGCTGGACCGCGCCCGCCATGGCTGGTCTGCGTGCCGCACAGGGCAGCGAGCACCGCACGATCCACTTCAAGGACTCCAGCAGCTACCTGCCCCAACACCAGCTCCGATTCCTGAAGGGTGGCAACCGAGGGAGGGCATGCCCGGACAGATGCCGGACTTTTGGGGCGGTTGGGCAGTAGCGACCTGAGCTGCCGTGGTCCAAAGCTGGGGGTTCTCAATGCCTCCAGGGTCCTGCAAGACAAGGGTGCGTCAGCGCACAGACTCGCTGGTCCGATCAGGCTCCAATGCAGGCAGACAAGGGGTGCGCCACCGGCCTCTGGAGGTCACCATGAACATTGCCACCATCCTCGCTGCCCTGGCCCTGGCGGCCATCGGTGCCACCGTGTACTTTCTCGACAGCATTGGCCTGGGCATCGCGCTGATCGTGTGCGCGGCCGTCGTTTCGCAGATGGCGACCCTGCCCAACATAGGGTGGCGATATGCCCGCCGCAAGCAGGGCGAGGGCCAGCACCCGGCGCCACTCGATGCCGTGGCTGGCGGAGACCTTCTGGAAAGCGCCGTGGCCGAAATCGAGGAAGGCCGTGTGGACACCCGCAGCTTCCTCAAGAACCTGAAGGCGGCCTTGCACCCACCGGATGGCGCTGCTTCATCCCATGGAAACAAGGACCAGACGTCAGCCCGGCCTGAACCATTCGCGAACGACGCAACTCACCACAAGGAGTAGATCATGAGCTTGAGCACCATTTTGCTGATCGTCCTGATCCTGGTATTGATCGGCGCGTTTCCCACCTGGCCGCACAGCCGGAGTTGGGGCTATCTCCCGAGCGGCATCGTCGGCCTGATCGTGCTGGTACTGGTCGTCATGCTCCTGACGGGACGCCTGTAAACAGGCGCTGGTTCTCGCGCGGCCCCCGAAGGCCTTGCGACGAGGGCGAGGCCCGGCTCAGAATGTCGCTTGCCAACGCGCCGAGGAGGCAGTGCGCGTTGCGATGGCTGGCGGCGTTTCGATTCGCAGGAGGATTTCACCCCATGACCAGGACATTCGAGATGAGCGATCACGTGACGTGGAATTCCGAGGCCGGCCGAGTCTCGGGGACGATCATCGCGGTCCATACCGCAGATTTTCTCTACAAGGGCCACGTACACCGTGCCTCGCCGGCCGATCCGCAGTACGAGATCAAGAGCGACAAGACCGATCACGTCGCCGCGCACCGGGGCGGCGTGCTGGAGCACGCACCCTGAGGGCGCGGCGTGGCGCTGCCTTTCTTCACGGTCGGCCACTCCAACCGGCCCATCGAGGACTTCACCGCGCTGCTGGCGCAGGTGGACGTGGGCTTCGTGGCGGACATCCGCAAGGTGCCGGCCTCGCGGGCCAACCCCCAGTTCAACCAGGGCCCGCTGTCCGACGCGCTGCGGGCGCGCGGCGTGGCATACGAGGCCATGGCGGCACTCGGCGGCCTGCGCGGCAAGGCCAGGGGCGTGCTGTCCGGCGTCAACGGCTTCTGGACCAACGACAGCTTTCACAACTACGCCGACTACGCGCTCTCCCCGGATTTCCACGCCGCCCTCGACCACCTGATCGAGCGCGGGCGCCGGCAGCGCTGCGCGATGATGTGCTCCGAAGCCGTGTGGTGGCGCTGCCACCGGCGCATCGTGGCCGATCACCTGATCGCCCGGGGCGAGACGGTGCTGCACATCCTGGGGCGCGGCCAGGTCGAGCCGGCCCGCCTGACACCGGGCGCCGTGGTGCAGCCGGACGGCGCGGTGGCGTACCCGGCATGAGAGTGTGTCCCGGTCAGGGCGCGCACCGCCAGGTGACGATGCTGTAGCCCAGCCCCGACGCGCTGGCGTGCCGCTCGCGCGCCGCTTCGCGCCACTCGGGGCCGAGGGTGGGGGCGAAGGCGTCACCGTCGAAGTCGGCGTCGATCTCGGTCACCACCACCTCGTCGGCTAGCGGCAGTGCCTGGGCGTAGATCTGCGCGCCGCCGATGATCCAGACCTGATCCGCGTTCTCGCAAATCTGTAGCGCCTCGCGCAGGCTTGATGCGGGCTTCGCGCCGTTTTCATGCCAATCCACCTGCCGCGTGACGACGACGTTGGCGCGGCCGGGCAGGGGGCGGAAGCGCGCGGGCAGCGAGTCCCAGGTCTTGCGCCCCATGACGACCGGGTGGCTGAGCGTGGTGCGCTTGAAGTGCGCCAGGTCTTCGGGCAGGTGCCAGGGCATGGCGCCGTCCCGGCCGATCACGCCGTTGCGGGCGCGAGCATAGATCAGGCCGATGCGGGGCGTCTTCGAGAGCGTGCGCGGGTCGGTCATCCGGTTACTTCAAAATAAATAGCTGTCGGCGCTTTATGGACGCCGGTTACAGCCCGATTTGACTAAAAATCACACCGCCACCGGGGCTTTGATGGCCGGGTGGTGCTGGTAGTCCAGCACCTCGAAGTCCTCGTAGGCGTAGTCGAAGATCGAGGGCGGGCGGCGCACGATGCGCAGCGTGGGGTAGGGGAAGGGCTGGCGCGCCAGTTGCTCGCGCACCTGCGCCGCGTGGTTGTCGTAGATGTGGCAGTCGCCGCCGGTCCAGATGAAGTCGCCCACCTCCAGGTCGCACTGCTGCGCCAGCATGTGCGTCAGCAGCGCATAGCTGGCGATGTTGAACGGCACGCCCAGAAAGATGTCCGCGCTGCGCTGGTAGAGCTGGCAGCTCAGGCGGCCTTCGGCGACGTGGAACTGGAACAGCGCGTGGCAGGGCATCAGCGCCATGCGGTCCAGATCGGCCACGTTCCAGGCGCTGACGATGATGCGGCGCGAATCGGGGTTGGCCTTGAGCGTGTCCACCACCTGCGCGATCTGGTCGATGTGCCCGCCATCGGGGCGCGGCCAGGACCGCCACTGCACGCCATACACCGGCCCCAGGTCGCCCGTGGCGGGGTCGGCCCACTCGTCCCAGATGGTCACGCCGCGCTCCTGCAGCCAGCGCGCGTTGCCGTCGCCGCGCAGAAACCACAGCAGTTCGTAAATGATGCTCTTCAGGTGCACCTTCTTGGTGGTGACCAGCGGAAAACCCACGGCCAGGTCGAAGCGCATCTGGTGGCCGAACACGCTTTTCGTGCCCGTGCCCGTGCGGTCGCCCTTGGGCGTGCCGTGCTCGGACACATGGCGCATGAGGTCTTCGTACTGATGGCGGATGGGGCGCGGCGCGTCGGGGTTCATGGCGGCGATTGTGGCCCATCGCGGCGCACAATCGCCGCCATGAACCTGCCCCTGAAGCTGCTGGCGCGGCTGCGCCGCCACCCGTCGTCGGCGCTGCTGGCCGCGCAGCTGGCGGCGGTGCTGCTGTACCCGCTGGCCGAGGACATGCCCGGCGCCCAGGCGCTGCTGGCCGCCCTCGGCTTGGTGGTGCTGGGGCTGGCGCTGCGCATGGTGCGGCGCAGCCCGGCGGCGGTCGGCTGGGCGCTGGGGCTGGCGCTGTGCGTGGTGGTGCTGTCGGTCTGGCACGCGCTGGCGCCGGCGCCTCGGCTGCTGCTGGCGGCGTCGCTGCTGGAGTCGGCCTTCTACTTCTACGCCGCGGCGGCGCTGACCGCGTACATGCTGCAGGACGACGTGGCCACGCTCGACGAGCTGGTCGCCGCTGGCGCCACCTTCACCGTGCTGGCCTGGGCTTTCGCCCACCTGTTCATGGCCTGCCAGGTGCTGGCGCCGGGCAGCTTCACGCCGGTGGCGGCGCCGCGAAGCTGGTTCGACCTGCTGTTCCTCGGCTTCACCACGCTCTCTGGCGTGGGCCTGGGCGACGTGATGCCGGTGCGGCCGATGGCGCGCGCGCTGGTCATGCTGGGGCAGTTCAGCGGTGTGATGTACATCGCCCTGGTCGTCTCGCGGCTGGTGGGCATGGCGATGCGGCGCAACGCCAGCCCGCGCCGCTGAAGGGCTGGCCGCTCCTGATTCACAAGCGCCCACGAAGGAGGTGACAAGCGTCTCCAGATACTGTATAAAAAAACAGTTTCCTGGTGATCCGACATGCCTGTTTCCTCCCTTTCCTTCCAGCGCCCGCCCGACCTGTGGCGGGCCGACGAACTGGCCGCCGGTCCGCCGCGCACGGTGCCCACCGGCCACGCGGCGCTGGACGCCGAGCTGCCCGGCGGCGGCTGGCCGCTGGGCGGGCTGATCGAGCTGCTGCAGCCCGCGCCCGACACGCCCACCTGGCCGCTGCTGCTGCCCGCCGTGGCATGTGGTGGCGCCGTGGCCCTGGTGAACCCTCCGCACGAGCCCTTCCTGCCCGCGCTGGCGGCGGCGGGCGTGCGGGCGGGCGGCGTGCTCTGGCTGGCGGCCGACGCGCCGGCGGCGCAGTTGTGGCTGGCCGAACAGGCGCTGCGCTGCGCCGACGTGGCGGCCGTGCTCGCCTGGCTGCCGCGCGTGCGCGCGGCCGACCTGCGCCGGCTGCACCTGGCGGCGGCGCAGCGCGGCGACCCGCTGCTGTTCGCGCTGCGGCCGGCCAGTGCGGCGGCGGCCTCGCCCGCGCCGCTGCGCCTGCAGGTCGATGCGGAGGCGGGCGCGCTCGCCCTGCGCGTGCGCCTGCTCAAGCGGCGCGGCCCGCCGCTGGACGCGCCCCTGCGCCTGCCCGCGCAGCACGGCCGCCTGCGCGCGCTGCTGGCCGCCAGCGCGCCCGCCCTGCGGCCGGGCGCCGTGGTGCTGCCCTTCGCGGCGCGCGCCGATTCGGTTTCAGCAGGAGGAGACGATGCACTGGATCGCCTTGCAGTGGCCGCCTGAAGACTGCGCAGCAGCGGAGCATGAGGGCACCATCCGGCCGTCGCCGGGCCGCCCCAAGGCGGCCGGGGCCCCCTCGGGGGGCAGCGGACCACGCGAAGCGGGGGAGCGTGGGGGTCTGATCCGGCCGTCGCCGGGCCGCCCCAAGGCGGCCGGGGCCCCCTCGGGGGGCAGCGGACCACGCGAAGCGGGGGAGCGTGGGGACGAACATCTCGCC
>Ga0075163_10006467_pt1 | contig 15526 bp, 10 predicted proteins | sample JI1023141ADNA_FD_71478 | JGI IMG/M metagenome (GOLD analysis project Ga0075163, IMG submission 71478) | Wastewater effluent complex algal communities from Wisconsin, to seasonally profile nutrient transformation and Carbon sequestration -... | ecosystem: Engineered > WWTP > Effluent > Algae... | reverse complement strand
GCCCAAGTCCACAAATCGCGGTCTTGCACGTAGCGCACCAGTGCGGGTGCCTCTTGCTGCGGGAAGAAGAACTTCCAGGCCAGCATGGCGCCCGATTGGGTCATGTCAAAGTGCACGGCACCACAGCGGCATTGAAAGCCATTGAGCTTGTCCGCGGCGCTTTTGTGGTGGTCCAGCATGACCAGTTGGCGTGCTTGTGAATCAATGGCACCCATCAACTCGGCATCGAATGAAAAGTCGAGGATGTAGACGGCGCGGCCTGTCATGTCGGGTAAATCCGCCAGCGCGGTGCCCTTGCTGTGGCTCAGGCCCAGGTATTCGCCCCGGCCTTCAAAAAAGCGCCAGGCGGCCATGGCAGCGGCAAAGCCATCCGGGCACTTACCGTGATACAGCACGAGCGGGTTGGCCTCTTGTGGATCAGGTTGAATAGCCAGGCCGGGCAGGCTGGTGAAAAGTCCGTTTGCCATGGTGAATGTGTGTCTGAAGGTCTTCTATGGGTCTGCAGTGTAGGGCGATTGCACGTGGTCCCTTCGAATCAGTACTACCCCGCATACAACTGCGCAGTAATGTCTTCGCGTTAACCCTTGTTTTGCATTCGCAAGCAATCACCTTGCATGCTCGCGCAAGAAATGCGCCGGGCACTCCAGAACAATCAACTGGCACTTGATTCAGGCTCCGAGTGCATTGAGCCTTCTACATAAACACGCAAACAGGACAAGACATGAAATCCATCGCAAAGACTCTGGTGATCGCTTCGGCCGTTGCCATGGCATGTGGTGCAGCTCAGGCTGCCAGCACATATGCCGCTACCAAGTACCCATTCGTCATGGCGCACGGCGCGGCTGGCTTTGACAAGATTGGGCCAGTCGACTATTGGTACGGCATCACCACCGATTTGCGCGATAACGGCGCAAAGGTTTACACCACATCGATGTCGGCGATGAACTCCAGCGATGTGCGCAACGAGCAGTTCCTCAAGGAGTTCAAGCAGATCATGGCCATTTCGGGGGCCGCCAAGTACAACCTGATCGGTCACAGCCACGGTGCTCATTCGATCCGTTATGTGGCTGCGATCATGCCGGCTAAGGTGGCTTCAGTCACCAGTGTGGATGGTGTGAACGCGGGTACACCTGTGGCCGATGTTGTGTTGGGGTTCTCAAACGTTTTAGGCCCGGCTGGCACAGAGATTGTGGCGGCGCTAGTTAATGGCTTGGGGAAAATCGAGGCGTATCTGTCTGGTAACCCAAGCCTGCCGCAAGACTCAGTGGCCATGTTGAATTCGTTGACCACACCGGCCATGAAGGCCTACAACCAGAAATATCCAGCGGGCGTTCCCGCAACTGCTTGCGGTCAAGGTGCGGCATCAGTTAATGGTGTGCGTTATTACTCATGGGGTGGCACTGCTGTGGTGACCAACCCCTTGGACCCTTTGGATCTATTCTTGACAGCTACATCGGCCGCCTTCTTGGGGGCAGCTAATGATGGCTTGGTGGGCAAATGTGCGCAACATCTGGGTACGGTGATCCGCGATGACTACAACATGAATCACATGGATGCTGTCAACCAGGCTATTGGGTTGCGCGGCCTATTTAATCCCGTGGCGCTGTATCGTCAGCACGCCAACCGTCTGAAGCGGGCAGGGGTCTAAGCATGGCAGTTGGTCGGGTTGTGATGGATGGCAAGCGTGGCCGTTGGGGCAGACGTTTGGCGATCGGTGCATCAGTGGTGGCTGCTTTGTTGATGTGGTTGGCTTATGTGGGGCGTCACGCCGTGAACGACACCAAGCCAGGGTCTCAAGCCGATGGCATGTCTAGCTGGATGTCTGCTTCTGCTGGCATGCCGGTATCCCATGCGCCCGCACCAACTTTCAAAACGGGGTTGGAGGGCTTGCCTTCATCCCTGGCCGGCACCGAGGTAGCCGGCGAGCTACGCGAGGACGAGCAAGGTAGGCTCATTCTTGATAGGGGTGTACGTGAGGTCTTTGACTACTTTCTGTCTAGCCGTGGAGAGCAACCCGATGCGGTACTCAACGCGCGCATGCGGGCCTACGTACAGCATCGTCTTCGTCCACCAGCGGCTCAGCAGGCATTGGCACTGCTGGATGGGTATCTGGCATACCTGCAGCAATTGGATTTGCTGTCTCAACAATCTCGGGGTGGGGCGGCCATGGCACCCAAAGACCGCTTGGCACTCTTGGTGGATTTGCGTTCGCGCAGCTTCACAGCGGATGTAGTTCAAGCCTTTTTTTCCATGGATCATGCCTATGACCAATACACCGTGGACAAAATTGAGATCTTCAATGATCGCAGTTTGAGTCCTGTCCAAAAGGCCAATCAGATCAAGGCTTTACGGCAGGCTTTGCCTGCAGCCTTGCAAGCCAACCTGGATGCGGCAGAAGTGGCGCCGACTTTGCAAGCCGTGACACAAGATTGGCGAGAGCGTAGCGGCTCTGTGGCTGAGTTGCGGTCTTTGCGTGAAGTCTTGGTTGGCAAAGAGGCCACCGATCGGCTGGAGGACCTCGATCGTGATGAGCAAGCGTGGCAAGTGCGCATACATGCATATTTGCAAGCCCGATCAGTCATCTTGGCCGATGTGTCATTGGCCGACGACACCAAGCAGGAGCGCATTCAACGATTGATGGGCAGCGGATTTTCCGCCTCAGAACAACTACGGGTGTCATCCTATGAGCGGATGGCCGATCAAAAACTGGCAATGAATCCCCCTTGAGTCATCGTTTATCAGAACAGACAAAAGGGGAGTGAACCCCTAGTATTTAAGCCTATGCAGCGCAATGACTCCCATTTCGACATATGCGATGGCTACACAGTCAGCGTGGGATACGTGCGGGCAGTGTTGGATTTTTTACAACAGCAGGGTGTGGCGCCTGAAGTGGTTTGTTCTGAGCAACGTTTGCGCGAACTGACGACGCTGGACACCAGTGCGCGCTGCGAGGTACGTGAGTGGGAGGCGTTGATGATGGCCTCCGAATCGGCCTTGCAAGACCCATTGCTGTCCTTGACCCTGTCAGCGCAGATGAAGCCCCGCCACGCTGGCTTGATCGGCTTTCTGGCCATGACCAGCGGCAGTTTGCGTGATGTGGGAAGCGTGGTCGTGCGCTTTCATCATCTACTCAACGACATCGAGACGGTTCAAACCTATCAGGAAGGCCAGCAATTCGTTTTGGAAGTGCGTCAGATGACCACGGTCAAATCGAACCGGCTGATTTTGCTCACGCTGGGTTCTTGGGTTTGGTATGCCCGGTGGCTGACGGGCCGTGACGACATGCGTTTCAACATCGATCTGATGCAACCCGCGCCCGCTGTGATTGATCAGCATTGGTCGTTCTTTGGCGGTGAGATCCGGTTTGGTCAGCCTCGCAATGCATTGATGGGCGATGGCCGTTACTTGACCCTCGCCGTGACCCAGCAAGAGCCGCTGGTCAACCGCATCTTGCAGCAGCAAGCGGTAGAACAGCTTGACCGCCTGGCCGAGCGATCCGGCAGCTTTTTGAACCGGTTGGAGCGCTTACTCAAAAGACAACTCGACCGTGGGGATGTCACATTGGCCAGCCTGGCCGCTGAGTTGAACATGTCGCCCCGAACCTTGCAGAATCGATTGGAAGCCTCGGGCATGAGTTTCCGATTCGTGGTGGACCGGGTGCGGCAGTCGGAGGCCGAGTCGTATCTGAGGGAGTCCCGCCTACCTTTGATCGACATTGCGTTGGCACTTGGCTTTGCCAATCAGACCAGCTTTCAGCATGCCTTCAAGCGATGGACGGGAAAATCCCCTGGAGAATTTCGTCGTCAGTCCTGATCACCGGCTTATGATTTGCCGATGACTTGGTTGAGCCGCGTGGCTACTTTCTCATCCCGTGTCTGGGTTGCTGTTCTGGTGTTCTGCCTGACGGTGCCATGGGCGCATGCTGTGCCGCTAGAAATCACCCTCACGGGTGCGGAGCGACAAGTGGCGCTGGGTTGGAATGCCCAGATTCTGGAAGATGCGCCAGGCCACCTGAAGCTCGCGGATGTCCGTGCGCGTGACCGCGATTGGTCAGCCTTTCACGCAGACACGTTCAATTTCGGATTTTCGAAATCTGTCTGGTGGGCTCGCATGCGTTTGCACCACACGGGTTCGACACCTATCCGACGCATGGTCGACGTCGGGACGGCCCTGCAAGACGAGGTCCAATGGTACGTGGTGAAACCGGATGGTCAGGTTGTCCAGCATCAGATCACCGGGGATCGTCACCCGTTCGGTAGTCGTCCCATTCAGACCCGTGTGCCGACATTCCAGATTGAGATGCAAGCCGGCGAGGTGCTGGATCTCTATGTGCGCTTGTCCAGCCATGACGGTTTGCAGGAGGCCGTGTCCCTGAAACTGTGGCACCCCAATGAACACGTGCAGGCGCTAGAGACTGAAACCCTGGCCTTTGGCTTGTACTTCGGTGCCCTCGGCACAGTGTTGCTTTACAACCTGTTTTTGTTCATATCGACCCGGCAGCGTTCATTTGTTTGGTATTCAGCCTACGTGGCGGCATTTTTGTTCTGGGGCCTGATCTTTCGGGGTTATGCCTTCCAGTACTGGTGGCCAGACTCGCCCAACTTCAACAATCAGATCCTGCCCTTGGCAGCGGCGGTGTCGTATTGTTTGTTCGGTGTATTCATGGTGTCCTATCTGCATACGGGCAGCACGGCGCCACGCTTGATGCACCGGATCATGCTGTTTGCCTTGGTTGGCAATGTGTTGTGTGTGACACCGGCATTCTTCAATTACTACGCCTTGGCTTTTGCGCTGAGCATTCCGTTTGGTGTGACTCAGATTGTGATGGCCCTCACCATCGGCATTTTGTTGGCGCTGCGCGGGTATCGTCCGGCACGCTTTTTCAGTGCCGCATTTTTCTTGTTGGCGGTGGGGGTGGTGCTGTATTACCTGCGTGTGCTGGGAGCTGTGCCATCGAACATCGTCACCGAGAACTTTTTGCAAATCGGATCGGCGCTGGAAGTGTTGCTTTTGGCCTTTGGCCTGGCCGATCAGATGAACACGTTGAGGCGAGAAAAACTCAAAGCCGAACGTCAGGCACTAGCCGCGCAAGAGGCCTTGAACACCGAGCTGGAAAGCCTGGTCAAGCGCCGCACCCGTGCTTTGGAAGCTGCCAACCAGCGGCTGGCTGAAATGGCCATTACCGACGAATTGACGGGGGCCTTCAATCGTCGGCACTTCAACTCGGCCTTCGAGGCGGATGTTGCCAGGCACCGCCGTAACGGCACGCCCGTGGCATTTTGTATGTTGGACATCGACCAGTTCAAGGCCTATAACGACCGGTATGGTCACGTTGCGGGTGATGCAGTATTGCAACGTGTGGCGCAGGTCATCCAGGGCAACTTGCAGCGTGCTGGTGATCAGTTTTTCCGCTTGGGTGGCGAGGAGTTCGGCATCTTGTTGAGCGTGGATCACCCCGCTGACAAGATCGTGTCCTTCATCGACAAGATCCGTGCTGACATCGAGGCTCTGGGTATCACCCATGAACTGGCCGCACATCAGGTCATCACAGCCAGTGTTGGCTTGGTGTGGGCCGGGCCTGATTCGAAGGCCACGCGCCCAGAGGATGTGTATGCCGCAGCAGATGAGCTGTTGTATCAGGCCAAAACACAAGGCCGCAACCGGGTGGTGTCGCGATCCATGTGATGGCCATGGATCATGGCTTGCGGTTGGTGGCGTTGCTCAGTTCACGCTGAGACTGCAGCATGCCGTAGGGCGGCACCACTTCGCCATGGCGGTCTGTGACCTGGTCAAACTGCTCAGCCAACACATCGGCTGCATCCTCGCGAGCGCCCACATACAGGCCTTCGGTCAGGGTGACGTGAGCCGATGCAAACGTGCCAGCGCCAGCGCACAAAATGGCACGTGAGGGCGCTTGTTCACTGGCCAGCATGACCAGGCCTGGGCTGACACGTTCTGGCTGGAACTGCGCCAGCACTTCGGCCGTGAGGATGCCTTCGGTCATTTGCGTGGCCGCAGTCGGCGCCAGGCAGTTGACGCGAATGTTCGCCTTTTCGCCTTCTAGTGACAAGGTTTGCATCAAGCCAACCAAGGCCATTTTGGCCGCACCGTAATTCGATTGGCCGAAGTTGCCAAACAGGCCCGATGACGAGGTGGTGAAGATGATGCGGCCATATTGCTGCGTCTTCATGATCTCCCAGACGGCTTTGGTGCAGATCACAGCGCCCATCAAGTGCACATCCACCACCAGACGGAAGTCATCCAGCGTCATCTTGCTGAAGCTCTTGTCACGCAAGATGCCAGCGTTGTTGACCAGGATGTCGATGCGCCCCCATTGCGCCATGGTCTGCTCCACCATCCGAGCGACAGCGTCTGCGTCCGTGACCGAGCCGCTGAAGCCCATCGCTTGCCCGCCTGCCGCCGTGATCTCATCGACGGTGATTTGTGTGTCACCCAGGTCATTGACCACGACTTTGGCGCCACGCGCCGCCAGTTGCAGCGCATGGCTGCGGCCCAGGCCGGCGCCTGCTCCGGTCACGATGGCGACTTGCCCGTCAAGGCGGATCGACGGGGTGTGGGGTGATGTGCTCATGGAGATACCTGTAGGGAGGGACGTGGGTGCGGAGCTTAGCCCAATGGACGGGTATCCCCATTATTAGGGGGTAATGAACGCCGTGAAGGCCCTGGGCTCCGGATAGCATCCCCACGCAGTGCACCGCATGGCATCACGTCTGCGGCGCTCAATCACACATAAACAAGGAGGGATGTATGAATAAGACTCGTTTGACCGGGATGGCGGCGGCCTTGACGGCCTTGGCTTCATTGACCGCATGCGGCGGTGGTGGCGCCGGCCCTGAAGCACCGGCCACGCCGTCGTCAGTGGGCGCTATGACCATCAATGAATCCAATTACGAGCAGGTGATGTCTGACACCATGGTTGCAGCCATGGGTGCCACTCAGCCGTCAGGTGTTTCCACCATGGTGCCTTTTACCCCTGACTCGACCCAGTGGATGCAGCCTGTCGCTGCCACCGCCGCCAGCATCACGGCAGATGGTTCAGCGCAGGGCACGCAGAGCCAGTATTGCTCGACGGGTAGCGTCGATGTCGCTTACACCGATACCAATCGCAATGGTGTGCAGGACGAAGGCGATGTGATGGTTGCGCGTTTTGTTTCTTGCGCCCTCCCAGGACAGGCCGGTTCCATGCTGTACCAAGTCAGTGGCAAGGTCACGATCAAACTCAATGGTGCGGCGGGGCCGATGGACCGCAACTTTGGCCTGGTCTTTGACGACTTCAAGATCGAATCGGTTGAATTCGCCGGCACCGTCAATGGGGCTATGTCTTACTTGCTGCAACCGAATCTTGAACGGATCGATGCGCCCAATTTGCGATTGGATATGTCCGATGCCGGCAAAAGCCGAACCGACAGCTGGACCGATTTCAAATATTCGGTCGTGGCGTTGGATGGCGTGTCGATGGGCGGGGCCGTACGTGTGGCGTTCTCTGGACAACTGATGTCGAGCGCGTTCGGCAACAAGTCGGTCGAGTTGAGCACGCCCACTCCCATTGAATTTGCGGGCTCGGACGAGGCACCTTACCAGGGACGGATGGTTGTCAAGGGGGCGGGCGGGGCCACGGCGTCTGCCACAGCCGATCGAAATCAAGCCGTGACCTTGGCGGTCGATGCCAATGGTGACGGGGTGATGGATCGATCTAAACTGGTGTCCTGGACGGCGTTTTCGGGCACTGACTTGCCGTAAGTCTGGCCTTGATTTCCGGGTGAAGGGGGCTCGGGCAGAATGGTTGCCATGAGCTTCACACCCATGCAAGCCCGGTTGGGGCCGGCGCGTCCGCCGTTTTTGTTGTTGACCTTGTCGTGCGTGTCACTGGGCGTGGCCTTGGGCTGGCCTGCAGTGGTTCACGATGCCTTCTGGTGGATGCATGTCTGCTTGGTTTTGCTCGGGGGGCTGGCGGCTCACATTTCGGTCAATGCGCTGAACGAGTACATGGATTTCAAGGTAGGCCTGGATCAGACAACGCAGCGCACGCCGTTCAGTGGAGGCAGTGGGGTACTGCCCTTGCGTCCGGATCTGGCTGGCTACGCGTTGGCTCTGGGCGCGGGCGCCTTGTTGTGTACGGTGTTGATCGGGGGCTACTTTTTGGTCGCTGTTCCGGCGGCTCGGATGCCGTTGTTGTTGCTCGGGGGCTTGGGCGTCTTGCTGGTTGCAGCCTACACGCCTTGGTTGACGCGGCGGCCCTGGTTGTGTCTTGTTGCCCCTGGATTGGGCTTTGGGCCCGCGATGGTGTTGGGAACGCAGGTGGTGTTGACGGGGCAATGGACGGCGTCTGGCGCTGCGGCCTCCTTGTTGCCATTTTTCATGGTCAACAACTTGCTGTTGCTCAATCAATTTCCTGATGTCGAGCCGGACCGTCGGGCGGGGCGGCTGACCTTGCCCATGTTGTTGGGTTTGCAAGGTGGCGTGGCGGTGATCGCCTGGCAATGGGGGCTGGCTTTCGCGCTCGCGCCATTGGCTGTGCTGGGAGGCTTGTGGCCGGCGTCGACCTTACTGGTGCTGTTGATGGCGCCAGTTGCGGCATGGGCGTGCCGCCTTTTGTTGACGTACGCTCGGCGTCCCAAAGGGGTGGTGCCGCCTTGCATGGGCGTCAATGTAGCCTTGACTTTGGTGTCGCCGCTTGTGTTGGCTCTGGGGCTGCTGATCGGTTGATCCGCAGGGAAGATAGGGACACTCACGCCCCCGCTTGCATTTTAAGACGACTGGTCATATTATTTGACTCATGGCTCGCACCGCAGACAAAACCGACATCCCAAAACGCCTGGCTGAGGCGGGGTACACCTTGTTTACCCGCTTGGGCTACAACGCAACCGGCATCCAGCAGATCACGGATCAAGCTGGCGTGCCCAAGGGGTCGTTCTACAACCACTTTGAAAGCAAAGAGGCGTTTGCGGCGGTCATCATTCGCAACTACGCCGAGTGGGTAGGCGCGGCTTGGGACACGTGTGTGAAAGACGCGCCAGCGCGTCCCGAAGATGACCCGATGGCGGTCATGCAATACATCTTTTCGCGGTTTGTTCAGCACCATGAACAAGCCGTCTGCCCTGGTTGCCTGGTGGGCAACTTCGCTGCCGAAGTGGCCGAGTCCAGCCCCATGTGCCGGGCTGTGCTGGACAGCGCCATGAACGATTGGCGCACGCGACTGGGGCAATTGATCAAGCTGGCGCAAAGCAAGGGCCAAGTGAGGGCCGACTGTGATGCGATGCAGCTGTCCGCATTCTTCTGGGATGCCTGGGAAGGGGCATTGCTGCGCATGAAGATAGAACACACCTCCCAACCTCTTAAAGACACGGTCGAGCTGATGCTGGGCCACTTTTTCCGTTAACTGGAGCGACTCGATGGCAAACACTGAAGCAGTCAACCTTTTCCAGCCTCTGAAGCTGGGCCGCATTGAACTGGCCAACCGCATGGTCATGGCGCCGCTGACGCGCAACCGCGCAGCCGCAGGCAACACACCCGCTGATATGACGGTGGAGTACTACGCCCAACGCGCCAGCGTGGGCCTGATCATCGCCGAGGCCACACAGGTGTCTGCACAGGCCCAAGGCTATATCGCCACGCCAGGCTTGCACACGCCTGAACAAATCGCCGCATGGCGCAAGGTGACCGATGCGGTGCATGAGCGCGGCGGTCGCATTTTTGTTCAGCTGTGGCACACCGGCCGCATGTCGCACACGGCGTTCCAGCCTGGCGAGCAAGCCCCAGTGGCGCCGTCTGCCATTGCTGCCAAGGCCAAAACCTATATCCCGGGTGCTGGTTATGCCGACACCTCCACGCCGCGCGCCCTGGAATTGGCCGAGATCCCTGGCATCGTCAATGACTTCCGTGTGGCCGCACGCAACGCCATCGAAGCTGGCTTTGATGGTGTGGAAGTGCATGGCGCACACGGCTATCTGATCGATGCCTTCTTGCGTGATGGCTCCAACAAGCGTGAAGACGCTTATGGCGGCAGCATTGAAAACCGCGCCCGCTTCCTGCTGGAAATCATGACCGCTGTGACGCAAGAAATCGGTGCCGACCGTGTTGGTATCCGCATCTCGCCGGTGTCGCCCGTCAATGACTCGAGCGAAAGCCAGCCACAGCCATTGTTTGAATACGTGGTGCGTGAACTCAACAAGATCAAGCCTGTCTACATCCATGTGGTCGAGGGTGCAACCGGCGGCCCACGTGACAACGCGCCGTTTGATTACGACACCCTGCGTAGCTTGTACGACGGCGTCTGGATGCTGAACAACGGCTACACCAAGGACATGGCTGAAGCAGCCCTTGCCGAAGGCCGTGGTCAACTGGTGTCCTTCGGTCGCCTGATGATCACCAATCCAGACCTGCCACGTCGTTTCAAGGAAAACGCACCGCTGAACGAGATGTTTGCGGATGCGCCTTTGTATGGTGGTATCGGCCCCCACGGCTACATTGACTATCCGTCCTTGCCCGCCTGATCTGGGTCAACCCGATTGACTGAGGCCCGCCCGATGCTGTTGTGTCGGGCGGGCCTTAGCGCTTTTACCCTTTTAACAGGGGCTGCGCTGGGTTACAAAGTGACTTTGTATAAAAGCAGGGTTTTGACGTTGACGACATTTGCCCGAAGCCTGTGGCTGTTTCTGGCTGCCAGCCTGGTCTGGGGCGGCATTTTTGCTGCCGAGACGCCCAAGGACATCACCGTCCTGGCGGATGCACATTACCCGCCCTATGTCTTTAGGGATGCCAAGGGCGAACTCACCGGTTTGACGATTGATCTGTGGCGGTTGTGGGAAAAGAAAACCGGCTCACGGGTTCACATCATCGCAACTGACTGGGCTGAGGCGCAAACCCTGTACAAAAGTGGCAAGGGTGACGTCATCGACATGATGTTTCGCACACCTGAGCGAGAAAGAACGCTGAGTTTTTCAGAGCCCTATGCCGATCTGCCTGTCCAGATCTACACCGATCAGGATATTGGCGGCATCAGCAGTGTCAGCACCTTGCAGGGCTTTCTGGTTGGGGGCAAAGCGGGGGATGCCTGCGCCGAGTTGCTCAGGCGCGAAGGCGTTTTGATCGATGCCCGTTATGACAGCTATGAAGACATGGTTGGCCAAGCCGGGGCAGGCCGTTTGCGCGTGTTTTGCATGGACGAAGCGCCCGGCAACTACCTGATGCTCAAGGCTGGGATTGATCAACGGTTTCGCAAAGCCTTTGCTTTGTATACCGGACAGTTTCACCGGGCCTATCGACTCAGTGACGCAGGTTTGAAAGAGCAGATCGAAGCAGGGTTCGACGACATCTCTGAAGATGAGATGGACGCCTTGCGCAAAAAGTGGTTGGGCTCGCAGATCAAGATGTTGCCCTGGTCACGATACATCGCCTACGGGGTCTCCACCGTGGGTGTCTTGGCCGCAGCCATCTTGCTGTGGAGCTTCTTTCTGCGTCGTACCGTCAGACAACGGACTGCAGCCCTGCGTGACGAGCGACGTTTTTTAAGGACCCTGATCAACACATTGCCCGATCTGGTTTGGCTCAAGGACAAGCAAGGCACCTATCAGCTGTGCAATGCGCGGGTTGAGCAGTACTTTGGTGCCCCCGAATCCGAGATCATTGGCAAAACAGATCAGGATTTTGTAGGCGCCGATCAAGCGCAGGCCTACCGTCTGACGGACGACGCTGCGATGGCAGCGCAAGGCCCCGTTGCCTCTCACCACCGGTTGACCTATCTGAGCGATGGTCATGTGGAACTGGTCGAAACCATCAAAACGCCCATGCTGGACAGCAAAGGGCAATTGATGGGTGTGTTGGGCATCTCTCGCGATGTCACGCAGCATCGTCAAAACGAGCTGCGCATCGAGCGGCTCAATCGCCTGTATCGCGTGCTGATGGACATCAATGAAGTGGTCTCGCACAAGAGTGGCCCGCACACCTTGTATCAGGCGATGTGTGACGTGGTGGTCCGCCACAGTGGTGTCAAGATGGTGTGGGCTGGCGAGCCCGATGCCGACAAGCAATTCATCGTGCCGGTTTGCTGGGCCGGTGACAAAACCGATTACGCCCAGTCCCTGGTTCTGCCATTGACGGGCCCCGAGTCAGAGCGCACACCTTCGGCGCAGGCCTACTACGAAGGCAAGCCCAACTATTGCAATGCGATCGAGTCTGATGCGCGCATGGGCGCGAATCGCGATGCGGCATTGGCGGCGGGGTTCCGATCGCTTGCGTCCTTGCCTCTGAAGGTCGGCGGGCAGGTGAGAGCGGTGTGCAATTTGTACACCGATACCGAACAGTTCTTCGATGACCAGATCCGCGAGTTGGTGGGCCGATTGGCCGACATGGTCGGCATGGCCTTGGAGGCCCGAGAGGCTGCATTGGCGCAGGCTCAGGCCCAAACCAAGCTGGCCCAAAGCGAAGCCCGTTTCTCGCAAATGTTCATCACCAGTCCAGTTGGCATGTTGCTATGCCGTCTGGAGGACCAAGTGGTGGTGGATGTCAACGAGGCGTGGCAGCGTCTGATTGGCTTGGACCGCCAAGACATTGTGGGCAGGCATGTCGATGACCTCAAGATCTGGGGCGGCGATGCGGTGCACGACCGACTGGAAGCCTTGCAGCGCTTGCGTTGGGGCGAGGACATTGACCGTTTGGAAACCAATTTGTTGACGCATCAAGGCGATCGACGTGATGTGGTGTGGTCGGCCACCCGCATCAACTTGGCGGATGACGTTTTCCAGTTGGAATCCTTTGTCGACATCTCACTGCAAAAGCAAGCGGCCAAGAATCTGGCTTATCACAACGAGCGTCTGGAGTCGGCCGTGACACTGCGGACGGCAGAGTTGAACAGCTTATTCCAGGCCTTGCCCGATCAGTACTTCCGTCTGGCCTTGGACGGCACCATCATGGATCACCGTGCGGGTGTTGGTGAGCGCATGACCTTGTATGCGCTCAAAAAGGGGATGAAGCTGCAAATGGGCTTGCCGCCGGAAGGGGCTCAGCGCTTGTCACAGGCCCTCAACAGCCTTGGCGACAAAGGCGAAGCCGTGATTGATTACGAACTGCCGGCGCCTGAACCAGACGGAAGCTCGCATGTCTACGAAGCGCGCTTGCTGCCTTTGGGCCTGACCGAGGCCATCGTGGTGATCCGGGATGTGACCGAGCAACGCGCGCTGGATCAGGAGCGCGAAGCAGCACGAGAAGAGGCCGAGCGCCTCGCACGCGTCAAGAGCGAGTTCCTGGCCAACATGAGTCATGAAATCCGTACACCGCTCAATGGCGTGCTGGGTTTGGCGCAATTGGGCTATCTGGAAGCCGAAGGCCAGCCCACGCAAAAAACCTTTGAGACGATCCTTGACTCTGGCCGCTTGCTGTTGGGGGTGCTCAACGACATCTTGGATATCTCCAAGTTGGAAGCGGGGCAGTTGACCATTGAATCTCGCCCAGTCAACTTGAGACACATGCTCGACGAGGTGTCCTCACTGGTGCAGCCTCGTGCCTTGGACAAGGGCTTGAAGCTCAATGTGGTGGTGTCCCCCGATTTGCCAGATGCTTTGGACGGGGACGTCTTGCGCATTGAGCAGGTGCTGCTCAATTTGCTGTCCAACGCTGTCAAGTTCACCGAAGCAGGTGTGGTCGAGCTGGGTGCACAGGCCGAGCCCGATGGTGTCGTGCTGTCTGTGACGGATACCGGCATCGGCATGTCTGCATCCGACCTGGATCAGGTGTTTGCGCCCTTCAAGCAGGCCGACTCATCGACCACGCGGCGCTATGGTGGCACCGGCTTGGGCTTGAGCATCAGCAAACGCCTGGTTGAGTTGATGGGTGGGCGCATTGATGTGCTCAGTGAAGCAGGCCGAGGCAGTCGTTTCATGGTGCACTTGCCTTTGACCGGGGTGGATAGTCTCTCTATGCCCGTGCGGGCTGCACCGGTATTGAAACCGGTTGCCAAGGCGCAGCACCCGGTTCAAGACTTGATGGGCGTGCGGGTGCTGGCCGCTGAGGACAGTGAGGTCAATCAAATCGTGTTGCGCGAATTGCTCACCATGGAATGGGCGACCTTCACCATGGTCAAAGATGGCCGAGAGGCCGTCAACATGGTCGAGGCCCGCGGTGGTGATGCTTTTGACGTGGTCTTGATGGACGTGCAGATGCCTGTCATGGACGGCTACGAGGCCTGTCGGCGCATCATGGTCATCGATCCGACCTTGCCCGTTGTGGGTTTGACCGCCCATGCTTTTGGCGACGCGTTGGTGGCTTGCCAAGAGGCTGGTATGGTTGCGCATGTGAGCAAACCTTATGACCTGCGCAAACTGGTATCCACCATGGTCCAGCACATGCGGCGCCGGTCAGATTGATGATCGGTGTGGGTGATGGATGTGAAGTGGAGCAAGGGCCGCGTGGCCCTGGTTGGCGGTGTCGCCAGTGTGGCGGCCTTGGTGGCTGTGGCGTCTATCTGGGGGCCACAATGGGTTCGTCAGACGGCGCAGGAGCAGTTGGGTAAGACGCTGGGGCGTCGGGTTGCCCTGCAAGGGGTCGAATTCAATCTCTTTCAGCTGCGCGCAGGGATCAGCGGCCTGACAGTCTACGAGGTCGATGGCCAATCGCCCTTCATCCAGTTGGGCCAGGCACGCATGCAGTTGTCGCTGGCCAGCTTGCGTCATCTGGCCCCGGTTGTTGAGTCGATCGACATCGTGGCGCCGCAGGTCAATTTGTCTCGCCTGGATGCCACCCACTGGAATTACAGCGACATCGTGGCCCGCATGGCTGCGCAACCGGCCAAACCAGATGGTGGTGAGCCTGCCAAATTCTCGGTCAACAACATTGCTTTGACGCAAGGCTCTTTGAATTGGGATGACAAGGTCAGCCAGACCCGTCACACCATCCGCGACTTGACGGTTGCCCTGCCGTTCATTTCGAATCTGCCTTACGTGGCCGAGCAATTCACCACACCGTCGGTGAGTGCGCGCATTGATGGCTCTTTGCTCAAGCTCACCGGCAAGTCTCGGCCTTTTGCCAAATCCCGGGATGCCGTCCTGGATCTGGAGCTGGATGGCCTGCCATTGGCCTCCTACGTGCCATTGGCCCCGGTTCAGATGGGGGCCAAATTGGACAAGGCCAGCCTGGATGCCAAGTTGGCCTTGAGTTTCCGGCAAGACGACAAGGGCTCCAGCCTGCACTTGAGCGGGCAGACTGCGCTGAAAGACTTGTCTGTGGTCGATGAGGAGGGCGATGAGCTGGTGCGTTGGCAGGCCTTGACCGTCAAGCTGGCCGACAGTGAACCGTTGCTCAACCGGTGGGCTGTGGACCTGGTTCGCTGGGATCAACCCGTTGTGTGGCTGGAGCGCCAGCGCGATGGCCAGTTGGCCCTGGTTGAAGCGTTTCAGCCCAAAGCCCAGGCCAAGCCTGCTGCCGCGTCCAAATCGACGCCACCACAATTCAAGCTGACCCAGTTTGAAATTCATGACGGTAGCGTTCATTGGATCGACGGCATGGTGCCCGA
>Ga0075163_10006466_pt1 | contig 15530 bp, 4 predicted proteins | sample JI1023141ADNA_FD_71478 | JGI IMG/M metagenome (GOLD analysis project Ga0075163, IMG submission 71478) | Wastewater effluent complex algal communities from Wisconsin, to seasonally profile nutrient transformation and Carbon sequestration -... | ecosystem: Engineered > WWTP > Effluent > Algae... | reverse complement strand
GTAGTGATCACATTCCTGAACAACCCCAAACCCGAATTCCTATATTCAGCACTTTGGGGGCCAACAAGTAACAATGTCCAAGTGGGATATGTCTCCACAATACTTATAAGAATAGAGTAGTCTATTCTATGATCAACACTCCCTATGTAACCTATGATTTTCTGACCCCTTCTTTCTGTCAATTCTACCGGTAGAGGCAACCTTTTACCAAATGCTTGCTGAAAAAGTTGAAAATCAGCAGCATTCGGCAAGCACACTACATTTTTCGAAAATTGAAGTGCATAATCACGTAATCGACCAGACGTAGTAATCGTCAAATCAAACGATGCAATTAATTCACGTTCTAAAGCGCTACCATGCTTTGAAATATATTTTGACTCTGAAATATTATCGACACAATGGTAAATAGTTACCGATGGCGCAAGTGATCTAATGTTTTTAAGGTAAAATGGATTATAGGAATTAATAAATATATAGTCTGTAATTTTATAATTCCTAATAACAGCTTTTATACACCGGGCAACGAGAAAATTATTAATTGAGCTAACAAAATTATATAAACCACCAGGCGGCAGGAAGTTTATTGGAAATGTAAGTAAGGGGGTTACGTTAATTAGGTTTGAAAGAGACCCATCAAGTACACGATATCGCTGTCGTCCAAATAATAATGCCCCTAGCCGGCTTTGAATTTGGGCACTGCTCCAGCCCGTTAGCAGGTCCTTTAGTGTATATGGGTTATCAACATAAAATACTCTTGTGTCCCTGGCCATTTCCTTTGCAAGTGAAAAGGCAGTGGAAGAAAATGGACCATCCCAGCGCGGCAAAGCGAACATAATTATATCCTTGTTCTTTGCTTTCATTTACTCGTTAGCATATTTTTTGCAAAGACAAACCCTTGCGCATAATACATAATCATATAGCGGTAGATATTTATCAACTGTACGTTAAAAATTCGGACTAACATAAAATGACCAATAACAGAAATAATTATGTATGAGAGCAACGTTCCGTATGCAGCGCCAACTACTCCAAAAAAATAAATGAAAACTGCATTATTCAAAATATTGGTAAAAAGCGCAAACACCAGCAACCTAAAATTAAGATGAGGTCGGTTGGATGAATCCATAGCCATCCCAAATTGGCGATTGAAAGGCGTTACTATTCCAAAAAGAGTGGTGATTTTTAATATGCTTGCCGCGTCCGCATAAGCACTGCCTGCAATAATATAGATAATCAAATCAGCAAAAATAAAAGTAATCAGTACAATTGGCAGAGTGATCGTCAATGTCAATCCAACTGACTTCTCATATAAAGTTTTAGTTACCTGTTCGCCTTCCTCACTAATTTTTGCTGTGCTGTACGGATAAATAACTTCAGCTACAGACGTAGCCGGATACTCAATCATATTGGATAGTCTAATGGCTGAACTGTAAATCGCTACGCTGCTTGCGTTTAAAAAAAAACCAACCGAAAATTGATCTACGCTCTTAAAAAACAAAGAACTAATGTTAGTGCCCATCACATATTTTCCAAAATGAAAAACCCGGAGTGCAATTTTTCTATCCCAGTCAAAAGAAAATTCAAAAAACTGCCTAGCGGAGAAAAATGCTACGAAAAGCGAAATCAAAGTACACCCTGCCTGAACCAACACAAGGGTCACTAGAGAGGGTTGATAGTTAAGGAAGTAAAATGCGGCAGCGGCACCAAAAAAAATTCCCTGTCTTACAAAAGCAGTCCAAAAAATACCACTAAAGCTAAATTTTGCTTGCTGCAGATAATTAAACTGGGAAATTGGTATTAGCAAGATCATGGTAATTCCAAAATAAGCAAACATTGGCTGCAACTCATCAACACCAAAAATGCTTTTGAAGGGTGATGCTGATAGCACCAATATCAAATACATGATACAAGAGTATAGAAGATTAATTACCCAAGAGGCCGTGATTACTTTGTTCGATGAAAGTTGATCCGATGCGTGGAGTAATTTTATCAGTGCATTCTGTATCAGGCCATTTCTTGACATCTCAATAATAGTCGTGATCGTTAAAAATAAACTCCAGGCACCAAAATTCTCTTTTGGCAATAGCCTCACCAAAAAATAAAATCCTCCGAAACCGAACAAGAGGATACTTAGGCGGGACCCGATTGAATAAATTCCAGACTTAACCCATTTTGATTGAAAAATACTCATGTTGAATGGCTACTGATTTAAACTAAATGTAGCCTACACTGAAAGGTCTTTGAATTGCACACGGTTAAGAACTGTTCCAAGGAGTTTTCCACGCACTGACTTTAAGTATTGAACTGATTCCTTATCCAAGCCACCCAAAGTAGTCTCAGCACCAAATACTGTCACAACCTTATCTACGTAATCAATCAGTTCCTTCGTGTCAGAATATTCATTAAGCGAAGGACCCTCCATTAAAATATAATCATATTGGGTAACTAAATTATCAATCACTTCTTTGAAATTTCTTCCAGCCAATATTTCAGAAGGAGAATCATGTCCACCAATATTCCCAATTATATCAACCCCTTGAAATTCGGTATTATGGATTATGCTCTTTTGATCATCTTCCTTCTTTTGCTGTTTGAAATTTCCCGGATCGTCAACTTGAGATTCATCAAAGTTAAAACCATTTCGTCCCTTATATTTTTCGTTAACGATATTGTCCTCATTCAACTTCTCTTCATTACCAAAAGAACCTCTTTCTAACAATTTGATACTGTCACTTTTGGGAAGCAATAATTTTGTAAGAGAATTATGTCTAAAGTTAGTATCTATAATCAGAACCCTTTTATTCACTAAACTTAACGTATAAGAGAGACAAATAGTCATGAATGACTTGCCAGCACCAACCTGAGTGCTGGTGATGAGAAACACCTTGCTCTTAGAGGATTGAATTTCATATCTCAGTTTTCTTAGAAAATGAACAAATAGCTCTGACTCTTTATCCAGTTTCTTATCCAGGAATATCGTTCTCAAGTTAAAATCTTTGGTCTTTACAAAATTTACAGAACCAATATTCTTAAGACCTGTTAATCTCTCCAATCGATTGGGCACACGGATGCTAAAGTCCATATACTCTATTCCTAAAATAACGATAACGCATAATACAAAGCTACCAACCCCAGAAAGTGCCATGAGCAATAGTGCCTTTGATGGCTCAGCTTCATAGCTGGGCTGTCCTCTTAATGTCTGCCGGATTGAGTTGCCTATGACTAGTGATTTATTTTTCGCAGTATTATACTTATCCTGAACATTGGCGTAATCTTCAGTTGCAAACTGAACATCACGTTCCAAGTCAGCTAGCCGAGCCTCCTTGGTTGCAAATCCAGAGACGTCATACTTAAGCTTTCTTAGGGATTGCTCAACAGAACTTAAGTTAGATTGCGAAATTTTTAGCTGTAATTTAAGTTGATCTCGTTCCTTCTCTAATTCCTTAACCTCCGTTGCCGCGGTACCTTTATTGATCGCCTCTAATCTGCTTACTTCCAGTTGAAGTTCGTCTCTGAACCGATTGATCTCTACCTTATTCGCCTCAGATCCAAGGCTATTTAAATCAGATATTTTTCTTCTTAAATCTATAATCCGTTGATTAACCTGAACAACTTCTTGCTGATTGAGCTTACCATAACTTCGGATCTTGTCCTCAACTGAGGAAATCGAAAGTATTAGACCCTTCACGTTTTTCTCTTCGGTCTCCTTACTTAACTCATAATCAGTAATCATTGAAATTTTACCCTCGCTTTCAGCGCCATAGTTAAATACATTATTTGAAACTTTAAAGTCATTCAACATGGCGGTTTTTTCGTCTAGGGTTCTCTTCTTCTCCTTTATCAGGGCTTCGAGGAATTCAATTGACTCCGAAGAGCGATCTACTTTGAGAGCTTTATTGTAGCGAATAAATTCTTCACACACAGCGTTAACCGTAAGGGCGGATAAGAATGGGTTCTCTGAAGTAAAGTCCACAGAGATAAAGTCAGAGGTGGACAAACGTTTTATCCATAATTTCTCAATCAAAGATTCGTGGTCATACTCAAAACCTTTTAATATTTCGTATAAAATTCTATCCTCTTCATCTACTGAGTTCAGCGTTTTGAAACCATCAAGTCGCTCTTTGAATTCAGCTTTTGCCCAATTCAGTTTTTCATCATCAATAGCAAATTGCGAGTCCTTAAGTGGCTTAAATTTTCTAAATTTTGAAGTGTCCTCAAGGTCATGCAAGGCCAGGCGATAAGAAACCAGACTCATTACTGGAATTGAGTTCATCGACTCAATTATGTTTATAAAGTTTGTATTAATTTCGAATGGATTTGATGCACCATCATTAAGTTTCACTGCATCGTCAGTAGTAAATCCAGTAGCAATTTGAGCGGTGGATTTATACTTCTTATCCATTGATGAAATAAAAAAAACCGAGCAAATAATAGTAAACATAGGGATTCCTATGATCACCCATAATTTCCGTTGTAAAACCCTTAAGATGGAAAGAAAGTCCATTTATTCACTTAATTAACACAAAAGTACTAAAATCTCTGCCTGTATACCGTGATTGACGCATATCTTATCGATACAATTTTAACTTAACATATTCTCGTTCTTCATCTTGTGGAGCGCTGTCCTCTTCAAGACTGAGAGATATCCGACTACCTTCGATTCCTACTGATTTAAGATAATCCAGAACAGTCAATAATCGGTCCTGATAAAGTTCAATAAAGGTTGAATTTGAATTTTTGATAGCAACGAGGAAACAACGAATTTCTGGCTTACTTTTTAAGGCCGACCCAACAAGCATTAGTTTTTTCTTTTGGTTGTCTCCAAGGACCTCACTATTCTTCTCAAAACTAATTATCGGATCAATCCCTATGAGGTCCAATATCTCCTTATTAGAAAGGTATTGGTTAACAACCTCAATTTTTTCTTCTTGTTTTTCCTTTGCCGTCAAAACCACAAAAACTTGCGATTTACCTTCGTCTCTATTGCTGGAAAAAAAAGCAACACTATCAGAATAGATTGAAAAAAAGGCATCATATGATCTGGAGTTTATTCTGTCGCCTAGATTTTTAGGCACAGACCAGGTCTCCCAAGAATCAAATAACCGATCGCAATAAAAAAGATCGGCATCTCCAAGCCCCGGGTGCCCATTGCTGGCAAAGAAAAGTCTTTTCTTGTCTTGACTTAAAAAAGGAGAAATCTCAAAACCTTTTGTATTAACTGTAGTGCCTAAATTTTTGGGTTCTGTCCACTTTCCAAAGGAGTCTTTTAAACTCACATACAAGTCCTCTTCCCCATAACTGTCTTTGCCTTTCATTGAAATTAAGATCACGTCAAACTCAGGACTAACATAAAAGCCAACAAAATCATCCCGATTAATTCCTGGAATCGGAATAAACTCCGGAGCTCCCCAGGCACCACTGAATAGTTTCGAAAAAGAGATTCCACTCCTGTTCGAATATGCATTTAAGAGGTAAACGACCGTGTGATCATGATTGATTCCAATAACTGCGTTCGACTGCTTGTTATTCCACGGGCTACCCGCATTCGATGCCGGCAGCCAATTTCCGTGCTCATCTTTCTTCGAAACCCAGATATCAGTTCCAGCATATTTACCACCAACATTGTTAGCATGAAAAGCGCGCGTGAAATACAGGGTCTTACCATCGTCAGAAAGCATGGCCCCTAACTCTTCATCATCAGAATTTATTTGAGAACCTAACTTTTCAGGCTGACCAAAAACAAGTTCCTGAGATAAGACATTCTGAAGACCAGAAACCATCGTAGCAAAGAGCAATAGTTTTCTTAACCACATACATCTACCAAAATCTGGGTTTTAGTTTATACTTGTTAAATAAAGCAATACCCAAAACCAACTCATGTGTATGAACATCGAAATCACTTAGGTCTGACGTGTAAATATCATACGCATAATTAATCGAGAAGTTTGTAGTGGCTAAGCCAACCAGGATGGAAACCTTGGCGTCCGAATTATAGGCAGCCCCTACCGATACCAGATTCTTATACCGCATTCTTAGGTTTGCTGCCCACAACAAATCATAACTGTCCTGATAGGTACCTGTAAATCCTGGGGAGAGTTCAAATTCAGGATTTAGAGAAAAAACTGCTCCCGACTGAAATCGGTATTGGGTCCCTTCATTAAGGTTGAATAACTGATCGCCATTTAGCTTTTCAATAATAAGGTTGGAAGACGATACCCCAAAATAAAATCTATTTGAATACAGGACCGCTCCAAAATCTACCAGGAATGTGTTTTGACTCCCCTGACCGGATTGAATCAGGTTTTGGTAGAACAAATCATTCACTTCATCCCGTACCGTTAACCCGGAATAATCAATTCTCTGGTTGGTGTAGCCCAAACGACTTCCCATAGAGATATTCAATTTATCTGAAATTGGCAGATGATAGGCATAGTTGACTGTGGCACCAAAAGATTTGTAGGGTCCTACAGTTCGGCTCGTAACCATTCCTCCTAGCCCATGCCGCCTTCTGAATTTTTTATCAGATTGCATTTGATCAAAAATTTTTGGATTCGATAATCGCAAAGAGTTATTTCTCCGGCCCGAACGTTTCGAACTATTTAAGGCTCCAAATGCGCTCACGTATAAATTATTATTTTCTACACCAAAATTATTCCAACCCTCCCGTACGCCCGTATTTATATTGAAATAATCATCCAGGCCGGTAAATCCTGAATTAACAGTTGGCAGGTTTACATAATATTGGGTATAGTCATTCTCCTGCGCTACCGACTCAAAGGCCGACAGAAAAACAATCACAAACATAAATTGTCTCGACAAAACCCTCATTTTAATATCGTTACTGTACCCTGATACTTCCGTTTGCCACCATTAAGATATATCGTATAAAAATAGGGACCTGGTGGGAGTTCTTTTCCATTTAATTTTCCATCCCATTTGCAGTCACTGGTTTTACATTCAAAAACATTTCTGCCATTTCGATCAAATACCGAAATGGTAATACCCGAGTAAAACTCAAGATTTACAAAGTCCCAATAATCATTTACTCCGTCCTCATTGGGCGTAAATGAGTTAACAATATCCAACTCCGGGAAAACCTCTGTGATAGAAACGATCCTTGAAATAACATTACTGTTATCCAAACTGTCTTTTACAATGAGATTTATTCGTTTATCAGAAATACTTGCATCGCCTGAAACCGGGCTGCTAAACAGCACTTTTGTTAAAGCCGTTTCATAATTGGACCTCGTATCTTTCCCTGTCAAAGTTAATTCGCCAGTAGTTGCGTTGTACGAAGGCTTAATCTCGCTGCTAAAGCCAGTCTCCATGGAAAGTAAATCGCCCTGAGAAAAATTCTCGGCTATTGAAATATTTGCGGAAAAGATAAAATTATCATCCACATCATTAATAATAGTCGATTTAGTAATAGGCGCAGCCGGATCTCCCAAACTGTAGAGAATCGATTCGGTTTCGATATTAGCCAGCGCAGGGGCGTCATTTACCTTTGTAATTTTAATGGATGCGGTTGCATCTTGAACAGCCAGGAATGTTCCTTCAAACGCATTCCAACGAAATAAATCAGATCCATTGAAATTCGTATTAGGCAAGTAAAAGAAATTATCAATAACCCCATTGGTAACTGTTATCTCAGTACCAACAGCGACCGCAGCGCCCTTCCAAAACAATGTTCCATTAGCAGGCAAGGAAACAATCTTTATGTAGGCAATGGTGCTATTCGAAAAACTTGAGAAATTATTTCCAAACGTTGAATAACTAAAAATAAACTGCTCATCCTCTTCAGTCGTGATCTCAAAACTATTAATTACAGGCGGAAAATTAGGGGTGACACTTAGCGTGCCTTGCACATACGTAAAACTGTAATTATTATCGCTACCACCAGAAGTTATGATCGGATATCCGCCCACCGGTGATGAAACAGTTGCAGTCGTAGATATCGATGGCGGTACATCCAGATCTAAAACAGTGTCGTTATTTAAAAATCCACTATACGTGATAGTTAAGGGTGGATTGGGTGTTCCGAACAAACGGGTTTGATTATCCGCAGTAGCAGTTAGAGTAGCTTTATTGATAGTTAATGAGCCTGTCACGTAGGCAAAATTGTAATTGTTGTCGGCACCACCGCTAACGTTAATTGGATAAACACCTACCGATGAAGTAGTAGTAGCAGCCGTACTTGCAGTCGGCCGAACATCCAAAACGCCCTCAATTTCTCCATTTACAAAACCGCTGTAATTTATGGTAAGCGGTGAATTAGGGATTCCATAACTACGATTGGAATTAGTAGCTGTTGCCGTAAGACTAATTTTATTGACTGTGATCACAACTGAAGTACCATTAACAGAGTTATAATTGGCCGAATTAGTTGGGACGAAATCTACACTTAAGGTTTGATTTGGTCCTGCATTAAGTAGTGTTCCGTTCGCTGGACTATAGGTAAAGTTTCCTGGCACGCTCGCGGTTGCGTTCAATTGAGTTGAACTCAGCACTGTGCCATACGAAATTGCTCCCGGGTTAGTCCAGGTAATTACAGGCGTTGCCTTATTCACAGTAATCAACACCGTGGTACCATTAACCGGATTGTAATTAGATGTGTTTGTTGGTGCAAAATTGACGGTAAGGATCTGATTGTTGCCTACATTTAGGATTGTTGCATTAGCAGGGGTATAGGTGAAAATTCCTGCTGTATTGGCCGTAGCGTTCAACTGCGTTGCACCTAAAGCAGTGCCATATGTGATTGCTGCTGGCATTGGCCATGTAATTACAGGAGTGGCCTTATTAATAGTAATCTGGACGGTTGTTCCATTAACCGGATTATAATTCGAGGCATCTGTTGGAGTGAAGTTGGCTGATAAAGTTTGATTGGCCCCGGCATTCAAAATTATTCCAGAAGCCGGTGTATAGGTAAACACACCGGGTACGTTTGCAGATGCATTAAGCTGAGTACTTCCTAATGGAGTTCCGTAACTTATCGCGGAGGGAGTTGGCCATGTAATGACGGGAGTTGCTTTGTTAACTGTAATTTGTACGGTTGTATTACTAACTGAATTATAATTACCCGCATCCGAAGGAGAAAAGTTTACTGACAACACCTGATTTGAACCTGCGTTCAAGGTGGTTCCTGCTGGCGGACTATAGGTTAAAGTTCCAGGTACACTTGCGGTAGCGTTTAATTGAGTTGAAGAGAGTGTAGTTCCATAGGTAATTGACGCAGGGGTTGACCAGGTTACCGTAGGAGTTGCTTTATTAACAGTGATCGATACGGAAGTTCCTATAACTGTATTGTAATTACTTGCATCGGTTGGAGTGAAGTTGGCAGACAAGATCTGATTCACGCCTGCATTTAAGACTGTACCAATAATAGGTGTGTAGATAAATGTGCCAGGCACATTAGCGCTTGCATTTAGCTGGGTAGCACTTAAAGGAGTTCCAAAAACAATAGCCGTTGGATTAGACCATGTTATAACAGGAGTTGCTTTTAAAATAGCGAGAATCGCATTTACATAGGAAATTGAATAATTATTATCGGATCCGCCCGTGATTGTTATAGGGTAATTTCCTACCGGGCTGGCCACGATCGCAGTAGTAGAAACTGTTGGCAGGACATCTATTACTGAAATTGTTTCGCCATTAACAAAACCAGAATAATTTATAGCAAAGGTTGGATTGGCTGACCCATAGGGTCTGCTTGCAGACTGGGCTGTAGCAACTAATGTTGCTTTTGAAACAGTCAGGGTCGCGGATACATAATTGAAATTATAATTATTGTCAGACCCCCCGGATACTGTGATTACATAGGAACCGACAGGACTTGAAATAACTGCAGAAGTTGAGGCACTTGGTACAATATCAATGGCAGATAAATCATCACCATTTAAAAAGCCAGTATAGTTAATTGTAAATCCGGGATTAAGTGCTCCATACAACCTACCTGCGCTAACACCAGTAGCTGTCAATGTTGCTTTCGTGATGGATAATGTACCAGAAATATAAACGAGATTATAATTGTTGTCTGATCCGCCTGTCACAGAAATAGGATATGTTCCAACCGGGCTTAGAACAGTTGCTGTCGTATTTATGATTGGAGCTGAATCAATTACTGCGGAAGTCTCACCATTTACGAATCCTGTATAGCTAATTGTCAAAGCAGGGTTGGAAGCAGCATAAACGCGCGATTGATTATTTGCTGTGGCTGTGAGTGACGCTTTGCTAATGGTTAAGGTGCCTGGTTGAAGTATTATCCCATAATTCAACGCTGAGCCACCACTAAGCGTGATTGGGTAGGTTCCAACCGAACTTGTTATAGTAGCTGTTGTGCTGATGGAAGGTGGTGTGATCGAAGATGCGTTATCCCCATTTAGAAATCCACTGTAGACAATACTAAAGGTCGGGTTTGGTTGCCCATATGTTTTGGCATTATCTGAGGCCTTGGCGATAAGAGGCGACACGTTTATTGTTAATACGCCATTTTGCAGCGTGAGATTATAATTAATAGACGAACCTCCACTCAATGTAATGGGATAAGCACCAACATTGCTTAAACTAGTGGCAACCGTACTGGCGATCGGTGTGGCTATTTCACTTTCGGTATCTCCATTTACAAAGCCAGTATAACTGATTGTAAATCCAGGATTAGCAAGTCCATAGGATCTTGATTTATCATCCGCTCGTGCAGTCAACGGAGCTTTGGTAATCGATAATGACCCATTGACATAGACGAAGTTATAATTATTGTCCACCCCACCCGCTGGGACAATAGGAAATACGCCACCGGCATTATCTCCGGCAATAGCCGAACATGTGGCTGTTGGGGATGTGTCAATGACTCCTGCGGTTTCACTGTTTACAAAGCCCGAATACGTAATAGAAAACGCTGGATTAGCTGCACCATAAATACGGTTGGCGCTCACTGCCGTAGCGGTAAGAGTTGCCTTGTTTACAGTAAGCTGAACGTTTCTACTCACCGAATTATAATTAATTGCATCAGTTGGTATAAAGTTGACTGACAAAGACTGATTTACTCCGGCATTTAACAACGCACCAAGCGCAGGTGTGTATACAAAAGTTCCGGGTACATTGGCTGTGGCATTGAGTTGTGCTGCACTTAAGGTGGTACCGTAGGTGATCGCTGCAGGATTAGTCCAGCTAACCACAGGATTATCCTTATTATTAACAACAATCTGAACCTGCGTAGTTGGAACAGAATTGTAATTAGTGCCATCCGTTGGAGTAAAGGCTACTGAAAGTGTGTACGTACCAACCGATCCAAAAGAAGTTCCTGACGATGGAGTATACGTAAAGGAGCCTGGTACATTGGCTGAGGCATTGAGATGTGCTGAACTCAAAGGTTCATTCACTTTGATTGGTAATGGAGTTGACCAGGTTACCACGGGCGTTGCCTTAGTTACTGTAATAGTAGCTGTTCGTCCAATAATTGAATTATAATTTATAGCATCCGTGGGCGTAAAATTCAGAGACAGGGTTTGGTTGGCTCCAACATTTAAGATGGTTCCGCTAGCAGGGGTGTACGCAAAAATACCCGGCACATTTGCACTTGCATTTAATTGGGTTGAACTCAATGGGGTTCCGTAAATAATAGAAGTTGGATTTGGCCACGTTATAGTTGGTGTAGCTTTATTTACGGTTATAAGTCGTTGAACATCATTTACAGCATTATAATTGGCAGCATCCGTAGGTGCAAAATCAACAGATAATACCTGATTAGCGCCCGCATTTAAAAGTGTTCCATTGGTAGGTGTGTAAACAAATACTCCGAGAACATTAGCGGTTGCATTAAGTTGAGTGGCACTCAACGCAGTGCCGTATGTTATCGCAACCGGATTTGGCCAAGTTATTAGTGGGGTTGCTTTATTAACACTAATGACAACCGTGGTGCCGGTTACCGGATTATAATTAGTGAGATCTGTTGGTGTAAAGTTTACGGACAAGATTTGATTTGATCCGGCATTCAAGATTGTTCCGCTTGCAGGAGTATAGGCAAATGATCCTGCAACGGTTGCTGTCGCGTTAAGCTGGGTAGCGCTTAAAGCAGTACCATAGGTAATAGCACCTGGTGAAGCCCATGTAACTACGGGCGTAGCCTTATTAACTGTTATTGAAACAGTGGTTCCATTAACAGGGTTATAGTTAGCTGCATCCGAAGGCGTGAAGTTGACAGATAGAACCTGATTACCCGCATTCAAAATTGTGCCTATACCTGGTGCGTAAACAAAAGTACCAGGCACACTGCCCGTAGCATTAAGTTGGGTACCACTCAACGCAGTTCCATACGTAATAGCCGAAGGGTTCAACCATGTAACTACCGGAGTTGCCTTATTTACCGTAAGGGAAACCGTTGTGTTTGATACACTATTGTAATTCGTTCCATCGGTCGGTACAAAATCAACTCTTAGTGTTTGACTACCAGCATTCAGAACTGTCCCCAAAGCTGGAGAATAGGTCATTGTTCCTGCAACACCTCCTGAGGTTGCATTCAACTGCGTAGCGCTTAAGGCAGTGCCGTACGTAATCGCTGAAGGCGTATTCCAGGTAATTACTGGAGTAGCCTTATTAACAGTAAGGGCGACCGTTGTGTTGGCTACACTGTTGTAATTCGTTCCATCAGTCGGTACAAAATCAACCCTAAGCGTTTGACTCCCGGCACTTAGAACTACCCCCAACGCTGGAGTGTAAGTCATGGTACCTGCAACCCCTCCTGAGGTCGCATTCAACTGCGTTGCACTCAATGCGGTGCCGTAGGTAATCGCTGAGGGTGGGTTCCAGGTAATTACTGGTGTAGCCTTCGTGATTGTTAAAGTTCCGTTCACGTAGGTAAAAGAATAATTATTGTCTGATCCCCCAGAAACTGTAATAGGGTATGCTCCGACAGAACTTGAAAGGTTTGCCGATGTGGTAGCAGTGGGCGTACTATCAAATACGCTTGCTGTCTCTCCATTTACAAAGCCAGAATACGAAATTGTAAAAGTAGGATTGGCCACACCATAAACTCTGGTGGCATTCAAAGCTGTGGCTGTGATAGAAGCCTTCGTGATGGTGAGTATACCTGAAGTATAGGCTAGATTGTAATTATCATCTGAGCCACCCGAAACAGTAATTGTATACGAACCCACAACACTTGTTAACGTGGCTGTCGTTGTAGCCGCAGGCAGAACGTTCAATACAGATGAGTTTTCACCATTTACAAATCCTGTGTATGTAATTGAAAATACCGGGTTAGCAGTTCCATAAACCCGGCTCGCATCCAACCCGATTGCCGTAACAGTGGCTTTGCTGATAGTTAGCGTGCCCGGTGAATACACAAGATCATAGTTATTATCAGAACCACCGGTTGCAACGATCGGATAGCTGCCGACTGTTGAACTAGTTGTGGCTGTAGTCGAAGCTGTGGGAGGTATGTCAATCACCGAGGCCGTTTCTCCATTAACAAAACCAGAGTAGCCAATGGTGAAGGCCGGATTGGCAGATCCGTAAAGGCGACTTTGATTGTTGGGTGTGGCGGTCAGGGTTGCTTTATTAACTGCAAGGACAACCGTAGTACCAATTACCGGATTGTAATTAGTTGCATCCGTTGGGTTGAAATTAACAGACAGCACATGATTTGGTAACACATTCAGAATTGTTCCGCTAGCATAATTATAAAGGAAAGTGCCGGGAACGGTAGCCGTGGCATTCAGTTGCGTGCCACTTAAAGGAGTTCCGTAAATTATATCTGCAGGAGTTATCCAGGTAACAACAGGTGTTGCTTTCGTAATGGTTAGGGTGCCACTTACATAGGTAAATGAATAATTATTATCAACTCCACCAGAAACTGAAATTGAATAAGATCCTACCGAACTTGAGATATTTGCGAGTGTAGATGCTGTTGGAGCGGTATCCAAAACCAAGGAAGTCTCACCATTAACAAATCCTGAATAATTGATTGAAAAGGATGGATTAGCCACTCCATAAACCCGACTGGCGTTTAGTGCCGTAGCTGTAACCGTAGCTTTGGTAACTGTAAGTGTTCCGTTTGTGAGTAGGATAGTATAATTATTATCCAAGCCCCCTGAAATTACAATCGGATAGGTGCCTACATTACTATCAAAAGTAGCTGCCGTAGAGGTTGAGGGTGGGGTGTCCAGTACGGATGAATTTTCACCATTTAAGAATCCTGTATAGTTTATTAATAAGGTAGGATTGGCCGCTCCATACACGCGACTTATATCAATGGCTGTTGCAGTAATTGTCGCTTTGGTGATGGTTATCGTGCCAGGCGTAAATACAAAATCATAATTATTATCTAAGCCACCCGCTACATTAATAACATAGGACCCTACCGGGGTAGTTGTGTTTACGGAAGTGGTGGCCGTAGGTGGTGAATCGATAACTGATGAGGTTTCACTGTTTACAAAGCCTGCATAAGAAATGGTTAATGTGGGATTCGCTGCCCCATACGTGCGGCTTTGATTATTGGCCGTAGCCGTAAGAGTCGCTTTAGTTATACTTAGTGTTCCCTGAACATAATTGAAATCATAGTTATCATCTGATCCTCCCGAAACCGTTATTGAATAGGGCCCAACTACACTACCCGATGAAGCTGTTGTGGCCGCTGTTGGAGTTGTATTTATTTCTGTGATCGTTTCTCCATTCACAAATCCGGAATAACTAATAGTAAAAACCGGGTTACTTGCACCATAGACTCGACTTTGATTGTTAGCCGTTGCCGTAAGAATAGCCTTACCTATCGTTAATGTGCCACTGACGTAATTAAAATCATAATTACCATCTACACCCCCGGCAACAGTTATCGGATAGGTCCCCACTGCTGATGTCGCACCTGCTGTCGTTGATGCCACCGGGGCCGTATCTAAAATTGTAGCAGTCTCTGAGTTCACAAAGCCTGAATAAGAAATGGTCAATACCGGATTAGTCTCTCCATAAGAACGGCTTTGATTATTGGCTGTAACTATCAAGGTCTTTTTATTTATGGTAAGAGATACCGTAGTGACCGGCACACTGTTGTAATTCGCTATATCAGAAGGAGTAAATGCTACCGATAACGTTTGGCTTCCTGTGTTCAATATCGCACCTGATGCGGGAGTGTAGACAAAGGTTCCTGCAACTCCGCCTGAAGTCGCATTCAGTTGGGTTGCACTCAGCGCTGTACCATAGGTTATCGATGTTGGGGTGTTCCAGGTGATAACGGGGGTAGCCTTATTAACGGTAAGGGTAACCGTAGTAATCGGCACACTGTTGTAATTCGCTATATCAGAAGGATTAAATGCTACCGATATCGTTTGACTGCCCGCATTCAAGATCGCTCCTGATGCCGGAGTATAAACAAAGGTTCCCGCAACTCCGCCCGAAGTCGCGTTCAGTTGGGTCGCACTCAACGCTGTACCATAGGTAATCGCTGTTGGGGTGTTCCAGGTGATCGTTGGTGTGGCCTTATCAACCGTGAGGGTAACTGTAGTGACCGGTACGCTGTTGTAATTCGCTGCATCAGTCGGGGT
>Ga0075163_10006465_pt1 | contig 15531 bp, 13 predicted proteins | sample JI1023141ADNA_FD_71478 | JGI IMG/M metagenome (GOLD analysis project Ga0075163, IMG submission 71478) | Wastewater effluent complex algal communities from Wisconsin, to seasonally profile nutrient transformation and Carbon sequestration -... | ecosystem: Engineered > WWTP > Effluent > Algae... | reverse complement strand
GATCTTGCTTTTACTGGCATCTTCAAATTTTACATCCAGATTTTTAAACTTGGCCTTCAGGTTATCTTCGTTATTCTTTTGCAGGTAGCCCATCGCCAACTCGGTTTCACCCAATTGCAGTAACACATCTACCAATGCTTCATAAACTTTCAGAATATTTTTATCAGACGAAAAAAGTTTGCGCGCTTCTTCCCCACCCGAAACCTTATTGCGAATTTTCTCAATTACATCTACTGCTTCTTTCAGGTAATCGCGACTTTGCGGTAGTTGTTTGTTCTCTTTGTATAACATGCCCAGCCAATACAAACTTTCCCACAACGTGTTGTATTTACCCATCTCGCGCGAAGCTTTAATGGTTTCTTCCAACGTAGGTTTTGCTTTGGCGTAATTTTTCTGCAAGACCTGCAACTGACCTAGCAAGTTAAGGTTAGCGATATAATCTACTTTTAACGATTTCTCTTTCGCTGATTTTACACCTTCATTCAGAAAGCGTGCAGCTTCATCATACTTTTTCTCTTCTATTTTTAAACGACCTATCATACTCAGCGCTTCGGTTTTGGGTCGTGGGGCACCCACTTTATCAAACACAACAATTGCTTCGCGTAACCATTTATCGGCTTGCACATAATCATTTAAATAAAAATACGATTCGCCAATCAGGCTGTGAATAATGCCGAAGTTCTCGTTGTAGTCGCCCGCTTTCTTCATTATCTCGTACGACTTCTGATAATATTCCAACCCTTTGCGGTAATCGCCTTGCGCAGTGTACACCGTACCTATGTTGGCCAACGGTGCCAACCGGTTGTATTCCGAATTTACTTTGCGATACAAACTATCACTCGCCATCTGGTAACGCAATGATTTATCGTACTCGCTTAATTGTTTATACACATTACCGAGATCGATGTAAGCACCGGCAAGGCCCCACTCGTTATTAGTACTGCGGTAGAGTTCAAAACTCTGATGGCCTAACTCAAGCGCTTTTTGAAATTCGCCTGCTTCTGACATAATGTTACTGCGCACTTCAAGCAAATAAGCTTTCAGGGTAACATCATTTAAGGTATCAGAAATAACCTGTGCCTGATCCAACAACTTTAATGCTTTTACATTATCGCCATAAACATAACTGGCATCGTTGCCCATTTCAACCAAGGCGTAAGCAGCATCTTTGCTGCGATTGGTTTTGGTATAGATATCTAACGCTTTTCGAATATATTCTTCCGATACTGCAAACTTACCTTGCGAGCGATTGAGTCCTTTCAGGCGCAGGTAACAAAAGGCCAGTATGTTATCATCTTTAATTTCAGTAGCCAGTTTTACGGCTTCATCGAAATACGTGCCCGCTTTTTTATAATTGTTATCAGCAGCTTGGGCCAACGTGCCGAGGTTGGCGAGCGTATAAATCAGGTTTGGTTTATCTTTTATTTTTCGTTGAAGTGTTAATACTTCCAGGTACAGTTTTTCAGATTCTTTATAATCTGTCTTCGTTTGATAGCCGCTGGCCAGGTTGGAAACAGCAAGCGCCCAGTTCAACGTATCTTTGCTTGACTTCAACATGCCAATGGCTTTGTTGTAATAGTCAAAAGCTGTGTTAAACTCTTTTGTCTTTACATAACTCGCAGCTAAATCCTGATAGGCCGATGGTAGTTGTGTTGAATCGTTTAACTGATGCAATGCATTTACGGTATTGTTCAATGCTTCCTGTGCTGCCACAGGATTATTGGTTTCAGTAAACAACGTGGCCAGTTTAGACCATGAGCTTGCCACCTGCGTGAGGTTGCGACATTTTTTTGCCAGCGCAATAGCAGCCTGATGTGCTTCAATGGCTTTATCAAAATCAAGTTTGCTCCAATAATTTTGCCCTACGTTAGAAAGCATAACCGATGCATTAACCGAATCGCCTGCTTCCATGTATAAGTTATACGCCACCCGGTAGCGCCCAATGGCTTCATCGTACTTAAACAAGTTGGTGCCTTGATTGTAGGCATACTCCCAATGCGATTCGGCCTCTTGTCCCTTATCGCCTAGTTTCTTAAAAACAGAAACGGCTTCCAGAAATGTTTCATTTGCTTTTGTGTAATTTTTTATAGCCGCATAACCTTTGCCTACATTCAGTAATACTTGTGCGCTTTTGTGTTCATTACCGGCAACCTTAAACAGTCGGGCTGCTTCGCGATAATGAAATAACGATTGTGCTTTATTGCCAAAGTGTTTGGTGGTAACCGCCCACCGGTCGTGTGTATCGCCTTGCTCATAAGCACGATGTTTTACGTTGGTTATGGTAAGTGCAAGCTGATGATGTTTATATGCGTTTACTGAATCACGTAAGTCGCGGTATTGATAGGCCATGTTGTTATACACCGTGGCCATGTTGGTGGTATCGTTAGTCAGCTTATAAATTTTTACAGCTTCGCCATAATATTCAATTGCTTTGCGCGGATCGTTTGCATAGTCCTTACCATGAACGTAGGCCAGATCCCACCAGGCATCGGTAAGCTTCGTGTATTCATTTTTCTTAATCAGCGGAAACACTTCTTTGATTTTAGCTAATGCGGCTTTTGTGTCTTTGTTGTCGCGATATCCTTTGTAAATATTTCGCTTGGCGCTGATTAGCCGCGTGGTGTCTTTTAGTTGTGTATAAATTTTTTCAGATTCCGTGTAACTCGAGACTGACTTTGCAAATTCGCCCAATGAAAAATGTAAGGTGCCTTCGTAGTCTAACGCGTAGGCAAGTTTTTGGGCATTGTTCCATTCGCGACCGTATTTTACAGCTTCGGCAATAGCTGCTTTGGCTTTATTGCCTTCTTTAAGTTTGTTAAAGTTTATAGCGATGTTTCGCTTCAGGTCAATCATGCTGGCGGTATCGCGCAAAGCAGTATAAATTTTGAAGGCCCGTTCGTAATTTGTAATGCCATCTACTGGTTTATCTAATTCATCGGAATACATAAAACCCATACTCCACAACATGTCACCTTCTAAATCTAAGTTGTCAACCGAGCGGGCAATACCGAGCGCCTCATCATAATACGCGATAGCTTTCTTAAAATCTCTCTTTGAGCGATTCAGTTTAGCTAACTCCTTAAGCGTAGCGTTCAATTCACTCTGATACGACTTCGATTCGCGGTCAGCAGAAAAAACTTTGGTACGTAAATCTTTTGCCAGCAAAAGATTTTCTTCTGCTTTTGTTTGCTGATCTATTTCAAGGTAAGCCATGGCCATATAATGGCGTGCAAAGCCTTCGCCATACTCGCTTCCTGAAGCTTTAAATTTTTGAGCAGCCTTTTCATACCAAGGTAAGGCTTGCGTGTATTGACTCTGTGCTTCTTCTATCAACGCAACTTCATAGTGATATAAGGCTTCGTTGTAGGTATCGCTCAACTTCGCACCCAGAAACATACAGGCATCCAGAATTTTCCGGGCTTCGGTATATTGCTGCGCCTTACGTTGGTCTTGTGCCTCTTTGTACCAATCGTTAACCATGCCCTTGGTTATTCTTCTTTTATAATGCGTAAAGCTTGCTTCCATTTTTTCAGGTGTGGCCCCGATAAATAATGAACGCAGTTCAGTTGCGGTAATCCGATCGCCATCTAAAGCATACTCACTAAAACTTTTAACCCACGGGTGCGACAAACCTGCATTGTTTGTGTAAAGAATAATAGAATGATACAGGTATGTCCAAACGGTAAGTGTATCCGCTTTCTCCAGCGCCTCATGCAGCAACATTCCCTTTTGCGGGCCTTCTTTTACCCGATCGGTATTGTTGGCTGCTTTCAGTTTTTGTCCTTCTTCGTTGAGCGCCATTTGCATCTGCACAAATTTCTCGGTGCGCAACCTATAGCCATCCGATTTTAAAATCTCTTCTATGGAATAATAAGGCTTACCATTCTCATCTGTAAAAAATATTCCATACGATGCGAGGTAGAAATACGTGCTTTTAAATTTCAGGTTAACCGGAATCTGGGCAAACACCAGATCGCCTACATAAAGCGGTTCTTTGGTTTCGAGAAGGGCCGTAGCTTTTTTAACACCCGCTTCCTGAAAAGTAATGCTGTTGAGATAATGTGCCTCGCCTTTGCGTTGTTGTTGCAGCGTGGCCCACACTTCGCCACCACCACCTTTTTTCAGACCAACTTCCGAACCATAGTTAATGGTAATCAGGTATTTGTTGGTGCCTTTGTTTTCGATGGAAACGATAGGAAAGGCAAACCACATTTCTTCCGATTGGGCAACGGCTGCCGAGCCAAAAAGAAGAAATACTAACAGAATTAATAATGCGCGCATAAGTAGATTAAAAGCGCAGAAAATTTAGGCATTTTTAATGCGCTATGGTACGCTTATTACAAGTAAGATTGCAAAATCCGTGCTGGTACGGATAAATGAAGTTCCGGCTCTGGAAAATGAGGTGAAAGAATTGAATCTAATATATTTAGAAGAGGGCGTTTACTTAATTAGCAAGATTCTGCCTGCCAATTTTAACGACTAGCGACTTTTTCTGTACTCGTGATTCAGTTTTTGATTTCCTAACTGCCAATTTCTTGCCTGTGGCCTTATAATGAGCAATAATCTCACTTATTCTTTTTCTGTCCTCAGTAGTCAACGGTGTTGGATCAACTATAAAGTCAACTCCGATCGGTTCTTTGATGTGTCCCATGCTATATAGTTTGTCAAGTTGGATAATACTTTCTAATTAACTTCAATGCTTCCTGAGGAAAGATTACCATTTTATGGCCACCCACATGAGTGGCACCTAATGTCGTCTCGTAATGAGTAACTAATTTTGTCTTAGAAGTAAAGGAAACAAATCCTTGATAGCCTTTATCCCAAGAAGTTTTACAAGTAAAAGCAAACAAATTTCCAGGCACACCCTCATAAAGTTTCATTCGTCCTAAATTGAAAGGTGCACTTTCTATTAAATGAAGATAATAATGATCATTGAAGTCACTTATGCTAAGTAGTCCTTGAATAATTTCAGGATTATTACGAATTGTCAATTTAAATACTTGCCGATCAGATAACTTGAACTCACTTGTCCAGTTGAAAAGCCAACCAATTTTTTTAGTCGTGTGTTTTAAATCCTGCAAAGTTAACGGATGAACATCTGTGGGGAAACTATCTCCAGAAATTGTATTTACTATGCTATTGGTTAGTTTATCTATTTCAATTCCTAATTGATATTTTGTTGGTTTTGCCACGATTTAAAGATACGAAAATGTCGCAAGGAACTAAAGAACAGACCAAGAGTTACCTCATTTAATTCAGAAGCTGCGTGGTTTCTTCTGCATCGATGGTAATATCGTCCTCCCCAACATCATCAAACGGATTTTCGAGGTGATCCTGAATGTTATCCAAACTTACCAGAATGAAGCTGTACAAAACCGGCATTACATACTCCAACGAAGCGGAATAATCGCCCACGGTGCTGGCAAAGTAAGGCCCGTAAATAATCGGGAATACATAGATAAAAACTTTGCTGTATGTGCGCAGTGTTACCGGGGTACGATAGTTATGAATGATCTTCATGTTATCGAACGCAATAATCATTTTGCTGATGTACTGATTTATTCTGGAAATCTCGCTGCTCTGTACATCGTGCTTACGCAAATCGTTAGTAAACTCCGATAGCTCAGAAAAAAGTTTGTACATCATTAATTCATTCTCTTTCCATTCGGGATTATGGTTGGTCTTGAACATTTCACGCATCAACTTCATCATCTCAAAAATGATTTGCCTGGTGCGGTTAGGTAAGGTTTTATCTTTAATGGGAGGCCAATCGCGCGTAGCAAAATAAACCGCTACCGCATGACCTTTAAAATCGGCCAAGCGCTGCAAAGCAGTTTCCCTACGGGTATAGGCAGAGCCAATTGAAAACACTACCGGAAACACAATGGCCACACCCACCAGCATATCTGGAAACTTGGCGATGAGTCCAAAATGAAAACAGGTGTACGTGGAAATCACCGCCAGAGCCGTGATGATAAACGTTTTGTAATTAATAATTAAGGAGAAACTGCGAATGATCCGCTTCATATGAGGTTGTAAAGGCCGCGAAAATTTCCAAAAAGGGCGGACATTACCAAATTGTTACGTGCAAATTGCAACTTAATCTTCCAGCACCTCAACTTCAACGCGCACATTTCTGCGCGCATTGTTACTGTTTTTATCATGCAACATGCGATTGCCACCCCAGGCCTTGATGCTGATGCGGTTATCTGCAATACCATTGGCTACCAACCAGCCTTTAATTGCCTGTGCCCGCGCTTCGGAGAGTTCTTTCGCTGAGCCAGTGCCATTCACCACATCGTTGGTTAGCTCAAAGAAATTTTGAGAAGGCCCCATGGTAACAATTTTGCCTCGCGCATTGCCATTGGTGTGGCCGTGTAGCATAATTTTGTAACGATCGCTTGAGTTCATAAATTCCAGCAAGCGATTCAATTCGTATTTCGATTCGGGCAACATAACGGCTGCATCGTTAAAGAAATAAACATTATACAGCGTTTCAATATCGCCCCGGTGTAAGCGCGCCAGATCGAAATGAATAATGTACTTATCGTCTTTCCATTCGATATGCTCAGGCAGACTATCGGGTTTAATTTCATTGAGGTTAAAGTCGTGCTGCACTTTGCGGAAACCAAATGATGAACCAATCAAAGTAACCTTACCCGTTTTATTCTTCGGGTCAACCATGGGTATTACCTCATGTGCCTTTACTTTTTTAATTAATCGCGATACATCGCTATCCACCAGTTCAACCTCACCATCAATAGGTTTACTGTTGGTTGGATTGAACAGATAAAATAAAACATTTGCTTCTTTTAGAGGCGGAGTGCCTTTGGGTTTGGGTTCTTCAAATACTACTGTTGGCTCTGGTTTTGTTTCAATGGTAAAAGGTTCTTCTTTTTTAACCGGCTCTTCCTGTGCTACCGGCTTGGGTTCTGTTATAGTAAGTACACTATTCTTATCGGCATTTTCATCTACTTTTGATTCAATTGGTTTTTCGGTTGCTGCTTCTGTTGGCGTGCCATAGTTTTCTTTCATTACGCGCACCCAGGCTTTATCGAATCCACCTTCTTTCCGGGTCTTCAACATCTGATCGATCGACTCATCAAAATCGGCATAATAATCAAGATAGATGTAATAGAATTTGCGACCGGCATCGTACCCGTATTTAGAATGTAGCCCGGAGTTGTTAAGCTGCGCAACATAATTTTCCATGTACTTCTCCTGCCCAATGCGGTAAGCAGCCACTACAATGTAATGTCCTTTTTGGAGGTACTCGCCTTTGGGTGTGGGGTCGGTAAACGATAGGAATGAAGCCCCGAGTAAAATCAGAGTAACGACATAGCCTCTCATAAAATAGGTCTTTTGGTTAATTAAAGTTTAGATAAAAAACTGACTTATGCAATCCAAAAAACTAACGCGCGAACATCTGCTTCAGAAAACCGATGCCATAACCGGTAAGTTGTATAAAAGCCGAAGGCACACTAAGCACCGCTACCTGAAAAGATTTTACCGTGGTAAACGCATGAAGTCCGATCAATAAAAAATAACTGAGATACCCGATGGTGAGTAACGCACCCAGCTTCGGAAAAAGAAATGCAACAAGGGGTATTGAACAAAGCGCCAACAGGAAGAAAGCGGGAAACCAATGCGTGGGTTTTACTTCTCCGGGGTGTGCCTGCCCCACCAGCACCCGGCCTTTACCAAAGTTGGAAACCTGTTTAAAAAATTCGTGGAACGAAGTTCTGCGTTTATGATAAACAAACGCATCGGGTATAAGTACAACATTAAACCCTTGCTTGCGCATACGTATGCTTAGTTCAATATCTTCGGCAAAGCGATCGAACACAAAACCCTTTGTTTGCTCAAACACCTTGCTGCTAATCCCCATGTTAAAACTTCGTGGTTGAAATCCTTTTTTACTGCCCCCCCTAATACCACCCGTTGTAAAAACCGAAGCCATAGTATAGGCCATTGCCTGTTGCAAGGGAGTAAAATCGGTTCGGCCTTTATCGGGCCCACCCCATGCATCAATACTTTCGGTTTGCATAAACTTTTCAACCGCTTCAAAATAGGTTTCGGGTATTACGCAATCGCTATCAAACACAACAAAGTATTCGCCCCGTGCGTGTTCAAAACCGAAATTACGACTTGGCCCAGGGCCGCTATTAGGTTTAAAGAAATAGGTGATGGATAATAAAGAAGCATATTGCTCATACACCTCACGACTGGTTTGGGTTGAACCATCTTCTACCAGCAGCACTTCAAAATTTTTATACGATTGTTGTGTAAGGCTCTGCAGTAGTTCCTGCACTTCGTGCGGACGATTATAGACCGGAACAATGACAGAATACTTCGGAGTTTGCATTTCAACAAAAGTAATCAATCCGTAAACAGAAATTTATCGCAAACAGATTTTGAGTGCAGGTTTTACTTACATTTAAGAATGAAAAAATCTATCCTGCTCCTGTTTGTTTCTATTTCTGCAAGCCTAACTTTTGCACAGAAAAATCCAGACCTCGATAAAGTTGCTGCTACGTATGCCACGCAATCGTTCAAAGAGTTTTACGAAATGCTCAGCTTACCTAATGATGCCCACTTCCCGCAGGATATTGAAAAAAATGTTTTGTGGTGCGAACAAGCCTTTGCCAAACGGGGCTTCACCACAACCCGATTAAATACACCCACCGTTCCATTATTATTAGCTGAACGCAAATCAAAAAATGCCAGCAAAACTGTACTTATTTATCTACAGATTGATGGCCAACCAGTTGAGCCTTCGCAATGGCAACAGGAAAGTCCGTGGAAACCTACCCTAAAAGAAAAAGACAGCGATGGCAAGTGGAACGCTATTGCTTATGAACGTTTATACGAAGGTCTTAATCCTGACTGGCGGATTTTTGCCCGCGCTACTTCCGATGCCAAAGGCCCGGCAATGGCTTTTCTGGCTGCGTTGGATGCAGGCCAAGCATTAAAGATTCAACCTAATTACAACATCAAAGTAATTATGGATTTTGAAGAAGAGTTAGGCTCGCCCAACCTTCCACCGGCTGTACTTAAATATAAAAACGAACTGGCTGCAGACATGTTCATCATTTATGACGGACCGCGCCATGTAAGCAATCAACCCACGTTAAGTTTTGGTGCGCGTGGCATCTGCGAAATTACGCTTACTACATTCGGGCCACGGGTGCCGGTGCATAGTGGCAATTATGGAAACTACACACCCAACCCTGCTATGCGGTTAGCTCAACTACTTGCATCTATGAAAAGTGATGATGGCCGCGTTACCATTCCCGGATTTTACGAAGGCATTACCTTAACAGCCGAAGAGAAAGCTGTTCTGAAACAAGTGCCCGACAATGAAACGGAAATCAAAAAATTTCTGGGCATTGCGAAAGCGGATAACATTGGCGAAAATTTTCAGGAGTCGTTGCAATACCCAACGTTAAACATTCGCGGCATGGATGCTTTATTTATTGGTAAAGAATCGCGCACGCTAATTCCGGCAACGGCTACAGCCGAAATTGATATTCGGTTAGTGCCCGGTAGTGATCCTGATCGGTTGGTTGGTTTGGTGAAAAAACATATTCAGGATAAAGGTTATTATGTGATTGACCGCGAACCCACCGAAGCCGAACGGATGCAATACGGAAAAATAACTTCGTTCCGATCGCACTTTTCGTATGCTGCGTTTCAAACTCCGTTTAATTCGGCCCCCGGTGTTTGGCTTAATAAAGCAATGGTAAAAGCGTTTGGAAAAGAACCGATTAAAATCCGGTTAATGGGTGGCTCTATTCCTATTTCACCATTTGTTACTACGTTAAATATTCCGGCTGTAAGTGTGCCCACCGTAAATGCCGATAATAATCAACATGCCGAAAATGAAAATATTCGCATGGGGAATTATGTAGATGCCGTAAAAACTTTTTTGGCGATACTGATGGAGAAGTTGTAAACCATTGAAAGGCAGGGATATAAAATTTATTCTCCAAATTAAGGCAGAGATAATAGGTGATTTTCAAATTGGCTAATTGTCAAATTTTCAAATTGGCTTATCTTGCGCCCGATGGAAAATTTTGTGGTTTCGGCTCGTAAGTATCGTCCGCTCGGCTTTGAAGAAGTGGTGGGCCAGGAGCATATTACAACCACGCTTAAAAATGCCATCGATAATAACAAACTTGCACAGGCTTTATTATTCTGCGGACCACGGGGTGTGGGTAAAACTACCTGCGCGCGCATTGTAGCGCGTTTGATCAACGGCTTCGAAGAAAAAGCTGAAATTAATTCACTTAATATTTTTGAGCTCGATGCTGCATCCAACAACTCGGTGGATGACATCCGCAACCTGATTGACCAGGTACGCTACCCACCGCAGTTCGGAAAATTCAAGGTGTATATTATTGACGAGGTTCACATGCTTTCGGCATCGGCATTTAATGCCTTTCTTAAAACGCTGGAAGAGCCACCACCATACGCCATTTTTATTCTGGCAACCACCGAAAAGCATAAGTTACTGCCAACTATTTTATCGCGGTGCCAGATTTATGATTTTAACCGCATTCAGGTTTCGGATATTTCGCGCCAACTAAAAAAAGTTGCTGATCGCGAGAAGATTAAAGCTGAAGAAGAAGCCCTGCACCTGATTGCCCAAAAAGCAGATGGCGCTTTACGCGATGCACTTTCCATCTTCGATCTGATGGTTACGTTCTCCTCGGGCAACGAGGTAACGTTTAAAAATGTTTTGAACAACCTCCACATTCTTGATCATGATTATTACTTCAAAGTGGTGGATGGGTTGTTGTCAGAAAACCATGCACAACCTTTAGTGTTGTTAGATGAAATTCTGAAAAAAGGATTTGATGGTCATAATTTTATTGTCGGCTTAAGCGATCATTTGCGTAACCTGTTAGTAGCACAAGATGCACGCACGGTTGATTTGATGGAAGTTCCGGATAGTACCCGCAAAAAATATCTTGAACAAGCTGGTGCGGCATCACCTTCTTTATTGCTTTCGTGGTTAAACCTCGCCAGCCAGTGCGACATGAATTATAAGAGCAGCAAAAATCAACGCTTGCTGGTTGAACTTGCGCTGATGAAGATGGCGCATGTACATGCTGTGGTTAAAGTCAATGGCACTGCTCCTGTCCAGGAGGGATTAAAAAAAAAATTGAACCCGTAACCAACACCCCGGTTATTGAATCGAATGCGGCTCCTGTTTCTGCGGAAGCTATAGAAACTGTTAATCTGGTTGCCAAAGTTGTTAATGAACCCATCGCTAAAACAGCTGATGAAAGTAACAAACCCCGCACCACACTTAATCTCAGCAACCTGCTGAAAGGAAAACCAAAAGAAAAAACCAAGACTGTTGTAGCTGCTCCCGCTAAAGAAAATAAACCGGTAAAAGAGAACGAGTTAATTAAAGTCTGGACCGAATTTGCCGAACAGCGTAAAAGCCAGGTGGCGGAATATCATTTATTGAAGCAACCTTTTGAGTTTGCCAACAACTTAATTACACTCACCCTTACTAATCCAGTTGAAGAGCCATTGCTCAACACCATCAAAGCCGATTTGCTTACTTACTTGCGCGATAATCTGAATAACAGTTTAATTCAATTAGACTATCAGTTTGCTCAATTTGAAACCAGACGCATGGCCTACACCAACAAAGAAAAATTTGATGCGCTTGTTGAAAAAAATCCATTGTTAAAGAAGTTGCAAGATAAATTTGGGTTAGATCCGGACTTTTAAATCCACTCTAATAAGGTGGTAGTTTTGCCATTTTCCACTTCAGAACCAATCAGTGTAAAACCAAATTCATTTAAAGTCGTTACTTAGAATTAAGTAAAGACACATGACTATTGGGTTACGAATTTTATTGATTGCTCTTTCCGGCTTATTAATAGCACGTGATGTAGGCACCGCCACCCAGTCCATACAGATTGAAATTACGGAAGAATCAGCCTCTACACAAAAAGAAGTTTCTATTGTACAGCAACAGTCCGAAATCAAAAAAATTACCCGTCCTGTTTTACTGCTTGCTAAATTCACGCATTCCAAATCAATTGAACTAACTCCCAAATTTGCTCGTCAGACTTCCGATTACTTGTGGTTGCAACATCGGGCATTATTGATTTAAGTCGCTTCGCGACTCTTGTTTATTAATCTATTTTTCACACTTAACTTATTCTGATATGAAAACCATTTCGTATGTCTTGCTCATTAGTAGTGCTTTTATTTTTTCAAGTTGCGCCATTGTTCGTCAAGGTGAAGTTGGTATGAAGCGAAGACTTGGGGTATTAAACCCGAAAGTGATTCAACCCGGATCGGTTGGTTTTAATCCATTCACCAGTACCATTATCAAAATGCCCATTCGCACCATGAACATGGAAATCAGTTCCAACCTACCCTCGAAAGAAGGTTTGAATGTGGCGGCCGTAATTTCGATTCTATATCGGATTGAACCCACAAAGGCTCCTTACATTGTGGAGAACATTGGTGTGGGTAATGAACAAAATGTAATCAGCAGCGTATTTCGTTCTACTGCAGCCGATGTGTGTTCACGTTTCTTTGCCAAGGATATGCACTCAGCACAACGGGCTGTAATCGAAAAAGAGATTGCCACGCAGATGTCTGAACTATTAGTACCCCGTGGATTTTTGATTGAAGCCGTACTGTTAAAAAATATTCAGCTACCGGCTGGTCTGGCTCGCGCAGTTGAAGAAAAATTAGAAGCCGAACAGGTAGCGCAGCGTATGGAATTTTTACTGGATCGCGAAAAGCGTGAAGCCGAACGTAAAAAAATAGAAGCTGAAGGTATTCGCGATGCGCAGAAAATAATTTCGGAAGGGTTGAATAAGAATATTATTGAGTGGCAAAGTATTGAAGCTTTCCGTGAACTTGCCAAATCGCCCAACACTAAAACAATTATTACAGATGGTAAATCACCGATGTTGATTAATCCAAAAGAATGATAAACCTATTAACCACAGCGTGCCTGGAGGAAATATTTAATCTCTGTGCGCGCTGTGGTTCTTCTTCCATCACACCTTCACGTAAATCTTTTTCTTATCCATCCAATATCCCACAACCCAACACGTAAGCATTACCCAAAGGGCAAACAATACCGATCCGTTATAATCGCCAGCCCACGATTGAAATACATTTTTATAAATCCAGCTATATAAATCGCTATCGCCAACACTAAATGTCCACATTAATATCACAAATACTTCTGAGAGCAAATAGATGAATAGCGTGTTCTTGCCAAATACTTCAAAGAAGTAAGTCCATTTGTTAAGTTGTGCAATCTCTATTATAAAAACCAGCACCGCCAGCACCATTAAATCAATTCCAACCGTATGCAACACATACGTACTGGTCCACAATTTTTTATTGATTGGGAACATTAAGCCCCACCAACTTGCCATCACCAATAACACCGCTCCTACCATCAGCAGTTTGGCAATGGTTTCATAATTCTTACCGCTTCGTTGCAGAAACATTCCAGCCACATACCCAGCTATTACATTTACCGTTGCTGGCAATGTGCTCAACAATCCTTCCGGATCAAATGCCACCCCTTCGCCATGATACAAATGTTTTTCTCCCAATAACCACAAATCAAGTTTGGTACCGGCATTACCTTCTAAGGTAAGATCCCCAAACTCGAATAAAATAATTCTATACAATACCAAAGCAATTACACTAAACAAAAGTGCGCCTTTGATTTTGAAATAATGAATTACCAACGAAGCAATAGCGTAACACAGTGCAATGCGCTGCAACACACCAAACACGCGCGTACTTTCAAAAGGTTTAAACACCCATTCGCCTGCAGCATTCTGGGCTACAAACGGAAACCAATACATCAGGTAGCCGAGCAGAAAAATGATGAGTGTGCGCTTAAGAACCTTCACCATAAAAGAACCCTCGCCTACGGCTTCATACTTCGCCTGACTAAAACTCATCGCGTTACCCACCACAAAAAGAAAAGTAGGAAACACCAGATCGGTAAGCGTAAACCCATGCCACTCGGCATGCAGCAAAGGTGAATAGGTGTTGGAACTGCCCAATGAATTAACAACAATCATCAAGGCAACATCCATGCCTCTGAAAACATCGAGCGAGAGGTAGCGGTTTTGGTTTAATGACATGCGGGATTCTTTTTTTTTGAAATGGCCTGTCAATCCTTCACACCAACCGATTCGATTATTTTGGCCATTCCATGTGACCTTAAATTAATATTATAAACACATGAAAGTAAAGAATCCTGCAGTTAAAATCAAAGTACTTTACATCAGGCGCGTGGCAGGCTATCCACCAGGGTGCGCCATTTTTCTAATTCAGGAATACCCGGCTTGCGTAAGCCAAAGAATTGTACGATCATTTCTTTACTCTTATCGAAGGCTTCAATGGCCGTAACCACTCCATCAGTTGTTGGCTTCCGAACAATCCAGGCGCTTTCAATCAAGTCTTCGCGCAGGTGCATATTAAAATCCGGATCGAGGATATTTAACCAATTATCCATTACCCGAATGGTTTGAATTTTTCCCTGGTGGATCTGAATGTTTCCACGGCTTCCGGCAAACACCATAATAGGCAATTGATCATTAGCCGCACTTTCCAGCAAATTTTTTAAAGCTGCTTTTTGAATGCGTTCCGAAAATTTTCCTTCTGCCAATACCACAGCATCCAACCGGTTTACCTGGTGCTTGCGCAGCATTCCAAAAAAATCGTGCGTGTCTTTCATGTTTTCCCATTCGCTAAGCAAAGCGCTTTTATCAATATCGGCAATGGCTTTGGTGGGTTTTTCCCTTACGGGAGTAATGGCAATCTCTGTGGTTTGATCAGCGGCTGTAAAATCATGCACCAGTTTATCAAATGCTTCCTGATTGCTACCGGCTTTATTACCCGGACCAGGCGCTACTAAAAATATTTTTGTTACGGCACTTCCGGCTTCATCAAAAATCTGAATGCTTTGTTGCAACCCGTGTGGTGTTTGTAACTTAACAGCAAATCCAAACTTCCAGGCGGCAAAAAATACGCGCGTTTCAATCGGGCCGATAACCGTAGCCATGCGATGTGCAGGCGGGCCCATTACTTCCACTTTTTGGAACGGTCCTTTGTGTTCCAATACACAACCTTCGTTTCGCGTAAGCGACATTACTCGGCCCAGCTCTGGCAATCGCTCTACTAATTTTGTCCAGTCGCCTTCCAGTTTAGTTGTATAATCGCCAATAGTAGTGGCTAACAATTCAGCTTCGCTTACGCCCAACTCTTGTGCGCAATCGCGAATTCGAAGTGTGGGTTTAGTTTTTTTCAGTTCGTTCCACGCGGTGCGCAAGGTGGATGTTTTAGGTTCGGCAATAGTGCTCATACTGATGCAATTTTTAAATTAGACAATGTAGTTCGTTCGGGTACGATGTACGGGCAGTTGGTACACGGATCGTGATACACATTTACCCGACAACAAAAAGTTTCTTCTATAATAGGTTTGGTAAATACCGTTTTGGATTCGCCTTGTGCTACCAC
>Ga0075163_10006464_pt1 | contig 15532 bp, 12 predicted proteins | sample JI1023141ADNA_FD_71478 | JGI IMG/M metagenome (GOLD analysis project Ga0075163, IMG submission 71478) | Wastewater effluent complex algal communities from Wisconsin, to seasonally profile nutrient transformation and Carbon sequestration -... | ecosystem: Engineered > WWTP > Effluent > Algae... | reverse complement strand
CGGGCGAGATGGGACCAACCAGCCCGGCGATCCGGCTCCGGAGGCTGTGAAGCGACCACCAGTTTGGGAGCGATTTTCGCTTCCCGTTCATGCCAAGCAGCTGGGATGTGGAACCGTCGAGTCCGCAGATGTCGCTCAGATCGGGCCTGAACACTGTTCGGCGGGTCGACGTTGGTGATATCGTGTACAGCAGGTGCTAGACCCTCCACGGGCCTGTTTACGAAGGCTTGTCTTGAAAACCGTCTGAATCGCGACAGAATCGGTACGAATTTACGAGACAGCCAGGAGATCGCGCCGTCGCGCATCGTCAGTTGGTCGCTGTTCTGCACCGTGCTCTTGGCCAAGCCCTGAAGCCGTCGGCCGATTGGCCTTCGTGCCAACTTCGCCGTCTCGATTCACTACCTCGCTCAGCTCGGCGAGCAGCGTCGAGGCGGTCTTATCGGGCTCCGCACGGGGAGAGTTTCGCCGCCACGACCGCGTCGCGGTCTTCGTATCGAAGCACCGTTTTTATTGCAGCATGCGGCGCCATGGAGCGCGCACCGATCCCCGAACACGAGGTCACCGAGACCTACCGCCTGCTCGCCCGCCGTCCGCCGTCGCTGCGCTGGCGAACGCCGAGCTGCTGCTCGGTGTCGGGGCTAGCGCCGCGGGCTGCTGGTTCGCGCGGGAGGCATGATGATGCTCTGGTCGAACCCGGCCGGGCCGTTGAAGGTCCACTGGACCTCGGGCTCGAAGGAGTCCGGCGGAGCCTTGTCGGTGCAGTCGCCGACCGCGTCCATGTCGTCGACGCTCTTGCACATGTCCGGTGGCGGGCTCATGTCCGGCTGCGCGCCCATGTCGAACCTGATCGCGGAGGTCGTGTCGGTGTTGTCGGTGGTGGTCGTGGTGGTGCCGGACGGATCGATGGAGGTCGAGGTGCCTGACGGGTCGACAACGCCGGTTGTGCCGGTCTCGCGCTCATGCTGGCGCTGCTGCTGGCGGACGAGGCGTCCCCGGCGGCCTCGGTCGGGAGCGAGCTGCTCTCGGTCGGCTGGTCGAGGGGACGGTGGTCGGGGCGGCCGGGGGGGTGGAGCTGTCGGAGGTGTTGCCGTCGTCGCCGCAGGCGACGGAGGTGAGGCGGCGGCCGGCGCGACGCGGAGTCAGCATGGGGGACGCATCATACACGCGCGCGAGAACCGAGTCGGAGCGGGCGGCAGCTGACGCGCTCGTTGCCTTTGCGCATCCCGGGTTGGGCCCAGAACCCGCTGCGGTGGTACGAGGCGATGTTTTCGGCTCGGGCGTGCGTGAGTCCGGTCGAGTCCTTCGATAAGATCGTAGCACGAATGCCGGCCGAATGGCCGATGTCGCATTCGCACTCGAATACATAGGACGAGCCGGGGGGCGGTGCCGAGCAATTGTTCGGAGTGTCCAAGCCGGTGCGGGGCAACAGCGATGCGGAGGAGTTTCACGCGGCCAGGGTCCTGTTTGTCGGCTCGACAATGCACGCTCCGGCGAGCGCTGATGACTCGACCGACATGGTATTCATAGGGGATGAAGAAGGCGTTCTTGTTGGCGAAACAGCCGGAGCCGCTACCTCCGCGGCGAATAGCTCCTCATCAAGCCAGCCGTAAGCCGAGTGCCGCTTCGAGTGAGGAGCCGGACGCATTCGTGGAGCGGGTATCCCACGAACCGGTCGATTCGGGCTATAACGACATTATCGAGGTGGCCCGCCCGGGACGCAAGCTGGGCGCGCTCGGCGATCCCGGCGAAGGGGCGAACGCCTCGGGTCCCCTGGGCGGGACGACGCGGCTGGATTCGCAGCTATCGTCGCGATTTTCACAGGCGTATGGCCAGGATCTCGGGGATGTCCGCGTCCATCCGGACAGCGCGGCCGCCGAGGCGCTGCATGTCCGTGCATTTACCGTCGGTCAAGACATCGCGTTCTCTCCGGGGGAGTATCAGCCCGAGACGACGGCGGGACAGTTGCTGCTGGGCCACGAGCTGGCCCACGTGGTCCAGCAGTCCAGGGGCGCGGAGGGTCTGCAAGGCGAAGGGCTCCGAGCCGACCGGTACGAGCAGGAGGCAGACACGGCGGCGAGTGCAGTGCTCGCCGAGGAGCCCGTGCCCGGTCTCTCGCCGGCTCCGGGCGCGACGCCGCAGTTCGCACCCCCGGCCAGTCCACCGCCCGCGAGCGGCGGTCCAGCCCAACCTCCGGCAACACATGCGGCGCTCGACCTGAGCGGCGGGACGATCGATCCGGCCAGCGTCCAGGAGGGCGGCCAGTACCCGGTGCACATCGACTCGCTGGGGGCGACCGGCGTGATCGAGCTCGTCAAGAACAGGGCCGGCGACAAGGTGAGTTCGAAAGGCCAAGGCCACGCCATCACCCTCGGTCTGGCGGCCCTGAAATATCTCCATCCGGACCCGCTCGTGCTCGTGGTGCGCGTGCAGGACAATTCGGTGACAGGGCACGTGGCGGTAGGTGAGCCCGGGCCGTTCATCAAGCAGAACGACGTGAAGCTGTTCGGGGTGTTGTGCGAGACGCCGGCTTCGCTCGGCTTCCTCGGCCTGACCCAGGTGCGGGCGCCGAAGCCCGACAATCGATTCGAAGGCGGACAGTTGCACGTGGGCGCTGGCCTCGAGCTCACACTCGGCGGGTGGGTCTCCGGGGCGAAGCTCGCCTTTGACATCGACAATGATCAGATCAAGGTTGGCGGCAGCGCCAAGGTCGACGTGACAGGGGCGCAGCAGGCCGAGCTAACGGTCGAGTGGACCCCGGAGGCCGGTCTCTCCGGCAGCGCGACGCTCGTGGTCGGCATGGGCCCCGTGAAGGGCGAGGGGGCGGCTCGCCTGCATGACGGTGTGGTCGACGCGCAAGCGACCGTCGCGTACGAGTCCGAACGCCTCAACGGCAGCTTGACCTTGCTGGCGATCGACGCGGAGACCGCCCGCGACATCACGAAGTCCGTCGGACCCGACGGGGCCATGCCCTCGATCTTCGACGCGCCCGCGGCCGAGGCCGGGCCGGGGGCGAAGCCGAACGCGGCGAAGCCGGCAAAGGGACCGCGGGCGTTCGCCGGCTGGGGACAGCTCGACTTCGCGTTGAACGAGTGGCTCACCGGGCGGACGCTGGTCGTCGTCAACAGCGAGGGGAAAGTGACGCTGGTCGGGAAGGTCACGCCGCCCAAGGAGATCGTCCTGTTCGAACAGAAGGACTGGGTGAAGGAGCTGTTCAAGGTCGAGGCGCGCGCGGCCTACGGGTTGCCGGTGATCGGCAACGTGTTCGTGTTCGCCAACGTGGGGCTCGAGGCGCTGGCTACGATCGGCCCGGGGAAGCTGTACGACATCGAGCTCAACGGCACGTACTCGACGGACGAGCGCGCCGATCAGTCGCTCGACCTCAAGGCGTCGCTCAACATCTCGGCGTTCGCCGGGCTGCGCCTGCGCGCCGAGGGCGGGGCGGGGGTCGAGCTCCTCGCGCACGACATCAAGGCCGGCGTGGGTGTGTGGGCCCTGGCCGGTGTGCGTGGCTACGTCGACGCGACCCCGACGATCGGGATGCGTCAGGCGGCCGGGAAGACCCCCGAATACTTCATCAAGGGCCACATGGATCTGGCCGCCCAGATGTTCCTCGAGCTCGGCGGGGACCTGTTCATCGAGGTCGACGGGCCGTGGTGGTCGCCGATCGACGGCGAGAAGTGGACGTGGCCGCTGGGGAGCGTCACGTATCCGATCCCCGGGGAATTCGGGATCGGCGCGGACGTCGAGCACGTCCTCGGCTCGAAGACCTGGCCGGAGGTGAAATTCAGCGACGTCGCGTTCGACGCCAGCAAGTTCACGAGCGACCTGCTGCGGGAGAGACCGCCCAAGGACGGCGGAGGCGAGAAGCAGGCCGACACGAAGTGGAACGACGGAGCGGGCGGGGCAGGTCCGACCGACGCGCCGGGCACCGCGAACGCCGTCGCGCCAGGCGGAGCAACGACCCCGGCGGCTCCGGCTCCGGTAGCTTCTAGCGAACCCGCCAGGCCGCCGACTCATGTGCCATCGGAGACGCACGACCAGGGTAGGAAGCCCGGCGAGGCGGATGCTGCATTGACGAAGCCGGGCAGCCCAGTGTCTGCTGCCGGACCCGACAAGCCAACGTCAGGCAAGCACGAGATGGAGACGCCCGGGAAAGTCGAGGGCCCGCCAGCCTCGATGCCGAGCACCGCCGCCAGACCCGAGAAGCACGAGGCGTCGCCCACTCCGCCCAGTACAGCCGCCCAGCCGTCGCAGGCAGCCAAACCCGGCGAGCACGCCCAATTCGATCCAGGCGCTCATGATTCGACGACTTCCGATGCGGCCACCGGCAAGGAACAGAAGGCCTCTACTGATCCGAAGAGCACCGAGGCGGCCATCGAACAAGGGAAGAAGAACGCGGCCGATAAGACGGACCCGCAAACTTCCCAGGAGGCGACCGATAAGGACGGCAAACCCGCCGAAGGCACACCGGACACGGCCGAGAAGCAGCGTGTGGCCGCCGAGGCGAAGAGTGTCTCTGAGGCGCTTGAGCAGGCGAACACACCTGCATCTGTAATCGCATCCTCGCTCGAACGGGATTTCATGCCTCGTTACCTCTGGATCAAGCGGTTCGAGGCGGAAGTGCGGAGTCCGGAGCTTGCAGAGATCTTCATGATCGCCAGCAAGATCAAGGTGGACGATGTTCAAAGAAAAGTTATACCTCCAGAACTACATGTTAGCGAGGCTGTAAAATCTGCCGCGAATCTGTCGGACGACGTGAAAGTGTTCGGTCGGTGTATTGAATTCGCAAAAAGGCTCCGCAAGGCGTTGATAACTAAGGGAATCCCTGGAGTTCACATCCGTCTAGAGGCTCAGGGCCGGCGAATCGGAGACATGAAACATGGAAGACTCGTGGGAGATGACGTGCATGAAGGAATCCTTGTCGGAGGGACGGTGTTTGACAATCTTAACTGGCATGGTGTATCATTGAGAGAATGGCGTGGTAGCCTGAGGCTGCTCCGCGAGGAAGACAAGGAAATCCCCGACAACTTCTTCAGTTTTGTGCCATTTTAGGCGATCAAAATGAGAACACATACAGAACATCTCATCAAGATATGCAAAATGCCGATGCTCGGCTTGCCTGATGCTCGCTACGAGACGGTGTGCGCATACCTCGACGGCTACAACATCGCGCTTGCGGGCGCTCCCCTTGTAGGGTTCCGAGAATGGCTCATTGTGCACGGCAATGAGTGGACTAACTTGCCGTGGTGGGGACTAGTGCGTCGCGCTGTACTTGATGATCTTGATGTGCTGAAACAAATGACCGATGCGCAGAACGCGTCAGTCTTGAGCGCGCTCGTGGATTATCTTCAGCGTTTCTACGACTTTCGTGAGCGATACGGCCTGTCGATGGTATATCACCGATATCATCGATGGCTTATGGCGAGAACTGACGAGGAGACTGCCTATCTTCGTGAGCGCTTGGTTGAAGAAGACAACTACGGTCAAGGAGATTAGTGTTATCCGTCCTCCTCTCGTGCATCGGCGGGGCTGGCTGGCGACGTCGAGGCGGTGGGGCGGATCCCAGGTGGTGATCGGCTCGACGAATGCGCCGGTAATGAAATCGCAGTGGCCGTCGGCGCCGACGCCCTCGCCTTCGATGCGGGCGCGCCGGGGAGGTCGTCGACGACGAGGTCGCGGGCGGCGGCGAGGTCGACGTACACCGCGAGGGAATGTGGGGCATGGGCGGCCGACATGAGCACGACCTCGGAGGCACCGACCGAGCGGGTGTGTACGCGGGGCAGCCGGTTACTCGGGCGCGGTCACCCCACTGAGATCCACGCCCTTCATGTCGAGCTCGAGCGGCTGAACGGTGAGTAGCGTCGAGTCGACTGCCTCGCTAAAACCCGGCGTCTGCTCCCGCTCGCAGCGGTCGAGCAGGTCGCCGTGCCGCTCGAGCCTCGCCTTGGTCGCCGCGTCGGGCTCATATTCGCGGAACTTGTGCCCGCTGTCGGCGAGCGTCTTCGCCAGCGCGTTCGCCTGGGGCGCCAGCTCCTTCAACCCCGCGACGACCCTGGCGCAGTCGCCCCCTGATGCATCGAGGACTTCGGTCAGCTTGTCGAGGAACGCCCGTGATTGTCCGTCCCACGTCATCGGGACGGCGGACGTACAGGCGCCGGCGAGCATCAGAGTGGCGAGCAGGGGACGCATGGTGCCAATTTAGCGCCGTCGGTTCGGCGAGCGCAAGCACCATGATGCGCCGCGCTCAACGCGCGTGCTCGGCGCGCGACCGGCGGCTCGCAGAGCAACACCGCGCACGTGTTCATGGTATGTATGTCTTTATCTCGAGCGGCAGTATCGCCGGTTCGTATCCAACCAGGCGGGAGGTGGCATATGAAGGGGACGATAGATACGGAGAGATCGAGGTTCGACGCCGCTGCGCGTGCGCGCGGGCCAGGGTCGCGCCCCGCGCAGACGCAGCGCATCGACCCGGACGACGGCGACCCGATATCGGCGGTCGACGATTCCGCCATGCGTGTCTCCTGGATCCGCGGATCGATCGAGACAGGCTATCGAGACCTCGTCGACGCGGCCCGCTCTGACATTCCGTTCCTGCAGAGAGCGCCGGTCCTCGGCGGATCCGGCGATGTCTACGAGCAGGAGGCCGATCGCGTCGCCAACGCCGTGGCCCATTCGACCGCGAACGCCGGGACGGCCGACCGAGCGGCGGCTCCCTTGCAGCGCTCGGGCCTCGCGGGCACTACCCCGACCCTGGGCCCGGTCCCGGAGACCATCACGCGCGCCGTGGCCAATCCTACCGCCGGCGCGCCGCTTGATGCGCGTATCCAGCGCCCGATCGAGACCCACCTCGGTCGCGGCATGAGCCATGTGCGCGTCCATCAAGACGACGCCGCGCACGAGCTCGCCGCAACCCTGGGCGCGCGGGCCGTCACCCACAAGAGCCATATCTGGCTCGGTCGCGGCGAGAGTTCAGGCGACCTCGACCTCATGGCCCACGAGGCGACTCACGTCGTCCAGCAGGGAGGCTCCGACGAGCGTGTCCAGCGCTACGAGTCCGGCGAGCACGCGCAACTGGGGGAAACCCAGGGGGAGCTCCAGGCGCAGGTTCAGGCCCGCTACGCGCCCATCCAGTACGTCGTCCAACCGGGCGACACCCTCGCCGCGATCGCCGCGAAATTTCAGATCAGCAGGGCCGAGCTGACGGCCGCCAACAAGGGTAAGCTCCGGCACTGGCCGGCGCGCGATGGTGGCGATCGCATGGTCGCCGGGTTCAACGCCGGCGAACTCGTCGCAATCCCTCAAAAGCCCAATGAATTCGCCGTATCGGCGGTCAAAGACAAGTCGGCGCAATTCGTGGTGAACGGTGTCACGATGGATTATGGCGTCGGTATCGCCCTCGGCGACTTCTTCGAGAGCCCCGAGCAGATAGCGAGCGCCCCGCCGTCCGAGTTGAAGACGCTGGCGGATCTTATCGATCGCGAGAGGACGGGGGGACAGCACGTCACGACCGAGGAATGGGAAGCCGCCACCCACGGGCGATACCTGGCGCTGGCCGAGAAGAACGAGACCCACTTCGCCCCGCCTGACCCGAGTCGGGTGCCGTCATCGGCGGGCGGGGCCGGCGGGCCCAATCATAAGAGCGCGTGGGAGCGGCACCACGCCGCCGCCCTCGCGGCGTCCCAGTCCGGCGACAGGGACGCCGCGCTGATGAGGAATGCCTTCGCGGATCACTTCCTAACCGATGCATTCGCCGCGGGGCACCTGATCAACAAGCGCGACCTGATGGAGCAGTTCAAGGGGCATGTGACGCAGAACCAGGACGAATACACCTCGGAGTCGGTCGAGTTCTTCGACGGCATCGCCCAACGCGCCTTCACCGGGTCGGTGCAGGCCGAGTTCTCGCGGTACGAGACCGTCGCCTACAAGGGGGTCGTCTTTCGCCCGAACATCGACAGCGCGTCGCGTTTCTCGTCGCTCTTGCAGGCGATCCACCAGCAGGAGCCCGATCTGTTGGCCAACGCTATCGCGCTCCACACCCACACCACGCTCAATACGTTGCCCGGCGGGCTCCCGGTCGAGAACGCCGCCGGCGATCGCTGGGAGTTGAGCGGGGACGGCACTCTTAACGAGGCATCACAGCGGATCGCCCGCAAGGCGGTCGCCCAGTCGCAGATGAACGTCCTGTCAGTGTACAACGTCGTGGGTCCGCTCAATTATACGGCCCTGTTCGCGCAGGTGTGGTCCTACACGCCGTTCCCGAGCGCCGCCGGCTCCGCGCAATTGAAGGGCGTGGTGAGCCGGGGGACGAGCATCGCCGACACGGGCGTCCGCGATGCGATCGTCCTCCTGATCCAGCAAAATTACATGAGGATCATCGAGGAGCTAGTGAGGCGCGGCGCGCTCAAGCTGGCCTAGCCAGCAGCGTCTGATGGCTAGATGTTGGTGATATGGTGTATAGCCGGCTATAGACCCACCTACGGGCCGTTCTGCAAGGGGCGTCTCGGAAATAGCCAGAATCGCGACAAAATCAGTACGAATTTTCGAGGTGTCGGGGAGATCGCACCATCGCGCATCACTGCGTCGAAGTGGCAGGGCACCATGCCCGAGGCAAGCCCTTGAGCCGGCGGCCGGTTGGCTTCCGTGACAGCTTTTTCGTCTCGATCTCTGTATCGATCGCGGGGACCATGCCCTCCTTGTCCCTCAGGCGGCCCCGTCGCCGTAGCGCGCCGCTGCTCCGTAGCGCGAGGCCTCTACGCGGTCCTTACGGAGCGCGCGGGTGGGGCTTTCGTCGATTTTGATCTCCTTGTACAAGGTGCGTGGATGGGCGCAGCGATGAACAGTGAGTCGGTAGGATTTTCAACGGGCGCCCCGATCTTGTTCAATGCAGAGCGACTGCCGCGCTGGCTGCGCGCGCCGAACACGCTGGCCCGAATGCTCGGTATCGAGTCGCCGCGCCTCACGCCGGAGAGCCTGACAGCCAGCGCGGCCCGCAGCGCCGGCCTGCCAGCGCGATTCCCTCCTCACGTGGAGCGGAGCCTCGAGGTGCTCTGCCGGTCGCTGCGTGACGAGGCGCGGCTCCACTGGTTCGGCCAGATGAACCAGTGGACGCTCCTGGTCACCGGACTGTCGGCGCTGCTTCGCGTCGAGCAGGCCCTCCGGGACGATCCCTCGCTACTCGAGACGAAGCTCCTGGCGCCCGTCATCGTGACGGGCCTGCCACGGTCGGGAACGACGTTCCTCCACCGGCTACTGAGCGAGGCGACGGAGGCCGCGGGTGTCCCGCTGTACGGGCACTTCATGCCCACGCCCCGCCGCCCCGTGGACTACCGGCGCCTGGAGTGCGCCGCGCTCCTCGAGCCATGGAGGATCGCCGGCCGGGCCTATGAGATGGATGCCATGCATCTCATGCGCTCCGAGCTGCCCGATGAGTGCAACTGGGGCATGAGAATCGGCGGACAGTCGATGATCTTCTGGAACTCGGCGCCTGCCTATGGCTACCTGCATTGGGTCCTCGGGCAGGACCTCCGGGAGACCTACCAGCTCTACCGCCGGACGCTGCTGCTCCACCAGCGGCAGGTGCCCGGCCGGCGCCTGACGCTCAAGTGCCCGCACCACCTGGCCTGGCTGCCGGCGCTGAGAGAGGCGATCCCCGAGGCGCACATCGTCCAGACGCACCGCGATCCGCTCCAGATGACGCCGAGCGAGTGCAAGCTGGTGCTGTCGATGCACGCGCTGGCCACCGACGCGCTGGACAGGCGTCGCACCGTGGACCACGTCGTCTTCAAGGCGCTCACCTTCGCGGAGCGTGCCGTGGCCTTCGCAGAGTCGGCGCCTGGCGAGCGCGTCCAGCACGTCGACTATGACGCGCTGGTGAGTGACCCTGTGCAGACGGCGCGAGCGATCCATGCCTCGCTCGGGCTGCCCTTCTCCGCGCGGCACGAGGCGCAGCTCGGCGCCTTTGCGTCGCGCAACCGGCAGCACAAGCACGGGCGCAACCCCTACAGCATCGATCAGTTCGGCCTCGACGCCGGCCGCCTGTCCGAGGCGTTTCGTCCGTACCGGGAGCGGTTCCTGGCCGGCTCGGGGCGCCCGCAGGCCATCGACGAGGGCGCGCAGACCTGAAGGGGGTGGTCGATCGCCGCGGTGGCCCGGCCCTCCTGCAACATGCGGGCGCAGGTCGTTCTTCGTCTCGCTCTGCTCCATGCGGAGATACATGGCCACCCATGCTCGCCGCATTCGTCGACACGGGGACCTTCACGCCGCCAGCCTGGTGGACGCACTGCGGCGGCGACGGGTACCGGAACTACGTGGAGAGCGTCCCCGTGCCACACTGACTGGTCCGTTCACCCGTTGTGATCACGACGATGCGGTTCAGGTAGCATCGCCGGCATTGACGGGTCCTGCCCCTACGTCGTCCGCTACACGGGCCCATCTCAACTTTGACTGCTCAATGCCCAGTTATCATGGGTTAACTGCAACATCCCAGTAGGGCTGAGGCAATACTACGTGTGAAACCGTTTTATGTCCACGCTTGACCATGTGAATTAGATTGCCTAGTGTCTGCTCATGGCAACCAATCCACCTTCAGGAGACGGGCACCGTCGAGGCGCCGTTCGTGACCGATCTCAGATCTACAACCCGGAGATCGAACGTTGGGTGAAGCGGGACACCGACACTGGACGGTTTCTCGATCAGAAGAAGGATGGCGAACCCTTCAAAGGTGTGCGTAAGGAAAACAAGGACAAGTAAGCCATGCTCGAACTACACGACTGGAAGCATGAACGAATCCTAATACTGGGAATGACCTACCCGCATTACTCCAAGAAATATCAGGAAAACGTCTGCACAGGAGCTCTCTTAGAATCTACAAAAGAGATGATACGGATACATCCAATCCCGAGGAGGTACATGGATGTCAAATTCAAGAGTTTCCAGTGGATTACTGCCAAAATTTCTAAACACCCTCATGATCCAAGACCAGAAAGTTGCCGGATTGATCCGGATTCCATCGAATTGCAGGAAGACGTGCCGTCTACCAAGTCGGAAGTACGGCGAGCCTTACTGGAGTCCTCCCCTCACCGTGTAGCTTCCTATGAAGCGCTAAAGGTGCGGAACGAGACGCAAGGGACATCGCTTGGGATCGTTTGTCCAAAAGAAATAACCGGCTGCCGATTAGAAAGGCGCCCTGCTGCTGAGAGGCTTGAATGGGCAGCAGCGGAGGAGGAACTTCTGCGCCAGTATGATCTGTATGAACGCCCACCACGGAAGATCGACTTTCCTGAGGTACGGTTCATGGTGAGCTGGATATGTGACGACGCACAGTGCAAAGGTCATGAGATGGGGATTGAGCAGTGGGGTCTCCATGAACTATATCGCAAGCTCCGTGGGGACGTAGGTTGTGATGCAAAGGTTCTTGCAGAGATGAGACGGAGGCTTGACAGCAAGACTCGTGACATCTTCCTGTTTCTCGGTAGTTTTCGTACGATCATGTACAACTTCGGTCTCATGGATTCGTACTCAGCCCCAAAGTTGCCCTCAACTGGCCAACTGAGCCTTCTTGGACCCGCATGAAGGTCTACAACATCGGATACCAGCAGAAGCGGATCAACATTTTCTGCGAGATGTTGCGCGAGGCCGGAGTGGAAACACTCATCGATGTGAGGGAGAGGGCTTGGAGTAATCGGCCAGAATATCGAAAACAAGCCCTCCGTATGGCGCTGGGAAGCGTTGGCATCGAGTACATCCACCTCAAATCTGCCGGGAATCCATTTCGCCCCAAGAATGGTATCGCAGAAGACTTCGCTGCTTGTAAAGCTGCGTATACGAAGCACCTTAAGCAAAACTTTGGAGTTGTAGCTGAGGCCCTGTCATTGGCGGCTCGGACTCGGTCGGCCTTCTTTTGCTACGAAGCAGATCGGTGCGGATGCCATCGAGACGTGCTCTTGAGGGAGATCGCCAAGAGCAACGCTACTCCTGTGGAGATCGTTGATCTCTAATCCGAGCGCAGGCACGCGCATCTACGCCAATGTGCTGGCATTCATGGCGCTACTCTCTACTCTCGGCGTGCCCGACCCCGATGTGCGGATTCCTCGACACAGGGGTTTCCGTCGCCCACTGACCCCGTGAGGCCGTCCTCGGGACAGGGTGGCGGAGGCGGACAACGCACAGCGGTCGCTATCCGCTGCTAGCCAGGCAAGGTCGCAGGCGATGCGCGTGCCTGGCTGGATGTCCCCGTCGGGCCAGCCGGTCGCTCGCCAGGGTTCGTGGAGGATCGGGGACGTTCGGGCCGAGGGTCTCGGCCCAGCCGATCACCCGCGACGGCGGCCAGTCGCCGTACGTCTGATGCGATTTGGGGTGGTGCGACGGGTCCGTCACCGGCCTGCCGCGTCAGCCGTGGCTGCGCGTTCCTGCCGACCCTTACCTCGGTGGCGTGACGCCTTTGGAAGCGTCGCAGATCCCACGGGCGGACAGGGGGCCACCCGTGGGCGGTAGTCGAGGCTGCGGCTGCGGACTGCGGACGCGGCTGAACCGAACCGGGGAGTGGAACCGTTCCACTTGGATCTGGCCCCAATGGCCGCCTAGAAGGCAGAACGGCGTTCAGGCGGCGAGATTTTGGTGATATCGTGTATTGCAGGCGCTAGACCACCGTGCGGGTTCGTTTACGAGGGGTTGTCTCGAAAACCGCCAAGATCACGACAAAATCGGTACGAATTTTCGAGACGTTGGGAGATCGCACCGCCGCGCATCCCCCATTGGAACGAGGCGTGGTTGGCGGATGACACAAGCCCCACAGCCGGTCAAGCCCTCGAGAACATGCCATGGTCAGGGCTGACGGCAGCATGGTCAAACTCCAGATGACCAGAAGCGTCCATTGCGGTCGTGCACCTTCCACGTGATCGCGTCGCCCGTGGTATCGAGCAAGCCTCTCAGCTCGACGATGATGCTCTCGACCTCAAGGGCCGTGAGTTCCGTATTTGCTGGAAGGTGTTCGACCAACTCCTCAAGTTTCCAGCCTTCACCCTTGGGCGCATGCTTCAAGACCCTGAGCACTAAGGCTTGATCTGGCGAAAGTTTCGTGCGCGTCCGCCAACACACCACGGTCTGCCAGATTGCCTGCGTGAACGCGGTAGCAATTGCTGGCGTCAGCCCACCCGTCTGCCACACCGCGAAGGCAATAGAGAGGTCTTTTGCCAAGCTTTGTGTTTGGGGGGTTGTCAAGGCCCAGTAGTCATGGCCGACCGCGACGACTGCGTCCATCCGTACGCCGCGGATCGGAATGTCCGCATCGAGCAACGCATCCTGTAGGGCGAAGCGGGCGGGGCCGCGTTGATCCTCTGGCAGAGTATCGATGATGCTGACGAGTTCGCGCGGCAACCGAACATGGTGGTGGAACGTGGACCTTGTCTCGCATTTAGCCAATTCTTCGGGGCTTTCCTCCCCGTCGACGATGCCCACCACAACGAATGGCGCCAGCACATTGACTCGTGTTTCCAGTGGGATCCCTTCAACTCCCCCCGCCACTTCGGTCCTCCATCCAAAATTCGGTGGATGTGAGGGGGTCCCCGCCGATTTCACCCAAAGGTGATCCCGCTTATCCCGGTAGTACAGGTCGCCGCTCTTGGCTCGCATCATCGCACCCTGCACTGGGTAATCTCTAGTGTCGCCGATCCTCATGACGCAAGTGTAGCGCATCCGCGCGCCCCTCCCGCAACCCGCCGGGTGACGTCTCGGGTTTGAAGTTGACTCCGTTCCGCAAACAACTCGTGCGCCCGCCTGCTCGCCTTAGTCGCCGTCAACGGCTTGCAGCGCTGTAGGTGTCGAGGACGCGGGCATGGGTCACGTTAGCGAGGTCGTCATGGGTGATGGCCGTGAAACGGGCCCGCTTGTGGGCTACGAGCCGCGTGTCGTGGCTCTTGTCGGGGTGCTTGGCCTTGCCAGGGGCGCGGTCAAGGATGATGCCGGGTTGGCAGTGCGATCACGCCGTCGTGATACCCTGGCGCGATGACGGAAGCGACGGCTCCGCCCCGGGTACAGTTCGAGCTGTCAATGTCGGCGCGGGTCGCTATGGCGTTGGCCGCGGCGCTCACGATTCCACTGGCCCTGCCGTCGGCGCTGGCGCTCCCGGAGACGGCGGAGCAGGTCGGCTATGTGGTGGGCGCGCTGAGCATCACCATCGCCGGGCCGCTCCTTGTCGGCTGGATCAGCTTCCGGCGCAACCCCGGCGCCGACGTGACACGCGTCGTGGTGATCACGGCACTCGTCCTGGTGGTGGTGCGGGTGTTGCCCGCGCTCGCGGCACTCGAGGCGAACGTGACGCCGGCCGGCGACGGCGAACCGGCGAGCGGACCGCGTGCGGCGCTGCACGAGGCGCAACGGGAGTTCGACGCGGCGCGGATCGGCGGCGACGACCAGGCGAGCATGCGCGCGGCTGGCAAGGCGATCGACGCCTTCGGTGCGATCGCAGACGGCGACGGCCGCGAATCGATGGTGTGGTTCGGGCAGCGCGTGCGTGCCGTACAGGCCCAGCACGAGTCGTTTAACCGCCGCCTGGAGGCGTTCCTGGCCGGCGTCGACCAACCCGCCGAGTTCGACACGGCGGCGGAGATCGACGCACGGCTCGAGCAGCTGCGGGTGGCACACGAGGAGGGTATGGTCCTCGTCGCGGCGATCAAGGCGTTCCCGGTCGAGGTCGAGTCGCGGCTCGGCGACCCGGCCGACCTGGAGCACCTCGCGGCATTCCAGCGCGGGTTCCGTAAGCACGGCGCGATCGGGCTGCAGCTCCGCGAGTGCGAGGTGCGGTTCCTGGAGGGCTACCGCGAGCTACTGACGCTGCTGCGTACACACATCGGGCAGTGGACGATGGATCAGGAGCGCGGGATCGCGTTCACTCAGGCGGTGTCGGACGACCAGCGCGCGGCGATCGATCACACCTTCGCGATACTCGAGCGCGAGCAGGTCGAGATGCAGCGGCTCGATGCGCTGTTTCGGCTGCCTTGAACCGCAACGTCGGGCGGGAAGACGGAGATGAACGACGTCATGACGCTCTAGATGTGCGGGTAGCACATCGCCAGTGCGATCATACTGCGGTCTCCTTGCTCGTGTCGGTGTTGCTCGAGGCCGGGGGGCAGCGGAACGCGTAGACGAGGCCCTCGCGGGCGATGGTCCAGAGCTCGCCCCGCATGTGGGCGACGTCAACGGCGACGGTCGCGGCGACATCATCACCGGCGACGCCAGCTCTCCGACCGTCAGCATGCACCTCTCGATCTGAGGCCGGTTACAGCGCACAAGTGGAACCACCGTTCCACATCGCATGGCTAGGTATGGGTCGTAACAACGTTCGGGGCTTGATATTGGTGATATCGTCCGCGCGCCGGTTTCACACGATTCGCCACGGGGACCTGCGGCGGATCATCGGTCGTCGCGGTAGACGATCTTCTCGATGATGCCGGCGGGTTCGGGCTGGCCGATGACGACGTGTTGCTCGAGCTCGCCGCGCAATTGGAACTCCAGTGAATCGCGGAGGAGGCCGGCG
>Ga0075163_10006463_pt1 | contig 15534 bp, 10 predicted proteins | sample JI1023141ADNA_FD_71478 | JGI IMG/M metagenome (GOLD analysis project Ga0075163, IMG submission 71478) | Wastewater effluent complex algal communities from Wisconsin, to seasonally profile nutrient transformation and Carbon sequestration -... | ecosystem: Engineered > WWTP > Effluent > Algae... | reverse complement strand
CCCCGATTTTTTTCTCGACGTAGCACCACTACGCCTCCGAAAAAAATCGAGCGGTCTCCTTGCGGCGGCTCGACGGCCGCTCGTCCTCGCGACGACCCAAATGGCGAAACTCGAGCCTAATGGAGGGTGGGCTTGGAGTTGCCGTTGCGGTCTTTGGCCCGGCTGGCCTCCAGGGCCTCGCGGATGGCGGCGTCGGCGATGCGCCGGCTCTCCTCCGAAGGGGGATCCTCGTCGCCGAAGTCGTCGTGCATGGGCTTGACCAGCCGCAGGTTGGGCTGGGGCCGGGTGGCGGGTCGGGGGCGCGGGCGGCGGCGTGCGGCGCGGTCGCGCAGGATGGGCACGAGCGTCCAGGCGGTGGCGCCGTCCAGCGGCGGGATGGGCAGCAGGTTGAGGAAGATGATGAAGAGGTTGGAGCGGACAAAGACCTCGTAGGCCGTCCAGGTCACCAGGCTCTCGCGCCCCAGGATGAGCACGGGGATCAGCGTGAGGAGGAGCAACGCCGCCTGAAAGACCACACCGCCCCAGGAGATCATGGCGTTTTCGTAGGGCGAGGCGTGGCCCCGCCAGCGGCAGAGCCCGTGGAAGCCGAACACGTCCACCGACACCACTTCGTGGCCGTAGCGGCGCACAAAGAAGGCGTGCCCCAGCTCGTGCAGGAGCAGCAGGCTGACGGCCATGACCGAGGCCAGCAGGGTGAAGAGGCTCAGGCCACCGGAGCTCACCCCGATGAGCAGGGCGATGAGCGGGGTGGTCCAGTGAAAGCGAATGGGGGCGCCCCGCCAGTGGGCCGCTACCCAGAATCCGCGGTTGAGGTCGAGGATCATGGGTCAATGATGCGCGCAGGCGGCGGCAGGGAGCAATGGGGGGGCGCGATGGACGCGGGGAGAGCCTGGGATCAGGGCTGGAGAGCGAAGCAGTAGATGGCACCCCAGCCACCGCCGCAGCCCACGCAGTCGCCGACGCCGGGGCCGTTCTGGATCAAGTTGACGCCCGGCGCGCACCCACGAACGGTGTGGTCGGCCAGCCACTGCCGGCCGCTGCGGGGGTCCCGCGGCCAGGCGTGGCCACACATCACCAGCTCCCGGCCGACGCGGCCATCGGCAGAAGTCCAGTCATTACAGGTGCTTTCGAGCGCGTTGCTGTTGAGGCGTCCTTGGCGATTGGAGCCCGTGAGCACGTCGTGGGTGTCGCCCAGCATGCGCAGCGGCAGGCCGTTCTCGTCGGGCAGATCGTTGATGGTGGCCGGGTCGCCGGCGGGGCGCTCACCCAGCAGGCCCTGGATGTTCTGGGAGATCAGGCGCTCGTTGGCGTCATACCAGGGCCCCTGGCCGATGCGGTCGATGGCGTTGACGGGCTGGCCATCGGGGCCGCGGGTCACGCTCAAGAAGGCGCGCCAGGTCTTGTGGCCCGCACCCACACTGGTGGCGAGCTGCTGGCAAATGAAGTCGGCGCCAGCGAGCCCACCCAGGTGACCGCCGAAGCCGTCCTGGCTGCCCGACAGCCGGCGCATGCCGTCCAGGCTGGTCACAAAGAAGCTGAAGAGGCGGTCATCGGGCGGGGCCATGTCCACGGGCGCCATGTCCACGGGAGGCGGCGCCATGTCCACGGGGGGCGGGGCCATATCGGGATCGGGCCGGGCCATATCGGGATCGGCCATCGCCATGTCGGGCGAAGGCAGGGTCGCATCCAGGCCGGGGCCCGCATCGGCCACCACGCCGCCTGCCCCCCCCATGCCGCCGGCGGCTCCAGCGCCACCCACGCCGCCGACACCGCCAGCGCCGCCGACACCGCCAGCGCCGCCGGCACCACCCGCGCCCCCCATGCCGCCGACACCGCCCGCGCCGCCCGCACCGCCCGCGCCACCTCCGACACCGCCCGCGCCACCTCCGACACCGCCCGCGCCGCCGCCGACGCCGCCGGCCCCTCCGCCGGCACCGCCGATGCCACCCGCTCCGCCCGCGGCGTCCGCACTCTGGGCGACGTTGTCATCCACACACGCGGTGAGCAACAGGGCGGCGGCCATCCAAGGGAGCGCGTGTCCACCGCGCCAGGACACGCGCCGCAGCGCCGGCACTACAGGTCGATTCATTGAGGGGCCCCTCCTTGGGCACGGGGAACGCGACGCAAGAATTGTGCCCGACGCTGCATGGCCGCTGAGTCCAAGGCAGCGTCAAGCGCGCTTGACACGGGCTGATCGGGCTGTCGTGTGGTGGGGCCGGCGGGCCGCTCCACCCGCGCTAGAAGTCGGGGAAGATGGCCATCCGGGCGAAGCCGATGGGGCTGCCGGGCTGGGCGAGGGGGGTCTCGCCGCGCAGGACGCCCGCGGAGTCGTAGGCGGTGATACGGGGGGTGCCGGCCAGGGCGCTGTCCAGCACCATGAAGCCGGAGCCCAGCACCAGCAGGTCGATGCCGTCCACGATCTCGCTGGACGGGATGAGCACGCTCTCCTGGATGATGGCGGCGGCACGCCCGGCCAGGATGGGCTTGAAGAGCACCACGCCATAGCCGTTGCCCTCGCCGCCCACCTGGGCCGACATCAGCACCTTGGGGCCTTCGTCGGTCTGCACCGCCTCCACGGAGTTGCCGGGGCCCACGAGGTTGCCCGGGAAGTTGGGTGCGTCGGGGAACATGAAGAGCTGCGCGGGGCGGTCGCGGAAGGTGATGACCACCGCCTCGGTGTTGAGGAAGGTCATGTCGGTGACGCCCGGCATCAAGGCGCCGTCGCGCTGGGGCGGGTTCCACGGGCCACGGAACTGCCCGGATTCACTGATCTTATAGAGGTTCTGGTTGGCGGCGCTCCAGGTCACGAAGTCGTCGGCGAAGGTGTTCCACAAGCCCGCCACGCCCGCGAGGTTCACGTTGGTCTCGGTGCGCTTCTCAAACTCGCCGTTGGCCGTGAACTGGTAGATGGCGCCGCGGCCATCCTCGGGCACCGCCACCAACAGCGAGCCGTCGAGGCGCTGGGCCACGCCCGTGGCCGTGGTGATGCCGTTGCCCTCGAGGTCGAGGAACTTGCAGAAGTAGGTGGCGCCGAAGTCCCGCTGCCGATAGGCATCCACCCGGTTGGGGTAGAACACCAGCAGGTAGGTGCCCGCCTGGGCCTCCGGGCAGCGCTCGTCGATGGGCGTCTCCATCGGCATGCCACCGCCCGCGCCACCCATGCCACCCGCGCCCATGTCGCCCTCGGGCGGGGTCGCGTCGACGGCGCCGCCGGCCCCCAGGTCTTGGACCTGGGCGTCGGCCGGTGAGCCACCGGCCCCGCCCGCGCCGCCACCGTCACCGCCGCTGTCACACCCTGCGAGCGCCAACACGAGCGCCCCGCCATGCACCCAAAGCTTCATTGCTTCTCCCCCGCACGGACTGAAAAGGTTCACCATCGGTTGATGTACCACTCGCGCCGACGCTGGAACAACCAGCGGCGATCCGCTACACGTGACCGCTGGAGGTGCGCCGGTGCTGCATTTGAGTGCGTCCACGCCTGCCCATTGGGGCCCCTGGGCGGTGGAGGTGATCGACGAAATCCTGCTTGATCACGCGCACTTGGAGAAGAAGGCAGCCTCCACCGCCCTCAACCTCATCTTCCGCTACCCCGATCGCGCCGCCTTGTTGGCGCCCTTGTCGGCTTTGGCACGCGAAGAGCTGGAGCACTTCGAGCGGGTGCTGGCGGCGCTGCAAGCGCGCGGGCTGAGCTTCAAAGTGCAGCGTCCCGGGGTCTACGCGGGCCGGCTGATGGAGGTGGTCCGCAAGGTGGAGCCGGCGCGGCTGCTCGATACGCTGCTCTGCGCGGCGCTGATCGAAGCGCGCAGCTGCGAGCGGATGCAGCACCTTGCGGAGGCGCTGCCGGCCGGGTCGCTACAGGCGTTGTATGCGGATTTGCTGGCCAGCGAGGCCCGCCACCACCGGCTCTACCTGGATTTGGCCGAGACGGTGGCCCCTCGCGAGGTGGTCCGCGCGCGCCTGGCCGAGCTGGCCGCGCACGAGGCCGCCATCCTGGCCGATGCCCCGGTTGAGTCCCGTCTCCATGGGCGGGCATCCACTCCACTCTAAAAAAGCAACGCGGTGGTGGTATCGTGCTGCGTGACGCCGGTGAGCCCCGTGGGAGCCATGCATGAGTGAAGCCGAAGTCCGCATCCTGCCGCTGCTGCCCCTCCAGTCGATGGTCGTCTTTCCCCAGCGGGTCAGCACCGTCCAGGTGGGTGCGGAGCAGAATGTTACCCTCCTGACGGAGCACGCCGAAGAGGACACCCTGCTGGTGTTGGCCTTTCGCAAGCCCAATGCCTCCGGACCCACCCAGCTTGAGACGCTCTGCCCGGTGGCGGTGATTGGTCGCGTGATCGACCGGCTCAAGCTGCCCGGCAACTGCCAGCGCGTGACGGTGCAGAGCCTGCGGCGGGTGGCGCTGGAGGCGATCATCCAAGAGCAGCCCTACATGCGGGCGCAGGTGCGGTCGCTGGAGACGGTGATCCACGACCCCTTCAAGCTCAATGTGCAGGTGCAAAAGGCGCTCAATCTGTATGAGCGGCTGCTGGCCAGCGAGCGCGAATACCCCAAGGAATTGCAGCAGATCCTCAAGACCAACGTGGATGATCCGGCTCGGTTTGCCGATCTGGTGGCCTCTTCGATGGAGTTTGAGTACGCCGATCGCCTGCGGGTCATCGAGGCGGTGGACGCCGACAGCCGCATGGAGGTGGTGGTCGAGCTCATGCGCAGCGAGCTCGAGCGGGTGAAGGTGGCCCAGGAGGTCGAGAAGAAGGCCAAGGGCGACATCGAGGACTCGCGGCGCGAGTACTACCTGCGCCAGCAAATGCGCACGATTCGCAAGCAACTCGGCGATGAGGACCTCAGCCAGAAGGACGCCGACGTCTACGCCGAGCAGCTCACCGCCCTGGGGTTGGAGGAGACCGTCTCCCGCGAGGCGGAGCGCGAGATCGAGCGCCTGCGCCACATCCAGCCCAGCTCCAGCGAGTACCAGGTCATCAAGACCTACCTCGACCGCTTCTTCGCGCTGCCGTGGGGCAAGGAGAGCACCGAGCACATCGATCTGGGCAAGGTGCGCGACACCCTCGACGGGGGCCACTTCGGCCTGCAGATGGTCAAGGAGCGCATCCTCGAGTTCCTGGCGGTGCGCAAGCTCAACCCCAGCCACAAGGGGCCGATCCTGTGCTTTGCGGGCCCGCCGGGGGTGGGCAAGACGAGCCTGGGTCAGGCCATCGCCGAGGCCATCGGCCGGAATTTCTTCAGGATTTCCGTGGGTGGTGTGCGCGATGAGGCCGAGATTCGTGGCCACCGCCGCACCTATGTGGGTGCGCTGCCCGGCAAGATCCTCAATGGGCTGACCCGCGCGGGCTGCATGAACCCGCTGCTGATGCTCGACGAGATCGACAAGATCGGCTCCGACCACCGCGGCGATCCCGCCTCGGCGCTACTGGAGGTGCTCGATCCCGAGCAGAACCACAGCTTCACCGACCACTACTTCAACGTGCCCTTCGACCTGTCGAAGGTGCTGTTTGTCTGCACGGCCAACTACCTGCACGACATCCCGCGCCCGCTGCTCGACCGCATGGAGGTCATCTCCATCGAGGGCTACACCGAGAACGAAAAGCTGCAGATCGGGCGCCAGCACCTCATCCCCAAGGCCGTCAAGGAGCACGGGCTGCTGCCCAACCCGCCGAGCTTCGAGGACGCTGCGGTCTTGGAGGTGGTGCGCTTTTGGACCCGCGAGGCCGGGGTGCGCAACCTGCAGCGCGCGCTGGCCCAGGTGTGCCGCAAGGTGGCTCGGGAGCGGGTGGAGGGCGGCGCTGATCCGGCGGTCATCGATCCGGCCGTGGTGGCCCGCTACCTGGGGGCGCGCAAGTACCTGCACGACGAGGGGGTGGAAGGCGATCCCATCGGGGCGGCCAACGGCCTGGCCTGGACGGCCTCTGGCGGCGAGATCCTGGTGATCGAAGCCCTGAAAATGAAGGGGCGCGGCAAGCTGGTGATCACCGGCAAGCTCGGCGAGGTGATGAAGGAATCCGTTCAGGCGGCCCACTCCTTCACCCGATCGCGGGCGGTGGCCCTGGGGCTCACCGAAGAGGAGCTGGACACCTGGGACATCCACATCCACTTCCCGGCCGGCGGCGTGCCCAAGGACGGGCCCTCGGCGGGCGTCACGGTGACGCTGGCGCTGGCCAGCCTGCTCTCGGGTAAGCCGGTGCGCTCCTCGGTGGCGATGACCGGCGAGGTGACGCTGCGGGGCAAGGTGCTGCCGGTGGGCGGCGTGAAGGACAAGCTGCTGGCCGCCTACCGCGCGGGCATTCGCACGGTGGTGCTGCCCAAGGCCAACCAGCAGGATCTGGCGGAGGTGCCGGAGGAGGTGCGCTCGGTGACGCGCTTCCACCTCATCGACCATGTGGATGAGCTGTTTGAGGTGGCACTCATCGGCTACCAGGCTGCCCCGGCTGCCGCCGAGATCGCCGTCGCGCCCGTGGACGCGGTGCCAGAGCCGGTGCCTGAAGTCGAGGTGTCGGAGGTGGGCGACGGCCCTACTGCATCGGGGTGAAGCGCCCATCCTCCACAATGAGGAGGAAGAGGGCTTGCACTGCGTCGCGCTCACCGAAGTTGAGGCCGGCGGTGTGGCCCAGCTCGAAGCGGGTGCGGCCGAGCGCCTCCGTGGGATCCAGGTTGTCCTGGGCCGCGAGGGCGTGGGCCTGCTCGAAGGCCGAGATGACGTCCGCCACCAGGGCATCAAAGGCGGTGGCACTCGCCTGAGTGCGCCGCTTGAGCTGCTCGTCAAAGGCCGCGCCCCGGGCGGTCTCCAGCGCAAAAGGCACCGGCACCATCAAGCCCTCGGCGTAGCGTCGGGCCTGCTGCAAGAGGCTCGGCGCATACCACTCCGGCGTGCCGATGACCCAGAGCTCGCGGGCATCCTTGGGCGGCTTGGCAAAGCGTGAGCGTTGGCCACGCACCCACACGCCTTCGGCCGCCAGGTGGGTCAACAGCTTGGCGCCTTCGCGGGCATCGCAGGGGATGAAGAGCGTATCTGCGCGAATTCCCTTGGCTTTCTTGGCAAACTTCTCGAAGTCGGGCTTCTGGGCATCCCAGACCAACTCGGTGTCCAGCTCACCACCGCCGGCCTTCCAGCTCTCGGAGAACCAGCGCCCCAGGGTGGACCCGTAGCTGCTGTTGGGCCGGAGGACCGCCGCGCGCCGCCCCCCGCGCATCAGGCCTGCGCCTGCAGCCGTACGGGCCACCAGGCTCGGCGTCTGCAGCGCCCGCCAGATGGGCCCCTCCACCGCCGTCGCCACGTCCGACGAGGTCAGCATCACCAACGGCATGTGGCGCTCCGCCGCAGCCTGTGCGGCCGCGGGCGCGACGCTCTTGTCAAACAGGCCTACGACAGCAAACACGCCCTCTTGCACAAAGGCGTCGAAGGCCGCCGGCATGTCCTCCGCCTGGGCACCATCGCGAACGAGCAGGATGGGGCCTGGCCCCCCCGGGCGGTCCTCACCGCTCTGCACCTCGAGGCCCAGGGAGAGGCGCTCACCCAGTGGGCGCAGGTTGCCCGAAAGCGGAACGAGTACGCCCACTTGCACACGTCCAGCGGCCGTCGGCAGTCGCCCGGTTGCATCGCGGGCGTCGGGCTCGTCCTCCTGGACCGCCACCGTCTGGCCGTCAAAGAGCTCGGGCCACGCCTCCAACATCTCGCGATCGGGGCGGGTGCCTACCAGCAGCTTCTCGGCGCGGGCGCGGGCCTCGGTCTCTCGGGCGGGATCGGCCTTGGCGGCTGCACCCAGGTGCATGATCGCCTCGGCGCCCGTGGCACAGCGGGCCAGCGCCAGCTCCACATCAGCGCGCTCGGTGCCCTGGAGGTTACCCGCCAACACGGAGGCCTCCGGGCGCATCCGGTCGCACTGCCCGGCCAGCGCCGCGGCCGCACTGCCGTGCACGGCCGATCGCCAGCGCAGGTCGTCGGGCACCGCGCCGTCGGCCTGCGCCAACAGAGCCTCCGCTGCGCTCGCCGGCCGCCGAGGCATCTCGAGGCGCGCCAGGTAGTAGATGGCGTAGGGGCGCACATTGGGATCGCGGGCGGTTTTGAGGAGCGACTCGAAGCGGTGACGCGCATTGGACGCGTCCCCGGCCTCGAAGGCGCCCACCGCGGCTTCGAACTCCTGGCGCTCGCGTTCATCCTTCACAATGGGGGTGGGCCGGCCGGACCGTCCACCGCACCCGAAGGCGAAGGCCACCAGGAAGGGGATCCATAGATACCTGACCATAGAGGTGGTGTCGCACGGCCGGCGATGAGGCGCAAGGTTGCGCACCGGCGAGGGCGTTGCGGACCGCTTTGCGTCGTCTTGCTGACAGGTGCCTTGACCGCTGGGTGCGCGCACCTTAAAACCGAACAAAAGTCGTTTCGGGCGCTGCACCATTTGGGGTTCCCATGCTGATGTGCCGGCATTGCGGTTGGGAGAACCCGGACGAAGCGGCCTTCTGCACGAATTGCGGTCGTGGGTTGGCCCGCGGACGGGGTGCGGAGGTCTCTGACAAGCCCTCGCAGCGCTTCCGGGCGCTGGGATCCCCTGCGGTCAAAGTGCAGAATTCCGAGCCACCGGTGGCCGCGACACCGCCGCTGCCGCGGCTGACGCCGCCTCCAACGGTCAGCTCCGCCCCCACGCTCCTCGATTTTCGCATGCCTGAGCAGATGCTCGCGGAGCTGGCGCGGGCCCGGGTCACCCGGGTGCGTCCGAGCTCAGCGCCGCCCTCGGCCATGCCCCCAGCGGATGAGGGTCGGGCCAGCCCGATCATCGAAACCATCGAGCCGGAGAGCTTTGAGCCAGAGAGCTTCGGGCCGCAGGCGGCGCAACCCGAGGCCAACGACCCCCAGGCGGACGACTCCGCCGAGCTGGAAGGCAATGAGACCGAGGCCAGCGCGCTGGAGGGCAACGAATCCGAGGCGGGCGCACTGAGCGCGCCCGAGACCCGCACAACGGGTGGGTCAACGCCGGACGCTGCCGAGATCCCAGCCAGCGAGGCCGACGGTGAGGCGGACGACGCGGATTCGTTTGAGCCCACCAGCGACACGCGACGCACCCTTGAAGGCCTCCCTTCCACCGTCGCGCGTGCGCAGGCGGGTCGAGCCGCCGGGCCGGTGGAGCTGGGGGCGGTGGCACGTGCCCTGCGGGCGGAGGCGGGCAGCCCAGCCCCTACGCCGGTTTTGGACGAGCCAGCGCCGACGGACGAGGCCCCTGGGGCCGACGCGCGCACCAATCGCTCGGCCAAGGCGCGGCCGACCTTCGATCAGACGACGGATTCGGAAGAGCCGGAGGCCATCGTCGACTTTGATCCCGCCGACCTGCCGCTCGACCTGCCCCCACTGCCCGTCTTGGACGACCTGGGCGACGCACTGGACGAGAGCGCGCCTCCGGGCGGTGAAGCGTTGGATCTGGATGCGTTGGTTGAGGGGCTGGGCGCCAGCGACGAGGCCCTCGGAGACGACGACGACGACGCGGATCGAGACCCGCCCGTGGCGGACGAGTCCGATGACGCGCCCTTCGGCGCCGAGCCCGATGAGGGCGCCGAGCCCGATGAGGGCGCCGAGGACGACGAGATGGTGGGCCGTCCCACCCTGCGATTGAGTGGGCCTTTCAGTGGCCTCTTGCCGTTGGCTGGCCTGCCTGGCTCGGTGGAAACCCGCACCACGCAAGAAGATTTGCCGTTCCCGGTGCTTGAGGACTCCGTCGACCTCATGCCCGATCACATGGTGGAAGTGGACGACTCGCTGAGCGGGCTCGCCGAGCCCGATGCCTTCAACGGCGTCATCGACGACCTCGACAGCCCCCCAGAACCCGCCGAAGGGGAAGATCTGCTGGAGGATGTGGAGGACCTCATCGAGGAAGTAGAGGAGATCCCCGATCTCCTCCGCTCCGATGAGGTCGCTGCGCTCAACGTGGAGGGGCTGGCGCGCGTGGCACCGCCGCCGCTGCCGCTCAAGGGGGTGCGCTTCCTCCTGCGGCCGTTGAGCGAAAACCTCGACGCCGATTTGCTGATCCCGGTGGCCCTGGAGACGCTGGTGCTCGGCCGCCTTGAGGGCGATATCCGCCTCGATCACGATGCATTCATCTCCCCCCGGCACGCGCAGATCATCCCGGATGGCGAGGCGCTCTATCTCGAAGACCTCGGCAGCCTCAACGGCATCTGGGTGCGGCTCCGGGGCGAAGCGACCCTCCACGCGGGCGACTTCTTTCTGGCTGGTCGGCAAGTCTTCCGCGTGGCCGAAGGCGCAGCGAGCGGCACCTTTGCTGCGGCCGAAGATGGCACCCGCCACCTGGGCGCCGAGCCGCGCTCCACCCGTTTTCAGCTCATCGTGCTGGACGGGGATGGCTACCTGACGCACCTGCACCGCCTGCCCCCCGAGGGGAGCCGCATTGGTCGCCATGTGGCCGATCTGGTGTTCACCGACGATGCCTACCTCAGCGGCACGCACGCTCTGGTGCGGCCCCGCGAGAACCACGTCCTGCTCCGCGACCTCGCCAGCCGCAACGGCACCTGGGTGCGCGTCAAGGGCCGCGTGCGGCTGGAAGTCGGTGACGCCTTCATGATTGGCCAGAGCGTGCTGCGCGTGGGTGCCCCTGCCACTTGACTTCGCCGCCCCGTCAGCCGCCTGACGTGCGCCCCGGAGAGCCCCCCGGCGATCCCCTCGGAGGGCCACGGTGGCCCTGGTTGCTGGCCGACAGCCCTTCCGGTATAAGCCGCCCCGCGCGGCCCTTTGCCGCCATCGCAGTGAGGTAGAGCCAGATGCGCATGACCCGTCTGCACGCGCCGACCCTCAAGGACGCGCCCAGGGACGCCGACGTCCAGAGCCAGCGTTTGCTGGTCCGGGGTGGCTACATTCGCCGCCTGGCCGCCGGTATCTACGATTTCCTGCCCCTCGCCAACCGGGTACTCCGCCGCATCGAGACCATCGTGCGCGAAGAGCTGGACCGGGCGGGTGCGCAGGAAGTGCGCCTGCCTATGGTGCAACCCGCTGAAATCTGGGAGGAATCGGGGCGCTGGGGCTTCTATGGGCCCGAGCTCCTCCGCCTCCAGGACCGCAAGGGCGCCCAATTCTGCCTGGGCCCCACCCACGAAGAGGTGATCGTCGACCTGGTTCGGCGGGACGTGCGCTCCTGGCGGGCGCTGCCGCTCAACCTCTACCAGATTCAGAGCAAGTTCCGAGACGAGATCCGGCCCCGGGCGGGCCTCATGCGGGGCCGCGAGTTCCTCATGAAGGACGCCTACTCCTTCGACGCCGATGAAGCGGGGGCCTCGCAGAGCTACGACGCGATGTACCAGGCCTACGAGCGCATTTTCACGCGGTGTGGCCTGGACTTCCGCGCGGTCGAAGCGGACACCGGGGCCATCGGGGGCAGCCGCTCCCACGAGTTCCAGGTGCTCGCGGACAGCGGCGAAGACGCCATCGTGAGCTGCAACACCTGCGACTACGCTGCCAACGTGGAGCAGGCCGAGCTGCCCAAGCCGGAGGCCCTTGCTGGCCCCGAGAGCGCCGAGTTGGCCTCCGTGCCGACGCCGGGCCAGCGCTCCATCGAGGACGTGGGCGCCTTCCTGGGCCTGCCGGCCCACCGCTTCATCAAGACCCTCATCGTCACCGCCGATGGCCGCGCCTACGCGGTGCTGGTGCGGGGCGATCACGAGGTGAACCTCATCAAGGTCAAGCGCCTCCTCGGGGCGACCAGCGTCGAGTTGGCCACCGAGGCCGAGGTCCTCGCCGCCACCGGCGCACCCGTGGGCTTTGCCGGACCGGTGGGCCTCAAGGCTGTCGCGGGCATCGTCGCCGACCACGCCGTGGCCGGCCTGCGCGACGCGGCGACGGGCGCCAACCAGGCCGATACCCACTGCCTGCATGTGGACGAAGGTCGCGATTTTACTGCGGTCTTCGCCGACCTCCGCCTTGCTGGCGAAGGTGACCCCTGCCCGCGATGCGCGGGCCACCTGCGCAGCTTCCGCGGCATTGAGGTGGGCCACGTCTTCTTCCTGGGCACCAAGTACAGCGCACCGATGCGCTGCAACTACCTCGACGAGGCGGGCCAGGAGCGCCCAATGGTGATGGGCTGCTATGGCATCGGCGTCAGCCGCATCATGGCGGCCGCGGTGGAGCAGAACCACGACGACAATGGCATCGTCTGGCCGGCCGCCATCGCGCCCTTCCACGTGGCCCTGCTGCCCCTCCAGATGAACAAACCCGAGGTGGTTGAGGCTGCAGAGCGGCTCTACGCCGAGTGCGCTGCGGCGGGCCTGGACGCCCTCCTGGACGACCGCAATGAGCGGGCCGGCTCGAAATTCATCGACGCGGAGCTCATCGGCATCCCCTGGCGCATCTCCATCGGCGCCCGCGACCTGGCCGAGGGCATGGTGGAGCTCAAGGCCCGGACGGGTGGTGCGGCCGAACGCGTCGCCCTGGCGGCGGTGGTCGAGCACCTCCGCACTGCCCTGGCCGCCGCCCGTCGGTGAGCAACCCTCGCCTCTGCCTGGCGCTGGATGGCTGCACCCCACAAGAAGCACTCGCCTGGATCGAGCGCACCCGGGCCCACATCGGCGTCTACAAGGTGGGCCTTGAGCTGTTCCTCCGCGGCGGCTTCGACCTCGTCGCGGCCTGCCACGATGTAGGGGCGCCGGCCATCTTCCTGGACCTCAAGCTGCACGACATTCCCCGAACGGTGGCCCGCGCAGTCGAGGCGGCGGCGCGGCCCGGCGTCCGGTGGTTGACGGTCCACTCCGCCGGCGGTGCGGCCATGCTGCGGGCTGCGCAGGCCGCCGCTGAGCAGGGCGGCATCCGCCTACTGGGCGTCACCGTCCTCACCAGCCTCGACCCCGAGGACGCCCACCGCGTGGGGTTGGTGGCGCTGGAGGACGCCATCGAGCGCCGTGCCGTCCTGGTCGCCCAGGCGGGCCTGGCGGGTCTGGTGTGCGGTGCCACCGAAGTTGCCCGCATCAAGGCCGCCCACCCGCACCTCCACTGCGTCACGCCCGGCATCCGCTGGCCCGACGACCCCGTCGATGACCAGCGTCGCACCGCCGATCCCGTGACGGCGCAGGCAGCCGGCAGCGACATGCTCGTTTTGGGGCGCATGATCACGCACGCCACCCACCCCGAACAGGCGCTTGGGCGTCTCGCGGCCCTGCTGTCATGACCGAACCCGTCGCCGTCCCCGGGCTGCGGGCCGTAGCTGCGCTCTTCCAGCATGCGCCCGCTCGCCTCATCGAGGTCCTGGTCAGTCAGCAGCCCGGCGGTCCCCGACAGGCCCTCGTCGACCAGCTGGCCGCCCGGGGCATCCGCATCACCCGAACGGCCCCCGCACGGCTCGACGCCCTCGCCGGTGAAGCCGCCCACCAGGGCATCATCGCCCTCGCCGAACCGGCACCGCTCGTGGAGTGGGCGTCCCTTTTGCAGCCCGATGCGCTGATCCTGGCCCTGGATCAAGTGACCGACCCGCGCAACTTCGGCGCGATGTTGCGTTGCCTCGAAGCTTTCGGCGGCACGGGGGCGCTGATTACCCGTGACCGGTGCGCTCGCCCCGGCCCCGCGGTCACGAAGACCTCCGCGGGCGCCAGCGAGTTGCTGCCGATCGCCCTGGAAACCAACCTGGTCCGGGCGCTTCGGGTCGGCCAGGACGCCGGCCTCCAGGTGGTGGTGGCCGATATGGATGGTGATCCCCCGTCTGCTGTCGAGTGGCACCGCCCCACCATCCTCGTGATGGGCGCAGAGGGGCAGGGGATCCGCCGCCTCACGCGCGAAGCGGCCGACCGGGTGGTGACCATCCCCATGGTGGGTGAGACCGCCAGCCTGAATGTGGCCGTCGCCGCGGGGATTCTGCTGCATGCAGCGGCCTCCGCACGCGCTTTGGTGTTGCAATCTGCAAAAAAAGAGATCGCGAGGGCTTGACCGTCCAATCGACGTGCCCTATAAAGCCGCGCACTCTGGCGAGAACGGCTTGCTCACCGCTCCGCTCTCTGATAGGTTGCGCCGCCTTGTGCTGGCGTAGCTCAATTGGTAGAGCAGCTGATTTGTAATCAGCAGGTTGCGGGTTCAAGTCCCTTCGTCAGCTCAAGCGCCGCAGGGCGCTCGGTGACGGATTGTTGGGAGGGGTTCCCGAGTGGTCAAAGGGAGCAGACTGTAAATCTGCCGCCTCAGGCTTCGAAGGTTCGAATCCTTCCCCCTCCACCGTATCCGTCACCTGCATCCCGCGAGGGGTGCGTGCGGGAGTAGCTCAGCTGGCAGAGCGTCAGCCTTCCAAGCTGAAAGTCGCGGGTTCGAGCCCCGTCTCCCGCTCTGGTTGATTTGCGTTGGCTTCGGCCAGCGCTGTGCCGGCGTAGCTCAGTAGGTAGAGCACGTCCTTGGTAAGGACGGGGTCACCGGTTCAAATCCGGTCGTCGGCTCCGCAGTTCAAGAGCAGGTCCCCCCTTGGGAGGGCCACGGTGGTGAGATTGGTTCGCCGCTGGCCGAAACGGCCCGGCCTGATGCCGTTCGGCCGAAAGCTTGAGCGGTAGAGAGCACTTCAGGAGACCTGTCCAGATGGCCAAGGAAAAGTTCGTTCGCAACAAGCCCCACGTCAACGTGGGTACCATCGGTCACGTCGACCACGGCAAGACCACGCTCACCGCGGCCATCACCAAGGTGCTGGCGGCGAAGGGTTGGGCCAAGTTCAAGGCCTTCGATGAGATCGACAACGCTCCCGAGGAGCGCGAGCGCGGCATCACCATTGCCACCGCGCACGTCGAGTACGAGACGGCCAACCGCCACTATGCTCACGTCGACTGCCCCGGCCACGCGGACTACGTCAAGAACATGATCACCGGCGCTGCCCAGATGGACGGCGCGATCCTGGTGGTGTCGGCGGCCGATGGCCCCATGCCTCAGACCCGTGAGCACATCCTGCTGGCCCGCCAGGTCGGTGTGCCCGCCATCGTCGTGTTCTTGAACAAGTCCGACATGGTGGACGATCCCGAGCTGCTCGAGCTGGTCGAGATGGAGGTGCGCGAGCTCCTCAGCATGTACGACTTCCCCGGCGATGACACCCCGCTCATCATCGGCTCGGCCCTCAAGGCCCTCGAGGGTGACGCCGAAGGCGTTGCCCAGATCATGCAGCTCATGGAGGCGGTGGATACCTATATCCCCACCCCCGCGCGCGCTGTGGATCGCCCGTTCCTGATGCCGGTGGAGGACGTGTTCTCCATCGCCGGTCGTGGCACCGTGGCCACCGGCCGCATCGAGCGTGGCATCGTGAAGGTCGGCGACAACATCGAGGTCGTGGGCATCCGCGACACGCAGAAGACGACCGTGACCGGCGTCGAGATGTTCCGCAAGCTGCTCGACCAGGGTGAGGCCGGTGACAACATCGGTGCCCTGCTGCGCGGCGTGAAGCGGACCGACATCGAGCGTGGCCAGGTGCTGTCGGCCCCCGGCAGCATCACCCCCCACACCATCTTCAACGCCGAGATCTACGTGTTGAAGAAGGAAGAGGGTGGTCGCCACACGCCGTTCTTCAACGGCTACCGGCC
>Ga0075163_10006461_pt1 | contig 15534 bp, 6 predicted proteins | sample JI1023141ADNA_FD_71478 | JGI IMG/M metagenome (GOLD analysis project Ga0075163, IMG submission 71478) | Wastewater effluent complex algal communities from Wisconsin, to seasonally profile nutrient transformation and Carbon sequestration -... | ecosystem: Engineered > WWTP > Effluent > Algae... | reverse complement strand
AGCAGTCAAGATGTATGACAAAGTGCAGAAACATTTAAAAGAAGAAATAATAGAATTAAGAAGAAAAATTTCTACAGAAAAAGATCCTGATAAAAAAGCTCGCTATGAAAGAGCAATTGTCTTTATGAATGAAACCAAAATGGCAGTTGTAATTAGCCAGGAGGGAAGCGACAAAGAAGAAGAAAAGACTTTCCAGGAGCAAGGCTTAATTATCAAACCTCATAGAAAGTTAATGGATTATCCAGATGAAGATGGTCGTGATATTGAAGACTATTTCAAAGATTCCACTAACGCCTATCGCATTGTATTTGTTACTGCTATGTGGATGACTGGATTCGATGCTCCATCTGTTTCAACGCTATATTTAGATAAGCCGCTACAAAATCATACTCTTATGCAAACAATTGCAAGAGCCAATCGAGTGATTGAAGGGAAAAAAAATGGCTTGGTTGTAGATTACTTTGGAGTGTTTAGGAATTTAAAAATAGCATTAGCCGCCTATGCAGAAGGCACAAAAGGTAAAAAGGCAGAAGAAGAGGATGACGAAGAGTATCCTGCAAAAGAATTCGAAGAGCTATTTATTCTTTTAGAGCAAGCGATTCAAGAAACAAAATCCTTTTGTAAGTCTTTAAATGCTGACATAGATCAAATTTTGAATCTTGGTGAAAAAGGATTTAAAGATGTAGAACTATTTCAAGATTATGCAAATCGTATTTTAACAAAAGATGAATACAAAAAACAGTTAGGACTTTATGTTAATACGATTAATTCTCTCTTCGATTCAGCAAAGCCAGAAGTTTATGATTATCCAAATATCAAAAAGAGTAGGGATGTATTCCAATATTTAAAAGATGTTGTAGATAGAAACGTAGACCAAGACGAGGCAGTAGAAAAAGCGAAGAAGAGAATAGATGTTCTCCTCGATACAAGTATTGTAAGAATGGGAGATTTACAAAATACGATTCGAGACAAATACACCATTGATGAATACAATCAAATTGATTTAAGTAAATTAAATTTCGAAACATTACGAAAAGAATTTCCTGAGAAGAAACATAAAAATATTCAGTTTGCTGATCTCAGAGAATTATTAGAAATAAAACTGAATCAGATGATGGCTCAAAATAAAACGAGAGGTTCTTTCCTTGCGAATTTTCAAAAGATCATAGACGATTACAATTCCGGTAGCCTAACCATAGAAGAGGCTTACGAGGAGTTGCTCAAGCAAGCAGAGTCAATGAACGAAGAACAACAAAGAGCGGCTAAGAACGAAATGACCGAAGAAGAACAGCAGCTCTTCGATTTATTAAAGAAAGATAAACTGACTAAAGAAGAAGAAAAAAGCGTCAAGCTCGCAGCAAAAACACTTTTAGAAAAATTATTCGATGCGAATAACAAGATATTAATCCAAGAGTGGCATAAAGAAAAAGCCACACAAGAAAAAGTAAAACGCGAAATCCAAGTAGTTCTCGGTCAATATTTACCGGAGCCAAGTTATGACAGGTTGACCTTTTCGCAAAAAGTAGATATTGCTTTTCAACATTTCTACGAACTAGCGCAAATGGGATTTGGGGTTGTGGGGTGAGAGGACGAATTTTATGGAAATAATTCCTTTATATCAAACACCACCTCTTAGGCGTTCTAATAATTATGCAGAATATCAATTATACCGTGCAGCTTTGGAATGGGATCTCGATGAACCGATTATAATTGAGAATTCAAGCGACATGCAGTCTGAACCATCATGGAGAGGCAAGTTTGAACCATATGAACATCAAATAAAAAATCTTATTACTTTTTGTCACCGATTGCCTGTCGCATTATTAGCGGACGATGTAGGTTTAGGGAAAACAATTAGTGCAGGATTGATTACAAGTGAGCTTATGGCGCGTCGTAAGATTAATAGAATATTAATAGTTTGTCCTAAAATTTTAATGCCTCAATGGAAAGACGAGCTGAAACAGAAATTTGGAATTGAATCAGTAGAAGCCATTGGTAAAGAATTATTCAAAGCTTCTCCACCAAATAATAAAGGTGCTGTTATTACTACTTATCAATCCGCCGAAAAATATTTAGAAAATTTACGAGCGAAATCGGGACGAAATGATTTAGTTAATTTTCAAATGTTAATTTTAGATGAAGCGCATAAGTTACGTAATCTGCATGGAACTTCAAATTCCCCAGTCGTTGCAGTTCGATTTCGTAAAGCCTTAGCAGATAGTCTTTTCAAATATGTCTTAATGTTAACTGCTACTCCAATTCAAAATCGCCTTTGGGATATTTATTCTTTAATTGATTTATTAACTGTAGCTCGTGGTCATGCAAATCCATTTGGAAGTTCCGATAAATTTGCACAAAATTATATTGCGGATACTCGTAGGAAAGCTCGTGAACTAAAGAAAGATAAAAAGAATAACTTTCATTCTATCATTGGGAATTATATGTCAAGAATTAGAAGAGTTGATGTAGAGTTAGCATTTCCTACGAGAGAAATATTAATGCATAGGTTTTATCCAACGGTTGAGGAGAAAGAATTATTTAATATTATAAAAGGAAGTTGGAAATTAAATTCTTTAGTTAAAAGCTCAATGCAACAAGCACTAGTGAGTAGCCCAGAAGCATTATTGGCTCAGCTTAAAAATTCTTCAAATAATGGAGATGCTGTAGCTAAAGACCTATATCAAAAAGCAAATTCGATTTATAAAACAATTGGAGTCCCTGCGAAATTAAAAGCACTTGGTGCATTGATTGAAAAAATAATCGAAGAACAGGAAGGGGATTGGCGGATAGTAATTTTTACAGAAAGACGTGATACACAGAGTTCGATTCAAGAATATATAAATAAAACAAAACCAGACATTGCTATTGGAATTATAAATGGTGACTCTGGAGAAAAAAATCGAGAGACAATCGAAAAATTTAATTTAAGTCCTCCGGACATTCGTATTGTTATTTCAACTAGAGCAGGATCTGAAGGTGTAAATTTGCAAATAGCAAATATACTGGTTAATTATGATTTACCTTGGAATCCCATGATTGTCGAGCAAAGAATAGGTCGTATACAACGTCTTGGTTCGAGATATGCTAAAGTTTGTATTTATTATTTGATTCTTAGTGATAGTTATGAAGAAGACATAGTTGCAGTTTTAATGGAGAAGCTCCAAATGGCTGCTGAATCAATTGGCGATATTGAAGCGATTTTAGAAAATTCTGAAATGAGTGAAGATGGAAACTTTGAGAGTTTTGAAAATCGAATTCATCGGTTAGTTTTAGCATCTCTAGAAGGAAAAAATATAGAGACAGAGAAAAAAATGATAAAAGAAAGTATAGAGAATGCTAAGAAAAAATACAATGAAGAAAACCAATTTATCTCTAATACTTTAGATCGTAATTTTGAAGTTTCTACAAAAAATATTAATTTCCCAAAGATTCCAGTTATGCAAAAATCCATGACTGAAAAAGATTTTGCTTTTGCTGCATTAAAAAATTTAGGAGCTACACTAATTGAAGAAATGGAAGGGGATTATTACTATAAGCTACATGATAGAACTTTAAAAATTCGTTTTGATGATGTAGAAAATAGTAATGCACTATTATGTAAGTCTGGTAATACATTTTTTGACTCAAAGCTTATACTCCCAATAGTAAAAGAATCAAAGTATTATGTAAATAACCTAGATCAACTCCCTTTACCAAACTTGGAATTATTAATAAAAAATTGGGTCTCAGAATTTAATGGAAATTATAAATCATTTCAGATAATCAAGTCACGTCCCTGCTTTATTGGCAAATTATTATTACGTGTTAAAATTACCGTTGTATGTGATAGTTTTGAATCGTTGCTGGATATTGACTGTAAGTCCAATGGTATTTTTATAAATGAAAGTCGAATAAATATCAATAATTTAAATACCATTGAGGATATTGAATCCCTTGGAATATCTTTAGAAAGTTATCGTGAAAAAATAATGGATAATGTAGGCGTTTCCGAATTTACCCGTTTCTATTTAGAAAAATTAGAAAAAGAATTAAAAGGAGCTGGTAAAAATTCGGTAAAGCAAAAAAGAATTGAAGAAGATTTTACTCCAAGAGTCTCAATCAATTTAGTGGGTCTTGAAGGAGATATGCATATAGAATTGAAGGCTGGGATTCAATATCAAATTGAATCAATTAATTATGAGTCAACAATCATTTTAAAGCCTTCGTCCTTCTCTGTTATTGAGAAACCGGAAATTCGAAAATGTGATCTTACTGAACTACATGCTCCTTCTGAATGTTTTGCAAAATGTGAAATTACTGGCAAAGACATATTAAAGCATCATCTTATAAAATCAGAGATCAGTGAAAGGTATGCACAAAGCGACTACATTGTAGTATGCTCTTTAACTGAAAAGAAAGTCATATCTGATGAAATTGAAAAATCAGATATTTCTGGAAAACCAGTTGTTTCTAAATTTCTGAAAGTATCAGAGCTTTCGAAAACAAAGGGAGAACCTGAATATTTTGGTAAGTGTAATTTTACATTTATAGAATTGCTAAATAAAGAATTACTTGTAAGTCAGGTTTCAGGAAAACAATATCGAATAGATCAAGAATTAGTTTCTGCTGTGTCAGGTAGGGTCGGTCATGAATCAGAATTTATCTTTTGCAATGAAACGGGTAAACCACTGTTAGCTTCAGAGGCTGAAGAATCAGAAATCTCAGGAAAATTCGTTCTGCCAGGAATATTAACGGTTTGCGAGAAAAGTAATAAAAAGGCAATGCCTTCCGAATTAGAAAAGTGCGCAGTAACTGAGAAAAAAGCACTTAAATCTTTTTTTGTTTCTAGCAGTATCTCCAATGTTCGTCTACTCGAAGAAATTGCCATTAGGTCGAATAAGGGCAGTTTTTGCACGCCTTCCGAATCTTCATTATGCATTTGGACACAGAGAAAAATTCATCCTAACGATTTGAGAATTTGTAAGCTTACAGGTTTAAACCTGCACTTTGATTGTATTTCAAAAGATGGATATTTAACAAATTTATATAATCTACTAACAGGAAATTCGAAAGCTATTCAACGACCAGAACATTGGAAGAATATATTGGAGATTGGAAGGGAAAAACTTGGTGACAATTGTAAAATCGAATTTTCGGAAGTTTCTCCAACAGGTCAGCACTTAGCGATTTGTCTTGAAATATCGACTTGGCTTGGACTAAAGAAACGATATGCCGGATTGATTTATTCTATACAGGAGAAAAAGATTCTCGGAAGAATTTCTATTGGCAAAAGAGAAAATGGCAAATGGGTTAGTGAGACAAAACAATGAATATTTTTCAGCACATATAATTTATTTATCTTTGCATTAATAGAATTTTCTAAAATCTCTCCGACTTCTGAATTCCGTATCCAACTCGGAAGTCGAAATAAGTAATAAAACGCAAGTGTATGCGTCTTACTTCCGATATTTATTACATGAAATGGCAAAAGAAAAAATCATCCGAGAGCATTGCTCTTTCTCTTAAAACAAAAGATAAAAATAAAGTTAGCGGTATTTCAGAAGCTATTGGCAAGGGATTTGCTGAAGATGCGATCATAAAACTCAGAAAAAAATTAAATGGTAATCTACACAATGAAAAGGACCTCCGTAATCGAGCTCTCCTTGAATTTCTCTTGGCTACCGGTCTTCGAGCTGATGCAGTTGTAAATGCCAAATTTTCAAATCTAGTAAAAACCCCGCAGAAAGAATTTGTCCTGGAATACATAGCCAAGGGAGGCAAAACAAAATATATCGCAATTGAAAAGCAAGTCATCAAATTAATCGAAGACTATCATCGGTTATGCGGGTTTACTCATGATTATTTCTTTGTTACGTTGCCTACTAACGCGAATCCTGATCGTCATCCGATGACTACGCGAGCTTTGCAGGGGATTATCGAGATATGGGGATTACGAACATTACGCGGTAAGTCTGGTCACCCTCATGCATTTCGGCACACAGTCGGTCAGGCTTTGACGGATGTGCAAGGTGTTGGCACTGCTCAGGTTGCACTTGGTCACGAGAATATTCAGACTACGGAGCGGTTTTATATTAACCGCTTTGTAAATCCGAGTAAAATTTTGAAGGTTAAATGGAAGGGATAATTTTCTTAATTCTCTACATTATGCAAATAAAATAATTATACTATTTTCACGACTACTAATGTTAAATCATCGCTCTGCGCTTCTCCATTAGCAAATTTATTAACTTCGCTGTAAATCTTTTCAGTCAAAGCTTTGGGAAGTAATTGCGAATTATCCGATATTAGAGACTCTAATCTCTCAATACCAAACTGTTCGTTATCTGGGTTGACTTGTTCGATTGCTCCGTCGGAATAAATAATGAGCAAATCTCCAACTCTCAATTCTAAATTTTTTTCATTATACTCAGAATCTTTCATTATACCAAGAGCTAAACTATTTTCATGAAATTGAATAAACTCATTATCTCGATATATGATTATAGGAAGGTGACCAGCATTACAAATCGTCATTTCCATTTTATTTTTTTTTCGGATTATGGAAAAATATGCAGATGTAACAAAGAATTTTAATTTTGAACGTCGTTTCATTTCTAACATCGAGCTTAAATTTGAATTCACTTCTCCGATAACACGGGAAACTGAAATATTTTTTGCAAAGGCTTGGTTGAATAAAGACACTGCTGCCGTTGTTATCAATGCACTACCTACTCCTTTTCCAGAAACATCACCGAGGGTAGCGGAAAAACTGTCCTCTGATTTTTTATAGATTCTGAAAAAATCTCCACCTAAATCTAGCGAATTGTAACATATTCCCGAAACTTGAACCCAACCTAAATCTAATTCTGTTGGTGGTATTAAAAAAGACTGAACTTGATGACCCATATCTAATTCTTTTTGAATATAAGTATTTTTTAACTCTAATTGATCTTTTTGGTTACTGATTAGAATGTTATTGTTATCTAATCTCTTTTTTATTCGTGAAAGAAATACTGTTATAAATAGTCCACTAAAACTAATCAACACAGAAATAGTAAGCATTAAATCATTTGTCTCTTTGATTGCACCTATATAATCGTCTTCAGGAACGACAAGACCAATCGTCCAATCTTTTTCAAAAGTATCAGGGAACTTTTTATAAGAGGCTATGTATCGTTTGCCTTCAACTTCTACAGTAAACTTTGAATCTCGGGTTTCTTCATGATGTTTATAAGATTCTTGGACGAAAGGAGGGTTTGCCTCTAACTCCAAGACTTTTCGAGATCGGAATTTATCATCTCCTTCTTTAATCATCGGTTGCGTAATATCAGGATAAGCCACAAGGTCACCTTTACTGTTTACAATGAAAGCAACAGCAGTCTTTCCAAACTTTTTATCTTGGATTTCTTTTCTTAAATCCTCTAAAAAGTTAGAAATTTCTATAAGAGGAATATCTAGACTAAAAATTCCCATTAGCTTGCCGTCATTACCATGAACTGGAGCTGAAGCAGTGATTCCAGGAATTTTACCAGTGTAAAAAATATAGACATCACTCCAAAAAAGTCCCTGTTTTTCTTTAGCTCCGATATACCAAGGATATTTTCTTGGATCAAAATTTTCTTGAATATTTTCTTCTTTGATAACCTTACCCATTTGGTCTCTATACTGCCATGTCACCTTGGATTTCCTTCCAGACCTATCAATTAACTTTGTCCCAATTGTACCATCGGTCATTCTTTTTTGCATAAGAAAATCGCCACGTTCGTTCGCAATGTTAAACATAGTAAGCTGAGGGTGTAAGATTAATATATTAATCATCAAAGAATTTAAACTTGGATTATCAATTAGAGAAGTTTTACCTTCCCCCGCTACTTTAGAGGAAAGTTCAGTCATATCGACTGCGGTAAAGAGATAGCTAGTTGTCTTCTGGATAACACGGTTGTTTATTTGGTCTATTAAATCTTCTGTTAATGAAAGAATTGCCCTAGAATTTTTGTAATAAGTAATCGCAGTAACTAACATTACTGAAATAATTAGTAGGAAAAGAAATCCAATAATGAATTCAAATACTGGGAATCGAGATTTTTTCTTTACTGCTATTTCGTTATTTATCAAAATTAATTCCTCTCAATCTTCAAAATCTATTCGAATTTTATTTTTTATAATTTAAAATACAGTTAATATCAGTTAGCCGACTTTTGCCCATTATCGCCGGAACTTCCATTGTAATTTGTACAGGTATTCCAATACATACAACCTGGATAAGAGTTTCTTTCGTGCTCTTCTCTCTCCTTTATATTCTCATCATAGGCACGATTATAGCTATTGCAATTATTAAGAAACAAAGTAATCAAAATAAAAAGGAAATGGAAAATTATTCTTTTCATACATCACATCCTGTTCTTAGTATTCTCTAATATTCTGAATTGAAATATTTCTAGTCAACAAACTTTTAATTCTATTCTTAATGAATTTAAAAAGCTATTTCAAACGAATTCCTACAAATGTTATATCGTCTTCCGGCAACTTTTTATTCGAAAACTGCTTAATAGCCACAATTAAGCTTTGATACAACTGGTCTAAAGGCTTATCGCAATTTTTTAGAATAAGACTTTTTAACCCATCCATTCCGAAGCTTTTGTTGGTTTCAGAATTACTTTGCTCAATCATCCCATCACTATAAAAGATTAACAAGTCACCCGACTCTAAAGCAAATGATTTGGCAGTAAAGGGAAAATCTTTAATAACATTAAGAGACATTTTCTCTTCAATCAAGAGATTCGCTTCAGGGATAAAATCACCGTTACGCAAAATGATAGGCGTAGTATGACCGGCAATAGAATAATGCAATTTACACTTTGAATTATTTTCAATAGATGCGTATGCAGCAGTAATAAAGAGAGATTTATTCTTTGCTCTACGATTTAGTCCGCCTGTTTTGTCAACGAGTATATCATTTATTTGTTTTAGAATAGTTTCTGGCTGTGATATTTTTTTTCGAGTTTCATCTAATAACTGTAATGCGATAGACATGAACATTGTACTCTTAGCCCCTTTGCCTTGCACATCTCCTATAGTCACAGAAATAGAATTGGGATTTAATTCATCCGAGTAAATAAAGAAAAAGTCACCTGACAAAGTTTCTGCTGGTGTGCATACTCCATAGTATTCGATCCAAGGAAGCTTCTTTTGATTTGAAGGAATTACGAAGTCACTGTTCTTACGAATATTTGCTTCAATGATCGCCTTATAGAGAATAGCCTTAGAATCTTCGGGATTAAGTTTCAACGCTTTTTCTTGGTCTTCAAATGCACCTTTTCGATCATCCAAGGCTCCTGCCTGATCTGACCTTCCATATTTTGCGAGAGAACGGTAATAATAGAACTGGGAATTTTTTGGGTCAATTCGGATTGCTTTGTTATAATCCTCTAAAGCTCCCTCATAATCACCAACAGAAATTTTTGCAAGACCTCTAATATGAAAAGCAAAAGCAGGATTGATAGAATCTTTTTCTTCCGAATGAAAGGATGTGGATGATTCTTGTAAGACTCTAATTTTTTCTTTAGAGGAAATGTCATTCGGATTATATTTTAATGCTTCGTTTAAATCTGTTATTGCGGCTTCTGAATTTCCTGATTCTACAAGAAGTACCGCTCTTTCTTTCAAAGCATCTGAAAAATCAGGCTGGATCAAAAGACATTGATTCAAATCTCGCAAAGCATCAGCTCTGTCACCGGCTTTAATTTTTGCCTGCCCTCGCTTATAAAAAGCACGTGAGTGTTTCTGGTTTAAGTTAATCGTAGTATTGCAATCTTCTATACATTGAAGAAAATCATTCATTCTAAAATAAACTAAACTCCTATTGTAAAAAGAACTCTCATAATCAGGATTAAGCGAAATGCTTTTACTGAAATCCGCGATACTCTTTTCTAGAAAATTTAATTTTAGATAATTCAAGCCACGATTGTAATAATATAAATAATTTTCTGTTTTTTGAATAAGTATATCCAGATCCCTTACAGCCAATTCGTATTTATGAATCATGGAACAACAATAAGCCCGTTGAAAAAACACATCTTCTTTTTGCATTCCACTTTTTATAGCCTGAGAGAATAATTTAATTGCATCGGCATAATTTCCGTTATCCTTCGCTTGCAAACCGGATTGATAGTTATCTTCCATTTCCATGATTATTCTCCTTTTGTGGAATCTTCCAACGCACCTAACAGATCGCCGGATTTTGTTTTAGCTAAAGCTCTTAAAAGATACGCTTGTTGATTCTCAGGTTGAATCTTCACTACCTGCGAACAAGTTTGAATTGTTTGCGAATAATTTCTTATCGAAAACTCCAAGTTTGCTTTTTGTAGCAAGACATCTACATCGCTCGGAGTTATTGCAAGTGCCTTAGCATAATTAGCGATAGCCATCTCCGAATCATTTAAGTCTTCATAAACCATTCCCATCTGAAAATAAGAATTAGGATTTTTTCCGTTCAAGTGAATAGCTTTTTCGAAATCAGAAATAGCTTTTTCGAATTGATTCAAGAAACGATAGCATACACCTCTATTATAATACGCATCTTCATAGTTTTCACTCATCACAATAGCTTTTGAGAAATCTTCTACAGCTTCTTCTAATTTTCCTACTTCAAATAAAGCTCTACCTTTTGCATTGTAATTTTCTGCATCTAGTGGATTCAGTTTTATTGCTTCCGAATAATCCTGAATTGCCCCAACCCAATTCTTCAGTTGAAACTGAATGTAACCTCTGTTGTAATAAGTAACTGGAAGTTTCAGACCTAGTTCGATTGCTTCATTTATTGAATCAAGCGCATTTTGAAAGTTACCCGCTTTAATGAAGTTATGAGTATTGGCGATGGCGTACGTTATTTTTTCTTTTTCATTTACAATTGCAATTGGATTATTGTATTTTTCAAGTTCTAGAGCTTCTCTAATTACTTCTTTATTTATTTCATAATCAATTCCTTCTTTTTTGAGTTCATAAACGACATCAGCTACTTCTAAATCACGTCCCCGTAGTTTTGGGGGAAGAAATGTAACATATACCTTTTTATCAATTTCTGCAATATCTACTATCACTCTGGCTTCTGCAAATGGTCTCAATTTAGAGTCGCCTAAGCGTTTGTATTCAGTTAATTTAGAAAGTAGGAAACTTTGAATGGTCTCCTCTGGCAGACGTTTAATTCCCCTTTTTTTTAGGTTTTGTAATACATCTTGTAGAGTTGGATGCTTTCCATCTCCTAATGGCAGAAATTCCTTCATATAAAGTCCGTGCCGATAATTTTTTATGCTGACCCATCCATCCACATCGCTCGGAGCATTTGTGGTATTGGTAAATACCGTATCTTTTTCTCTCGATAAAAATTGTTCAGATTTAGAAATAATTTCTTCAATTGGATTTCCAAATAAATCGATTTTGGTTAATCCTACAATCTTAAAAAAACTTTCTGGAATTTCTGTTATTTCATTTTCTGATAGATCAATATATTCAAGTTTAAATAATTTGCAAAAACTTGCTGGGATTTTTTGAATTTGGTTAAAATCTAATTCAAGTTCGACTAAGTTTATCAGTTTACTGAAATCTTCTGGAATTTCTTTTATTTCATTATTTGATAAGTAAAGCTTTTTTAGATTTACAAGTTTGAAAAGGCTTTCAGGGATTTTTTGAATTTGATTTCTATTTAATTTAAGTTCGACTAAGCTTACCAGTTTATTGAAATCTTCTGGAATTTCTTTGATTTCATTATATGATAAATCAAGCTTTATTAGATTTACAAGTTCAAATAAGCTTTCTGGAAGTTCCATCAATCCGCAATCACTTAGATCAAGGAATTCCGAATTCATTTTTTTCGCCACAGCAATTTTGTTTAATGCATCTTCAATTTTACCATTCTTTTTTTCTCCATTGTATTCATTCTCTATTGCATTTTTCATTATAGGTAAATTAGAATTATCCAATTGAGATGGATTTTCTGTCATGCTGTCAAGTCTTTCCAATACTTCTTTTATTGGAGATGGGAGCTTTTCTGGAATTGCTTTTTCTTGCCTTCTTACAAGGAGCTTGTCGGCTAACGCATAATAAATGGATGAATTCTTTTTATTCTTTGACTTTTCAGATTCAAATTGATTTTTTATTTTTAGAAGCGCCTCCGCAGGGTAGGCTTTCATTCGATTATCGAAATCATTTTTTAAGGATTGAATGGTTAATACAGTATCGCTATCCTCTTTATTAAATTTTTCTGCTATACTTACAAAGTCATTAGCATGGAAAAGATCACCTGCGTCAATATGGCGCCTAATGATTGAGCAGCAAGATTTAATGAAAGTATCTTTTCGATTTGTATATTGCAAACATTTTTCAAAATATTGAATCGTTCCTGTCTTAAACATTGCTCCTGATTTAAACAATGTACCGAGTTCATAATAAGAAGCAGCTAATCTTTCTTTGTCTCCTTCATCCGAGAGGTCTTCAATCGAAATTTCTTGTAAGTATTTCTCAGCTTGTCTAGCGTTGCCTTTTGTTATTTCAGACATTCCTTTTTGTAAATACTCTTTTGCTTTTTTCTGATTTTTATTTGAATTTTTAAATTTTCCCAATAACAATTCTTTCTTTTTGTATGCATCTGTATAATCAGGACGTAATTCAATTGCTTTTTCATAATCGAGAATAGCTTCTTCATTTTTTCCTAAATTCATTTTTGATTCAGCTCTAGAGAAATAAGCATATTCATCCTTTGGATTTAGCTTAAGATATTTGTCATAATCAAGGATTGCTTCTGAATATTGTCTTAATTCTCTTTTTGCCTCACCTCTAAAAAAATAAATATGCATAACATTTGACACCAATTTGATTGCTTTATCGAAATCAAGGATTGACTCTTCATACTTATAATAATTGAATCTAAGCATACCTCGCTCAAAAAAATGACTTCCATTTTGAGGATTTGCTTTGATTTTCTTATCCCATTCAGAAATCTTATTTTCAAATTCTTTATCATCCATTTTATAGCCTCAAACCAAATCCTAAATCTATATCATTTCATTATAATTAAAATTTCGCTTTCATCGGAGCTGTGACTAATAGTTCTAATTTACATTTTCATGACTTCTTGTTCCTTTTTTCTTTATGGCAGTTAATCTGGGAATCTTCCGATTCTTTACAAAACGTAAAACCTTTACCACGACAAGAGTTATATCATCACTATTAGGTAAACCACCGGAAAACTCTTGAACTTTATTCAGGATATATTCTGAAATTGACTTGGAATTTTGTAATTGAAAATTAGATAAACATTCTAGTAGGCGAGTAATCCCAAATTGAATTCCATTTGAATTTTCTTGTTCGATTAAACCATCTGTATACAAAATAATTACGTCATCTTTTTTTAATTCAAAAATTTCTTCAAAATATTTCCCTTTTGCATACACCCCAAGAGCTAAGCCATTCTTTGCCGAAATTATTTCAATACATTTTCCATTTCTTATTATTAATGGAGATAAATGTCCGGCATTCGTATAAAAAAATCGTATGACATCACCTCGCTTTCTTACATTGCAAAACAATGAAGTTGTAAAATATTTAATTTTAGATCTTCTTTCAAAACTAAATAGGGAAGACATTTGTTTATTTATATTAGTTATTATTTTACTTGTATCATTAGATTCTAAGGTTGCTTCTTGGCTAGTAATCGCTATGACAGATGAAACAATTAATGCACTTCCAACTCCATGTCCAGAGACATCGCCTAACGCAATTTGAATTTCATTCTTTCTAGATTGTCTTGTAAATATTTTGAAGTAATCACCTCCCAATTCAGTAGATGATTTACTAATCCCGTATACATCTAACCAATCAAGAGAAATCTCATTAGCAGGAATTAAAACTCCTTGGATTGTTTTTCCGACTAAGACTTCTTTATGAATAGTTTCATGCAGACTAGAAATAGTTTTTATTTTAGTCTCTAATGAATCAGCCATACTATTAAAACTATTTCCTAAATCGTCTAATTCATCGTTTCGATTGTATTTCCAAAGAGCACGAGATTTTAAATCTTCCATTCCCATCTTAGTAGTTGTATCTCTAAGAATTGTAATACGTTTGAAGATAACTCTAAATATATAAATACCAAATAAAGTATGGGAAAAAATACTCCATACAAAAGCGATCGACACTTGATAGTATAATTTTGTAAGCCTATCTTGCATTGCCCTCATACTAATGTCAGCCCTTAGAAATATTGGACCTTTTCGCTCGATTTTAGCATTCATAGGAATTAAAAAATTAATTGTAAAATCTTCTTTATTTAATTCTAACTTATATGCTGTAGAAAAAATAGAACTTTTATCAGCTATTTCTTTTGCTTTATTAAGAATAGAAGTTTCAATATACTCTTTCTTCACAATCCCTTTTTCATTGTACCAAACATTTCCTTTTATATCAAAGATTTTGAATTGAAATATTTCATTATAAATTAATAATTCTTTTAAATTTTTAATTCCTTGTTCATCGTTCCGAGAAATTTCTTTTGTCCCTAAATCAGATATTACATTATTTACAAAATTTTCAGACATGAATTTAAAATTTTTAATCAATAATTCAGTCTGATTTTCAAAAATCATAATGCTAAAAAAGACCGTATTTACTAAAGCTAATAGTGAATACAGAACTCCAATTGTTAACGGTAAGGAAGATTTTTCTTTCTGTTTTATTTTTTTTTGGGAAAAATTATATTTAAATATTTTAACTCTTTGTGAAATAACTGAAATTAAATCTAAGGCAAATTTATTAAGTAGATTAAGAATTCTTACTATCATTTTTTTATTTCAAAAATTCCTCCTCTATTATTTAACTATTACTAAAAAAAATTAAATTTATTGCAATAGAATTAATCTACCCACTATTAAAATATAATATTAGCCTATTAATTCAAAAATCTTAACCGGCTCTTGTTTGCCCTTAACCTGTATTCTATCAAGCTCTCGAAACGTGAATTTATCTTTAATCGGATAATAGAAATCTTCCGACACAACGATACTGACACCATACTGTTTTGTTACACCTTCCAGACGAGAAGCAAGATTGACACTATCTCCGATAATCGTAAAATCCGAGCGTTTGGTTCCGCCTATGTTTCCTGCTTTCACTTCCCCAAAATGTAACCCTATCCCAATATGAATTTGTTTCTCTGGTGGTCGGGGCAAATTAAAATTATGCAACGCTTCCATCATTTTGATTGCAGATGAAGCAGCATTGTAAATATGATCTCCTTTCTCATCGAAGATACCCCAAGTCGCCATTATTGCATCTCCAATCAGCTTATCTAGAATTCCACTCGTACTATCAATTGCATCTAACATGAATTCGAAGTATTCATTTAAGAGAACTACAACTTCTCCTGGTTTTTTATTCTCACAAAAACTTGTGAAGCCTCGGATGTCAGAAAATAGAATAACTATTTTTTTCTCAATACCATCGCCTACTGAATCGGTTCCACTGAATGCATCTTCTACAATCTGTTTGGGTACATATTTTTGA